>OFHN01000677.1_pt1 | contig 29466 bp, 30 predicted proteins | sample 1521321 | NCBI WGS metagenome assembly OFHN01 (sample SAMEA3504130, study PRJEB24116) | mouse gut metagenome | biome: mouse gut; feature: mouse-associated habitat; material: faeces | place: Denmark | collected 2011
GTTCAAGTCCTGTCATCCGCAGATAAGCAAAGCGGCGTGAAACGAACAGAAGTTGGTTTCACGCCGCTTTGCGTTTTATGCAAAAACTGCCCGTATTAAAACTGCATAAAAAATGGACAGAACGCTCCGCCCTGTCCACTGCCTCAGCCTATTCCACACACTTCACTCAATCCTGTGCCAAAGCCTCTGTAATTTTCTTATACGCCGCCTTTACGTCCGGCATAATCGTTTTCGCACTCTCCAAATCCCCACTACGCAAAGCCTCGGAAATTTTCGCCGCCTGTTCATACAGCCCTGAAAGCGACAGGTTGCCCGCAACGCCTTTCAGCGTATGCGCCGCCTGGAACGCCTTTTCCGCATCGCCCTGTTCCAGAGCCGTATCAAGATTCAGGAAATTCGGATCGTCCAAAAATTTATTCAAAAACCGCATCAGAAGAGCCTCATTGCCCATAAAACGGGATAATGCCCCGTCATAATCCACCCCTGCGGCTTTCAATATATCCTTTTTATCCATTTTGAAGCTCCCTTCTTACTTTTTAATCCGATTCAGCAGCATTGCTTTAATTTCTTCACTTAAATCCCTCAATGTTTCCATCAGCATCGGGTTGAACTGGCCGCATTCCCCATTCAGAATCATGCGCAGGCTTTCCTCATGTGTAAATGCCTTTTTATATACACGGTCTGTTGTCAGCGCGTCATATACGTCCGCAAGGGCAACAATCTGCGACCACATGGAAATTTCCTCCCCAGCCAGCCCGTCAGGGTAACCTCGCCCATCCCAGCGTTCATGATGGTGTCTGCAAATATCATATGCATATTTATAAATCGGGTGATGGGTAATTTCCGGAATCCTTTCCAGAAGTTCACACCCCTGCACCGTATGGCTTTTCATAATCTCAAATTCTTCGCTTGTCAGTTTGCCGGGCTTGTTCAGAATATTGTCCGGGATCGCAATTTTGCCCACATCGTGCAGGATTGCCGCCGTGGCAATTTCTTCTTTCTGCACCTCATTCATATCCTTGCTGAATTCCATTTTATTCAGGAAGAACAGCGTGAAATCGTGTATCCTGCGGACATGGTCACCGGATTCACAGTCACGGAATTCGATGGCAGTCGCCAGTGTTTCTACAAGCGCGCGGTTCAGGGACTCCAGTTCCTTCCGCTTTTCGTCCAGCTCGCGTTCCTGTATATCGACTTTTTTACTCAGCTTATCCCTGATATGGAACAGCTCAATCACGCTTTCAATACGCCGCTTTACGATATGCGATACAAAGGGCTTGCCAATCACATCCATAACGCCCATTTCATAGCCCTTTATCGTAGATTCTTCCGTATTTTCCGCCGTAATTAAAAAAACAGGTACTTTTTTTGTAAAATCAGTTTGGTTCATTTTTTCCAGAGCAGCAAAGCCGTCCATAACAGGCATGACAATATCCAGCAGGACCGCTGCCAGCTCATTTTCCTTTCCTTTGATGCATTCTAATGCTTCCTCACCATTTTCCGCCTCAATCATGTGATAATCCTGCCGAAAAATCTCGCACAAAATTGCGCGGTTCAGCTCCATATCATCTACGACCAGGATACTTTTTTTCATCTTTTCACACTTCCTTTTTCTGCCGTATCAATGCTCCAGAAATCTATTTTCCGTAAGGCTCAAAAATAAAACCCGCTTTACCAAAACGCGATGCTTCCCGCCGTTCCATTAAAGCCCTGCCTTCCCAGCCGCCCGCCGTTCTCCACGGCAGGCATTTATCTGCAAATCTCCTGTCTTTCAAAAAATTGTATAGCCTACAATACCATAACATAAATCAGGAGAAATGTCCACAGAACTTGTGTACAAACTCTTTTTTTTGTCAAAAAGCATACTTTTTTGTCTGTATTTGTTTCTGTTTATATATTCAAGAGTAGCATAAAATATGCACTTTTACAATAAATTTACGGAATAAAATCCATTAAAAACGCCTAATTGAAAAGTATAGATTTTAATAATCAGTTTTCAGCCTCCTCATAATGCAGGACGGGGCGTTCCTTCGGGAACCACATCGTCATCACCGTCCCTTTGCCGTATTCGCTTTCGGCGGTCAGCCGTCCGCCATGGCCTTCCATGATCTCTTTCGCAATGGCAAGCCCCAGCCCTGTGCCGCCCATGGCGCGGCTGCGGGCCTTATCCACGCGGTAAAAACGTTCAAATATGCGCGGCAGGTCTTCACGGGAGATACCCATGCCGGTATCCCGCACGAATATTTTGTAATACTGCGCGTCCTCCCCGATATAAATACGAATCTGCGCCTGTTCAAGACTATATTTGATGGCGTTCGTTACGATGTTGTTTACAACCTGCCCTACTCTGTCCCTGTCGCCATAGATTACGACATCATGCGGGTATGGCTCAAACGTCAGTTCCTGATTTTTCGCCTCGGCGTGTATTTTATTCTGCCGCACCGTAATATTCAAAAATTCATTCATTTCGATTTCCGTAATATCCAGCCGCACCTGCTTATTGTCAAAGCGCGTCAGCTGCAGCAAATCCCGCACAAGGAACGCCATGCGGTCTGCCTCGCTGTCGATAATGCCGAGGAAATCCAGCGCAATTTCTCTGTCCTCAATAGCCCCTTCGATGAGTGTTTCCGTATAGCTTTTCACTGTCGTCAGCGGCGTACGCAGCTCATGCGAAACATTTGCCACAAATTCCTTACGCATATCGTCCAGCTTTTTCTGCTCGGTAATATCCTGTAAAACAACTACAACGCCTTCAATACGCCCCGCCGTATCATAATACGGCGAAAAGTTTGCATTAATGAATTGTTTTCCCACCGGGAATATAACTTTTTTAGACGGCTCGTTTCCCATATCCAGATAAACTGACGAATTGATATCATACGCACGGATAAACTGGGAAAAATCCATTGTCATCTCCTCTACGCCAAGCATTTCCGTAGCCGCGGCGTTTGCAAGCATCAGGTCGCCATCCCTGCTGAAAGAGATAACGCCGTCACTCATGTTGTGAAGAAGGATTTCCAGCCGGTTCTTTTCCCGCGATATTTCTGACATGTTTTTCGTCAGCTCCGAAGCCATATAATTAAAGCTGCTCGTCAGCTGCCCAATCTCGTCACTGCTGCGCACCTTCAGGCTTTGGTTCAGCCCGCCGCCTTCAGCAAGGCTTTTCGCGCCCTTTGTCAGTGCGAGTATGGGACCTGTCAGCGTCTGCGCGAACACATAGCCCATGATAGCAGCCAGGAACAGTGCAATCGCCACAGCTGCCACGATGGTCTGCGTAGTCTGATTCAGGCTGGCCTGCATATCGCCTGCGTCCAGTCGTGTGTAAACAATGTAGCTCCTGCCGTCCTCATCTGCCTGTGCCGGCATGGCATAGCTCATCCATTCCTTCAGCAGGCCGAGGGAATCCGTGCTGCGTTTTCCGGAGGAAAAAGACGTCATACCGTTCATGGCGGCAATAATCGCCTGGTCCGTATAAGTCGGATAAGGCGCCTTCAGCTCTGTTGTGGACGCAATGGTATCGCCGTTGGCGTCCAGTATGTTTCCCTGTATTCCTACGGCATTTGTAACCGTTTTCATCAGTTCCGCCTGAAAATTTTCTTCCCCGACGCTCTCAACCACCTGTTCATTTATTTTTTCCGCGTAGCTTTCCAGCTGCGCCCTGGATTTGTCAATCTCAATATTGCGAAGGCTCAGAAGGATATATGTCCCGCTGACAATCATCACAATCAGCACCAGCCCCAGGTACATCGCAATCAGTTTCCATTTTATACTGCGCAAATGTTCCGCCCCCGCTTTTCTCAGCAATCAAAGTAATAACCAACGCCTCTTTTTGTCAGGATGTAGACCGGCTTACCGGGGTCGTCCTCGATCTTTTCACGCAGGCGGCGGATGGTTACATCTACCGTCCGCACGTCCCCGAAATATTCGTAGCCCCAAACCTTTTCCAGAAGAGTTTCACGGGAAAAGACCTGCCCTTTCTGTCCGGAAAGAAATTTCAGCAATTCAAATTCCCGCAGTGTCAGGTCGATAATTTTTCCGTCCTTGCGCACCTCGTAACGGTCCGGGTTCAAATCCAGCCGCTCAAACGCGCTGCCTGCCACCGGTGCATCAGCGGCAGGCTCTGCCCTGAATGCTGCTTTCCTCAGGTTTGCCTTGACCCGCGCCATCAGTTCCCGTACGCCGAATGGCTTCGTCACATAATCATCTGCACCAAACTCCAGCCCCAGCACCTTGTCAACTTCCTCCGCGCGCGCCGTCAGCATGATAATCGGCGTGTTTTTCGTTTCGCGTATTTTTTTGCAGGCGTCGTAACCGTCCATCTTCGGCATCATGATATCCAGCAGTATGAGGTCAGGCTCCTCCTCCATCGCCAGGCGCACGCCCTCCTCGCCGTCCGCCGCCTGAAGGATTTGGTAGCCCTCCTTTTTCAGGTTGTATATAATAATATCCCTGATATTTTTTTCGTCATCTACGATTAAAATTTTTTTATCCATTGTCCCGCTGCTCCTTTCGGAAACCTAAAACAATACTTAGTGTTTCCATTATACCCGAAATCCGGCAAAATGTAAATAAAACTCTAAGCATGGAAATTTGCACAAAAAAATGGAAGGTATGGCAAAACCTTCCATCTGATTGTTTTTGCTGCAAAACTTTTTATTGCGTCTGCCTTTTGTTTAGCTGAGGCGTTTTTCCAGTTCCGCCTTCATGTCCTCATATCCCGGCTTACCAAGCAGTGCAAACATATTTTTCTTGTATGCCTCCACGCCCGGCTGGTCAAACGGGTTCACATCCAGCAGATAGCCGCTGATGCCGACTGCCTTCTCGAAGAAATACACCAGCGCACCAAAGTGCCATTCGTCCATCTTGTCTATTTCAACAACGATATTCGGCACACCGCCGTCCATATGCGCCAGCAGCGTCCCCGCAAACGCCTTGCTGTTGACAAACTGCATTTCCTTGCCCGCAAGGAAGTTCATGCCATCGCCGTCCTGCTCGTCAAACGGAATCACTGCGGCTGTTTTCGGCTCTTTACACCAAAGCACCGTTTCAAAGAAATAACGTCCGCCGTCCTGAATGAACTGCCCGATGGAATGCAGGTCGGTCGAGAAATTTGCCGTAACAGGGAACACGCCCTTGTGCTCCTTGCCCTCGCTTTCCGCAAACAGCTGTTTGTACCATTCCCCAAAGGAGGTCAGGTGCGGCTCATAGTTCGCCAGTATTTCAATGCTTTTGCCCTGCTTGTAGAACAGGTAGCGCAAAGCGGCATACTGGTAGCAGATATTTTTTTCCATCTCCGGCTCAGCGAACAGCTTCATCGCTTCTGCCGCGCCCTGCATGACCCTGTCGATATCCACGCCCGCAACAGCCATTGCCAGCAGGCCCACCGCTGTCAGCACAGTAAAACGTCCGCCGATATCATCGGGGATGACGAAGGTTTCATAGCCCTCCGCATCGCACATCTGCTTGAGCGCGCCCCTTGCCTTGTCGGTCGTGGCAAAAATACGCTTTGCCGCCTCGTCCCTGCCATATTTCTTTTCCAGCATCTGCTTAAAGATACGGAAAGCGATGGCAGGCTCTGTCGTCGTACCGGATTTGGAAATGACGTTTACAGAAAAATCCCTGTCGCCCAAAATAGCAAGAATATCGTTGAGGTATGCAGAACTGATGTTATTCCCAACGAAATAGATGTCAGGCGTATCTTTTTTCTTTTCATTATAAAATGGTGTCTTAATAAAGTCCAGGGCTGTTCGCGTACCAAGGTAGGAACCGCCGATACCAATAACAATCAAAACCTCGCTGTTTGCGCGGATTTTTTCCGCAGCTTGTTTAATGCGGGCGAATTCCTCTTTGTCATAGGCTTCCGGCAGGTCGACCCAGCCAACAAAATCATTGCCCTTGCCCGTTTTATTGTGCAGTGCGTGGTGGCAGCGTTCCACCTCCGGCTGCAATGCAAAAATTTCCTTACGTTCTGCAAATCCTTCGCACCCATGCAGGGAAACTGAAATACTCATTTATAACTCCTCCTTATTCTTTTGATTTTTTGGGCCCTTCAGGGCCTCAGGGCTTTGGCAGGTACAAAATACCTTAACCCAAAACTTTTTTTAGCAAAGCTTTTTTAATATAATACTTTATTATTGGCATTGTATGCAATATCCGGCAATTTTCAAAGGCACATTATTTTTCCTGCAAAAACAGTATATCTCGACACAGCCGTCACATTTCCGCTCTTTTTACTGCGTCCCCTTCACAATGATTTCCGGCAGTGGTTCCGTAATAATTTCCTTTGAAATTTCCTGTTCTTCCGTCACCACGCCATTGATGCTTGTAATCTGGATTACGCTCTTTTTCTGTCCGGCGCGTCCCTGCTGCACGACCCTCTGATAGCCCGCAGGCTTGGAATCGTCATATCTTGTTTCCGTTGTTTTCGGCTCGACCGAAATCTGCTCCTCTGTCACAATGGATTTCACCGAAATACGCGGTTTCTGCACCGGTACAGTGATAACCTGTCCCGCCCGTATGCCTTGGATCAGGTTAGAGTCCGGATTCAGCTCATTCAGCCGCTCTATGGATGTATTAAATTCTATTGCAATCAGGTACAGCGCATCACCGGTCTGTATGGTATAGGGCTGTGTTGCCTCGGTTTTGGTTTCCAAAAAGGAAACTGCCTCATCCACCTCCATCAGCTCCGATGATTCCACCAGTTCCTCTACAATCTGCACGTCCTCCACCCAGCTGAGCTTTGCGTCCTCCGGTGCGCCGTTCTCCGGCAGGAGGTCTGTCTGCACCTGCCTCAGGACTTCCTCGGCTTTTGCGCTGTTTGGCAGCACTACAGCACGCGCATTGTCCACCATAACCACAGCCGCCTCCGCCTTATATGTCACAAGATTCCGTATCTTCGGCAGGAGATGCTCCATCGTGCAGACGTCCTTCTGGTTTTTTTTGCTGATATGTACGCCCTTTGTGGTAATTTCCTGATTCAGCTTGACCTTCGTACCGACAATGCTTTCCAGCTGCCCTTCCACCGTCTGTATGATTTGTTCTGCCTTGTAGGAACGCCCTTCCAGAATGCCGACAGTTTCCTCTGCCACAAAAACCGCTGTACCGTTTTTATGTACAAGGATATATATAAGTATCAGGATAACAGCCGCAATCGTCAGTGCCGCAGACCTCCGCAGAGGCAGTCTGCGCTTTCCGCCGGTTCTGCGCGGTTTTTTCTCGCGCGGGGGCGGCGTACGTTTTCCTGTTTTTTTGTTTCCAGAGCCATAGACCACGCGTTTCTCACGTTCCGGGAATATCTTTTCCTTCTCCGCCAAGGCTTCTCCTCCTTCCCTTTTCCCATGCCTGCAAAAAGTGACAATCTTTTCCTTACCTTATTTTATGCCATACGCGGCAAGATTGCAAGCAAAACGTTTCGGCAGGCAAAGAGAGCGCCGTTCCGCTTGACAAATGCGCAGGAAGAACGATACAATAAAAAAACAGACATTATAAGAAAGGAAGATATCCGCATGGATTACAGAATGGGAATCAAGCTGAAAACAAAAAAAGCAGATATGGAAATATTAAAAATTTTGCGGAAATATTTTCCGGAACAGCCGCTTTCCGCACTGAAAAACCGGGTACAGTCTGGCGATTACATCTATCTGAATGATAACGAGAAGTATCTCATTGACGGCGAAAGGCTGCTTTTGCAGCTTCTCCGCGAATTTCAACACGCCCATATCCAGACCGTATTATTCGAGGAATTCAAACGCGCAGACGGCTGGGAGGCCCGCCCAATGCCGAAACAGATTCTTTATAATTCCATTCGCAGCAGCCGCATCATCGCCCAGCAGGTCGAGGAAGATATAGAGAATGAAGCCGATGAATAAAAATAGATAAAAAGAGGCCAAAATCGGGTATTTTTTACATACAAAAAGGGGACGGCGACACCGTCCCCTTTTCCATTCAGATGCATTCAAATGCATTATATGCGCTTATGCGCCGCATTTCACGCCTTACGCGCCAAACCTTGCCGCATCCTGTTTCCGTCTTTCTTCGATTGCCTTCTTTGCAATCATATCTTTCACCTTCATCAGGCGCGTTGTGCTTGCACGTTCATTCTCCTCCAGCTTCATCGCGATATATTTAATCGTTTCCTGATAGTTGGGGATCATGACGTTCTCCAGCGCGTTTACACGCCGGCGTGTACTCTCGATCTCCTGTGCCAGCAGCTGCGCCGTTTTTTCGCTTTCCGCCAGCCGCAGCAACGGCTCCATAGCGTCGGAAAAAGATTTCATCGCACTGTCCAGCTCGCCGGAGGTAAAAGCGAAGCCATAGGGGTAAATCGTGCTTTCTCTGCCGCTTTCCTTCTGGAAATCGAACACAGGCACGTTTACGCTCATGATGTTCCGTCCGGTTACCTTTACGGAAACCGCCTGCTGGGGAATCATCAACGCCTCGCCGAGCGTGCTTTCGCTCATCACCGCACGCGCGATAATGAAGTTTTTATAAGCGTTTTCCAAAGCCTTCTCCGCTTCTTCCCGCAGACGCTTATTTTCCCGCACAATTTCAAGGAACTGCTTCATCAGTTCGTCCAGCTTATCCTTCAGCAGCTTATGGCCTCTTGTTGCCGTTTTCAGCTGCTGTTTCAGGCGGGTCATTTCCATACGGGTGGGATTGACATTCAACCTTGCCACGCTTCATCACTCCCCGTCATTCAAATATTTTTCCAAATATTCATCACGGATACGCTTCAATTCGCTCTTAGGCAGCATCCGCAGCAGCTGCCAGCCTGTTTCCAGCGTCTGCTCAATCGTCCTGTCTGTCCGGAAGCCCTGGGAAACATACTTTTTCTCAAACTCATCGGCAAACTTCGCGTAAATCAGGTCAATATCAGACAGCGCGGATTCGCCCAGGATCGCCATCAGTTCCTTCGCGTCTTTACCGCGGGAATAAGCAGCAAACAGCTGGTTCATCGTATCCGCATGGTCTTCTCTTGTCTTGCCCTTGCCGATACCCTTATCCTTCAGACGGGACAGGGACGGGAGAACGTCAACAGGGGGCTGTATGCCCTTCTTGTAAAGCTCGTTCGTCAGGATAATCTGGCCTTCTGTGATGTAGCCTGTCAAGTCGGGGATAGGGTGCGTTTTGTCGCTCTCCGGCATTGTCAGGATAGGAATCATCGTGATAGAGCCTTCATGCCCTTTCATACGGCCTGCACGTTCGTACATGGTCGCAAGGTCTGTATAAAGGTAACCGGGGTAGCCGCGGCGGCCCGGAACTTCCTTCTTAGCAGCAGAAACCTCACGCAGGGCGTCCGCGTAGTTTGTGATATCCGTCAGGATAACCAGGACGTGCATATCCTGCTCAAAAGCCAGATATTCCGCAGCGGTCAGAGCCATTTTCGGTGTACAGATACGCTCTACGGCAGGGTCGTTTGCCAGATTTACGAATACGACAGAACGGTCGATCGCGCCTGTCGCCTTAAAGTCATTGATAAAGTATTCCGCGTCCTCGAACGTAATACCGATAGCGGCAAAAACAACGGCGAATTTGGAATCCGTGCCGCGTACCTTCGCCTGACGCGCAATCTGTACCGCAAGGTTTGCGTGGGGCAGACCGGAAGCGGAGAAAATCGGCAGCTTCTGCCCGCGAACCAGCGTATTCAGGCCGTCAATCGCGGAAACGCCCGTCTGAATGAACTCAGCGGGGTATTCCCTTGCCGCCGGATTAATGGGCGCGCCGTTGATGTCCAGACGTTTTTCGGGAATGATTTCGGGGCCGCCGTCCATGGGCTTGCCCATGCCATCGAATACGCGTCCCAGAATGTCAGGGGAAACGCCGAAATCCAGGCTCTTGCCAAGGAAACGCACTTTACTTTCTGCAAGGTTGATACCTGTCGCGCTTTCAAACAGCTGAACCAGCGCCGTGTCGCCGCTTACTTCCAGCACCCTGCACTTTCTGACTTCGCCGTTGGAAAGTTCGATTTCGCCCAACTCGTCAAATTTTACGCCTTCCACACCGGAAACCAGCATCAGAGGACCGGCAACTTCCTGAATCGATCTGTATTCCTTTATCATAATTCATCTGCCTCCTTCCTGATGAGTTCCTGTACTTCCTTGCGGATATCTGTTTCAATTTCATCGTAGCTCTTATCCACGTTAACTTCTTCTACATATTTCGCACGGCCGATACGTTCCACAACGTCCATCTTCGTAATCTTCTGGATGCCTACGCCCTGCTTGATAGCTTCGCCTGCTTCTTTATAGAATGTCAGGATCAGCTTCATCATGCGGTACTGCTTATGCAGGGATGTATACGTATCTACTTCGTGGAAGGAGTTCTGATGCAGGAAGTCCTCACGGATAGAGCGGGAAACTTCCAGAATCAGTCTGTCGCTGTGGGACAGCGCGTCCACGCCGACCAGCTGTACGATTTCCTGCAATTCAGCTTCTGTCTGAAGCAGGCGCATAGCCTCTGTTCTCTGTGCAGAGAAATCAGGGTCAACATTTTCATCCGCCCATGCGTCAACCTTATCCTGATACAGGGAGTAACTGGTCAGCCAGTTAATCGCCGGGAAGTGTCTTTTGTATGCAAGGGACGCATCAAGGCCCCAGAATACTTTAACGATACGCAATGTTGCCTGAGAAACGGGCTCGGAAATATCACCGCCCGGAGGGGATACCGCGCCGATTGCCGTCAGCGTACCTACGCGGCCCTCGTTGCCAAGGCAGACAACCCTGCCCGCGCGTTCGTAGAACTGCGCCAGACGGGAGCCAAGGTAAGCGGGGTAGCCTTCTTCACCGGGCATCTCTTCCAGACGTCCGGACATCTCACGCAGAGCCTCTGCCCAGCGGGATGTGGAGTCAGCCATCAGCGCAACGCTGTAACCCATATCACGGAAGAACTCCGCAATGGTAATGCCTGTATAAATAGATGCCTCACGCGCCGCAACGGGCATGTCGGAGGTATTCGCAATCAGAACGGTTCTCTGCATCAGGGACTCGCCTGTACGGGGGTCTTTCAGTTCAGGGAACTCGTTCAGAACGTCCGTCATTTCATTGCCGCGCTCGCCGCAGCCGATGTAAACAACGATATCCGCGTCAGCCCATTTTGCAAGCTGGTGCTGTGTAACCGTCTTACCGCTGCCGAAGGGGCCGGGAATTGCCGCAACGCCGCCCTTTGTAATAGGGAAGAACGTATCAACAACACGCTGTCCTGTAATCAGGGGTGCGTTAGGTGTCTGTTTTTCTTTATACGGACGTTCGCGACGAACGGGCCATCTCTGAAGCATGGTCACGTTTACATCGCTGCCCTTCGCATCTGTAATGATGCAGACGGTTTCCTCTACTGTGAAATCACCGATAAAGATTTCCTTTATCGTACCGCTCAGCCCATAAGGAACCATGATTTTACAGTCCACAACTGCTGTTTCTTTTACAATACCAATGACATCGCCAGCTTCTACCTTGTCGCCGGTCTTTTTCACAGGCTCAAATTTCCATTTCTTAGTTCTGTCCAGCGAAGCAGCCTCCACGCCCTTGTGGATATTTGTACCGCTGACCTCGTAAAGCTTTTCCAGCGGACGCTGGATACCGTCGTAAATCGTAGAAATCAGTCCGGGGCCAAGCTCAACGCTCATAGGCATACCGGTAGAAACCACTTCTTCTCCGGGGCCAAGGCCGGAGGTTTCCTCATAAACCTGTATGGAAGCCTGATCCCCGTGCATTTCGATGATTTCGCCAATCAGATGCTTGTCGGATACGCGAACCACGTCAAACATATTGGCGTCCCTCATGCCTTCCGCTATAACCAACGGACCCGACACTTTTACTATCGTGCCTGTTTTCATATGCTTATTCACCTACAATCAATTATAATGTACTGCTTAACCAGTAAACATCCGCACACCGCACCGCGGTGCTCCTCCAAATCGAAAGCCTCGCACTGCGCATTTGCGTTCCCGCATTTGTCCAATGTCCGCCCTCCGGTACAGGCAGGCCTGTTCCGGCGCGCGTTGTCTTTCGGGGCTTCCTTCCATGAAAGCCGTCTGCTTCGCGCTCTGCGCTGTCCGGGGCTTTCATTATTATTCACTAAACAAAATATCCGCACCAATGGCACGTTTTGCCGATTCACGCACTTCGTTCATACCCAGCCCAAGGCTGCCGCCAATGCCGGGAATGACAATAATCGCGGGCAGTTCCATATCCTTATACTTCGCAAGGCTCTCGCCCGCTTTCAGGCTGGCCTCCTCCGTGATATAGATGATGGCATAGTCCCGCTCCGCCAGCTGGTGTATCTTCTTTTTGATTTCCTCCGCCGAATATGCGGGGAAAATATCAATGCCCAAGGCAAGGAAGCCCATTACGCTGTCCTTATCGCCAATGATACCAACTTTAGACATATGCTTCCCTCACCCTCTCTTTGATTGTTTCCTCGTCTATATCGTGCAGCTTGCAGGTCATAATGATGCGGACGCATTTCGCCTCTGTTTCCTTTGCCAGAATATACGCCACAACAGGCTCCGGCGTCAGCGTTTTATATTTCGCATCCTTTACAAAGTCCATCAGATAGTCGTCACAGGCTTTTTCAAACACCGTGAAGCCCTGGTCCATATAGCTCTCGCAAAGCACGCCATGCGCCGTATCCTTCAATACGGCAGTCGCGCTGTCGCTCTTAAAGGCGCGCAGCAGCATTTCCGTATCCAGATCACCGCCGGGAACGATGCTTTCCAAAAGCTCCTGTTCAGAACGCCTTGTTTCACGGATGCGCAGCAGTGTTTTCAAATTCGTCACATCTGCCAGCATGCGGATATATTTGATTACAAATTCATTTCCCAGCTTTTTCGCCGCCGCAGTCATGTTCCGGAAGCACGCTTTATCCAGAATGGTATCCACATACCGCCCGTTTTTGGTTTTCGCGTAAACGTCAATGGCTTCTTCCACAGACCTGCCGATATAGGGCAGCTCGCTGTAATTGCGTTCGCGGAAATGACGGCGGATATCCTCGATGGGGAGCGTGCCGCCCTTTACCATGAACTTCCGCCCGCTGACGTCGGAAATTTCTTCCTTAATCAGCACCTTGATGTTATGATAGTCGTTTTTGAACAGGAAGATGTTCATAAACGTTTCATTGGGGATGAGCTTCTGAATGGATTCATAAGATTCCTCCAGATTGTTCTGGATCATCTCCTCGAAATCATGCACATCGCGCACCTGCGTTTTGCCGTAATCCGTATCTGCAAGCAGGCGCAGAGCCTCCTCCGCATTTTTCGCCTCTGCCATCTGCATCAGCTTCTGCTTTGTCAGCAGCTTATTTTCCATCGCGCGCACGCTTGCGACGGCGAAAGGGTAAATCTTGTTTTTAGCCATGCTTTACCCCCTCCTTAAAACAGAATACCTGCCACGATTTGTTGGATTTCCTCTTTTTCCACGTTAATGATTGATGCAAAAGAATAATTATATTCGATATCACCGTTTTTCACGATAAAGCCGCCGCCGATATCGCCGGTCTTTTCAGAAAGGGTAAAGCCCTTTTCCGCGATAACGTCAGCCAAACGCTTCTGGTCTTTCCGGGAAACAATAATCTCCGTACCACAGGATTTATCCAGACGTTCCAGCATACCGCCGATGACCTTCGCGTATTCCGCATCGTCCAAAGAGGAAAGGCGCTTCTCCGCTTCAGCAATAATATCGGCAAGGATGCTCTGCTTTTTCTCCAGCACAGCCTTTTTCGCCTGCATTTCCGCGCCGGAAATCTCCTTTGCGCGTGCCTTGCCGGCTTCATCCTCTGCGTATCTGTCGAAAACGTCCGCTTCCTTGTCCGCTTTATCCTGTGCGATCCGGAGAATCTCGTCAGCCTCTTTCTGGGCTTTATCCAGTATGGATTTTGCCGCTTCTTCTGCCTCCGCTATGATTTTATCAATGATAATTTTACCATCATTCATAGGAGTGTTCTCCTCCTTCTCCAATAAGTAAGTGTAAAATTCCTTCCGCAGTACACCGCCTGAAGCTTTTCAGCCCTTACGCGCACTGCTCGTTATATCAGATCTGAATACCATTCAGCATCAGGAAGGAAACAAGCAGGGCAAGAACGGCATATGTTTCTACCATCGCTGCAAACAACATACCTTTTGCCAGTTCGCTGGGCTTTTTGCCTACCAGCATTACACCGGCAGCCGCAGCCTTACCCTGGGAGATACCGGAGATCAGGCCAACAAAAGCGATAGGCATGCAGGCTGCAAAAATAGATGCGCCCTGAACAACGGAAAGTTCTGCCATGCTGCCGCTCAGCAGGCCAACCTTAACCATTACAATGAACGCAATCAGCAGGCCATAAATACCCTGTGTACCGGGCAGAGCCTGCAGCAACAGAACCTGACCGAATTTATTCGGGTCTTCAGAAACAACGCCCGCAGCCGCTTCACCGGCGATGCCAACGCCTTTCGCGCTGCCGATGCCTGCAAACAGGGCAGCCAGGGCCCCGCCAAGTAATGCCAAAAATTCACCGCTAATTAAGTTACTCATTGTTTTTACCCTCCTTAAGAATCTTGATGTATTTTGTCTTTCTTTCAAACGGGACAAACGGTCTGCCGCCGCCCGTATAAAACTTACCGAAAAATTCTACATACTGTAACCTGCATGAATGGACAAATGCGCCCAGCGCATTGATTGCGATATTGAATATCGTACCAAACAGGAATACCACCAGCAGCAGGATTGTTCCGCCAACACCGCCGCCCGCCAAAGAACCGAGCATATTGATAACCTGCGCAACAACGCCCGTCGCAAGGCCCAATGCAAGAAGTCTGGAATAGGAAAGCACATCAGACAGATAGCTGGTGATGCCGTAAAGGCTGCCCAGGCCGCCTTTAATTTTCCCGAAAATACCCTTGTTTTTCCGGCCGCCTGTCAGCAGAATGCCAACCGCGCCAACAATCGCCATAATCTTGCCAACATCCGGCAGCCCAGCCGAAACGCTGCCGCCGAAACCGAACATCACAATGCCAATCAACAGGACATACCACAGCCCGATATCAAACAGCGCATCCAGCGGATGTCCATCGCGGATATGCATATACGCCTGTATCGCCATACCTGTAAACAGGTGGATCGCGCCGAGTATCAAAGATACAACCAGCAGACGCATAGGCTCATTAAGCGGGTTGAACCACAGCGGCTCAATGACGAAATCTTTATTGAATATCGTTTTTGCCGCTACCGTAAAGAAGTCACCAAACCAGCCGCCAAAGAGCAGGCCCCAGATAAACGTGGAGATACCGCAGAAAAAGAACATCTTAATCATGCGGAACGTTGTGCCCTCCAGCTTGTATTTCTTCAGCAGCACCGCGCAGCCGAGGGACAGGATAATACCATATGCCGCATCACTGAGCATCATGCCGAAGAAGATAAAGTAAAACGGTGCCAGAAACTTCGTCGGGTCGATATCGCTTCTGGAAGGGAGGCTGTACATTCCCGTAACTGCCTCGAAAGGCGTAACAAGGGAATTATTGTTCAGGAGCACGGGGACGTCCTCGTCCGGTGCGGGCTCCTCGATGTTATAATAACATTCGTATTTTTTCAGCAGTTCCTCCACCTCCGGCTGTGCTGCTCTGGGCATCCAGCCGTCAAAATAAAATACTGCTTCCGTATTCAGCATATCGCCGATGATCCTCTCACCATCGCGCCGCATCACGAGGTTATCGTAAAGATACTCGATATTGGGACGTGCCGGAGAAAGTTCTGCCAGTTTTTTCTGCTTTTCTGCAATGCCTGTTTCCAGTTCGCTGATGGTTTTTTCATGATGTTTCATGATTTCTGCCGGCGTGCCGTTCTGCTCGGAAAGGGCAATCGCCCCGAAATTGAACGGGCGCAGGGCCTCAAACAATTTATCCCGCTCCTCCTTCAGGCAGATAACGGAATAATACCTCTGCTGTTTATCCGCACTGATCTCCTCCACGACCGCAGAGGGCGCACCTTCCAGCGCCGCCGTGATCAGCTTTCCTGTGTCCGTTTTTACCGGGGCAACGCCCAGAATAACACAGGCGAACTCTGTTTCCTTTTCCTCCAGAGGAATGTCCAGCTTTTCCCATGGTTTCAGGCCCGCAATCAGTACGCGGAGGCGGTTGATTTCCGTCTGGCTGTCCGCAATGCCCTTATAGGCCATTACCGCAGCGTCCACATTCCGCTCAGTTTCCGTCTTAACCTGATCCATATAGTCTGCGAACGTTGCCCTGTCCATCTCTTTTCTGGAAAGGAACAGCGGCTTCTTTGCGGAATCGTATTTGCCGATTGCCTCCAACGCAGTGCTGACACGCGCAATATCCGCCTCCAGACGGGAAACATCGGCACTGTTACTGGTTCGGAAAATATCCGGCATCCACTCTTCATCGTTGACCACGCCTTCCTGGGAATTGATTTCCACCACGCCCAGGTGCATCAGTTCACGGATAAAGGAAAATCGGCTGCTGTTCAAACCAATGACAGTAAGCTTCCGCATCTCAACAACTGCCATACGTTCCCACAACCTTTCCGATTACGGCCTTCACGGCCTCCTCTTTTTTCTGCGACGCCTGCTCTGCGATTTTCGCACAGCTTTCATCTGCTTCCTGCAGGATTTGCTGAATCGCCTTGCGGCTTTCCTCTACTGCATTCGCCACAGACGCCTGTATTTCTTCTTTTCCATGCAGGCGCGCCTGCTCAAGCAGTTCCTGCTGCTGTTTCAGCGCGTTGGCCTTCTTCTCCTCCGCTTGTCTGGCGGCCTGCTGCTTGATTTCTACAGCGCGGCTTTCCGCCTCCACAATACTTTTCAGGATTTCATAAGCCATTTGAATCACCTCTCTCGCTGCTTTTTTTGAAACCGCCTTCCCCGGATTGGCGGCAAGATTGAAAAAGGCTCTCTTCCATGTTATGTAATCAGACAAGGAAGAAAGCCATACCTGCACTTTAGAAGCAACAGACCAACCAAAAAAACGCCCGGCCTATTGTTAAACTAATAACGCAAATAAATTCCAAGCTGAACCGTTTTCCTATCCATGACAAAGCGTTCCGTATTTTGCCGTTTTTCTAAAAACGAAATCTGTTTTTGCGGGGACTCATAGCGCCGCATCCATACCTCCCCGAAAAACTACGGTATGTATAAATACGCAACCACACCATCATTTCAATAATAAAGGATTTATACGATGTTGTCAATGCTTTCTTCTATTTCGGGCTTTGTGAAAAAACAAACGTAGTCTTTGCATGAAAATGCAGATTTTGTTTATTTTTCAAGGCTTTTGTGCGTATTTCGCACACACGTTTTTTCGCCTCATCCCGCTTTTTTTCTGTTTTTGACAAATTTCGCGGCGTAAAATTGTGTAAACCTCCTAACAGAGTTTATGCAGCCCAGCCCTGTTAAAATTCTATCCTTCTGGCACTTTTCATTCCCCAAAATATTCCCCATGCTGTTTTTGCAGGAAGGACACCGGCAGGCTGCTCCCTGCACCACCCTGCTTTTCCCAAAATCGCAAAAGAACAGCATGGCAGAAGCTCCTGTTTTTTCCGCAAAAAGGGGGATTCGGCTATTATTCAGCCCTTTGCCCTTTGCCCACAGCTGCAAATGCTCTATGGATATCCCGTTTCAGCCAGCTGGGGAGGTCGCTCTCCTCAGCTTCGTCCTCTGTAAGCCAGTAAAAGGCTTCGTGTTCTCCGCTCAAACGCACTTCTCCCTCCAGCCAGCGGCAGGCATATGTGAATATGCACAGATGGATATGGTATTTTATCACGTCAAAAAGGGAAACCGGCGGACCAATAGCGGCTTCCAGCCCTGTTTCCTCACGGATTTCCCTATGCAGGCCGTCCTCGGCGCGTTCATAAAAATGCAGGCCGCCGCCGGGGAGGTCCCATTTCTGGCGGCTGTTCATATAGCTGGACTGCATCTCGACCTTGGAACGGCAGAGCACCAATGCTTTATCTTCTTTTATGATAACGGCTTTCACCGCCACCGCAAAGTCGCGCTTCATCAGCCCGTCTCCTTTCTGTTAAAACCGCGGGACGCTGTCCCACACCCTGCAAGCCCTTTGAAAAGGGCTTGCCCCCAAACTTTATAGTCAGCCGCATTTTCATGCGGCTGGAATCAGGGTCTGGGGCATGATGCCCCAGCAGGGTTGCGGGGCAGAGCCCCACGGTCTTCACGGTCTTTCATCTTCTTATTTCGCTTCTTCCAGCAGACAGAGCAGGTCGGACTTCGTAAAATCGTACTCCTTCGCACAAAAATGGCAGTGCAGGTTCGCCTTACCGTCTTCCTCTATGATTTTTTCCAGCTCCTCGCGCCCAATACTTATCAATGCTTTCTCAACCCGCTGCCTGTCACAGTTACAGCTGAACGACGCAGGAAGCCTGTCCAATATCCTCAGGCCCATATCCCCAAGCAGAAGCTCCAATATTTCTTCCGGCGTTTTCCCCGCGTCCAACAGGTCCGTTACATAAGGCACATGTCTCAGCTTTTCTTCCAGCCGGGACACCATCCCTTCATCCGCGCCGGGCAGCAGCTGTATCATAAATCCGCCCGCACGCCGGACAGATGTATTTGTTTCCACCAGCACGCCCAGCCCCACAGCCGAGGGCGTCTGCTCGGACTGCGCAAAATAATACGTCAAATCCTCCGCGATTTCACCCGTCACAAGTTCTATCCGCCCTGCGTACGGCTCACGCATGCCGATGTCCTTTATCACGTCCAAATATCCCGCACCAATTGCCCCGCCGACATCCAGTTTCCCCGGATACTTGTCCGGCAGTTCCACATTCGGGTTGAACACATACCCTTTCACCCGTCCACAGCAATCGCCGGAAACCACAATCCCCTGCAAAGGGCCGTCCCCGCGTATCTGGAGCGTCACAAGGTCTTTGTCCCCTTTGAGCATGCTCCCCATCATCGCCGCTGCGGTCAGCAGCCTGCCCAGAGCAGCAGAAGCCACCGGGGAGGTATGGTGTATCTCCCGCGCTTTCTGCACCAGTCCCCTTGTTGTCGCAGCAAACACACGGATGCTGCCATCCCCCGCTGTTGCCCTTACGATATAATCGTTCATTTTCGTTCCTCCGTTTCCCCGTTCCGCCTTGCCACAAAGAAAAGACGTTCGCTTTCCTCATGCGGCGGCGCGAAACAATAATCATCGCAGACTGCCGCAAGCGTCAGGCCGCTTTTTTCCAGCGCATGCGTAATCTCTTCCAAAGAATACGCCCGTTCGTAGTGACATTCCTGCACACGTTCGTACAGCCCGCTGTCTTCATCTTCTATAAAAAAACTTACGTTGTACTCGTTAATCCTCGTTTCCGGGTCGTAGCTGTTTTCCCAGATATACGCCGCGTCCTCTTCCGACGAGGCAAATATGTTATCGCCGAGTATCTCCCTGAACTTGTATTCTGTATTCATGTCAAACAGGAACAGCCCGCCCGGACGGATATGCGCCGCGGCACGCGCAAAGGCCTGCTCCAGCTGACAATCTTCGGTTAAGTAATTGAGGCTGTCACAAAGGCTGAGGACACAGTCCGCCTCAATGCCTAACTCCATCTCCGTCATATCCTGACAGACCAGACGCAGGGAAACACCAGCCTGCCGGGCTTTACGGTCAGCTTCTGCAAGCATTTCCGGTGAAAGGTCCACGCCGATTACATCCAGCCCCATTAACGCCAGCGGGACTGACGCACCGCCTGTACCACAGCCCAAATCAATGGCACGTGCCAGTGCGCCGCTGCCGTATTTCTCCCAGGACGCAAGGACATGGCGCACCCAGCCGTTATAGTCCACTTCTTCCATAAAAATATCATAAACCGCCGCAAAGGCTTCGTATGCCGCCATTGTTCCACTCCTGTCTAATGGAGGACCTTGGGGGCTTTGCTCCCAGCTCCCCCACCCGCCCTTTGAAAAGGGTTGGATCCCAAACTTTATCGCCGCCGCATTTTCATGCGGCGGGGTATTTTATTCGTCATTTGGTTATCCTGCAAAAACCCCTTTTTGCATAATCGGGTTAAAGCGCAAGGCTTTTAGCGAACACCTGTCCATTGCACTTTTAAGACCATTTTAATTCCAGCAAAAACAGATTAGCCTCAAATTTCGCTGTCGTCCTCCCGCAAAACGCAGTTTTGCGGCAATCCGGGGTCAAAGGGAAAGTTTCCCCTTGCAGGGTGTGGGACAGAGTCCCACGACCTTCCCACGATTTTCATTATATCTTTCCCGCATTCGGATTGCAAGCCTTTTCGCGTGCCCGCGCCTCCGCTTTCCGCCGCCCCATAAGCCCCCCAATCCTGCCGCTCTCCCGCGAGGTCAGTCCTCTCCAGCCGCTTTCCCTCACCTTATCCAACAGCCCCAGTTCCTCCGCAATCTCATACTTCATCGTCATGTCCTTTTTCTCCTGCTTCGTCAGCTCCCGTTTCGCTTTCATTGCCCTCACTCCTTCCCGCTTAGTATCCTCCGCAAAAAGTTTTTTATGTAGAATCTGGTACACACCCGCGCCGTTTTACATGTTCTCCATCGGGAAAACGGCTCCCGAGATGGATTTTTTTCCTGACTGCGTCTGGCTGGGCATTCCGCTTTCCATCTCCGGCAAAAACATCTTTTTCGACAGGGGAATTTTCCACGACTGATTTCCCTGCCTGCCCTGCTTGCTTTTTTCCATGAAAACGGGTAGAATAGAAACATTCAACGCGGGGAGGAAAAACTATGTTGGCTTTCACCATTCCAGACACCAAATCCTTTATGAACCTTCTGCTCAAGCAGGATACCTTCGACCAGTTCCTGTTCCGGCAGGGAGAAATCGTGACATTTGCCAGCTTCATCATGGAGGGCAAACGGCACATGGATTTTTACGCCGAGGAGGAGCAGAACACACTGTCCCGCTATGTGCGCTGGGAGGAAATGCGCCCGTTCGTATTTCAGGCCGTACGGGGAAACCGTCTGCCGAAGGCGGTCAAGCTGGTTTTTTCCCTTTCCGAAGAAAAAACGGAACATCTGCCGAATACGGCAGCGGCTTTTTTGAATATCCTTTTCCGCGACAATACCCTGTTCTGCACCACCGCAACGGCACAGGAAAATTTTTCGCTGGACAAAAGCGGCGAAAAGCTTTGGGAGGAATATGTGTTGAAATTTTTCAAAAAAAACGCCATTTCAGTGAAATTGCAGGAGGATTAAAACCCGCTCCCGCAAATCAGATTACAGTACTATTTCAAATTGAGCCTTTGTTTTGTAAAACAGAGGCTTTTTTTATGAACAAAATCCTTTCTGTCTCTAATATTTTTTAACAAAATTTAAGATTCTCGTCAGGAATTATTAAAACAGGCGCGTTATACTGAAAGAAACCGATTAAAAATGACCCAAATACCCAGCCGCCCAGCGGCACAAGGAGGCTATTATGAAAAAAATATACGCGCTTTTTCTCATCTGCGGCATGACACTCGGATTTTCCGCCTGCGGCGGAGAACCCGTTGAACCTGTGGAACAGCCCCCGCAGGAAAGCGGGACAGAGCTGCCGGAAGCCATGGCAACCATGTCCGCGCCCATACACGCTCTGGCAGAAACCATGCTCAATACCGGCATGGATTACAGGCCGGATGACCCTGAATTTTTCTGGAACAGCCTGCATTTCTTTTTGGAAACGTACGGCAACCGGCACGAAGCAGTCGGGCTTTCCGATGAGGGCGTAATGCGCGTCCCGCGGAAAACCATGCAGGAGCACGCTATCGCACTGTTCTCATCTTATAATGACTTGCCCGAACTGCCCGAAAGCCTTTCCAGCCGCATCGCCTATGAAAGCAGCTGGGACGCTTACCTTATCTATTCCGAAGAATACACGCCATATACGCTGGCATTGGCGGAACTTTCCGAGGAAAATGGAACATACCGCTTAGAGGCTGCCCTCAGCGGCATTGACGGGGAAACTGTCGGCGTATGGGAAGTCGAACTGGTGAAAAACACCTATGCGGACGGCATACAGAACCCGCTGTATCCTTACAGCATTGCGTCCATGCGCTCTCTGGCGGCGCAGAAGGATCAGGCTGTCTTTAACGGCCTGACCGATCCGCACACCGCAGAGGTCACATTAAGCGACGGTACAGTCGCGGCGTTCCAGTTTGACACAGATTCCGAGGTCAGCAAAGCCCTGCAAAACCTGGATATCGGCGAAGGCTTTACCATAGAATACCTGACCGACGAAAAAAACGGGACGGCAAAGATTGTCAGTGCGGAATAAACGTCCGCCTGCGGTTTGAAAAAACATAAAAAAAATGCCGGATAAACTCCGGCATTCTGCTCTCGATGCGACAGGATTTGAACCTGCGGCCTCTGCGTCCCGAACGCAGCGCTCTACCAAGCTGAGCCACGCATCGTCAACGATATTATTTTGCGCTATTTTTGCGAAAATGTCAAGATAAATTTTCGCAGAAAATAAAAAAATTGTTTCAGGAGCGAAAAACGGCGTATCCTGCATGAAATTTGTTCCCCGAAAACAAGATAAACAGCCGCTTTTATCGTATACTGGATACTGTCGGCTTAATCCTTTTCCTCCTCCTGTTCGCTGGCGGCGGCGCGGTTAAGCTCCTCCATATAGCCCGCCGTAATGATGCCGGACGGCAGAGCAATGATGGCAATGCCGACAAAAGAAGAAAGTATTGTTACCAGCTTACCCGCCGCAGTCACCGGCGCGATATCACCGTAGCCTATCGTGGAAAGGCTGACCGTTGCCCAGTAAACCGCATCGAAATACGTTGGGAAGGTATCCGGCTCGATATTAAATATGATAAGCGCGGAAACGAGTACATACGCTGCCGCCAGTGTACAGACAGCCAGCAGGGGAGTGCGCTGCCTGTGCATCACGTCCAGAATGATGCGCATACTTTTGGAATAGCGCAGCATCTTGAATGCGCGGAACGCTCTGAAACAGCGGACAAGCCGGAACAGCTTCAGCATTCTCAGCCCGTTGGAAACGGCAAAAAAAGTCGGCAGTATGGCAATGAAGTCCACAATAGCAAGGAATGTAAACGGATAAATGAAAAAGGAAATGATGCCTTTTTCCAGATGTAAATCAGCAGTAGCTTCCCGCAGCAGGTAATCCACAATGAAAACCGCCGCCGCAACCGTTTCAATCATATGGAATACAGGCGGTTCCTGCTTAAAGGCAAGCGGAAAAATGCTGATAAGTATCAGCGCAATCATACTGTAATCGTAAATTTTGCTGGCACGGTCGTTTCTTTCGGCTACCGTAATGATTTCGTGTATTCGTTCCCGCATTTTTCTGCTCCCATTGTCCCCTGTAAAACCTGTTTTTTCTATTATAGCACGGAACGCTGGGCGGCACAATGGCAGAATCCAACGGGACATTGTACCTTCGCCTGTCAAGCGAAGGTACACCTATAAAACAGTAGAAAAGGAGAAAACACATGCATAAAAAGATTTTAGGGATATTTCTGGCGGCAGTGCTGCTTCTGCCCTGCGCCGCCTCTGCAAAAGAATCAGACACATGCCCTTACCGAATTACGGTCAATCTGACGGACAACATCGTAACCATTTACGAGAAGGACAGCGCAGGACGCTACACCACCCCTGACCGCTCGTTTGTCTGCTCGGCAGGCAGCTATACGCCGGAGGGAACATTCCGCACAACAAACAAATACATCTGGCGCCCGCTGTTCGGCAACGTATTCGGGCAGTACGCTACGCGCATCACCGGCAGCATACTGTTCCATTCCGTCCCCTATCTCAAACAGGACAAAAGCACGCTGGAATATGACGAATACAATAAACTTGGCACAACGGCTTCAGCAGGCTGCATCCGCCTGACTGCCGCAGACGCGAAATGGATTTATGACAACTGCCCCAGCGGGACAGTCGTAGAAATGTACCGCGGCAACCGGAAAGAACCGCTCCAGCCGGAACAACCCGCAAAAATTGATACTTCCGATTTCCGGAAGGGCTGGGACCCGACAGACCCCGACCCTGCAAACCCCTGGAAAAACCCGAATGCAGAGCAGACGGAACAGCCAAAAGCGGAAGAACCGGATTCACCGCCGGAATGGGTAAAGCCCCTGTTGGAGGAAACACCCGCAGAAGCAGAGCCGGAAACAGAAGATTCCGATTCTCCGCCGGAATGGGTAAAGCCCCTGCTGAACCAGACACAGAACACGGAACCGATGGCTTCCGCCTCCGCTGAAACCATATCCAAAGCGCCAGCGGTATCCCTGCCGGAGGCCTTCCGGCTGCAGGCAGCAGGGCGGGAAACGGCTTATACGATAAAAGTCTTTCATGAAGATGAGGACTGTTTCCTGACGGAGCAGGACGCAAGGCAGGCGTTTGCCCATTTAGGCATTACACTGCTGTTCCAGCGGAAGGGTAACACAGTGGAGCCCATGGTGCTCTGGCAGAAAACACTGCACAGCATTTCTACCCAAAAGGTTGGAGGGCAGTTTTATTTCAGCCTGCGGGAGCTGGCGGAACTTACCGGTACAGATGCCATGCAGACGCCGAACGGCGGGTTTTCCCTCCGGCGGCTGGACGGCAAGGTGTGGATAGACCCTTTTGTGACGGCTTAAACAGCATTAAAAATAGTGGCAATTATTATATTCAGGCTTAAAACCCATTATAGTTTATCAGCATTAGGAGGAAAACCATGCAATTTCGTTCGTGGGACGAATTAAAAAGCGAAACACCATTTTGTGGCGGAAAATGGGACCAACGCAAGCTGAAAGAATACCTTATCCAATCATGTAACTTAAATTTCAATTTGAAAATAAAGCTGTACTTTTCACAGTTCCGAAAAGATGGCGATTTAGCAGATTTGCTATTTGAGTTCTTACGAAACGATGACTACGAAGGGTCCGATTGTCAAATTGGCGCCGCCTATTTCATCAGCAAATTAGATAAAGACATACTAAAAGATCGCAAAGCATTGCTGTTGAAAACACAGGAAAACGAAGTGTTTTGGCGCAGACCATTTCAAACAGATGATTATTTGAAATGGCTATAAAAGATTCGACGTTAAATAAAAACAAGTATTTCCCCACTGCTTTCAAGCAAAAAGCGTCAGTTCTGCAACACTCAGCAGAACCGCCGCTTTTTTATTTATTCCTTTGTAAAATCTATTTTTTTCATAATCATTTTCATGAATACCGCACAGATAAACACGCAGGCAATTTCCGCAATCGGGTACGAAAACCAAACTTTATTCAAATCCCCAAGCCGTGCCAGCAGATACGCCACGGGCAGCAATACGACAATCTGCCGCGCAATAGATACAATCAGGCTGTAAATACCGTTGCCCAATGCCTGAAACACTGCACAGCAGACCACGCTGTAACCTGCCAGCAGGAAACTGATGGAAATAATCCGCAGTGCGGGGATACCGATTTCCAGCATGTATTCCGAAGCGTTGAACAGCCCCAGCAGCTTGTCCGGCAGAAGCTGGAACGCCAGCAGGCCAAGGAGCATGATGCAGATTGCCGCAATTACGCTCAATTTTATGGTTTCAAGTATGCGCTCCCGTTTCCTCGCGCCGTAGTTATAGGCAATAATAGGAATCATGCCGTTATTCAGCCCGAATATCGGCATAAATATGAAGCTTTGCAGCTTGAAATATACGCCGAAAACAGCGATGGCTGTCGTTGTAAAGCCTGCCAGAATACGGTTCAGGAAAAATATCATCACCGAGCCGATAGACACCATCAATATAGACGGGATAGCCACGGTGTATATGCTTTTCAATATCAGGCGGTTCGGCAGTATGTTTTTCAGGCTGAAATGAATATCCGTATTTTTTTTGAGGTTAAAATAAAACCCAAGCGTCATGCCGACAAACTGCCCGAATATGGTCGCAATCGCCGCACCCGCAACACCCAGCGCAGGAAAACCGAACAGCCCGAAAATCAGTATCGGGTCCATGATGATATTAACAACCGCACCAGCAATCTGCGTCACCATAGAGTAAACCGTCCGCCCTGTAGCCTGCAGGAGCCGCTCAAACGCAAACTGCATATAAAGGCCGAAAGAACACAGCATGCAGATGCGCAGGTATGTTGTACCATACCCAATAATCTCAGGGATATCCGTCTGCCCGCGCAGAAAAACTCCCGTAAACAGCAGGCCGGCCACGATGAAAAACAGCCAGTTCATTCCAGCCAGAAATAGGCTGACATTTGCCGTTTTATCTGCCAGCTCCTGTTTTTTCGCGCCAAGGCTTTTGGAGAGCAGCGCGTTCACGCCGACACCCGTACCCGTGCCGACTGCAATCATGAAATTCTGCATCGGGAATGCCAGAGAAACCGCAGAAAGCGCGTTTTCGTTAATCTGTGCAACAAACGCACTGTCTACAATATTATACAATGCCTGTACAAGCATGGAAATCATCATAGGGATAGACATGGAAACCAGCAGCTTCCGAACGGGCATCGTACCCATTCTGTTTTCTCTGGTTTCTGCGGCAGCGGAACTCATCGCAGACCCTCCTTTATTTTTCATAATTCTACAACATTCCAAACTATGATATAGCAGTTAAAAATTATTGTCAATCGCTTTCGGAAAATCTGCACAAAAAGAAAGCAGGCTTCCAAAAACAGAAGCCTGCCTATAAATGTTTTCTATTCTTTTGTTTTCCAGAGAAGCATGTTATCCTCCACGAACGGCTCAACCTTCTCCCGGTCTGCCAGATAGGACAGATAGGAGCGGATGGTGCTGCCAACAAGGACATACTGATTTGCGTCCATCGTCAGCCCATACTGCTCAAACACCCGTTTCAAAACCTGCTCAAACGGCAGCGGCGTGCGGCAGATTTCCAGCAGTTTATCCAGAATTTCCAGAGCTTTTGCCCTGTTCAGCGCCACAAGCGGGCGGATATCCTCCACCGCCTCGGCATGTGCCGGAATAAACAGCTTTCCTTCCAGATTTTCCACAAAATCAAGCGTTTCAAAATATGCCGCCACGTCATAGTTAAAAGAAATATGGTATTTCTGTATGGTATTTTCGCCGAACACGCAGTCCGCAAGGAAATAGACATCATCGGGCGTTTTTACGCCTATCATTTCCCAGAAATGCCCGCCCAGCGGAAATATCTCCATGCCCTCCGGCAACGGTGCATCTGCAATCTCCTGAGCTTTGGACGGCGTTGCCATCAGAAACTTGTTCCGCAGTTTTTTGAATGGATAGCCGCCGTAAAGAAAGGACGGCTCCAGTATCGGGTGTTCCACAACCGCCTTTTCCATCGGCGTGGCATAAACAGCGCAGCCCAAACGGTTCTGTAAAAGAGTATTGCCGCCGTCATGGTCGGCATTGGAATGGGTATTGATGATGGCGGTTAATGTCCAGCCCTGCGCATTGAAAATTTTCTGTATTTTACGTCCGGCGTCCTTGTCGTTGCCGCTGTCAATAAGCCAGACATCGCCATCATTCACGCGGTAGATGCCGACTTTAGACGGAGAGTTAATGTAATATGTATTTTCTGCCACCTGCACAAGCTCATACATGGGCATTCCCTCCTTTGTGTGGGAAGACCGTGGGGCGCTGCCCCACCCCCTACAAGCCCTTTGAAAAGGGCTTGACCCCAAACTTTACTTTCAACCGCGCATAAGCGCGGGTGGGAATGGGTCCAGGGACAACGTCCCTTGCAGGGGATTGGGGACAACATCCCCAAGGTCTTAATCTTTTAATCCATAGAATTTGTGGAGCCGATGACGTTTTTGATCTTGTCCTCAACCAGCTCCTGAATCAGGTCGCGCCCTGCGCCCAGATAGCCGCGGGGGTCAAACGCAGACGGATTCTCCCCGAAAGATTTGCGAATCGCCGCTGTCAGCGCAAGCCTCAGGTCTGTATCCATATTAATCTTGCAGACCGCCATAGAGGACGCTTTGCGCAGCATTTCCGCCGGAATACCCTTTGCGCCCGCAATCTCGCCGCCAAACTCGTTGCACATTGCCACGCACTTCTGATCAACAGAGGACGCGCCATGCAGAACGATAGGATACTGGTGGAAACCTTCTGCCTCCAGCTTTTCCGTAATCATTGCCAGACGGTCAAAGTCCAGCTTTGCCTCACCTTTGAATTTATACGCGCCATGGCTTGTGCCGATTGCAATGGCAAGAGAATCTACGCCCGTGCGTTTTACAAAATCCACCGCCTGGTCAGGGTCTGTATACGTTGCATTCGCCGCGTCAACGTTTACTTCGTCCTCAACGCCAGCCAGCTTGCCAAGCTCCGCCTCTACCACTACGCCGCGTTCATGTGCGTAATCCACGATTTTTTTCGTCTGTGCTACATTTTCCTCATAATCCAGATGGGAACCATCAAACATTACGGAAGTAAACCCGTATTCGATACAGTCCCTGCAAACTTCAAAATCAGAACCATGGTCAAGATGCAGTGCGATATCCAGCCCTGTTTCCTCGATTGCCGCGTCCACCATCGCTTTCAGATATTTCGGGTGCGCATATTTCAGCGCGGATTTGGAAACCTGAAGGATAACAGCGGAATTCTGCGCCTTTGCCGCAGCCACAACGCCCTGAATAATCTCCATATTGTTGATATTGAATGCACCAATGGCGTAACCGCCCTGAAAAGCCTTTTCAAACATCTTTTTTGTCGTCACTAAAGCCATATCAAAACACCCTTTCTTTTTTCCTGTATTCTGTTTACATATAGTATCCTTTTATAATAGAATTATAATACGGCAAGGCTTTCCTTGCAAGGCATTTTATGGCAGGAGGGAGAATTTATGCGATATTTTATGACAATGCTCACTGTGCTGGGGCTGGATTTGGGAACGAAAAAATGGGTGGAAAAAAGCCTGCCCTTAGGCGGGAGGAAAGTAATTGTCAAAAACCACCTGTATCTGCGGCACATAAAAAACCGCGGCATGGCTTATAATACATTCAGCGGAAAGCGGAAAGCAATCCTGCTTTCTACCGCCGGACTGCTCTCATTTTACGCCACGCTGTTCGCAAAGGCGGCGTTCGGCAGCGGCAACAGGAAGCTTGCCATGCCTCTGGGCGTAATACTCGGCGGCGGGCTGGGGAATTTCTGGGAACGGCTCCGCAAAGGGGCGGCAACGGATTTCCTCTATATTAAGGCAAAAAACGCGCCGGTATTCAATATTGCAGATGTCGCACTGATGGGCGGCGCGCTCTGGCTGGCAGAACGCCTCTGGAAAACAGGCGGGAACCGTTAGTTTTTTGTCCTTTTTTGCCCGGAATCCGCGTAAAATGACACATTTCGAACGCACTTACCGGCTTTTTTTCGAGAGAATGATAAGAAAAAGTAATTTTTCTGTTGCCGATTTTTGCGGAGTGTAGTATAATAGGCGTAGAAAATCCTGAGATGTTCGACAACTTGCCATATTTGAACCTACATTATCGACACGGGATTCCTATATGCAGGAGATATGTCAGGCCTCAAGCTAATTCCCTTTGGGCAGAGGAAGGCAGAGTCTGCTGCTGCGGTTACCCACCTGGCTTAGGCTAGGTGTCAAGAGGCAAGACC
>OFHN01000679.1_pt1 | contig 29439 bp, 37 predicted proteins | sample 1521321 | NCBI WGS metagenome assembly OFHN01 (sample SAMEA3504130, study PRJEB24116) | mouse gut metagenome | biome: mouse gut; feature: mouse-associated habitat; material: faeces | place: Denmark | collected 2011
GCCGTATCTTCTACGGAAGCAGCTTCGGCTGCGGCACCTATCGTGCCATCCGCATCATTGGTATCGTGTCCGCACCCGGTGAGCATCCACGCAATGGCTATGGTGAGGATGAAACCGACGATGAAGCCGATAGGATTGTACTTCTTGTTGACAAGAGATTTGTAGAATTTCATAATGGTTTCTCCTTAATATGATTATGACGGCCATTCCCATCGGTTCAGTCCCTGGAGGAGCGGGCGAAGCCACATCCCCCATAGACATTCCCGATGAGATAACAAAAGCGGCGCAGGGCCTTTAATCCCTACACCGCGATAACGCACAAAAGCCTCTCATTCCCCTTGCGAACAGATGGAAAACAGGGTATAATAGCCATGGGTGCAATAATTATTGCTGTGTGGGAGAGCCCAAGTCTCCTGCATAGGGGCGCGGGAGGTTGCCGCCTTCCGCGCCCTGCCTTTTTTGTCATCTCATCTGTTATTTTACATCATGATATTCCAGATTGCAAGAAAAATCGACGCGGTCCGCAGTCCGGGCCGCGCTTTTTGTGCTCCGGACGATGCCGTATGTCCCGCGCTGGGAATCCCGCTGCGGGGGGCGGCCTCGGTCCGGCATCGGCCGTCATATACCTGATTGCTATATAATGCATGGAAATCACCTTCTTTCTTGATGCAGCAAGGTAAAAAGACAGGGAAAATAAGGGGGATGATGGCGGATGTAGCGATTCCTGTAGTGGTCCTGCAGGCAAGACGGCTACACCGGAATGCCCTGATATATGAGTGGATTCTGCTTCCAGACGGGCAGAGCCCCCTCCATGTTCTTTTTGGCTGTCTTTTTCCCTGTCTTGTCCTGCTGCACGCGGCAGCTCCTTATACCCCGTCTCTTTCCGGGCAGTCTGTGAGCGGACAGAACCCGCAGGCGCTCAAATCGCATTCCGCCCCGGCCAGGAGGCCGCCATAGATTACCGGGGAGCATACGGAGAGGTAATCCGGGCAGCTCCCACAGGGGCCTGCATGGCCATCGACTGGCTGATAGTCCATTGCGCACATGGCATATTTCTCCTTTCCCTATTTTATCGCGTGTCTTGGGCTTTCCGGGCGGCCCACCGTCCGGCTCCCGTACTTTTCCCGTATCTCTTCCAGCGGCGTCTCTCCCCGATGGAAACGTCTGTACTCGCCATAGTGCCATGTCCAGGCTTTCTTTTTCGGTGCGTATTTAAAGCCAAGCTGTTTCAGCGCATCCTTTACGGCCCTGCACCCAAAGCACCATATCCATGTACCGATAATCTCTATCTGGATGTCGTACCCGATGATGGCCTCCAGTATCTCGCGGCAGGCCACGTCCGCCTCATAATCCTTCCGTCCCTCCTCGCCGGACGCCTCTCCTGCATGTCTGCTCCGGCTCATCTCTGCGGAGATTCGGTCGTACTCCGCATTGATTTCCTTCATGACCTCCACGTCTCCCCCATTGTCCGGATGGTGCTCCTTCAGCAGCTCTCGGTAGCGGTCACGGAGCGGCTGTACGTCATCCACTCCCGCAAACCAGTCCCTCATATCTTCCTCCTTTCAAACAGGAAAGACCAGGTGTCGGCTCCCGGTATCCCCTGTTCATGCATGTCATGCCGCCTGGCCATCCAGCAGCCCGGCATCCTCCATCAGGCGCGCGGGGCCAAAGGACATGCGGATTTCGATTTCATCCGGGTATTCCGTTGCCTGCTCCACTTTTATCTCCAGCAGATAGATTTCCTTTATCTGGTGCTTATAGTGCATCCAGGAGTCGTTGAGGCGCCCCAGGACATACGCAGCATGGTCTATCCCATTCTCGCGGAAGCCGAACAGGTATTTCCCGCCGTTGTATGATTTATCCCGGAGCGCCGCATCAATGGACTTCCAATCGATGAACAGGTCACTGGCGAACCTCTTGCAAATCCGCCCCGCAATCTGTATGAGCGCAGTGAGGACGGAAGAGCTATTTATCACGAACATCCCCGTTTCCGGGTCCTTCCGGCTCTGCTCCCACTGGCCGTGCGATTCCTCCGTAATCGATTCAAATCCGAAATCATCTATCGTATATTCCCGCATCGTCTTGCCTCCTTGATACAGGACGGACTCCGGCATGCTCACCGGAGCCCGTCCTTCTTTTCTGTGTCTATGCTGCCTGTGTCTTGTCCGCAGATGCTGGCTGTCGCCCATCCTTGCCCGCCCCTGCACCAGGGCTGGCTCCGGTTGGCGCTGCGGGCCCGGCTTTCGGCCTGTCCCCGGATGCCGTCACTGCCGTGGGCTCTTTGGCTGCAACCGTTCTGACAGGCTCTGTCCCCGCCATAGGGGCCTTTGCCGCAGGCTCTTTGGATGGTCCCGTCTTGGTCGCAGGCGCCTTGGCTACAGTCTCTTTGGCTGGTGGCGTCTCCGCTGCCAATGCCTCGCTGGCTCCTGTCTTTGCCGCCAGGGCCTCTGCTGCAGGCTCCTTCCCATCCCTGGTCTTTGCTTTGTGCCTGGCCTTGGTCACAGAAACCGCTGCCACAGCCTTGTCCTTGCCACTGGATTCTGCAGCAGGCTTATTTCCTGCCTCCGTCTTGGCCTTGGCATCCACAGCCTTATCCTCATCCAGGGCCGGCTCCTCCGCAGGAGCCGGCTTGCCGTGATACAGCCCATGCCTGCCGTCGAGAATCAGCTTCGTCTCTTTTTCCACCCGCAGGCCGAACAGCCGTAGCGCCGCATACAGCTTCTTCACCTTTCCGGCAGCCCCGGCATCGTATTCCCCATTGCTGCCCACCAGCCCCCTGCAGCTGCATGAACCGTGCGCTACAATGAGCATCTGCTCTACCATCCCCAGCCTGTCTGCCCATTTCCCGGCCTCTTCCTGCTCCTGGCCAGGGACGGGGCAGGCATCATCCCTGCCGATGCGGAATGCTATGCAGCCTGTCCGGGACACGCAGGCGCTGTTATCGTAGATGACGCGCCACAGGGCCTCCCGGGCCTTTGCCAGCTCATCCCCTTTAATCCCAGGAATCTTGCCGTCTATCACGCCCAAGATGAATTCACGGCGTATGGCATCGGCCTCCTTTGCCGCTTCCAGGAGCTGCTTCCGGTCCTTCTTCTGCCGGGCCTCCTCTTCCCTGCGCTCTTTTTCCGCCGCCGTCTCCGGCTTGCTGCCGGCCTTTGGCTTCTTCTCCGCACGTTTGAGGATTTTGACTTCCCGGTAGGTCTTGTAATGGTAGAGCTCCCCGGCCTGTTTGGGCTGATAGCTTTCCGGCAGGTCGGCCTCCAGGTCAACCGTATCCACAACCTGCCATCTGGAAGGATTGTAGATTTCTGGTGCCGCCTTGTCCGGCAGTGGCTTGACCCCTGCCTTTTCCAGCATCGGGATGGCCTTAGCGAGGTTCCTTTCCCGCTTGATTTCGTTGGCGGCGCACTGGGCCCTATACGCCAGGTCGCGGCCGTCCCTGGCCTCGCCCAGGATTTCGTTGCGCCTGTCGATGTCCGGCACCTTCTCCAGCGCAACCAGGTCTGTCAGCGAGAGCTGGAAGGACGGGTCATCTTGGAGCTTCTTGATTTTTTTCTGGTCAAGCTTCGCTATGTTGATGCGGTGCCGGACGGTAGTCTTGCCGAAGCCGGTCTTCTGGCAGATGCTCTGCTCGGTCTCCCCCAAATCCAGCATCATCTGGAAGCCCTGCCCCTCCTCATAGGGCGTGAGGTTGCTGCGGTGCAGGTTCTCAGCCAGCATCAGCGCCACCTGGTCGGACCTCCCTACCTTCCCTTCCACAAGACAGGGCAGCTCCTTAAGCCCGGCCTGCACGGCAGCGGCATGGCGGCGGTGCCCCATGATGATGGTGTACTCCCCGGGCCTATCCTCCTGGGGCATCACCACCAGGTGCTGCAGGATTCCCTTTGCCTTGATGGAATCAGCCAGCTCGGTCAGGTCGCCCAGGCCCTGGCGGGGGTTGTCGGGGTTGGGGTGCAGCCTCCCGGCCGCAATCATCATTGTCTCTTTCATGTATCCTGTCTCCTCTCTGTGTACAGGCTGCCGTCACGCGAACGGCAGCTCATCATCGATATCGTCCGGCACCACCAGGTAGCCGTCCTTGTCCGTTTCAAGCCCGCTTCCCGTCTTCGGCGCATTTTTCTTGCCCTCCGCGAACTCCTGGCTCTCCACGATGACATCCGTGGTGTAGACCTTCTGGCCGTCCTTGTTGGTATAGCTCCCTGTCTGTATTCTGCCCACCACGATGACCTTGAGCCCCTTGCGGAGATGCTGCTCCGCGAATTCGGCCACCTTCGGGAAGATGCACACGCATCGTGGAAAGTCGGCCGTTGTCCCATCCGTGCCCTTATATGCACGCCCTACGGCCAGGCTGTAGCTGGCCACCTTCGCCCCGCTCTGGGCATGGCGTATCATAGGGTCCCGCGTCAGGCGGCCCATGAGCATGACTTTGTTCATCCGTTTCTCCTCCTTCCTTTCGCGCTCCATTGCCTGTGGGACAGCGTCTCTCAGGCAATCTGCCTGACCCGCTTCTGGTCGGCATCATAATAATACAGCGTGTCGGAAAGCACTTCTTCCGGTGCTACTATCGTGCTGTTTACATCCACTATCATCAGCTTGAGGCAGTCTGCGGACATGTGCCCATCCGTATCCGGGAGCAGCATCACTTCATGGATGGAGCTGGGGAGGATATAGAAGCCGCATCCCCCTTCCTGCGCCAGCGTCTCCAGCACGCCAGGATAGAGGATGCATGCGGCGCCATGTACCTGCTTCGTGTTGCTGAGCACTTTCATCGGCAGCCCCGCCAGGAACCCGTCCAGCTCTGCATCGCTTTCCCCGCCCGCCGCATCCATCGCCTCAGCCAGGGAGCAGCATGTCCAGGGCAGGAGCCTAGGGGTGTTGCGCCTTGCCGTGCTCATGAGCTCAAACGCATTGGTCCCCCACATCTCCACATGGGAATTGTAAATAAGGATGCTCCCCTCCCCCAGGCATTCGTCCTGGTAGGCATAATAGAAACAGATGGCCAGGTCCAGGAAGTCGATGTAGGGGATTTTCTCCAGCAGTGCCTCGTTCCCTTTCTTGCCAATGAGCCGGAAGCATATCCTGTCCCGCACTTTCTCGAAATGGCGGAAGAAATCCATGTCCAAGCCATCCGCCGGCATGCTCCGTCTGTAAGCGTCAAGCATCTGCTGGACAACTGTCTCAAGGGGCATCCCAGACTCATAAGCCTCAAGGAAGTCCTCCAAGTAGATTGTGGGGGCCACATTCTGTCCCTGCGCTAAAATCACCAGGCCGTTCCGGACAACGCTATTGTTCTTGTTCACCTCTTTTACATCCACCTTATAGCCATCGCCCAGTCCATCTCTTACCGAGTCACGGATTTTTGAGGCAAAATCTTTCATCTCCATATCTTTGGTCTCCTTTCCATCAATACATATCAACAAACAATCCCCGTTCCCTGCTATAGCCGCCAACCTGTATTATCTTCATCCGGCCATCCCTGCCCCTGTGGATGGCCAGGTTATTGGCATCCGAGAGGTCCACATCATCGATATTGGCGGCATCCCTATAGTCGATATACGCATTGCAGGTCGCCGGGTCGGTGTACACCCCATCCCTGCTGCCTGTCAGTGCAATATGCATCTCCATGCCTCCTTTCCGGCAGGCTCCCGCCTTATTTCCAGCAGTTGATTTCGCCTGTCTCTATCTTGTGCTCCAGCCACTCCACTGGTGCATCCGCCAGGCGGCCGTATTCCTGGTTGCCATGGATTTTCTCGTGGACTGCCTCGGCCCTTTCCCTCGGTGTCCCCGTGGTGCCCTGGTACAGCCTATATATCTTCCTGTATTCCATCCCATGCCTCCTCCAATCCCCGCTGCACCCGGCCATGAGCCGGGTGGAATCCCTTCCAGAGGCCTGCACCATCCCTCAGACCGCCGCATCCAGCTTCCCAGCCGCTCTGTAGCTATAGTGGCCCCAGCCGCCGATGATGATATGGTCACAGAGCCCAATCCCGATTAGGTCCGCCGCTTCCCGCATCCTTTCCGTCATTTCATTGTCTGCCCGGGACGGCGTTATGTCTCCGCTTGGATGGTTGTGGACAATGAGGATATTGGCCGCCCCGCATAGCAGGGCACGGACCAGGATTTCCCGGGGGCCGAGCGGAGCCGTGCTGCATGTGCCGTGGGAGACCTCGAAGAAACCGATGGGCCTGCCGCTCGTCATCAGGCAGATTAGGTAGACATATTCCTCGGCTCTGGTATGGAGCCCGAACACGTCCCTCATGAGCTGTGCCGCCCCATCTGGACTGTCCAGCTTGTCAAGGCAGGGGTAATCGCTTGCCGAGTCCCTGACCAGCACGTTCCTGCCGCATTCGTCCATGGCCACGCTGTACTGGCATACATGCATGTCTCCAACACCTCCTTTTTAGGCTCCGCTGGGTTTGTGCAATAAGCACAAACCGGGCATGGGACAGGGACGCGGAGAATCCCCTCATATATGAAGGTGTCCCTGGAAACGGGCATTCTGGAACCTGCTCATATATGAGGGGATTCTGGTCTTTTCGAGAATTCCTTTATTTTCGTGGGAAAAGCCAATGGATTTCTGGTACAGGACCAACTATAATAGAAGAAAAGAGGCTGTCGGGAGGGGATAGCAATATGCATGATGATGTAATAAGAGAAGGGACGGCAGTAGACCCAATAAATACCTGGGGGCCTTATTCCTATGACATACGTAAGAATTACGTGGAGCTGTTCCTGGCCAGCCAGCCAATCAGCCTGAGGCAGTTTGCGGAGAGGTACGGCATCAACAGGAAGACCCTTGCGAAGTGGGTGTATATCTATGAGGGGATGGCACCAGGGCCAGGCACGGACCGCTATCCTGCCAGAAAAGGGAAACCTGTCCTCGGACCTGACCAGACAGCAGGCAGGACCCCAGTCCCTGACGATGCTGATGCTTTACGTACCGTAACGATACCGTATACGGAGTATCTGGCGCTTCTGGATGCAAAGGCCAGACTCTCTGCCATACAAGCCGTATGCCAATAAGGCTGATGCCACATTGATGCTTTTGGGCCCATTCCGGCGGCGGTGTCGCCGGGACGGGCCCTTCCATGTAGGCATCATCCCTGCTTCCCCCTGTACCGCCTGAGCTCCACGTCCTGCCTGCTTACCAACTCTATGGCGTTGGCCAGCAGCATCAGGATGTTCATCTCGTCCTGCACGCCGCTTTCCCCCAGCTCCCCAGGATAGCGCCAGAGCTCCTTGATGACATCTACCATATGATGCATCTGCTCATAGTCCTCGTCCGGCACCTCATCATAGGCCCCTGCATCCGTGTCCTGGCCGAAGGCTACGGCCGGGTTCCTCACCTTCATGACGTTCAAGGCGTCCTTAGTGGATATGACGTATTCCCGCCCGGTAAGGCCGTCAAACCGTACCCCTTCGAGGCTGGAGCAGTCGCCGAAGCTAAATACCATATTCATGCAAATCCCTCCTTCCGCATGGCGCTCAGAGCTCGAAGCGCCGCTTGCTGCAGTCCTCGAACAATGCCTCGTCAAGCATGTCCCGTATCCGGTTCTCCATCCCGCGGATGCCCAGCCCGCTCTTCGCGGCCGCCTCTGCCAGCTCATGGCGCGTCCGCCTGGTGAGATGTATCTCCGCGCGGCACTGCCGCCAGAGATGCTGCATGGGGCCGCAGGAGCTGTCCGTCATGCGGTAGTAGTCGTCCGCCGTCATGGGCTCTAGGGGCACAACCCTCTGTATCCGTCCCATGAACTCCGGCATCACGCCGAAAGCGATTAAATCCGCTTCCGTCATCGGGCGGGCATAAGGCTCCGCCCCATCCGGGGCCGCGCCGAAGCCAATCCGGCTCCCTGACTCCTTGTTGGCAATGTCCGCGGCCTTAGCGGAGAACGCGCCGCAGAACACGAAGCTGATTCTTGTCGTATTGACATCATAGGAAGTGTCGCCCCCTTTTATTACGACATGGGTCCCCTCCATCATGGCCAGCCCCTCCGACTGGATGCTATGGCTGGTGTTCTGACCGCCGCTATACTTAGGAGCCAGCATCTTGTCCGCCTCGTCGATGACCAGGATGGCGTGCCTGTCGGAGCGGAAGATGGGGGACGAGAGCAGGCTGCCCCATTTCTTCTCGCCCTTCCAGCCGTCCAGGGTGAGGTTGCTCCCGTCCACGATTTCAATCCTGTCCGGGAAGATGCCCTTCAGGCACCGCCAGATATGCGTCTTGCCGCAGCCGCTAGGGCCTACGAACAGGGCATTGGATTTGACGGCCCGCTCGAAGCAGTTGTAGGCTATGATGGACGCGGCCTTCTTCGCCGCATCCTGCTTCCAGACGTGGCCGTCCAGATACCCGTAAATCTTTTTAGGGGTATCATAGGCATCCCTGGGCGGGAGCGTATTGTAGGGCCAGTCCAGGCCCGTACCTTCTTCTTCCTGCAGCACCTCCACGCGGTCGTCATACCAGGGATATCGGCGAGTTGTGGGAGCAGCATCGTCCTTATAATCCATAGAAAAACCTCCTTCATTCAAATGTGTCTGGCACTGGGTCCAATCTCTTTGTTTTTTGGGCAATAAAAAACCAACATATCAAGAAAATGCATGCGGACAGGCTTCTGGCCTGTCCCACATGTCTTCCTGATACGTTGATTGTAATTTCAGTGTCTATGATAGGGAGCCCGGCTATACAGGGAGCCGTATTTCCTGTATGGCTCCGCTGCCCATGTCCAGCCTTGTCCCACTCTGGTCCTGCTGTCAAGCCCCTTTCAATCCTTGCCGGAGAGCGTCTCCTGGAGCATCCCAAAGTATTTCAGATACCCGGCACCACAGTCAATGTCTGCTCCCACGCCTGCAAGCAGCCCAGCCAGTATGCTGCGGTGGCACAGGGCCTCATCCGCGCAGAAGCAGGCCAGCAGGATATCCTTCGTGAAGCTGTCACGGTACAGCTGGTCGAGCAGCAGCATGTTTGCCCTGTCCGAGGCCAGCTCCCGGAGGAATGCGCTCACATAGACCCGCTGGAACCATTCCGCATCCACCTTTCCTTCTGCCTTTGCATCCAGATAGCTGTGGAACAGCCGACGGGATGGGCTCAGCCGCGGCTCATGGATGGCGTGGGGCGGAACTGCCTTAAGCGAGCGGACCACTAGCCAGTTCTCGTCGAAATCAGTGCTTATGTCCGAAATGCGCCCAATCTTTATCATGACTGTCTTCCCCATTTCTTTTTTGGGAAACAGTCGGGCCTGCCCAGGCGGGCCGCTGGGTTATGAGGCAGCATGGATGTAGATTACTGGACAATGCAAAAATAAAACTCCCAGAATCTATCTGGGAGCCTCATCTTGTCTGTCATCTTATTGCTCTTGAAACGGAACAATAATAGCGAAAATGTTCCGATGCACTGAAAAATAAGATTTGCTCAGCGGGTTCGGAACTTCGCGTTTTAATGGAGCATACGGGATTCGAACCCGGAATTTTAAGTGCTATAAACGCGATAAATACTGGGCTTTACGATTTCCGGGGCAAAATCCGGGACAAATTTAATTCAGGACAATTATCAATTATAAAATACTGCCTGTATGCTGTTGTATCCGGCGATCCCGTCTGCCTTCAGGCAAAGCTTCCGTTGCAGAGCCAGTGTATCATTCCTGGCATTCTGCCCGAACAGCCCGTCCTCTACCTGCCTGCGTCCCAAAATCTCATTACACCTGCGCTGCCACCATTTTACCACATTACCGGAAGATCCTGCAACATATTTCCGTCCGGACTTTTTTGCTTTGAGCAGAATCTTCCTGCGGACATACTGTGTCTTAGGTCCGTCCACTGCCAGGGGCTTTCCGTCTGCATCCCGGTATCCGTCCGCATTGGCTGCTGCCTGGAAGGCCTGAATGTTCAGGTTGGGCCTGTCTTCCCTGTCTGCTTTTACGGCAGAGTCACAAAAATCCGTGTAAAAGCGGTTCATATCCACATTCCCGCTTACTCCCGCGATCCTGCCTGCAGATGTGTACTGCCAGATGTCCGGGATATCCGCTTCGCCTGCTGGAAGAGAGGACGTGTACCTGGCGTACCAGACATACACCGTGCCCAGAGCAGCCGTGATCCGCTCCATGTCAAAATAATTTCGGAGATAGTCCCGGTTGGTGTAGATCACCGGGACATGCCCGGCATCCTTTACCCTATGCAGGAATTCGATGGCCATATCTGTAGCCAGGTCCTTCGTGATGGACACGCCGTTCTTCCTGGCATAGTTCACGCTGTCATACTCAAAATCAAAGGCAATGGGACAGCTTTTCCAGTATTTTGCCGCCTGGGCTATGGCATATATAGCTTCCGCCCGGGCCATATCCGGAGTATGGGCATAGGAAAACCAGTACAGCACTACATCCACCCCCAGGTTGTAGCAGGCCTGGGCATTTGACACAAAACGCTGATCTATATTATTTTTCCCATACCCTACCCGCAGGCCAATGCGCTTACAGCCTGCATCCCGGATCCTTTTGATGTCCACAGTTCCATTGTGGTACGATATATCCGGTCCTTCAAATAACATTTTCTTACTCACAATAACTCCTTTCCGCCCGATATCAGGCAATAAAACAGGGAGCCGAAGCCCCCATGATTACTTGTTCTTGTATTTCGCACGCTTCCACATTTCTGCCACTCGCTCCCATCCGCCGGTTGCTACCAGGTAGACAATAAAGGCGGCAATGAAGGATGCAAAAACATAGTACCATGTAATTACAACCTTAAAGTACTGGCAGGCAATAACCACCGCCAGGGGGCACAGGATCAGCGATACCGCCAGTGCCACAACACTGGTCGGCACCCGCTGCAGCCCGGGCAGCTCCTTGATTACCTGGACTATGGCGGATACCAGGAAGGCCAGCACGCCGACAGCCATCAGGAAATAAGTAATATACTGCATCATCAGTTCTACGTTCATCATACAATCCTCTCTTTCAATCTTTTTACTTAAGACCAAGCTTTGCCATGAAATAACCCACAACAGCAGCCACTACAAGGCCAATAATCTTTTCCACGATCCCTTCATACCTTTTTGCCGGTTTGAACTCTATGGTGGCGATCCTGGAACTCAGGCTGCTAAGCCTGTCAGTTATGTCGCTGAGCTTCTCCATGATATGCGTATAATGGAGAGCCTGGAGTTTGTCATGTGACTCCAGAGACGCAAGGCGGTTGAAAAACTCCTTATGGCTTTTTTCGTTGCGCTGCCGGAAATCATCGAAATCCTTTTCCAGCTCCTGAGCCTTCATCAAACCCAGACAATCCCGTTCCGGATCCAGTATACATTTATCAGACATTTTAACCTCCTCTCAATCCCGAATTGTAATATTCCTGTTTCACTTCAGGGGGTGATCTGGACATAACAGTCACTTCCTTTCCTTAAAATTTGTGCAAAAATAAACACATATCATCACCAGATGGCATCTGATGGTCATATGTGCTCATTTTTCTTAACAAAACACGGGTATGCCTTATATATCAAACTTTAAAACACAGAAGGTACTTAAAGAGGTAATAAGCTATACAGCGGACAAAACATGCATGGTATATGTACAATGTGTGTCCAATAACAAACTATATGGAACAATTATCGTTCGGGTAGGTGAGTATTACGTATTTCAATGGCAAAATGCAACAGCGCAGGAAAATCTGACCTATGGCATACTTATTGCACTGCAAGAAGGTGATACGATTAATACATATGGTACTGGGATCAAAACATCAAATTTTTATGTTCATGATTAAGTATCATACTTATACTGTTAGTCATTCAAGTGGAGCCATCTTTCTGGCAATTGCTGGGTTAATTATTCTTTTTTACGAGTAAACCAATTAACTCATAAAACCAATTTGTCCTCTTACTATACTGTTAGCTGTAACATAGCCAGTCTTTAAAATTACCTGATTCTAGTTGCATAAAATAGACCTGTACAACTGATGATAGTTCCACTATCTTGACGCACTTTTAAAATCACATTTTTACTTGCAGTACCAGTTATAGTGAGTATGCCAACGTTTTTTACCCACTGTATACCTGCAGGAAAATTTTGAACTAAAGAAGATATGGCATTACCATCATCAGTGCCTATATGTACTTCGAGTTGAGACTGTTTGGGTAGGGTAAATTTTGCTGTAGCATCTATAATGTATACTCCTGGCACCAACCACATAGAGCAAATACTCGTTGGTGTATTGGTATTACCGGATGCCACGTTTGCAATAGCTGTCGCAGGGGTTGCGACTTTGCCGACGTGATCCATACCCGTGTTTAGTGCATTAATGGCCCCCGTCAGCGTCCCGCCGCCGATCGCCGATATATTCGTCGTCCCGATCACTTTATACAGATACCGCAGGTTTTTGACCGCCAGGGACATTTTCCGGAAAAGACTGCTGTGCTTTTCCCCTGATGCCACCACACCGATATCGGCCCACCCGGTTGGACTGGCTGCATCCCCACTGGTAAAGGCCGCTGTATTATTTGCGGAGTCCCCCGTGGTTTCCATTTTGGCGTTCCATTTGGTTCTTTCAGCAGCAGTGATGTGCTTTACCGTATCAGAGATATGCTCCGCCGCTCCATTCCACTTAGTCCGCTCCGCCGCCGTGATGTGCTTCGTGGTATCCTTGGTGTGGCTGTCAAACTCTGCGGCATTCGCCTTTTTCCCTATGGCCTCATTCAGGGCATCCATGATATTCTTGTGCGCAGCAATCGCATCTGATACCTCTTTCAGGGTGTCAAGGTTGCTTGGTGCCCCATTTATCAGATCCGCAATCTTCTGCCGCGTATATGACGCCATCTGCTCATACAGGGCTTCCAGAGCCGCCTGCTGTGCCGCAGACACGGGCTTATCAGTGTCAGACGTGTTGTTCACTTTGTCCAGCCCCACCTGGGCTTTCGTCAACTTATGAGGGTTATCTGTATCTTCAACATGGTTTTTAATCGAATCACTCAACAGCCTTTTCACAGCATCAATGGCCGCACTCTGTGCTTTAGATACAGGTTTATCCATATCAGCGGTATTATCTATCCTGTCAACATTTAACTGCTTTCTCGATACTTTGTGTGGGTTATCCGCGTCCTTGGCATGGGCCTCCAAGGCTCCCGCAGCTTCCTCCTTTGCAGCATCGACAGCATCCTCCAATCGTCCCACAGTCTGCTCATAGTCAACGTATCCCACATACAATATGCTGGGATTGGATACGGTAATCTCCGCCACATCGGAAATCCGCAGCAGCAGCCGGATCCTTTTCCGCGTACTCTCCACGCCTGTGGTGCTAACAATATACTGCGCACTGTCACCACAGTTGTCATACACATACAATACGTTCCCCCTGTCCGTGGCCACCACTACCCCGATCTCTCGAAAGTAGTAGTCGTAATTCACCTGAGGGATGTCGGCAGTAACAGTACACTCACCGTCCCCCAGATCCACTTTCAGATCCGTGATCTCATACAGCCGGTGTACAAGCTCCTTCCGAGTACTGAAGTTCGCCGGGGCGGCCCCGTCCCCCACCACAATGGAGATTATGTTCATTTTGCCAGACACCTGCGCCTCATTCAATACATTCCGTCCGTCTACTGTCAAAGTAAGTCCTGTCCATGCCATTTTGTCCACCTCACCTCTGCTTTATTTCCAGGATATCGGCCTGTTCCAGTACCGTACCCTGGTATATGTTCTTCACACCTGTTACTGTCTCATAAATAATCTCTGTCACAATATTCTCCGGAACCATGACTGACAGCAGGTACTTCAACTCCTCCGTCAGACTGTCATCCGTGGAATAGACCACCAGAAGCATCCCGTATCCCTCTCGGAAATCCGTGTGGATTGAGAAATTATGCTCCCCACCCAGCACTCCCGCAACCTTATAGGCCAGCGCTCTTACTGTGCAGGGCAGGGAATTGAACCACCTGCTACGGACACGCCACCTGCGCGTTTTGATATCGTCCCTTTCATGCGGCATAACGCCTAACATCTTCTCAAATCGCGAAATCCCATATTCGTCAGCCGTCTCAATGAACTCATTCTTTAAAGCCCGGTCTGCGGCTTTCCAGACAAGAACAAATTCCGGGTTTTCCGCTGTCAGCGTGGTATTAGTTTCTTCATATTCTGCTATAAACGGAGGAAGATATGAAACAAGGTCAACTTCTCTAATCATCCACTTACACCCCCAAGCACCGGGATTTCATACTTCCCAAGGTTCAGGTTGTTCCTTGAACCGTTGATTGAAGTGTTTTGAATATCAACGATCCCCGGAACATTCAGAATCCGGTTGTCAATCTGACTGATCCTTACAATCAGATATGAAGCATCATCCCATTCTTTCCTAAGTTCCAGAAGGTAGGCAGAAACGGCTTCTTCAATGATGGTCTGGAGATTTCCCCAGCCATAGCCCGGTTCAAAGGTCAGTGTGGTTTTAACAACAATCTCTTTCGCTTTTGCACTTTCCACTTTTACCACATGACCGATAGGCGCAAGCCCGTAACCCTCCCCGGCGTTCACTTCTGGATCAATGGCTGTCTGAACCGTCTGAACAAGGGCATCCGAAGCAACCCCAAATTCTGAATCAATGATTGTCAAAAGCACTGTCCCCCCGGTTGTCAGTTTCTTTTGCTTTCCTGCACGGAAAACAGAATCCAGCCAGTAACGGACTTCCCCGGTCAGCGTCCCCTTGATCCCGTTGTACCACGTTTCCACGCTTTCTTTTGGTATCATATCAGCCGGGGAAATATCAGCGTTCCATACCCTTGTCACCTTTGTCCTGCCAACTCCGGGAATTGCGTTTGTTTTTTCCAGATAATCAGCCCGATTCCCGCCGAAAGCATTTTCATCAAAGGAAGCAAAATATCTTTGCCGCAAATCCTCCGTTTCTTCTTCATCCTCTCCAGGGATCAGGATTTCTGTCAGTTCAGCGGTTTGCAGCCCCTTTATATATTCCATGGGGATCATTGTACCGAAAAACTGATTTCCGATTTTCCCGGCTGTTTCACATTCAACCCGGTATTCCCCATCAGCATTTTTCCCAGTCACTATATAATTTATATCGCCTATATTGAACCTCTGCCCGGTCACGTCAATGGTAGACGGAGTAAACACGCCTTTCAATACTGCGTGTGTCGCTTCATGCGGGTATATGCCCCTTTCCTTGCAGCGCAAGATCAGGAACTCCCTTGAAGCCGAATCTCCATAGGCTTCTTTCAAAATCACATCAAGTTCAAAGTATAAAATTTGAAGTTCAATAGCGGTAGGGGAATGGGTATCCCAAATAACAGAACCTTCCCGCTTGTCGAATTTGTCAGGGACACGGTTCAGCATCCTTTGAAGTATCACTTCATAGGTGGTATTCTCATACATTAAAAATTCACCTCTCTTTCCGCCTGCACATCCCCGAAAATGGTATGTGCTGTAAATGCAACATGAACAACCCCTTTCTGTGGAAAATCAAATTCAAAGTTGTCAACACTCTGAATCCGGTCATCCCAAAGAAGGGCTTCCGAAATGCGCCGTTTCAATTCCGGGCATACATAAGTTACGGGTTCACCAAAAAGGTCAAGAAGTTCAATCCCGTAATTCCAGCTATACATGATATACTGATAGCGCTCTGTCATGATGATCTTGAAAATAGCCTGTTTTACTGCTTCCAACCCGTCAGTATAACCACGGACAAGGTTTTCATTTGTCTGCATCTTATATGTAAAACTCGGCTGTTCCTCGATCTCAAAATCTTTATTCAAAAAACCAACCGTTGAAGGAATCATCAGTTACCCCCTATCCGGTCAACCACAACAAATTTCTGCCCTTCCTGCTGCCGAATGATTATAACCTGATCCCCTACTTCAAGGGCATTGTGCATCAGGAAATTTTTCTGCCCTACAATCCCGTGAAGGTGGGGCGGCGGGGCTGTCGTTTTCCCGTCAGACGAAAGAACGCCTATTTCCGTATTCCACTGTACGGTTACGGTTGTCATATAGTCAGTAACATTCCGTGATAAAATAAGCTGCGATTCACCTAGAATCATTTTCTGTTCCACATTTATTTTTAAGGGTGACTTTGAAATGACTTCCCCGAAATACACATTAACAGGTTTTGACGCTTCCCGTTCGTCCCTCGAAGCCCTTTTCATGGCTTCTACCAAAGCATTTGCATCAGCCAACAAATTCACCCCCTCGCAAAGTCAAATCCATCCAGTGTTCACTTTCCTTGTATGTGTGCTTGCAGCTTTCCACAAGCATGAAATTGCGCAATTTCATATCCCCAAGATCAAGATTCACAACAATCATGCTCCCAGCCCGTACCCGGTTATCCCCTAACACATTGGTAAGTTTCAGGTTACGGGTTTTCTTGTTGTAAAGTTTCAGAAGGGCATCAACTTTCGCCTGCCCGTTCTCCCCTTTTTTCAGGGTATCAAAATATTGCAGGATACCCCATTTGTTGATATTTCCGGAATCCTGCGCAATATAGACTTCCCGGGATCCGGTTTTCTCGTTGTCATAGGTCAGCTTGATTTTATTGAAAGTGTTATCGTCAATAGATGAAGTGTAATCGAAAGTTTCACACGTTTCTTCATCCACCATCAGATAAGCCCCCGGACTGCCCACCGCCATAGATGAAAGGTGTTTCAGTGTCAGCTTCCCGAAATCATCATATAAGACAAACATTTCCCCGGTATTCTGTAAGGTCAGGTCAAGGGCATTTTGTATCATTTCAAAAAGGGACGTGTTTTCTTCAACCCTTGATTCAATGATATAATTTGTATTTTCCAGTACCCCGGTATTCAGCGCATAGTCAGCGGCAACCATGCGCAAAAACTGATCCGCTGTCTTGTTCTCATAAACTATGGTATCTTTATTTTTCAGATACCTTAATTGATCGTAGGCGGTAACGGTGATGATCTGTTCCTTTGACCTCTGCTGTTTGAACACAAAGCCAAAGAATACTTCATCACCGTTTTCTTTCATCCTGACTGCGCTTCCTTCTGAAAAGTCCAGCACATCATCCCTTAACACCTTGAAAGACAGCTTTCCGGGGGTGTTCTTCCTTTCCGTAGTCCATTCAATCCCTTCTTCCACCGCCGGAAGGTATGCTTTTGTACCAAGTTCATTCCCTATCAATAGTTCAACGCTCATTTGAACACCCCCGTTTTCTAAGCTGCCGGGATCGTCAGCACCTGCCCCGGATAAATCAGGTTTGGGTTTCCCCCGATCACGCTTGTGTTTGCATTGTAAATGATTGAATACTTTGAACCGTTCCCATAGAATTTTTTAGCAATATTCCAAAGACAGTCCCCCTTTACCACCGTGTAAGTCTGCGCCGCTGCCGGGGCTGGTGAAGAAACCGCTTCCCGCTGCGGTTCAACACTCGCTTTCGGTTTCTCCATATTGAAGGTTATGTTCACCGTCTTTGTCCCATAGTCCCGCCATTGTTTCAGTTTGATTTTTACCAGAATATCGAACCCATTCTTTGCATCCTCTGTAATCTTGTAGTCTTCCATAGATACTTTGATATTGGTGTCGAAAAGTCTTTTCCCGGTAGGGCGTTTCCTGCATACAATGAACTGGAAGGGGTTCTTACTCGTTTTCAGGCTTTCAAAGTATTCCAGAAAATAGTCAGCACCTTTGAACTCCGACTTGTAAACGGCAAAGGGATATTTTTCTTGTGGTATCCTGCACTCAAATTCAATATCCGTTAATTCTGCCTTTTTCAGAATGTTTATTTCCCCCTCATTTATCAGGGTGACGGTTTCATTTGCATTGTTGATTTTTACCGTAAGTTTTGGGGGCGCTATCGGTAACAAGCATTTTTTCAGGTAAAAATCATATCCGCCTTTTCCCATCAGTCATGCACTCCCTCCGTTGAAATATCAATCGCTTCATTCACCATATCGGTCATGTCGGACATGATACCATCCAAGTCCATCCCGTTTTTAATGGTGTTGTGGTTCGTCTGTTCAATGCTGATTTCTGCGGTTGTAAATCGGTTGATTGCTTCCTGCTCCGCAATATCCCGAAGGTATTTCAATTCTTCCCCGGTTATATCCATAGCGTCAGCCATAGCCCCGGTGTTCCCCGCAATATCATCAACACCGCTTCCGATTCCCCCGGCTGTCAGTGCGCTCGCATAATCGTCAGCGGATGGAATATCATTAGTGCCGAACAAAGAAGAAGGATCAAAATTGGATATGCTTTCATCAATCCCTTCCCCGAAGGAATACCCGGCATCCCAAGCCGCCCCATACTCGAACCGTTCCAAGTGTAAGCTGGAAGCGTCTATTTTTGACATGATTTCCTCGCCCTGCCCGAAGGTTTCATCTACCCAGCTTCCAAGGGAATCCCGCCACCCGGCGACTGCCCCGGCAAGGTTTGAACCGAAAATTGTATCAATAGCGGAAGCCAGCGATTCAAGCAGTCCAAGGATGCAATCAAACAGATCAAAAAATAACCGGGCAATCGCACCCACCGGATCATTGAACACGTTAGCGAAAAAGTTTGCAAAAGCAGCTATAAAATTCCAGAGTACCACGAAAATATCAATCACAAAGTTAATCAGAGTGACGAACACATTCCCTATGGCGGCAAGTGCAAACATAAATGCCCCGCAAATAATACCCGTTGCGGAAACAGAAGTCCCAGCAAATTTATTGACCGCCGCCACCGCCGCATAAAACAAGGCAATCAGGGCGATAATCAAAACGATTATCCAGACAATAGGGCAAGAGTACATAGCCGCATTAAGTCCGTTTTGCGCTGCAATTTCTGCCGCTGTTGCTGCTGTCAGCCCCCCAGTTGCCGCTGCATGGATCATCTGCGCTACCGCCATAGCAACGTGAAGTCCTTTACTTATCAGATTTATAGCGTTTACTGCCATTTGCCATCCGTAATATACAGCCAAAGCCCCAGCCACACCCAAAATAATAGGGGATAACCAAGACCAATTATCACCCAAAAGCTGCACCCCGGCGATAAGCAGATCGAAAATTTCCAGTGCTACAACGCCAATAAGGGACAGCGCATCAATAACACCATTTGCAAAGTCCCACAACGCTTGTGAATTAGCGATATGTTCTATAATGGGCAAAGCAACGGCGGCAAGCATAGAAAGAGCGTCAGCCGCATGATCTACCATCTGTCCGAAATCGTCACTGTTAGCAACTTTATTCAGTTCTTCCAGAACGGGCTGCAAAGCCATCAGGGCAGTATTTTCAAAAGAAGTCCAAACCTGTTCAAAGGTCATTGTCATACTTTCAAATTTTTCGTTGGTTTCATCAGCCGCCGCAAACATAGCTGCTTTCACAATATCAGCAGTGATTTTTCCTTCTGCCGCCATATCTTTTAGTTCCCCTTTAGGGACTTCCAGATAATCAGCAATCGTCTGGATGATGTTGGGGGCTTGCTCCAAGATACTGTTGTATTCTTCCCCCCTTAAAACTCCCGACCCCATAGCCTGCGTTAGCTGCAACATAGCCGCATCAATCCCAGCCGCTTCTGTCCCGGCAATTCTGAACTGCTTATTAACTTGCTCCATGAACGCAATAATTTCCGCTGAACTGTCAAAAGCATCACCCGCCATAAGTCCCAGCTTTGAAACTGCATCAGCGGTTGCCTGATAGCTTCCCCTTGCCCTTTCTGCGGAAAGGTAGATCATATTCTGTAATTCCTGCGTTGTCTGCAAGCCGTCATTCATCATGTTCAGTCGGGCGGTTGTAGAAGCAAGGGTATCCGACAAGTTCAAAGCGCTTGAAAGCGTTTGGACTGTTGCATAAGCGGCTACAACCCCGCCGATCATCCGCATCAGTTCATTTGCTTCATGCGTCCCTTGCTCAATCTCCCGATTCAGCCGCCCTTGTTCGTCCACGTTGTCCCGAATATGTCTTTCCGTGTCCCCTATAATCTGCTGCAACCTTAAATATGCTTCATTTGCCGCCTGCACATCCAGATCATTCATAGCCCGGTTAAGGGTCTGCTGCTCCCGTACTGCCTGATCCAGTTGCCCACGCAACAATTCCAGTTCAGCATTTGCGGCATCCGTCCCCATGTTCAAAGGATTGTTTTCTATTGCCTGAATCCTATTTCTTACATTGTCAATTCTTACGGCAAGGCTATTCAAATCCTGAAATGCTTCCGGAGGAAAGATATTCGTGTTGTATGCCTGCCTTGCGATAGCGTCCTGCGTGGCGCTTAACTGTTCAAGCATATTATTGACACTTTGAACTTCCTGCTGAAATCTCTCCATTCCGCTTCCAGTGAACACTTCCAAACTGCCGGACTGCCATTGAATAGGCACATCAACGGGCGGCGGCTGATCTATGATTGGGTTTGGCGGTACTGGATTTACCGGAATATCAACCGGGGGCGGGGAAGGGGGCGGTTCAATCTCCGGCGAACCCGTACCCTGAATAGCCGCATCCAATTTCTGAACGGCGATAGTCGCCCGGTTTATGGATTCTCTTGCCGCTTCAATGGAAGCCGTGTCAACGGGTGAGTTCATAGTCTGGTGCAAATCTTCCATAGCGGAAAGCCCCAAATTCACGGAATCAATCACCTGATATAAAATGCTTGTAAAATTATCCTGCAATTCAATAGATGATCTTAGAGTCCCCATACTATCACCGCCCTTTCTTTCCTTTTTTTGCCTTGCGTTTCATTTCCTTTTCTTTTTCCTTGTCGTTCTTCATCTTCACTTTAATTGCCGCTACAACAAAGGCTTTTTCCTGTTCGTCCAGATCAAGAAAAACAGAAGGAAGAATGTGTAATTTCAGAAGGGCATAGTAAGCAAAATTCGCTTCCCAATCCCCTTCTTCAATTAGTTTTTTGCTTCATCCACCTTTTCATCAAAGGACACGTTGAAGCCCTGAAATTTCTGGACGAAGGATGCCAGATCGTTATATTCGCCGGGATCGTCCACCATGGCAAGCAGCAGTTCCTCCGGTGTCATGGCGCCATAGGAATCCTGCAAATCCTTATCATACAGATCCGGGACAACCACGGAAGCGGCAACCATCTTTTGAATGTAAAGGCCGGACTTCACTTTCTGCCGGAACATATTTGGTTTTCCGGTGATCGGTACTTCAATCGTGCAGGCATCCCGTAAATCCTCGTTTTCCTTTGAGGTGATATGCCGGAACTCCCATTCAAGGGGCTTGCCGTTTTCATCACACAGGGATTTTGTCGCCGCATACATTTCATTCTTCTTTTCGATCTTGTTAGCTTTCATAAATTTGCTGAATTTAGACATTTTTATACACTCCTTATATTTTTATTGTTGATATGGAAAAACCCCCTTATATGGGCTTATATGAACGCCACACAAGGGGTTTTATGCTGTTTAGTTGGTAAGAAAACCTTCCAAATCCTTGAACGCTTCCGGCATCTTGAAATCCTCGAAGGTGAAATCAATATCTTCATCCAGATATTCACCCTCAGCGTCAAACTTTGCCAGAATACCGCCGTCAATGTTGCAATCCAACAGGATAATTGTCTGCCGTCCTGCCGCGGAAGTCTTATCCTCGTTGGAAATCTGGATTTCAAAATAAATATCTTCCCCGGTGTCCTTGTACTGAATCATCATCTGCCGGAAAAGGGAAGTGTTGTAATGGAAGGTTGCTGAACCCGTACCACTCCAGCCGGAAGCCTTGTTCCCCTTTCCGGTTTTCCCAATGATGGGGACTTCCGTTTTATTCTTCTTAAACTGTGCTTCAAGATTGATCGCCTGCATGAAATTATAACGGCGTGTTCCAATCGTGATAAAACACTCCGCCAAAGCCGCAAATATAGTGTCTTTGGCTTTCATAACTACATTACCGTTCACTCTCATTCACCCCCTTCTTATGCCACTGTGACGGTCATATACAGCTCGCCCATGGCGTTCACCACGGTCACAAAGTCAGTCACGACAACGGCTTTCTTTGTGTCGCCCTGCTCCACTTTCACATCCGCATCAGAGAAATTTTCAATTGCCCTGATCTCCTGAAGGTGTTCATGGTGCTTGACAATATCAGACCAAAGGGAAATTCTCCCAGCCGCATCATTAGGAACAACACCCAGATACTTTGTGTTGAAAAGTACCGCAATATCGTTTCCGATCTGGTCGATCACCCGGATTGTCTGATTGTCCTTAAAAACATCCCCCATTGTGTCGGAAGTCGTAACCATAGTGTTAATATCTTCCAACACACGGACATCAGTGCCTACAAGATGGAAAGTGAACTTACCCGCCGCGATAGCCGCTTTAAGCTGGTTCTGCGTGTAGGGGGTGTCAACGGTGAAATCACCGTCATACTTCTTGTTCTGGTTGCTCTTGTTGACCGCACAGCCAGCGGAAGCACCCGTCACCCAGTACACAAGGCTTGCTTCACCCCATCCTTCATCCAGAACTTTATTGTTCACACTGATAACACCAATGAAGTCAGCCTTTGTGTAATCGTAAAGGACAAGCTGGAACTTCACACCCATTTCATCACGCAACCTCTTGTTGTAAGCGGCATACAGTGATTTTGTGGTGTCGTCCGTCACAGCCGCCCCCATAGTGTTGAAAGCAAAGGATTCAGCCTTGTCAAGATAGTCCTGATGATCCTTTCCGCTTACTTCTCCATTCCCTCCCCCTGTCATAGGGATTGCCGCCACTGCTTCAAGAGTGATCCCGGATTTCCATTTCAAGAACTTGTTATCTGCCAGATCGTCAGCTTTCGCAACCGTCTGTTCGTCAACCACAACTGTCCCCAAAATGGTTTTCACGTCAAAGATGGTTTCATCATCAGCGTTCACCTGAACCGCAATTTTCAGATCGTTCCCACGCACACCGCAATAGAGGGCTTCCGCAAGGTCATTACTTGCTTTCGTGCCGCCACCGTTAAGGCGGTAAGCATAGAAAGTCTGCGTGTTCAGGAACAAATCCCGAAGCCCTTTCAGCTTGTCGCTGGTGTACTCATACCCGAAAATCTCCATGCTGTTCTTCTGGAAATCCCCATTCGTCACTTCAAAGATTTCCCCTTCCTTCCCCCAGTCCAATTCAAGGGGCATGGTTGCGATCCCCCTTTCGGAAAGGGCTGCCGTGGCTGCGGACTTTGAAACGAAATTGATATAAGTACCCGGCAATTTCTTATTCTGTACTAAAAAAGTACCACCACCTAAAGCCATTTTTATTTCACCTTACCTTTCATATAGCTTTCGATCTTTTCTTCCACGGCTTTCACCGTGTACAGTTCCCCGTCAGTAAGAAGGGCTTCCAAAATATCCCTTCTTTCCCTGAAGCGTTCGGAAGCGGCTAACTGTTCTTTTGAAAATTTATTTTCAACTTTCCCAGTGACCGCCTGATCCGCTTTCGGTGTTTTGTTTCTACTTGCCATTTCATTACCTACCTTTTCACATGGGTTTCAGAAGAAACTTCTTCCATAACCGGGACGGATTCACCCACCTTGTAAACAAACAGATCATAATTCACAAAAAAGTGGAGAATACCGTCAACCACTTCATACTTCCTTTTTGTACCCATCACCAGATCACCGCCAACATCCAGATATTCCAGACAAGAAAAAAGCCGTTCACCAACGGCATAACATTCTTGCTTCCCGTGTAGCTTATCTTCCGGGAAATACTGAATACAAAATTGGTTCTGCCTGAAATACCGCTTCCAGAAAAACAATTCTTCCGTGGGGTTCAGGCATTGGACAAAAAAACAAGGCTCTTTCAAGCCCTGCCTTTTCGCTTCCCTATGGGTTTTATATCTGTCCCCAAATTCAGCATTTAGGGAAATGCTGATTGATTCAATTATGGAATTTATCATTTCATGCACCCCGCTAAATACTTTTTGATTTTGGATTCAAGCACCTTTGGCGCAATTACCTGAATCTCCTGCTCCGACATGGTCAGCATGAACCTCCCCTGAACCCACCCTTTATGGTTAGCCGTCCTATGCCCGAATTCAACATAGGAAGCGTATTCAACCGGGTTCACGATCTCAATCGCCAGAAGGCCTCCGTAATGGTTAATTTTCAAAGAATCAGCGTAAGCAATACCTTCATTAACAGACGATTTTCCCGTCCCGCTTTCCGCTTCCTTGTGGCTTTTGGAAGTCCAGCCCCTTCTCAACGTACCGCCCATTTTGCCGGAAAGGTTCACCTTTTTCTTGTAAGTTTCCCCCTTCTTATGTTTTTTTGAATCCTTTTTTGCTGTAACTTCTATTTCTTTTGAATAGTCGCCTACGGGCGTTCTTTTTATGACTTTGGCAAGCAGGCGGGCGGCAAGTTCTTTCGCACATGATTCCACAAAAGCATCCACATCCCCGGCTTGAATTTTGTTCAACTGCTTTTGAAGTTTTTTCAAATCCGAAGCCGTGAACTTCCCCATGCTCCCCATTAAGCCCACCCCCTGAACAGTGCAAGGGTGATTTCCTTATGGGTGGGGTATATTGCTGGTTTTCCGCTTGCGGAATATTCCTCTGTTATCCCGTTTTGGGTGACAACAATTTTTGAGTTGCTCCCCACCATGATTTCAGGCGCAAGAAATAATTTTATTCCCTGCGCCGCTGCTGCCGCTGTTTCAGTCTGAACAACGGCGTTCAATTTTTCAAAGGACAATTTGCAAGGCTGATCTTCAATCACGGCAACTTCTTCTTCACTTGACAGTTTGGTTTTTTCGTCTGTCACATCACGGTATTCATAGACAGTACACAAGCCCTCATATGTGGCTTCCAGCGCCTTCCTTGCCGCGCTCCTGGCCCTTTCCAGTTCCGTTACCATTTCAGCCTCCTGTAATGCAGGATTTCCGATTCCCTGGCCTGCAGATGTCTGATGAAAATGTCCAGACGCTGCTCCGCGGTCAGGCTTCCCTCCCCGGTGGCAAAGACCGTGTTGGTATCCCCGGCCTGGATCTGCTTTACCGCCGCGCCAAGGTCCAGGCCTGTCAGGCTGTCCGGGGCAAAGGTTTTCTTCGCCTGGAGGAACTCCCCCGCGGCCATGTCCACGGCAGCAGCTTCCAGGCCCGCCGGAACTATGTCCAGGTGTGTCCTGTTTCTTATGCTGCCGCGTACCTTCTCCACACAGAAAGACAGGGAAAAGTCGTCCCCTTCCCCTGTCTCATATCCGAAGGCCGTCAGCCTCTCCTTTACCGCTTCCACGTCAAACATGTAGTCACCCCCGTTATTTTATTGTAGCAATGTACACCTCTCCCGCACAGGGGAAAGTCACAAGCGCCGTGGCCACTGCCTTGATCCACTTGGCCACAGGGTCGTTTGTGGCGTATTGCTCTATCACCACGTTCCCGATTTCGGAGATGTCTACTCCTACCTTTTTCCGCAGTTCCAGCTCTTCCGCAGTCAATCCGAACAGCGTCTCCCCCATGTCTCCCTCCGGCATGAACACAAAGGCACTTTCCGCAAAGTAACGCCTCGCCTCATACTTGCCAGCTTTTAAAAGGATCCGGTACTTCGCATCATAAGACGCAATCCGGGGAAGTCCCTGGGTCTGCAGGAAGGTGTTCAGCTCCTGCCTGGAGAGCAGCCTGTCGCTGTTCACGCCGAATACGGCCTTCCGTATCTTTTCATCCTTCAGGACGATGTTCAGGTTCTTTTTAGAGGTCAGCACCCTTGTGGGGGTGAATCCTGTGTCAGTTACGATCCTGTCCACCGCGCTGTCCATGTTTCCCAGGATATCCGGAGCGCCGGAAGACCAGGCGAATGTCTGTCTGTGATTCGCAGGCACGCCGTAATCGATTTCTGTCTTGTAGCCGTTTTCATTGATAACAAGCTTCCCCGTGGACAGCGCCTCCCCTCTCATGGCCTCCGCCCTTGTAAGCACGGAATCCTGCAGATCGTCCACATCATTGTAAATCCTGCCGATGGCCTCCCGCTCCTCCGCGTCGTTCCTGGGACTTTCCAGGCGGATGATCTCCTTCTCGGACAGCTTCCTCTTTCGCTTGATCAGAGCCAGTTCCGCAGTGTCATAGCTGGAGCCTTCCCTCTGATCGATCTCCGCCTCCGTGTCAAAGGCATGAATGGATGCAGATACGGGAAGGTTGTTCGCCCCCTTGATCATCTTGATCTCCAGTGCTTCCGTCTTCCGGGGCGGAAACAGTTCCTCCAGTACCTTCTTCTGAGGCTGTCTGTTTTTCGTGTAATCCACCAGTTCCTTATGGTTCAGTAATTCTTCTACAGTCGGCATTTACGCATACTCCTTTCCTTCTCTCTGCTGCTTTGCTTACCTGAATTTAATCTCCGGCAGCTTTTCATGGATGGCCCTGCCCACGGCTTCCGTGTACTCCACGTTCAGGGGCAGGCGTTCCCCGATAATGTAGCCTTCCACCAGGAAAGCTCCCGGCTCCGCCCCACTGGTCACATCCACCGCTTCCTTCAGGATGCCTGCAGGCTCTTCTGAAAAAGAAACAGCTGCAGTTTCTTCCGAAGCGCCTTCGGCGACGGTAACAATCACCACTTTTCCGGATGCCGCCATCAGGCTTCCCCTGTGGACGACTTTCCGCCCCTCCGCATCCGCCTCCACCCCGTCCGGCACTACGGTTCCGGTGAAGGCTGTCACCTTTTCCGATGCCAGGAATTCCTTCTCATACGTCCGTTCAATATTTGTCCTGTAATACATAAATCCTCCTTATTCTGCGTGCCGCAAGCCGCTCTTTGTTACGGCTCTCTTATTCCGCGCCCCACAAGCTGTTCTTTGTACCTGCCTTCTCCGCCTCGTTGCGCCGCTGCGCATACTGGGCGGCATAGCCTTCATTGTGGGTTTCCCCGCCTTTAGGCTTATACCCGGGCTTACCCTTTCCTCCAGAACCCTGTCCGCCGTCCCCGTCCTTGAAAAGAAACGCCTTCTCCTTCCGGATGGATTCCAGCTGTTCGTTCAGGCCGGATACTTTTCCGTCGTCCGCCAGGATAAGCCTGGAACGGTCAAACAGCGCCGCCGTCATGTCCTCGTCATGAACCTTCCCGGCGACGGCCAGTTTAATGGCATTGGTAAGGCGCAGTTCCTTCATCTCGTCGGCATGCTTTTTCGCCTCGGACTTGTTTGTTTCCTGGAGGTCCTCGATCTGTTTCTTCAGCTCCGCATTGTCGCCGCTGGATTTCTTCAGCTCCTCCAACTGTTTGTCCCTGGAAGCGATATCCGCCTGCAGCTGCTTCTTCTCGGCACCAGCCGTATCCATCTGCTCCTTAGGGACGTAGCCCTCCAGCTCCTTCAGGGATGCCTCCTCCGCCTTGGCCGCCAGCTCCTCGCTGATGCCAAGGGCTGTGAATTCTTCTTTTTTCATTGCTTCTCCTTTCCCTTCCTGATTTTTTGTATAAAAAGAACGCCCCTCCATGGGAAGGACGCTCTGATTATTAGGTTTTCTGTTTATGCGACCCCCGCCGCCCGCCCCTGGCCTATGGTGAACAACTCACCGCGCTCGCTGATGAGCGTGTTTACCAGTGTTGTCATTTATTTCCTCCTATTCCTAATATCAAATCCGATGCATTCTTGCCAACAGGCTATCGGGATCAGGAACTTGTTTTGTCTGATTTCCATCCTTATCCTCAAATCTGATGCCGTTCGCACATTCAGAGCCATCATCCTCCAAACACATTTTTTCAAGAGGAATCCCATCCGGAAATGCATCGCAGCACATCTTCTTAACATCTGGAGCATCAATATAATGCTTACAATAATCACAAACAGGCACTCTTAAACTCATTTTTTCCACCTTCCAATAAAAGTTTCGACCAAGATTTTCGCCATTAACGGGACGTCCTCACCATTTCGTATCCTCACAAATGCTTCCGCTAATGCTTCATTTCCTGATTTTGTTTTATCCGCATAGCCTGAAATTCCTTCCAAATGCTCATACAATGCTTCTATTTGCTCATATCTTGCCTTATAAGCAAATTCGGATTCACAATCCTGATAGACCATTACATGAAACATTTCATGCGCTATGTAGTCTTCCAATGATTTCTCTGCAAAGTATCCTGATGCATATTCTTTCGGTATCCGTTTTACTATTTTACCAAAATCTGCATCCTGGTTAATTATCATTCCCATTTTACCGTCATACCAGCCGACAACAAACCTATCACCTTTCTCGGCGGATTCCACTGTCAGAGAATGCAGTCTTATATCATATTCCTTGTTCAGCTTATCAAGTGCTGCATCCAGTTCTTTCCTTACTTCAGATGTCATACCCTTGATTTTTGATACGTCATCGGGAAAACTGATTTTTAGCTGTTTATCATTATACAGCTTTGAATCCCTGTCTGTAAATGGTTCTTCAATATATTTTTCTTTCCACTCCTTGTACTTCATATCCGCAGGCACATAATAAGTCTTCCCTGTCTCCTGATCTCTTGCGGCCCGTTCCCCGATATGATCGAATTCATCCCCAAAGGCGGGGATTGTGGTGGTCCGGCACCAGACATGGAACGGCGGCGCTGTGGAGCCTGACTGATACTCCGCCATGGGAAACACTTTGCCGTCCATCTCCCGGCAGATTTCGGAAGTAATTGCATCCAGGGTAGCTACAATCTCATACTGCTCCACGCCCAGTTCCTTAAAACAGTCCTTCCGGGACTCGGAGCCGAAGAAGGCGGATTCCGTCATGATCAGACGCCCCGCCTGGTTCCTGGAGGTATGCATGGCATGGGACAGGGTGGCAATGGCCTTGTCCGGAGACTGCCCCAGGATGCACATCTGCGTCAGGGAGGTATGCACGCTTTCAAGCAGCTGCTGTTTGCCGCTCCATATGCGCTCCGAAAAATTCTTCCCGTCCGCCGCCCAAGGCTTCCGGATGATCTTGTCCAGCCTGTTGGAATCCACGCCTGTCAGGTTCCATCCGACACCGATCCCCTTTTGGATTTCATAAGCGGTCTTGTAAAATCCCTCCTCGTACAGGCTTTTTATATGTCGGTCCACGCCGTCCAGGTAGTTCCCATACAGCCTCTCCGTCTCCTGCTGCACCTGCAGCTTCAGCTGCTCCAGGCGGCTGATATGTACCCTGGCGGATGCATTCTCCAACTGCTTCATCCACTGCCCGTTAATGGCGTTCTCTTTGCCGTATTTGATATAGTCATTTACATCCCACCGGAATTCCTCCAGTTCCTTCCGGTTCAGCAGCTTTTTCGCCTCCGCCATGGAGATGCCGTTATTCGCCGCAAGTCTCCCATACCAGGCGTTGATCTTATTCTCAATGGCCGCCTCCGCCCTGCGCATCTGCCGCTGAATCTCCTCTGTCAATTTTTCGGAAGCGTGGTGCTGTGACGCTTCTAACTGCCGGAACCTTTCCTCCCAGTATCTTTTATTCTTCATTCCCCTTTACGTCCTCATCTTCCCTTCCCGGGCCGGACTCCTCCCGGCTCTGGAAGACGCTGCCATACTGGTCTGCTTTTTCCCTGGCTTCCGCCTCTTCCTTTTCCAGCTGCTCCAGTTCCTTGTCCGCATCTGTCACCCAGGGATGGTTTTCCAGAA
>OFHN01000708.1_pt1 | contig 28454 bp, 28 predicted proteins | sample 1521321 | NCBI WGS metagenome assembly OFHN01 (sample SAMEA3504130, study PRJEB24116) | mouse gut metagenome | biome: mouse gut; feature: mouse-associated habitat; material: faeces | place: Denmark | collected 2011
AGAAAAAACTTTTTCAATTTCTCTCTTTTGCCAGTCGCAAGGCTGAACTGTTACAAAAAAATTCCCCTGAACAATTTAGGCAGGCGGAATTTACTTTTACAGATCATCGCAATTTCAGATACCAGTTATCTTTTTCACTTTTGCCCCATATCTTCTGGATTTTTCCAAAAAAAAGTAGTATAATAAACAAGTTATTTTATTAAAAATCCATTGCACGGCAATATCAAAGAGATACAAAAGGAGGATATCTATGCCTGTAAAATATGTTTTTGTCACCGGCGGCGTTGTGTCGGGGCTTGGAAAGGGGATTACCGCAGCTTCCCTTGGCCGTCTGTTAAAAGCCCGCGGATACACGGTCACCATGCAGAAATTTGATCCGTACATCAATTTAGATCCGGGAACGATGAACCCCATTCAGCACGGCGAAGTCTTCGTCACCGACGACGGAGCCGAAACCGATCTGGACCTGGGCCATTACGAACGTTTTATCGACGAAAGCCTGACCAAAAATTCCAACGTCACAACCGGAAAAATCTACTGGACCATTTTACAAAAAGAACGCCGGGGAGATTTCGGCGGCGGCACGGTTCAGGTCATTCCGCATATTACAAATGAGATTAAAAACAGGTTCTACCGCAATTTTACCGCCAAAGACACGCACATTGCCATCATCGAAGTCGGCGGCACGGTCGGCGATATTGAAAGCCAGCCGTTTTTGGAGGCCATCCGGCAGTTCCAGCACGACATCGGTCACGAAAACGCCATCTTAATCCATGTGACGCTGATTCCCTATATCAAAGCGTCCGGCGAACTGAAAACCAAACCGACGCAGGCAAGCGTAAAAGATTTACAGGGTATGGGCATACAGCCGGATATCATTGTCTGCCGTTCCGAGCATCCGCTCGACCAGGGATTAAAAGATAAAATTGCCCTCTTCTGCAATGTGCCCAGCGGTCACGTAATGCAGAATCTGGACGTAGAATATCTCTATGAAGCGCCGCTTGCCATGGAGCAGGAGGGTCTTGCAACGGTTGCCTGTGAATGCCTGAAATTAGACTGCCCCAAACCGAATCTGGACGACTGGAAACAAATGGTCAATGATCTAAGGCATCCGGACAAAGAAGTGACGATTGCACTGGTCGGCAAGTATACCCAGCTCCACGACGCCTATATTTCGGTAGTGGAAGCATTAAAACACGGCGGAATTGCCAGTCATGCCACCGTTACGATTCAATGGGTAGATTCCGAATTATTACATGCAGAAAATGCAGACGAAATATTAGGAGACGCACAGGGAATCATTGTTCCCGGCGGCTTTGGAGACCGCGGCGTAGAAGGTATGATCGCTGCGGCAAACTATGCAAGAACAAACGGTATTCCCTATCTTGGCCTCTGCCTGGGCATGCAGGTAGCGATTATCGAATTTGCCAGAAATATCTGCGGCATGCACGATGCCCACAGCATCGAATTGAATCCGCACACGACGCATCCGGTGATTTCCCTGATGCCGGATCAGGACGGAATCGAAGATATCGGAGGGACACTGCGGCTTGGCTCCTACCCCTGCGTACTGGACAAATCCTCAAAATCGTTTGTCTTATATGGGGAAGAAACGATCCATGAACGGCACCGCCACCGTTACGAAGTCAATAATGACTATCGGAACGCCCTGTCCGATCACGGCATGAACCTCTGCGGCATTTCCCCGGACGGAAGAATCGTCGAAATGATCGAAATACCGGATCATCCCTGGTTTATCGCAACACAGGCGCACCCGGAACTGAAATCCAGGCCCAACCGCCCGCATCCGCTGTTTAAAGGATTCGTGGAAGCAGCGCTTGGCATCTGCCGTTAAATCTCCTGTACTTCTATGTTCAGACAATAACAAACGATAAAATAAGGCGTTTTGCATGATTTTAACAATGCAAAACGCCTGTTTATGTGTCATTCACATAATGTAACGCCAATATAATCACAGATCGGCTTAAAATCTTTTCTATTTGTTGTACATACTTTCTTTTTTTCAGTCTGTATGGCTTCTAAGGAAATAATGCAGTCACCCAGATTTTTACATATATTACCCTTTAAGGATTCCCCATCCTTAACAATCTTTAATAAAGACTGCTTCATCTTATCCTGCAGATTCTTCTCATTTTCCAGTCCCTCTATGTACGCCTTATACTTTTCCCAAAATTCACATGAATTACAAAAATCATCTTTTTTAGAACAATTGACCTCTGCAATCTCCGCTTTACTATCTGTGAACTCAACGCGAGCTTTTGCCCGGTGACAACATGTTTCATCAAACAATGGGGATTTTAAACCATATTGAAACTGTCTCTCAAGTCTCTTGGGATACGTTCTTAATTCCTCTTTTATCAGTTCGTAATCATCTTTATATATTTTACACAAATCGTTAAAAATATAATAAACTCTTGCATATGACCGGTGGAACACAGTGTCATTAATATTATCTCGTACGCCCGCAAGATCATTCTCTATCTGCATAATATTATAGAGGGTAACAAAATCTTTTACAATTGTATTTTTAAATTCACCCAGAACAAATGTAGATGAACCGCAGTTATTATGAGATATAATGTTTTGTATCCACTCTTTTTTACTTCTTTTAAAAATCCGTTCAATCTGCACAGTGGTATCTAATAATATATCCAAAAATCATTCCACCTCCGGAAACACCGTCAATCCAACATGATACAATTGTTCGTCAAATTCCCAATACCGTTCTTCATCTATATAATATTTTTTACATTCTTTTAACATATCCAGCATTACCGAAATCTGACTTTCCGAAAATAATGATTTTGAATAATTGCGTTTGATACTCTGATAAAATAATCGTAACGTATCTTTATAAAAGTTACTTCTATTACTATTCTTATATCGTTGGATTAATTCTAACGTCTCATCACAAATCGGCACACAATCTGCAATCTGATCTCTGATATCATTTAATTCTCCTAATTGTTGAACTTCATTTACAATTTTATTAATAAGATGTATTTGATCGCTATGATTCATTTGATAATTTCCCGATTCAGATTGATGAAATAAGTCATTATCATTATATCTAATTGTTATAAAATTATTCAATCTAAAATTTAACTCGTCCACTTTTCTGTTTAGCTCATCGATAGACTGGTCTTGATTGAGTTGTTTTTTTAGAATTATGTTTGCAAAAAGTTCATTATTATTAATACCTAAAAAAGAAGAATTGTGATTTGTTTTTTCATTTGTTACGCTCATGAAATCTTCTCCTTTATCTCCTGTAATTGCTTTATGATATAATCAATATCGTGCTTATCACAAACAAATTTGGTTCGATCTTCACGTCTTTTATTATCTAAAAAATTCGGGATATTTCCCATACTTAATTTTTCGGCAGACACCATCTCAATCACTGCATATTTTAATTCATCATTATTTGGAAAAACAAATTTGTTTATTTCAAAATTGATCTCTCCTAGTTTGTTTGCTAAGGTTCGATTCTTAAAATTATATCTTAACACAGCATTCTCAACACTAAGCGTATCATATACATATTTTCTCTTATTTTGCTTCTCATTTAGTATCTCAAAAACGTTTGACTCGTCGATCTCTTTATTCATCAGATATTCTTTTAAAGACGGTTCTTCAAAATCAGGCATAACAATATTCTGTTCAATTATGACAGCAATTTCATCGAACAAAATTTTTTGATAATCTTTAAAATCAATATCCGGATATCCTTCCTGAAATTTTTCTTTACTTATAGATAAAGAAAAATTCACATTTTTTTCGCATCCAAAAAGAATCATAATCTTCTTTTCATCTATCAGTTCCTTTGTAATGTCTACGCACTGTTTAAATGTATTATAGGAGGAAGTAAATCTATAACTTTCCATCTGTTCAATTTTCATAATCTCTCTACCTCTTTCTTTCAAAATAATGGGTGTTTTTGTAGAATTTAACGATACCTATAAGAAACAGAAGAAATACCACCTATAATATAACAGAATCTATATTCGTTGTAAATCTCTATATTCCGTCTCACCCGCGGATTTTAGATCAGCACGTTTCCTATTATTTCTAATCCAATGAAATAGTTAGAAATGACATTATATCATCCATATCTTCTTATTACAAAATGAAATTCGACATACATATTTTTTGTCGAATTTCATTTTGAAATCTTTCTTCTCTTTTTATCATGGAATATGCTTTCCTTACTTTTTCGCCGCTTTCGTCTTTTTCTTCTTGCTTAACGCAGTCCGCTTAAACTGTTCCGCCAGGCTTTCCCTTACTTCCGTTTCTTTTTCCACCAGGCGTTTTACCGTTTCGCTCTCTGTAATCAGCTCCAAACCGGAAATGTGGGAAACGAATTTCTGCAGCGTAGAATATCCGTACTCTTTCACCTTAAAATCGGGATATTTTTTATGCAGCTTCTGTCCCATCGCCGCCAGATCCACGCCCTCTCCCATCGACTGATGCACGCACTCTCTGATATAGGCCTCCAGCTGCTCCCGCTTAATATTATCGTCCCTAAGCCCCACCAAAATCGTCGTCTCTTTTTTATACAGCGTAAACGTATCGTCCATCTCTTCGATGAATTTCGACAAGGAACTGTATCCATAGCTGCGGACGTCAAAGTCGGAATATTTCTTGAGCAGAGAATTTCCAAGCTCTCCAAGGCCTGTCTTTTTCCCGTTATTTTCATTTTCGGTAATGATTTCTACAATCGCGTCCTGAATCGTCTTGGACGAAATATTCTCCTTTGTCCGATCCGCATCCTGTTCCAGTAAAATCTCAAGATTCGTAAAAACGGAACATGCCGCCTTAAAGGATTTCGGCGTCTTATCTTCTCCCATTCCGATCACATCCATGCCGGATTCACGAAGCCTGCTTGCCAGTTTCGTAAAATCACTGTCGCTGGAAACAATGCAGAACCCCTCTACCCGTCCGGTATAGAGAATATCCATAGCGTCGATGATCAGCGCCGAATCCGTAGCGTTTTTTCCCGCCGTATTGCAGAACTGCTGGATCGGCGTAATCGAATTTGTCAGAAGTTCTTCTCTCCACTTCGACGCCTGATTGTTTGTCCAGTCACCGTAAATCCGTTTATACGTAATACTTCCGTATTTCGTCATTTCATCTAAAATGGCCTTAATATATTTCGCTGAAATATTGTCCGCATCAATTAAAATCGCATAGCGTTTATCTTCCATATGGTCTCCTTTTTTAACCTCTCCCTGATATTGTAATCATTCCCTAAAACCAGTATAATAATTAACAGAGATAAAGTAAAGGAGATCTTTCATGTCACACCTAAAAACTGTCCCATATTCTCCGCAGCAGAATAAAAACCAAAATTCGGACAACACCTTTTCTTACGGCATATCCGGCAGTACGCTCAAATGGATCGCCGTTTTATCCATGCTCATTGACCATATCGGCGCAATTCTGATCGGTCCGTATACGTATGACGGCGGTTTTTCTGTTTTGTATTATACATGCCGGCTCATCGGGCGCATTGCGTTTCCGATCTACTGCTTTTTACTGGTCGAAGGGTTTCTGCATACCCGTCATCTGGCAAACTACTGTCTCCGCCTTGCGCTGTTTGCCCTGATCTCAGAAATTCCTTTTGATCTGGCTTTTCACCGCACCCTGTTTGCATGGAATTATCAAAACGTTTTTTTCACGCTTTTGATCGGACTGCTTACGATTTCCTGTATGAACCGCATGGAAATTTCTCTGCGGCATGTACCCGGCGTATGCATGCTTGGCCATATTGCCGTATTAGCGTCCGGCATGGCGTGCGCCTGGTATCTGAAGACGGATTACGCCCAGACAGGTGTTTTGTCCATCGCCGTATTTTACCTGCTGCGTACAAATAAACTCTATGCCTCGCTGGGCGCATGCGTCTGCCTGAACTATTTGTCGGGACTGGAAATTTCCGCTTTTGCATCGGTTCCTTTGATCCAATTCTACAACGGCAGCCGGGGAGCGCATCTAAAATACTTCTTTTATCTGTTCTACCCCCTCCACCTGCTGATCCTTGCCGTTCTTGCCCGTTCCATCACATAACCGCATGCCGCGCCGTCTCATTTTGACGGCGCTTTGCTGTCAGCTGATCATTCCTCCGACGGTTCCGGACGCCGTACAAAGTACAAGTGTTGTCAGAAGATGCATAACATCTCCCGTCAATCCTTTGTACAAAAGCAAAGACACGGCAAAAAGAATTCCGAAATAAAGAACTCCCATCAGACAGCCCCACAAAAATTTTCTGCTCTTTCTTCTTTTTCCGATCAAAAAACCACCCAAACCACCGCTGATTATATATACGGCAATCAGCCAGATCTTAGTGACAATTTCCTGCGGCTCCATTTTAAACAAAACCAATGCCAAAAGCAACAGAAGAATCATCGTGGTCACATACATCAAAAACAGTATTTTTAAAATATCCTTCACTAACGTCTGTCCGTATCGTTCTTGTTCTGTTTTCTGCAAAAAAAGCACCCCCTCTGAAATCACTATATGATTCCAAAAGGGGAGTTATCCCATTTTTTGATATTTCCCAAAAAATCTTTGAAAGGATGTTCCGGAAATCGAACCTGCTCATATTAAGGATATAAAATCGTATGGTCGTAAAACCTGGATTTTTTGTTCATCTCTCCAAACAGATATTCATAGCCGTACCGTTCTGCCAGCGTCTCTTGTCCGGAAAACAGATTTGTTCCAAGCCCCAGCCGCTCTCCTTCAATCGTAGCGCCCAGACTAGCAAGCACTGTCGGAAACATATCCATCGTCGTAAACATGCGGTTATTTTCTTTTTGAGGCGTCACGGGCGAATTGATAAATGCGTTATATACTTTTCGAACCGTTTCCCCGTTATGCTTATCATACGAAAAATCTCCAAAGAAATCCGCCACCATACTGCAGTGGTCTCCGCAGATCACGATTGTAGTATCCGGATAAAAGCTCTGCTTCCGGATCCATTCGATAAATGCCCCCAGCTGCTGCGACTCGCATGCCAATACGTTTTCATATTGTTCCGGATAGATAGAAGGACATTTTTCACACAAATATCCCTTCGGCGTATGCGCATCCGCCGTCAGCATGGAAAACTGAAACGGCTGGCTGCCCTCTGCAAGTTCCAAAATCTTTTCCTTTGCATACTCATACAGCTTTGCATCTTCAAAACCCCAGTTTACATAATAATCTTTGCTGATCTTACCTTCTTCAATCGCCGAAAAATAATCCCACACTTTATAATTGCCGTGCTGCTCAAAATACGAAGATCTTCCGCCGAACTTGCCCTTAGAACCAAACATAATAAAATTTTGGTACCCTTCCCGTTCGAGAATCTCTCCCAGCGTCACCGCTCCCGGCAGAAAATACTGGTACTTTCTCATAGCGTTATCGGCGCCGCCTTTCTGTCCGTCGTATTCAAATAATTTCAACGGCAGTCCCGCGGTTTCCGCTACGAGTCCCGCAATCGTCCATCCGCTTGCAGGCGCCACCGCCGCCCCTTCGATTTTATCGGAGTGAGAAAAACTAATGTTTTCCTTTGCAAGTTCGGTCAATTCCGGAATATAATTTGTGGGAAATACCCCTCCGTTTTCCTGATTTTGCATCGAAGACTCCAAAGACTCCACAAAAATATAAATCAGGTTCCTCTTTTGCTTGGGAAACGTAATGTTCACGTCGTTCGGACTGACATACTCTTCTTCGATCAAAGCAGACTGCATCATTTGAGATTTTGCATAAGAAATCACTTCAAATTTCTGATCCGCCAGATAGACAAGTCCCGCCATCCAGATACAAACGATCGGAAAAAATACCGGAAACGGAAGGGATAGCGGCACAAGCCTCCATCTGTAGCTAAATTTCTTACCTATGGTCAGTTTCAGATTACACCGTCTTTTAAACGGATACAGAGCCAGCAGCAATTCGACTGCAAAAATCCCTGCCGCCGGAAAAAAAGCCTTTCGGAAATAATCTGCGACAAAACCGGCAGACGCCTCTTTTAACGGCATATTCAGCGTAAAAATAATTTCATTCAAGCCGATATTTCCAAAGTTTTTAAAAGACCAATGTAAACTGAATGTCAATAAAACCAGCAGAAAAAGGACGCCCTGCCCAAATAGGAACCCAAATACCTTAGCTGCTTTTTTCTTTTTCATCTGTCGTTTCACTCTTTTCCGATGTAATCTCAATTTGTACCTGTATCCTCTTTTTCACAATTGCGGCAGCGATTCCAAAGAACACCGCAGCCGCCAGACACACGCCGTATCCCGGCAAATACATCTGAACCGTCTGCATTCCGCTCTCCGCTGTCACAATTGCTGCTTTATTCAACGGAATTAAAATCAGAAGCGCAAAAAACTGAACCCATACCGAATAGGCAAACCACTGAATCAGTGCGCGGTACCAGCTCTTTGCCCGTTTACCGGAAAGCGCCTCTGCTGTCAAATACGACACGGCGCCGGAACCGAAACATACGATCATCTGCAGCATATCTTTACTCACCTTTCTTTTTCTGGCGTCTCAAACTTTCTAAAGTTCACAGTTGCCCACAGTTCTTGGGAACGGAACGACGTCACGAATATTTGCCATACCGGTCAGATACATAACCAGGCGTTCAAAGCCAAGCCCGAAACCGGCATGCCTTGCAGAACCGTATTTTCTAAGATCCAGATAAAATCTGTAATCTTCCTCTTCCAATCCCAGTTCCCGAATCCTCTCCACAAGTTTATCGTAATCGTCTTCCCTCTGGCTGCCGCCTATGATCTCTCCGATCGCAGGCACCAGACAGTCCACGGCGGCAACTGTCTTTCCGTCGTCATTTAATTTCATATAAAACGCTTTGATCTCTTTGGGATAGTCTGTCACAAAAACCGGACGTTTAAATACTTCTTCCGTCAGGTAACGTTCATGCTCCGTCTGCAGATCCGCGCCCCAGGAAACCTTGTAATCGAATTTGTCATTGTTCTTCTCTAAAATTTCAATCGCTTCCGTATAGGTAACGTGGGCAAATTCAGAATCTGCCACATGATGTAAACGCTCCAGCAGTCCTTTATCCACAAAACTGTTAAAAAATTTCATTTCTTCCCCGGCATGTTCTAACACGTAACGAATCACATATTTTAACATACCCTCTGCCAGAATCATATCGTCTTTTAAATCCGCAAACGCAATTTCCGGTTCGATCATCCAAAATTCTGCGGCATGACGGGTTGTATTGGAATTTTCCGCACGAAACGTAGGTCCGAACGTATAGATGTTTTTGAAAGCCATTGCATACGTTTCCCCGTTTAACTGTCCGCTTACGGTCAGATTCGTCGTCTTTCCGAAGAAATCCTTCGATACATCCACGCCGCCGTCTTCCGTTCTCGGAAGATCCTTAAGATCAAGCGTCGTTACCCGAAACATTTCTCCCGCTCCCTCGCAGTCGCTTCCGGTAATGATGGGCGTATGCACATATACAAAATCCCGTTCCTGAAAAAATTTATGAATGGCGTAAGCCGCCAGAGAACGTACGCGGAACACCGCTTCAAATGTATTCGTTCTCGGACGCAGATGGGAGATCGTGCGCAGGTATTCAAACGTATGCCTTTTTTTCTGCAGAGGATAGTCCGGCGCGGATTCTCCTTCAATCGAAACTTCCTGCGCCTGAATTTCAAACGGCTGCTTTGCGTCCGGCGTAGCTACCAGCCTGCCGGTTACAATAATCGCCGCGCCGACGTTTAATTTTTCCACTGCCGTGAAATTGTCCATTGTATCGTGATATACAATCTGAAGCGTTTCAAAAAATGTACCGTCGTTTACTACGATAAACCCAAAATTTTTCGAGCTGCGGATGCTCCTGACCCATCCCGCAATCGTAATGCTCTGATCTAAATATTGGTCTGTCTGCCGGTAAATATCCCGGATATTTACAAATTCCATGATTTTCCTCCCCTATTCTGCAGTAAGTTCTTCTGTCTCTGTCGGTAAAGCCGCCTCTGTTCCCTCTTCCTCTTTGGTATATGTGACTTTCGCCTGTTCCGCAATCATATCGCATGCTTTATTTGCCAAAAACACCCTGTGGAAATATGCTTCCCCGGACGCTGCGCTTGATCCAAGGCTTTCATACAAAGCTTCCTTTGACTCATACCCGCCGTTTGTTACCACATTGGCAATATACGAATCGAATTCTTCCTGCTTAAATTCGATATTTTCTTTTTTTGCAATTGCTTCCAAGATCAATTCCTGTGTCAGGTTCGTTTCCTGATCAGCCTTTCTCTCATTGCGGAACTGCTCCAGCGTCATATTGTAGCTGTTTTTTAAAAACTCTTCCAGATCCGTTCCTTCGGGACAATAATATTCCTGAAAACTTGTCATATATTCCTCAAGCCTTGCTTCCAGAAGACCTTCCGGAAACGACGTAACGCTGCAGCTTTTTGTGACGGCTTCAATTACGCCTGTCCGAATATCCGACTGCTTTCTATTTTCCAATTCCTGTTCAAGCGTTTTCCTGCCGGTTTCATACACGGCCTCTACACTGTCTGCCTGAAGATACTCTTTGGCATAGGCGTCGTCGATGTTTGCCCTCTCTACCTTTTTGCCGATGGAATTAACGGTAAAGGTAAACGTTACTTTCTGTCCCTTTAATTCTTCGGACTGGTAATCTTCCGGAAACGTCACGTCGCCGTCTACCGTCTCTCCGACTTTTGCGCCGATCAGCGCATCGGAAAATCCCTCGATAAAACCGGTTCCCTGCACGGCGTCTGCATTTGCCCCCGTATCGATCATCTGATTTTCGGCAGTTCCTCCATCAAAAGCAACGCCGTCTTTTTTGCCGACGTAATTGACGTCTACGATATCGCCTTTTTCCACCACCGTCTTCGTCTCGTCCGGCAGATACGGTTTGCTGTAGCTGATCAGCTGGTCTACGTAATTATTTACGCTCTCTTCCGTGACCGTATAATCCGCTTCTTTTAGCGTTACCTCCGTATTCATATAATCCCCTAATTTGACATAATCCTCGGCATTATATTTCAGATCGAGACTGGAACCGGACAAAGCTGCCTCCGTACCTTCCGTCAGAATCTCCGTTTCCGTATCTGCTGCAGCGCCGCCTTTTGTTCCGCAGCCTGCGGCAGAGGAAACTGCCATGCATACGAGTAAAATTGCTATGATTTTTCTTTTCATCTCATACCTCTCATATCTGTTAAAATATTAAAATCCACGCTTGGCGCCGGACAGATCATGGGAATCGTGTCCCCGATTCACCGGGCATACGCGAGAACAATACTATTAACATAGCACATTTTTACATAAAAAAAAAGGTTTTATTGCTTTTTCTTAAAATCAATGCTACAATATTAGACGAATTGTGATAAGGGGGTTTTTATTGTGTCAAAAGTTACGATTGTACTATTGGTTTTACTGGCATTATTGATCATCGGCGTAGTCGTTTTATACTTTCTCGGAAAACGTCTGCAGAAGAAACAAGAAAAACAGCAGGAACAGATTGCCGCTGCCGCTCAGTCCGTTTCCATGCTGATCATTGACAAAAAGAAAATGAAATTAAAAGACGCCGGTCTTCCGGCAGCCGTACTGGCACAGACGCCGAAACTGATGCGCCGTTCCAAAGTGCCTATTGTCAAAGCGAAAATCGGTCCGAAGATCACCGTTCTCATCTGTGACGCGGAAATTTTTGACAATGTACCGGTCAAAAAAGAAGTCAAGGCAACCATCAGCGGTCTCTACCTGACTTCCGTGCGGGGACTTCGCGGACCCATTGCTCCGGCAGCTCCCAAGAAAAAGGGATTGCGCGCCAGGTTAAAGCAAAAATACGATGAAGCAAACGCCCAGTTAAAAAAGAGTAAATAGACGCAGAGTATAAAAGCGGAGCCGACTGAACGGTTCCGCTTTTTCATCTTCAGGAACAGATATGGAAATCTCCCCCGTCTTTTGACTGAATCGCCATCTTGATCGTACAATCTGCCAGATGCTCATAGTTCAATTCCAGGGCATACCGCACGTCCACGGAAATATCGTTTTCTTCTTCCGTAATCTTAATATCTTTTGCATTGATGCCCAATATCAAACTGCCAAACGGCGTTTCATAGCAGGTGACATTTTTCTTATTTTTCTCAAATACCATATGTACGTTCGTGATTCCCCGTTTCGTGATATCCACGCAGTCTTCCTGCAATTTGATAATATTTTTCGTTGTCCCCGCAAAGCCTTCCGTCACCTCGTCATAGATGACATAATGCTTATTGTTTTTCTTATAATAATCTCCTGCCGTAATCACTTCCACCGGCTCCGCCTCTTCACTCTGCCTTGCGATCTGCAGTCCGTTGATGGATACCAAGACATCTTTCGTCATAATCAATTTTCCTCCCCGTCCCATACTGTCCTCGGAATGTAATCCTCCGCCTGAATCTGCAGATATTCTATCACATCAAAAAACGATTCACAAGCCCCATCTGCAAAATGGAAAAACACCCCAAGCCGCCGCATACGAAAAAATCCCCGCATACGCTAGAGCATATACCGGTATCCGACGCCATGTACCGTCTCAATCCTTCCGGTTTCCCGTACCGCCCCTTTTAGTTTCCTGCGGATTCCTTTGATATAATTATCCACGTTTCTGTCGTATCCTTCATACGTCTTTGAAATTGCACCTTCGATCAATTCTTCTCTGGAAAATGCTTTTCCCGGATACCTCATCAAAAACGCAAGGATTCTGTTTTCATTCGGTGTCAAATGAATCTGTGCGGGATGCTCTTCCCCATACCGCTCCCGCCTGCGGCTCTGCTTTAAAATCCGCAGAATCCTTACTCTTGCAATCTCCGGACTAACGGGACGGACCATATAATCTTCCGCTCCGGCTGCAAATGCCGCGAGGATATCTTCTTCCTTGTCTCTTTTAGAAATAACAAGGAAAGGGATATCGGCAAATATCCCTTTCCCCGCACGTTCACTCGGAAAATCCGTAACCAAAAGCCCAATTTCAGCTGCTTTTGGAATCGTCTGATACAATTGTATCCCGTCTGCACTGCACAATTTCTGCAGTCCTGCCACCCAGTTTTCTTCCTGCCCCAAAACCAATACGTTCATGCCAAACACCTGCCGTCTCTTCCCAACACTTTTGTTCTCGCATCTAGTATGGCAGTTTGGACAGAATGTTATTCCCGCGTCACGGATTTATACAATCCTCCGTACGGATAAAATCGGACGGTAGGAAGCATTGGAAATTTTAATTCCTGTTTTTTCCGTACTTGCATGGACAATCTGCCCGTTTCCGATATAAATACCGATATGTCCGGAATACGACACCAGATCGCCGCGTTTTGCCTGGCTTAAACCGCCGACATTTACCCCGCACTGTCCCTGCTCCCCGGAAGTCCTTGGCAGAGAAATCCCGAAATGCGCGTAAACGCTCATCACAAAACCGGAACAGTCCGCCCCGTTCGTCAAGCTTGTACCTCCGTACACGTAAGGATTTCCCACAAACTGCAGTGCATACTCTGCAATCTTAGATCCCAGCCCGCCGGTTTCTTTGGATACGTCCGGCATGGATGCCGTATGGGGAGCCTCCCCCGAAGGATTGCTGCTGCTTCCGGCTTCTCCCGCCGCATTTGCATGTTCCCGGACCGGCTGCTGCTTTGCAATCGTTTCGTCCTGTTCCATTTCTGCCTGGGCCGCACGCCGTTCTTCTTCCTCTTTTTGAAGCCTGGCCGCCTCTTCTTCTCTGGATTCCGCCACCGGATGAATCGTGTAGACTTCCACATGGTCTGCCGAAACAAAACCGTCTGCCGCCTCCTGCGTCGTTACTTTTATCCATCCTTCGGTTTCCTCTTCTACGATCAGTTCTTCCTCCTGCCCAAGCAGGCCGACCGTCTCGGACTCCGTCGTCGCCTCTTCCCGAAGCCGAAGCGTAACTGCTTCCACTTTTGCACGGCGCTCTCCCACTTCTTCGGCTTTTGCCGCGCCTTCCTCCCCGCGGATTGCATATTCTTCTTTAATATATCCTTCTACCGTCCCGGAGGAAATCTGCAGCCATCCGTTCTCTTCTCCGATGATTTTGCCTACCGAATCATCGTAAAGCTTTCCGAGTACCTCTCCCTCCATGCCCGGCTGACTGCGGACATTAATATAAGAATCCACCTGTGCAACGGCAAGTTCTTCTTCCTGCTCGTCTGCCTTCGGATTTTCTGCCTCATTCTCCCGGACAAATGTCTCATCATCCTGCTCCAGCGCTTCCATGGCAGACGCCGACGCCCCGATATGTATCATGTGTCCCTTCTGTTCTTTCTCTGGTTGTTTTGCCTCTTTTGCGGATACCGTTATCATATTTGCCGACGCAAGCAGTGCCGTCGTAATACACAGGCACGCAAGTTTTCTGTTTCTTTCTTTCATGGAAATGTGCTCCTTTCTGAATATGTTACAATCTTATTACAAAATTGTGACCATTTTATATGAATTGAAATGGAAACGGCTGCCAAAGCAGCCGGTTTTTGCACATTTCCTGTTTTTCAATTGTGTGATATCGATTAGCGCCGCATCCAACGAGCGTTTCGCTACAGCATCTTTCTTCGTTTTAAAATAAACAATGCCAGCACGCAGATTGCGGTTATGATGACGCAGATAATCAGAAATCCGTGCGGCGTTGCAGACAGCGGCATCCATTTCCCGCTGACATTCATACCGTAGATTCCGGATATAATCGTAGGAATCGCCATGACCAGTGTAATAGAAGTCAAAAATTTCATCACGTTATTCAGGCGGTTGTTGATAATCGTAGACACAAGCTCCCTGGAACCGTGAATAATATCCCGGTAAATATTTGTCATTTCAATGGCCTGCCGGTTCTCGACGATCACATCGTCCAAAAGCTCTTTATCTTCCGGATACTGCTTAATCCGTTCATACCGGGTCAGACGGTCCAATACGACCTTATTGGCGCTTAACGACGTGGCAAAATAGACCAGGTTTGTCTCTAATTCATGCAGATTGATCAAATCCTTATCTTCCGTCGTCTCTGATCCGACCCGCTTCTCCACTTCGCTTCTCTTTTTATCGATGGCACGCAGCAGAGCCTGATAGAGATTGGTTGCGCGCAGCAAAATCTGATAAACAAAACGCATTTTCTTTTTCGTACTGAAACCGCGCATACGGTTATTGTAAAAGTAATTTAAAATCACCGTATCGTCGCCGCATACCGTAATGATCGCGCTTTGGACTAAAAGAATCCCAAGCGGAATCGTCGTATAGGCCCTCTGCTCGTTTCGTATTTCTTCAAACGGAATATCCACCAAAATCAGCGTATAACCGTCTTCCATCTGTACACGGGAACTTTCTTCCTCATCCAGAGCCGCCCGGACATCTGCAATATCTATATCAAAATAATCCGCTACTTCCGTCATTTCTTCCATATTCGGCGAAATCAGATTGATCCAGACATCGGGTTCAAACGCTTCCTTCTGTGAAAGGATTCCGTTGTCCGTCTTATAAATCGTCCTCATAACCCGCCTCCGTTTTCTAACATAATATCAGCCGGATGAACCGCTCACCCTTCCCAAGATCCTGTGCCGGTTTCATCTGCCAAAAAGATTATACCATACCTCCCGTAAAATGAACATAAGCAAGAAGGATATTTTCATTTTCCGCAGACTATGCTATAATTTCTGTAATATTTTTGAATTGGAGGATTACTTATGCAAATGAATGAATCGGCAGAAAATTATCTGGAAACGATTCTGATCTTAAGCAAACGCCTGCCTGTCGTGCGCTCCGTTGATATTGCCGCAGAAATGAATTTTAAAAAATCCAGTATCAGCGTCGCCATGAAACACCTGCGGGAAAACGGCTACATCAAAGTCAGCGAAGCCGGATTTATTACATTAACGAAACGCGGGCTTTCCATTGCGGAAATGATCTATGAACGGCATACGTTTTTGACCGGATGGCTGACGGCGCTTGGCGTAGATCATGAAACGGCCGCCAAGGACGCCTGTCGAATGGAACATGTCATCAGTCCGGACAGCTTTGCAGCCATCAAACATTTCGTAACAAAATCGGGTCCGGAGCACTAACCGATACTGCTCCGAACCCGATTGTATCATCTGTCTCTTATTACCGGGAGGATACGACATTTTGCATATCGTAGTAACCCGGCTCTTTTCCCTTTAAAAACTTTGCGGCTTCTACGGCTCCCTTGCCAAACACGGCGCGGGAATATGCCGTATGCTTGATTTCTATCACCTCGTCTTTTCCCGCAAAAATAATTTCATGCTCTCCTACAATCGTCCCTCCGCGCACTGCAGAGATACCGATCTCATGAGAACCGCGCTTTCTGCGCTCTTGGCTCCGGTCATATTTGTATTCGTACGCCCCGTCCATTGCACCATTGATCACATCTGCAAGTGCAAGCGCCGTACCGCTTGGAGCGTCCAGCTTTTGATTGTGGTGTTTTTCCACGATCTCTATGTCAAACCCCGCAGGCGCAAGCGCCGCAGCGGCTTTCTGCAAAAGTTCAAACAATGTATTGATCCCCAGCGACATATTTGCCGATTTTAATACGGCAATCGTGCGGCTTGCCGCATCCGTCTTTGCCAGCTGCTCTTCACTCAGTCCTGTGGTACAAAGGACAAGCGGAAGTTTTCTCTCCATACAGTAATCCAATACCTGATCCACCGCTCCCGCAGTCGAAAAATCGATCACCACATCCGCCTGGACCTCACAGTCCCTGATATTCGTCACTACCGGAAACGGGTAGGGATGCACCTTTGCCGTATCGACTCCCGCCACAATTTCCGTTTCCGTATCCTCTGCGCAGATTTCAACAATCATCTGTCCCATTCTGCCGTTACATCCGTGCATTATAATCCTGGTCATGATTTCCTCCAATGTAAATTCTTTCGTAAAAATCTAAGCCAATGGTAATCCGTATGCCCGCATCGCTTCCGCTAACTTCTTTGCGTGTTCTTCTTCCATTTCATACAGCGGGGCGCGCAGAGGTCCGACTTCCATTCCCATCAGATTCAGCGCTTTTTTCACCGGAATCGGGTTGACCTCGGAAAAGAGCGCATCGATCAGCGGCTCTGCCTCCAGCTGCATTTTTGCGGCTCCGGCAATATCTCCCTCAAAAAATTTCATACACATATCGTGCACCTGTTTTGGCGCAACGTTCGACCATACGGAAATCACGCCGATCGCCCCAAGCGCCAGCAGCGGAACGACAATCCCGTCTTCACCGGAATACATATCGATCTTTCCGTCCGTTAAATATAACGTCTTCGCCGCCTGCGCCACATTGCCGGTCGCCTCTTTGATTCCTACGATATTTTCCACATGATTGTATAAGTATGCCGCAGTTTCCGGAAGAATATTACATCCGGTTCTCGACGGCACATTGTACATAATCACAGGAAGCTTTACTTCTCCGGCAATCTGAGAATAATGACGGATCAGGCCGTTCTGCGTCGCCTTATTATAATACGGCGATACGATCAGCAGTCCGTCGGCGCCCGCTTCCTGCGCTTCTTTGGAAAGCTGGACTGCAGTCTCCGTGCAATTAGAGCCGGTTCCCGCCACAACCGGAATTCTGTGATCGGTAAACCGGACGGCTGCCCGGATCACTTCCGCATGTTCTTCCATGCTCAGCGTAGCGCTTTCTCCCGTCGTCCCGGAAATAATTATACAATCGGTTTCTCCTTTGACCTGAAAATCAATCAGCTCTTCCAGCTTGTCATAATCCACTTCAAAGTTTTCTTTCATCGGAGTGACGATCGCCACGCCCGCCCCTTTAAAAATAGCCATACTCATATCCTCCTAAAATCTTTTACTAAGTCATAAAAACCGGCTCTGTATGAGCCGGTATAAAGATTCCATTTACACGATAGCTCCCCATCTTAATCTAAGATGACAGTCATATATTTATTCAACATATGCCCAAGAAGATACCTGCAGGAAATATCCGCTTTCGGCGTTCTCCCCTTTCGCTCTTCTTCCTCTGCGCCTGCCGCATCCGAACAGCTACTGATGAATCACGCAACCTCTATCCAGTATGATTTATTTGAACTTAAATGCACTATAACACTCTGATATTCTTTTGTCAATAGATAACCGTCAGTCTTCCGGTATCAGATGATAAATTTCATCGATATACGGCCGTAATATATCGTTTAAGACCCAGCCGGTCAGAATCAGATCCGTATCTTCCAATCTGGCGGAAATAAGATTTTTTACTTCTTCCGCTTCGATCAGTCCATGATCCACAAGGCCCAGCACTTCGTCTAAGATCAGCAGATCACATTCACCGGTCGTCAGAACTTTTTTGGCAAAATTAATGCCGTTTCTGATATTTTTGATTTCTTCCAGCTGTGCTTCTCCGGAAAGCTGATTAAAATACTCATCCGATTTTTCAAACCGGAAAAATTTGATTTCAGGTTCCAGCCGTTTTAAAAATTCCATTTTATGATCGTTTTTTCCTTTTAAAAACTGAATGATAAAAACGGTTTTCCCTTCTGAAGCAGCACGTATCGCTCTTCCCAGCGCCGCGGGCGATTTTCCCCTGCCCGCACCGTAATATGCCTGTACGCTTCCAGTCGCCATATGAACCTCCTCTGTCTTTGGACAGTCAAACTTATCTTCTGATTACATCTTCTATCTCAAGATTGTATTAAAATACCATAAATCGACAAAAAAAGCAAATGTTATTCCATGCGCTCGACTTTGCTGACAGATACTTCATAAGCAACCCGCTTTTCCGTTATGTTTTCGCCGATTTTCTTCACATATTCCCGACTCTGGATCCTTCCCCAGATTTCCACATGGCTGCCGACTTCAAAGCCCGATGCAAACCTTGCGTTTCTTCCCCAGCAGATGCAGGGTATGTAATCCGATTTCCCGTAAGAACGGTTGACGGCGATCAAAAGATCTGCAATTTCTCTTCCCAGCGGCGTTTTCCTGTAAATCGGTTCTTTACAAACATAGCCGTCCAGATAAATCTGATTGCTTTTATACTCTTCCGTTTCTTCCTCAATAAATTCCAGCTCTCTTGCAAAAACGGAAAGCACCAGCCTGTTTTTCTTTTCCTCATGCCGGTTATAGGAACGGAACTGTCCGGTAATATAGACGAGCTGTCCCTCGCAGCTTTGCGTCGTATCGACTAATCGCTCGGATACCATGATCGGAATAATATCCACAAAATCACTCAGCCGGTTCACGGAAATATCCACCATATAAAACCCTTCTCCGTAAACCTCGTGGCTGTACCGGAAACCGGACACGACCGTTCCTACAATAGATACCTGGTTGTTTTCAAAAATTTTATCTGCCATGAATTTTTCTCCCTTCCTCTTTCCCGGGCATATCTCCCGGAGAACTGTACATCGACGGCATATCGATTCGTTACAATACTATATGCAAGAAAGCTTGCTTCCTTACCTCCTTACTGCATATAAATACCATGAAAGAGTCTCAAAAATTCACATTTTCTGTCGATAAAACTTTGATTTATTTTGACAAAAATCAGGATAAATTCAATTTTGCCAGCGCATCCGCAAATGCGCTGTTGATCGGAGCTTGCGCTTCTTTTTTCTGTTTGTTCAAATAACGCTGCACGTCTTTTTTATTGACGCCCGCGCCCTCTTTTTCCCGGCGCGCTTTAAAAGCGGACAGTTTCTCTTTATATCCGCATGCGCACAGAAAGGTCTCTTCCTCTCCTTTTCCGTACATCTCCATTTTTTTATGGCACTTTGGACAACGGGCGTTTGTCAGGCGCGAAACGGTTTCCCTGTGTCCGCACTCTCTGTCCTGGCACACCAGAAGTTTGCTGTTTTTCCCGTTTACGGCAAGCATCCGCTTCCCGCACACAGGGCATTTTTTATTGGTCAGGTTGTCGTGGCGGAAGGTTCCTTCTCCCGTTTTGATCTCACCCACAACTTCCGTCGTATACGCCCGGATATCGGAAAGAAAATCTTCTTGTTTGACAGAACCTTTTGCAATACCGGCAAGCTTCATCTCCCATGCCGCCGTCAGCTCCGGTTTTTTTAAATCCGCCGGCACAAGCTCTAACAGCTGCCTGGCTTTGGAAGTGATAAAAATATCGTTTCCTCTCTTTTCCATTAAAAACGTATGGAACAGCTTATCAATAATATCCGCCCGGGTTGCCACCGTGCCGAGCCCTCCGGTTTCCCCCAGCGTTTTCACCGCTTCTTTTTCCCTGGTTTCCATATATTTGACGGGATGTTCCATGGCAGACAACAATGTAGCTTCATTAAACGGCGCCGGCGGTTTTGTCTTTCCTTTTGTGATTTGAATTTGATCGACCGCAAACACGCTGCCTTTCTTTACTTCGGGAAGCGTCTGTTCTTTGATGTCGTTTTCTTCCTCCTCTTCCTCCGTATCCTCCACCGGATGTTCATATGCCGCTTTCCATCCGGATTCGGTTACAATTTTCCCTTTTGCCGTAAAAACTTCCCCTGCCGCTTCCGCCTGGATCAAAGTCTGCTCATACAGAAACGGCGGATACAAAACCGCAAGAAACCGACGGACGACAAGATCATAAATTCTGCGTTCTTCGATCGTCATATGCTCTAACTGCACATACTGCTCGGTCGGTATGATGGCATGATGATCGCTGACTTTTTTATTGTCCACAAAAGATGCGTTTGTGCGGATCGGTTTTGCCGCAAGTGCGGCAGCCGTTTTGCGGTACGGACCTGCCGCGCATGCCCGTAAGCGTTCCCCGATCGTCTCCGCCACATCCGTACTAAGATACCTGGAATCCGTCCGCGGATAGGTCAGTACCTTGTGGTTCTCATAGAGCCGCTGCATGATGTTTAACGTTTCCTTTGCCGAATAACCGAATTTTTTGTTGGCATCCCGCTGAAGTTCCGTCAAATCATAAAGTCCCGGAGCAAATGTTTTTTTGGACGTTTTTTCAACAGAAATAACGCGAAGCCCCGCTCCGTTGATTCGAGCGCTCAGTTCCTGCATCCGCTCCTTCTGAAACGTACGGGTTCCCCCGCTTTTTTTATCCTGCCAAATCCAGCCGATTCCCCCTGCCGTCAGTTTCATCCCAAAATATTCCTGCGGTTTAAATTTGCGGATTTCCTCTTCCCGTTTCGCGATCATTGCCAGCGTCGGCGTCTGCACGCGGCCGCAGGAGAGCTGTGCGTTGTATTTGCAGGTAAGCGCCCGGGTGGCGTTGATCCCTACCAGCCAGTCGGCTTCGGCGCGGGCAGCGGCGGCAGCGTAGAGATTGTTATACTCCCGTCCGTCTTTTAAATGAAGAAATCCTTCCCGGATCGCTTTATCGGTCACAGAAGATATCCACAACCGTTTGATCGGCTTACGGCAGTCTGCCTTTTCCAGAATCCAGCGCGCCACCAGTTCGCCTTCCCTTCCGGCGTCCGTGGCAATAATGATCTGTCCGATATCTTTCCGGTACAGCTGCGTCTTGACGTCTTTAAACTGCTTGGCGGTCTGCTTAATGACGACAAGCTGCATTTTTTTCGGCATCATCGGCAGCGTATTGAGTTCCCACTGCTCGTATTTTTTATCATAGACTTCCGGGTCGGCAAGGGTTACTAAATGTCCAAGCGCCCAGGTAACGACGTACCCGCTTCCCTCCATTGCACCGGACAGTTTTTTTGTACAGTGCAGCACCCTTGCAATATCTCTGGCTACGGATGGTTTTTCTGCAATAACTAATGACTTCATAATGATCTCCTTGTTTTTGTTTGGAATACTGTATCGTTTTTCTGCACCGCCTCTGCAAAAGCGGAAACGTGCGGCTTCCTGCTTCACTCAGGATTATTTTCAAAACCTTACAAAACCTATAAAAAAAGTGCAGAGTCTGAAACGCAAAGACTTTACACTTTTTCTATGATATTTTACGATGGGCATCCTGCCGTTTTCATTTATTAAGACACTTTATCTTTTAATTCCCTGACGTCGGTTTCCAGCATTCTGACTTTGATCGCCAGCATTTCAATTTCATTGTTGGGTTTCATAGCTTCATGCAGATTTCTTGACAAATCCAGATGCCCTTCAGCAACACGCTGAATATTGACGCGCAATTCGTTTTCCATGATCAGATCCATTTTTGTCACTTTCTGCCTGATCTCCCTAGTCTCTGATTCCAGCCGTTCTACTCTGTCGTCAAGATCGTCTACTTTGGTCTCAAGATTGTCTACTTTGGTCTCAAGATTGTCTACTTTGGTCTCAAGATTGTCTACTTTTGCGTCCAGATCACTCACTTTTTCATCAATCGTGTGAACCATTTTAAGAATTAAATCCAGTTTTTCACTGTCCTGCATAGGAATCCCCCCTTTGCTTCTTCTACAGAATGCGGTTTTTGTTAAATGAAATAAATCCGAATACTCTTAATTATCTGAGGTAGAACTATTATACTGAAAAAAAGAAAGCCTGTAAAGATCATTTGAAAAGTTAAATCAACAAAATAACTTACTGCAAAATCTGATACATCATATCCGCAAGATCTTCTGCTCTTCCTGTTTGACAGCCGTTTTCAAATGAAATACGTACATGATCATTGCAAATCTCTGCTTTCAGGTCGGCGCTTACCTGTTCCATGGCAAACTTTTGCTCTTCCTTCGATACCACAAGAAAAACCAGGTCCGCCTTATAGCAGCATTCCATAAACAAAATCTCCTGCTTCCAATTCCCTGCAAAGCCGCGTTTCCGAAACCGTACGTCCGTTCCTGCATCCATACTGCACAATGCCGCCGACTGCACCTGATATTTGGCGTGCAGCGCATCCATTGCCGCCCGGCATGCCAGATACGCTTCATTTTCTTCAGCGGAAACCAGGACTGCTAACGGCAGCTCCCGGTAAAGACCCAATCCCCGCTTGAAAGAGATTTCTTCCTCTATTTCACGCGCCGGATACGGCCTCAGTCTCAAAAGTTCTTCACCAACCTGCCTTCCTTCGTTGATCCAATCATGCATCCGGGCGGCTGCAGCCGGAACGGCAAAGCTGTTGGATGGAGCGCATCCGAGCTCGGCAAGCAATGTTGTATCGCAGTTCGCATACAATCCTGCGCAAAACAGGTCCGTTTCGTCATATGCCAATTCTCCCGGATGCAGGCAGTTTTTTTCATCTGACTGCACGCCTGTTACAAATGGATAGGCAGTCGGGACGGTGACATACCTTCGGTTGTCCAGCGCCGCCACAAGAATGCTCTTTTGGGCCAGTTTTCTTGTGATTTCATACAGAACACCGGAATCGGAAAGCAGCGATGATACGGCGCTCATGCATATAATGTCCACACCCAGTTCAAGGCAAAGCAAAAGCCCCTCCTTGAAATGCCGGATGTCACCCATTGGTTTCTCCGTCTTACTCCTGGCACTTTTCATGATCTGTATGCTGTACAGCTCATAACCGGAAGTAAAACTGTCCAATATGCGTGCGCAGATTGTGCCATGGGAAGTTTCTAAATGTTCTCCCACGCCTTCTTCTCTGCAAACGTTACAGGCATGAAATTTCTGACAATGCAGCCGCCCGGGGCTGATCGCTGTATCTAAAATTGCAATTTTACTCATATCTGCTTTCCTGCATCCTTTACCGTTTTTTCTGCACATTTTGCACAGCGGGTATCTGTCCAGCTTTTGAAACGTCCGATCCCCCATTGCAGACTTTCCGCTGCAGCCGAATTGCATTTCGGAAGCCTCTATTCCGACTGCAGCAGCTCCCGGATCCCCATGCCGCTGATTTTTGCAAATGACAGAAGTACGCTGACGCCGGATATGCCGCAGACAAACAGCGCCGCAAAGCCGATTGTGCCGCTACTCACCGCGCCGTCCAGCAGAACTTCATCCGACGACGTTTTTGCAATCTGAGGCATAAAATACTGGTCTACTTTGACAACATACGCTTCCTTCCCCTCTTTGGGCGCTGCCAGCCGCTCCGCCATATCTGCGCACTTTTCTGCCGCCGGACCAGAGAGAAGGACCGCCAGGGCAAGCGCGGCAAGCGACACAGCAAAACTTTCCGCCAGCATCTGCCCTAAGATTTCCCTTCTTCCGATCCCGACGGAACGCAGGATGCCGGTTTCCCGACGCCGTCCCTGCATCCACAGCCGGACCAGCAGATACAGGACCATCCCCATTCCGCAAAGCCCCAGCGCCAGGAGCAGCAGGGAAAAGAAGCGAACCTGACGGTATGGGCCTGCCGAAGCCTCATACGCGGAGCTGTCGGCTTCCAGCTCCATGTTTTCCAGGTTGATGCCCTCCTGGCTTTTAACCTGTTCCATAATGGCATCCACCTGCCCCGGGTCGCTTACCAAAAATTCCACTTCCGTATGCTTGTCATAATACTCCCCGACGTCTTCGTACCTCGCATGCCCCTTTAAATTGTCCTGCAGGCGGATGTACGTGTCCCGGTCCGCATATATGATGTTTTCCACATAGCACTGCTCCAGCGTCATGTCGGAAGCCGCCTGGCTGAAGTTAGCATGGAACAGGCCCACAATCTCCACTTCCACCGGTTCTCCCCATGTCTTGAGCGGTTCTTTTGTAAAGTCATAATTCCCTTCCTTCGTTTCCAGCGCAAGCGTGTCCCCGACCGAAAGCCCGTTCTCTTCTGCCAGCCAATCCGAGACGACCGCTTTGAAACGGTCGCCTTCTTCCAGGTTCCTCCCGTCCGTAATGGAAAGCGCCCCTGTCCGGAAATTCTTATGAGTCTCCCCGTTTCTGCAGGGATATACGTCAACACTGTGGCGGCACATCGTCAGATATTCTTCTGTAAAAGGAATTAATTCATCCATATCCGGGTTCGGGTCTGGGTTCGAAGTTGCATACATGCCTGGCCGTAATGTTACATCCGTCCACGCCACGTGAGCTTCGCCAGCCACCACATAGTCCTTCACCCCGTCCAGGGAGCATATTTTTTCCATCATTTCATCCGTAATCATGGGACCGGCATAGTGGGTGGCAGAAGAACCATTTCCAAAATCAGACCTTTCCTGGTACATCTCGTTATCCGTATCTGCCCTTAAGACAAACCCGGATGCCATGCTCAGGCGCAGCCGCTCCAGCTCCCGTTCCGTGCTTTCTTTCAATGAGAAACCGATGAGAACGCTTAAGGACATCAAAAACAGAAGACATAGAAGAAGCAGCGTCCTTACTTTTTTTCGTATCAGATATATGGACGCTCTTTTTATAGCATTCACAGACAGTTCACCACCTATCATAAAATATGATCTATTCTATCAAGGAGGCCCCAAAGCGGCCCCCTTATCCATAACACCGTACAATTTAATTATTTTACTATTACAAAAAACATGTAACGTTTTTTATTATCTCTAATATCTTACTACTCTCCGACACAATTATATGTGCTTTAAATTCCTATCAACTGCATCACGAGTTGAATTATGCAATCTTAAATATGGGTTATACTCAGCCGCGGGACTACTGCAATTACACGTATCCGGATAATCGCAGACACACGTATTGTTTGCGCACATGTTCAGCATCGCCTCGACGCTCTTTCTTTGTTCCTGAAAATTCTTATTCAATTTTTTCATAAGTCTGTACCTCCTATTCTAATACAGTACGGTGTTTGGCGCAATTTATTCCAACAATTCCAACAGCGCTTCACTCATAGCGTCAACCTCCATGATCCGGTACGAATGCCCGATCAAAATATCCGCCGCCGGAATATGCAGTTCTTTCTCCAACAGGTCAAAAATATACAAAAAATCTGCAGGACGGATACCTGTAGCCGTATCCAGCAAGTTGGTCTTCCCTCCGTCCACCTTGATCTGCGTTACTTCATACACCGTTTTACGGATCAATGCCGCAAGATCGCTTTTTTCATATTTCACGTATTTTCCTCCTCGCTTATATGGCGTCCGGATTCCCCTCAAGCCTGCCGACTGTCTTCCGTATCGCCGCTTGTATCTTCTCTGTTTCCCATACTCCCGCGTAAACGTCCGGCTGGTCCGGACAAGTTTCGTAATGTTTCCGCAGATACTCCTCTTTCAGATACAAATAGGCGATCTGCTTATCTTCTGACTGCTGTACAAAAGCCGTCCTTCCAACGGACGCCATCTGCACGGGGAACCCAAACCTTTCCCTGCAGTGGAGAGCCATCCCTGCCATGCCTGCCATATCCAGCTTCGGCATAAAATAAGTGCACAGGACTGCGCTGTCCACCGATACTGCGCTCCCGATGACCAGCGGGTATTCTGCGAAATGGTTGTATTCATGCACGGAAAACTCCGAAATCCCTTCCGGCACGCCGATCACGAAAAGATCCGGTGCATGGGAAACGGATAGCCCGTATAAAAATCGGTTAAACCGGATCACTTTTTCTTCAAAAGCCAGATGGCCGTCGAACAGAAAATCCGGCATTGTATAAGCGCCAAACAAAGCGCCCAGCGGATTGGAAGATACCCAGACCAACGCATATCCCTCCCTATCCAGAACGGATTTCAAAAGGATCTGATTTTCAAACTTGCAGCAGTTTTTCCCCATCCCGAACACCGCTGCCACCGGAGATTCTATGATATGCTTTTTCTGTTCCGAGCCAACCTGTGTCCCGGTATTCGCGGAACTTTCCTCCGGCATATGCGAAAGAACGGCATACTGCCCCCGGTATCCGGAAAGATCCAGCTTGTGTGCCATGCCCGGCGTTATCATGACTTGTTTTCCCGCTCCCAATGCCTCCTGCATAACGTCATAATACTTTTTCATCTCCGAATTCCTGTAGTCGTCCAACAGTAACACGGTGTCGCACTGCGCAAGCATTTCCGTAAAATTGCCGGTGCAGCCCAGTGTTTCATTCACCGCTGCCACCGCCGCCAAATCTTCCCGAAACGAATGGACGCCTGCAATCGAAACTCCCTGCAGCATATCCGATTTTTCTGCAAGCAGTTCGATATCCGGATGGTATGGGAACAATAACAGTTTTTTCATCTTCGCACCGCCTCCGTTTCCGTCTTATAGCCGAACTCTTTCAGCACGCTCTGCTCATACAGTTCCCCGACCGACTCCCTCTTCTTCTCCCTGCACAACTCCAGCTTCTCCTTTTTTCCCGGCTTTCCTTTTCCATGGAATGCAATCTCGTTGGAACAGATAGAGCAGCGCTGCAGGTTCCAGCACGATTTGCACTCTTCCTCCGTGAGCTTTCCGATATTCAAAATGTCCCGCATTCTTTCCAGATCAAATCCGTCCTCCACCGAGCCGATCCGATAAAAATCCAGGTTTTCGTTCACCCTCTCGCAGGGGAACAAAACCCCGTCATAGCGCACAAACAGCCGTAAGATTCCCGGCATACAGGGTCCTCCCGGATGAACGACGGGCGTAAGCTCCATCCTTTTGTGTAGAATCCGCCTTGCTTTCTTAGCCTGTTCTAAAAAGGTTCTGGCAAAAGGATCCACCTCTTTTTTGTCCAGTTTTCCAGCAAGCACAAGGAGCGCCTTCATATATTCGAATTTCTGAATCTGGTAAAACGAATCCTGGTAATTGACCTCTTCTTTCAAATCTTTGTCTGCCATGATATTATACATCACAGACCGTTCGTCAATGATCTCACTCGCGCTGAAATATTCCATAACACACCCAAGATCCATATAGGGATTGATTGTGGAAAAAAACATGACGGATGTTTGTGTATATTCCGGATACTCCCGCAAAAGATCCTGAACATTTTTTATAATAACGTCAAAAGATCCCGTCCCGTCCGGAAACTTCCGGCAGACATCGTGTTCTTTTTTCGATCCGTCCAGGCTGATTGCGATACTGACAGAGTGTTCTGCAAGAAATTTTGCCCGCTCGCCTGTCAGCAGCGTGCCGTTCGTCGTAAGGTTGAACCGTACCGCTTTCCCTTCTACGGTCTCATTCACATAATCTATGCATTTCCTGATCAGGTCAAATTCTAAAAGCGGCTCTCCGCCGTAAAAACTAATGGATATCGACGAACTGTCAATGCTGTGCTCCAGATAAAAATCAATCGCCCGCTTTGCCGTCTCAAAATGCATCCGATTTACGGAATGCACGCGGTTCCCTTCATAAATTCCGGAATATGCACAATATTCGCAACGCAGGTTGCACTGCTGCGTCACCTGCAGGATCAGCTGGCGTAGACGCCTTTTGGCATGATGCTCCATGATATCTGTCTGCGGATGGCGAATTTCTTTTACAACATTCGGCACGAACATCCCTTCCTGCCGATACCTTGCAATCACACTGCTAACATCCGGCGAAAGCACTCCCCGTTCCACAGCCTGCAGTTCCTCAAATTCTTCCCGGCTTAATGTAAGCACGGAATTCGTATGCCTGTCATACACATAATAGCCGCCGTAAGTCTGATACGTCTTAAAAATAACAGGTTTTGTATCTGCCATATCATTCCTCCTTTGTACTGTAATAACTTCTCGGAATCTTCAGCCCTTATTTCATGGGGCTTTCAGAACCTATTT
>OFHN01000715.1_pt1 | contig 28184 bp, 27 predicted proteins | sample 1521321 | NCBI WGS metagenome assembly OFHN01 (sample SAMEA3504130, study PRJEB24116) | mouse gut metagenome | biome: mouse gut; feature: mouse-associated habitat; material: faeces | place: Denmark | collected 2011
CTGTATTCGGATTGAGCCAAAGCAGGTACTGCCATTTTTACTGATTATTTTTCTTTCCGCTTATATTGCCTCCTGATCTCTGCCTGGTCTTCCTTCGGCGCTTGTTCCGCCTCCGTCCGGCATCTTAGCTTCATCCATCCCAGCCATATGCCGACATAGTGGGTAAATAACGTTGTCCCCAAAAGATACGCAACCAACCCTTTACTGATCAGCCAGAAGAAAGAATATCCTGCTGCCAAAAGCACGCACCACCTGATTTTTTTCGGTGCAAGCTGATAAGCGAAAAGCACCAGTGGGAGAAACAGCGCCAGATACACCGCTGTATGGTATGCCATGTTACTTCTCCTTAAGCCTTAAAATCATCTGGTACATTGCTTCTGCTGAGTTAAAGTTTTCTGCTGCCATCTCCGAAGCCTCGATCTCGATCCCAAACGCGTCCTCCAGCTCTGATACAAGGGTAATGACTCCGAAAGAGTCCAACAGGCGGTCATCGATCACTGCTTTTTCTTTTTCCCAGTTAATGCTGTCGTCAATCTCATTTAAAATTTTCATTAAAGTATCCATCTTCTCTCTCCTCTTCATCATCATAAATTTTCTGTATTCCAGTGATAGGTGTGGATTCTATCCCGTACCGGCTTCCATCCCATCTCTTTACTGTAAAGCAGAACCTCCGGAAGCTCATGGCTTAAAAACAGCGCCATTCCTTCTGTCATAGCATAAGCCCCCGCCCGCTCAAAGATCAGGACATTTCCTGCTTTCAGATTGCGGATAACCGCTTTCTGCATGAGTACGTCGTTTACCGTACACAAGCTTCCGCATACGGTCCACTGGCATTCTGCCCCCGCCTGGCTCTTTGGCCAAACTCGGAATACAGGCTCATACATTCCCCGGATCTGACCGTCATAATTTAATTGGTGTATCCCGCCGTCCACAATGCAGTATCTCCTGCCATTGCTTTGTTTGATATCCTTAACGCTTGTCAGGTAATATCCACAGTCAGCGGCAAGGGCGCGCCCCATCTCCAGCATCACAGAGCCCTTCCATTCCATCCCTTCTACCGCCCTCACAAGCTCGTTTAGATCCGAGTCCCTGCGATCCTCCTGTCCTCTGAAATAAGGAACCGAAAGCCCCGGGCCATATTCCAGTTGTTCCAGTTGAAATCCGGTCCTTTCTTCCATCTCCCTTAAAAATTGATCCAGACAGCCAAGTTCTTCTTTGATCTTTCCGGCATGTTTCTTCTGTGTGCCGGAAAAATAATGGATTCCCCGTATGTTCAGATACGGGCACATCTTTCTTATTTTAATGATATTATAGATAGCTTCCCCGTCCATACCAAACTGGTTCCCGCTGGTCAGCCTTAGATAAACATGCACAGGCTTTTCTTTCCGCCCGCACCAGTCTGTAAAACAGTGGTACTGTTCAAGGGATTCTATGGTGTAAGTACATGCCCCGCCATAGGTATCCAAAATCTCACAGATATCCTCCTTCTGTTTTAATACGCCTGAAATCAGCAGCTTTTCCGGTGCAATTCCCTGCTTTTTACAGATCCTAAACTCTCCCATAGAGCACACTTCAATCCGGTCTGCCTGTGTTTCCATCTGCCCGATAAGAAAAGGATTGGCCTTCATGGCAAAGCATAAACCGGCTTTTCCTCCCAATGCTTTCCGGAATTTTCCCACGGTTTCCTTCATTTTATCAATATCAAACAAATAGGACGGCGTACCATATTTCATGATGCAATATTCCAGATGATCCATAATCATCACATGACCTCCTCTAACTTGCTTCGGAAATAATCCCGATCCGTTTTCCCGTTCTTCGTAAGCGGCATTTGGCTGATTGGTATGATCTTATGGGGAACCATGTAAACCGGCACTCTTTTCTTCATCTCGGTGCGCACCAGGCCCGTTGCAGCTTCACCAAGGTAAAAGGCAACTAACTGATTTTTTCTGTAATCCATCAGACAGCAGCTCTTCTCCAGCCCTTGTATCTGGTTCATTGAATGTTCAATTTCTTCCAGCTCAATGCGGTGCCCCATATGCTTGACCTGAAAATCCTTCCGCCCGCAAAAATAAAGTTCCCCATCCCTGCCGTAATATCCCAGGTCTCCGGTCCGATAACAGCGCACTTTTGGCTCATCCGGAAACGGATAGACAAATCTTTCTTCCGTTTCCCTGGGATTGTTATAATAGCCTTCCGACAGGGATTCACCCGCCACACAGATTTCCCCTGGTTCTTCCGGAATCGTCACTTCTTTTCCCGCTTCATCTAACAGAAATACCCTTCTTCCTGGAAACGGTCTTCCTATGGGAAGCCGCTCTCCATCTTCATAGATACGCTTTACGGGATAATAGGTGCAGTTGCAGGTAATCTCCGTAGGCCCGTACAGATTGATGAATTCTGCCCGGGGAAGCGCCTCCTGCCAGAGCCTCAGCTGCTTTGCCGGCATGATCTCGCCGCTGAACATCACACGTTTAACATCACCCGGCACGCGGTAGCGCAGCCCTTTGAGAGCTGATACCAGCGTCAGAGCCGATACTGCCCAGATCAGCGTCGTTACCTTCTTTTCACAGAGATAATCAAGGAGCGCCGGCGGAGTGCAGAACATCTTCTTCGGGATCAATACCAATGAAGCCCCTGTCATTACGCTTGTATAGATATCTTTCACCGATACGTCAAAATCAAAAGGAGCCTGATTTCCAATCCTGTCTTCTTCCGTAATTCCAAATGTCTCTGTAAAATGTGAGATAAAATCGACTACCGCCTTGTGGCTTACAACGATTCCTTTGGGTGTTCCCGTGGAGCCGGAGGTAAAGATACCGTATAACAGATCAGATCCGCTTCTCTTTTCTCTGATTTCCTTAAGCTTCCCTGCATCGACGGCTGCCTGCATCATATCTCCCAACAGACAGCGCCTTTTGCAGTACCCAGCTTCTACTAGGCGTTCTTCATTTTTATTATCTGTAATGATAAGCTTGGGCTCTAAGATCCGGAGAATCTCATTTAACCTTACTGCCGGCTGGGACGGGTCTATCATCACATAAAAGCAGCCTGCATATACTGTCCCGAACATAGCGGCCAGTGTGACCGCACTTTTTTCTGCCAGAATTGCAACCGGTTTTCCCATTTCGGTAAAGTTCAAAATGGATGAACCCATCCTCCTTGACAGTTTTAAAAGTTCGCTCCAATTAAAACAAACATTTCCGTCATCCACTGCCAGTCTATGGGGATACTTCTTCTCTGCCCTTTCTAAATAATCCAGTATATGTTCCATATCCTTTATTCCTTTCTTTTTTCTTTTGTTATCTCTAATTATCCCTGTAAAATCTGAACAGTTCCTTAATTAATTCTTAACAAATCTAAACCGAAACAGGGATTCTTCTGAAAAGAGCGCGCTTCCTCTTTATAACCTGAAACAGATGGACTGTACGCACCCGTACAGTCCATCTGTTTTTCTTGCTTTTAATTTGTCTCCTTATCTCTCGTACTATTGTTCCTGCTTGTCCCGATGCTCTTCTTATTTTTATCTGACTTCTTGCTGGTTGTTGCTCCTTTCTCGCCATCTTCCTTGGTGTCTTGCTGACCTGTCGCTGCATTGCCCTGATTCTGACCTTCATCTGTCTTGTTCTGATCCGGCGCCGTTACATCGTTCTGCTCCTCCTGGTCGTAGTCCGTCTTTGTGTCATCAGTTTTCTTATTCTCCTGCCTTTTTGTCGTACTCTTCTTACCTGTTGACTTACTGGATTCCGTCTTTGTCTTCGGCTGCGTGGACGTTGATTTCTTATCTTTGCCTCCGCATGCAACCATACCAAGCGCCATTACTCCGATCATACAGAGAACAAGTCCTCTTTTTACCATACCTTTTACTGTCGTTTTTGTTTCCTTCATTTTGCTGACTCCTTTCACAACTTGTTTTTTATCTATGTTTTCAGGTTTTAAGGAACCTGTATCCTTACGTCGTTACATCTCCTTCCTGTATATTTCAAAGCTGTTTCCTTTGATGGTTCTTATTATCCCATCCAAATCTAAACAGTTCCTTAATGGATTCTTAACAAATCTAAACACAATAAAATTAATCCCTGTTTTTCATTGGTATGGGCTTAACCCAAATTTCCATACAAGCCATATCCTTTGAATCGTAGTAATACTTTTCTACAGAGAAAGCCTCCGTAGTTAAACTGTGATGCGGCAGCCAAATACTGAAAAGATACTTGCTGGCCTGATTCAAAGCTGTTGTCACCAGATACTCAAAATCTTCTGCTTCAATCCTGCAAACGATGTATTCTCCTATTGATAGCTCTTTCTTTACAAAATCTTCTGGTAACGACCTCGGTAAATTTGGCGCAAGTCCACCCGCAAAATAAAGGAAAAAATCCCGCATGGTATCTTCCGTATAAGACATTCCTATTTCTACACCGGTACTGAGATTATCTGCAACTAAAACCTTCTCCATGTGATAGCGTTTCCAAAGCTGTCCAGGCACATCTACACTTGTGCTTTCGCCAACCGGGATTTGTCTGGAAATGCGTACTTGTGTTTCCAGACCGAGATAAATCTCCGGCTTCTTCAAAATCTTTCTTTGGATCTCCAAAACGATATTTCCTACCACCAACGGAATCCCTTCGTCTACCAGGACATAATTCATGGAAACCTCCGGTCTGTCGAATGTGTTAAGCATTGGCAAATCTTTCCTGTACTCTTCCGGTGTTATCCCATACGTTTCCTTAAAAACCCGTGTAAAATTTGCATGACTCGAAAAGCCGTAATCCAAGGCAACGTCCAGTATCCTCCGTTCAGTATTGCTCAAGCTTTCAACTGCCTTTGCCAGACGCCGGAGCTTTACATATTCTTGAACCGGCTTATTTACCAGCCTCTTAAATAAACGCTGAAAATAGAACGGGGATAAACCCGCAGTATTTGCCAGTTCTTCCGTCGAAATTTCTTCTGTCAGATTTTCCTCAATAAAAGCTAAAGATTGTTCGATTGCTTCCCATGCGTGCATTGCGGCACCTCCTATCTTTAATGCCCACATCATATCACGTTTTATTTTATTAAGCTTCTCACACAATGCGCTTTTTAATCACGAAATCTTACTCTTGGTAATGACCTGGCAACCTAAACTATCTGTAACTGTTCCATTGCTTATGGTAAAAACTAGAATTATTTTAGAATCTTTAAGAAATGGTTTAAGAATCTGTTAAGAATTAGTTGTTAGTCTATCCTGAAGGAGGTGAGACAATGAGTATTTTAATGATGCCAAACAATATGCAAAAAGAAAGAATGCGAAAGGAGGATATAAAACAGACGGATATAAAGGAAGATTCCAGAACAATCAGTGATTCTGCAAATCCAGATAGTACATCAAAAATCATCAGGTTCCATCCTGTCGACAGTTCTTCAGACACTAGTAAAGCTGCCCAGCCAAATAGGATTGATACACGGCCGGCATTTGACCGGTATATTCCGGAAAAATCTGTTGAGCAGAAATCTTATGGTCATTATAAACTGGTTTCGGATGAACGTGGTAACCAGAAAATCCAATTCTCGGAACCTGCTGAGAATCCAACTGGAAACTCTGAAGGAATACCTACAGCGGAAGCCTCTGGCAGGGAAAACGCTGACAGCATCTCAAAAGATGGATTAAAAATCCAAAAATTAAAGAAGAAAAGGCTGGAGTTAAAGCAACAGATACTATCCGAATCAGATCCCCAAAAGGCTGAACAATTAAAAAACAAACTGGCGCTGATAGAAAGGAAAATAAAAAGCCAAAATAGTCAAAAATAAAGTTACATAATCCCGTTGAATGGGTATACACCTCCTTTCAACGGGAATTATTTATGTATTAAAAACTTTTACTTGCCCTTTCTGGCGGATAAATCCATCATAGACTTTTTACTTATTCTTTTGATATCTTTTAATATCTGCCGTGTGCCAGGTTTACTTTTATGTGATTTTCTCTCTTTTTCTTCTTCAGATTCTGTTTCAATCATTTCTTCCGAATCTTCGTCTGAATGAGTCGTCTCTATATATCCAGGAGATAGATTTTCTTGATTTAATGCATGATCCACATTGGCAGAAAAATTCATCATAACCAACATAGCAACCACTAATAATTTATGATTTCTACTGATTAGATCACCTCCTTATCTACTTTACACAGATATTTCCTGCACCATTTTCTCATCAATTTCACTGTTGCCGTCAGAAAACGGAAAACCGAATCTATAGCGATTGAAAATACAACAAATAACATTGCGCACTTTTCTGACATTCCTGTGATTGCAAATAATTCCGGGAAAAAAATGCTGCATCCCAAAAGTCCGAGGATACATCCAATCCATACCGCAACTCGAACTTTATTAAAGGGCTGGCATATCCGGTATAAAATCATAAATCCAACAATAGCAAGCAGCATGGTTGCAGCTGTGGACGTATCCACAGGGTCTACGCCAAATACATGCGCAAACAATACCATCGCCCCAACAGCAAAAACATCTGTCAAACCTCCAGGCAGCGCCTTTATTAGGACGTTTGAAATAAAATGTCCCTGAATCCGCTCCTCATTTGGCTGGAGCGCAAGAAAAAACGCCGGAATTCCTATTGTAAACATACTGATCAGAGCAATTTGTGCAGGCTTCAGCGGATAAGTAAAAGAAAAAACTACCGCCAGTATTGCCAGCAAAAAAGAAAAGATATTCTTCACTAAAAACAGACTTGCTGACCGTTGGATATTATTGACCACTCTGCGGCCTTCCATTACAACAGACGGCATACATGCAAAATCCAATTCCAGAAGCACCACCTGGGAAGCCTGTACCGCCGCCTCGCTTCCCGATGCCATCGCAACACTGCAGTCTGCATCTTTTAAGGCAAGAATGTCATTTACCCCGTCTCCTGTCATGGCAACCGTCCTGCCTTGCTTTTTTAAAGCATGAACAAACTCTCTCTTCTGGGCAGGCGTGACCCTTCCAAATACTGTATATTTGCCAACTGCCCACCCAATATCTTCTTTTGTTCTAAGTGTGGCTGCATCTACATATAATTCTGCATTTCTTATTCCCGCTTCTTTTGCGATTTCTGATACTGTCAATGGATTATCTCCCGAAATCACTTTTACCTCCCCCCCTTGTTCAGTAAAATATGAAAAAGTTTCCGATGCCTTTTTTCTTATTGGGTTGGTTAAAAGAATATACGCAAGCGGACGCACCTTTCCATTTAGTTTCCCATCTTCCGGCCTATCTTCGGATTCTCCAAATACTAAGACTCGATAACCTTTTTTCGCATATTTTGAGATCTCCCCTTCGTATTTTTCATATTCTTCCCGTAATATGACTTCCGGCGCACCCAGTACATAAATTTCTTCCCCGAACACAGCGCAGCTATACTTTAATGCAGATGTAAAAGGAAAGACCGTATCCGCTAGTTTCCCATTATTTTCCGTAAAATATGCTTTCATCGCTTCCATTGTACTATTGTCACTGCCCATGGAAGATACAAAATCTCCCACTACTTTCAAAATTTTCCCTTCGTCCTCTATCGAACTTTCCCTGTCGGAAGATGAAAGCACTTCTGCCGGCATTATTTCCTTTACACTCATCTTGTTTTCTGTAATCGTTCCTGTCTTATCCACACATAACACATCTACCCTTGCAAGTGTCTCAATACTCTTCATATCATGGAGCAGCACATTCTTCTTCGCAAGCCTCATAGCGCTTACAGCAAGCGCTACGCTGGCAAGAAGGTATAATCCCTCCGGTATCATTCCAATAATAGCTGCCACCATAGAGGTAATACTGTCTCTCAACGTCTCGTGATTCATAAAAAACCCCTGAATAAAGAGCAGAAGTCCAATAGGCACCAATACAATTCCTACAAACTTTACCAGTTTATTCAGTGAGCGGATCATTTCCGAGTTCTCTCTCTTTTGCATTGTTTTGGCTTCAAGTGTAAGTCTTGAAATATAGGACGCTTCCCCCACTGCTGTCAGTCTTGCCCTGCATTCTCCTGAAACAACAAAGCTGCCTGACATTAATTGCCTGCCTTTTTCTTTCGTAATCTCATCGGATTCCCCTGTAAGCAGGGATTCATTCACCTGAATCTCCCCGCTCACTACAACTGCATCCGCACAAATCTGATTTCCGGCCTGAAACACCACAATATCATCTAGTACCAGTTCCTTTGATTCAACCCTGCTGATTTTTCCTTCCCGCACTACGAATGCATGAGGTGCATTCAGCATTGTCAGTTCCTCCAAAACTTTTTTCGCGCGGATTTCCTGAACAATCCCAATTAATATGTTTGCAATGATAACCGGCAGAAATGTAAGATTCCGAAAAGATCCGACCATACATAAAAGTGCTGTAAGTACTGCAAAAATAAGATTGAAATAAGTAAATATATTATCATGTACAATCTCTTTTTTCGTTCGAACAGGCGGTGACACTTCCACATTTCCCCATCCGGCATACTTATATTCCTGCACCTGTTTTTCCGTAAGCCCATAATCAGGATTTACCTCGTAACGCATAACTGGTGCATTTCCTATACTGCCTTCGTTTTGTGAGACTGCCGTTTCTCTGTTCATCCATCTCATATTTCCACCTCATTATCTTTGATTTCATTTTTCTATATTCAAGGTTTTTTTATTGTACCAAGCCGCTAGCGCGGCGGCTAGCCCTAAGTATGTGAAATTACACTTTTTTCTTAAAATTTTCATTTTTCACAAAATAATAGTAGCAGTTTTTGTATATATGTTTTATTGTTGAATCACCACAAGACAACTTAAAACACAACAAAAACTGCTATGCTTATGTTATCATGGATTTTCAAACTCAACAACTATATTTCGAAAAATTTTTACCGCCCGCCTCCACATAAATGATGTTTCCCTCACTTTTCCATCATTTTTTCAAGGAGGTTCCATTATGGACAAATATTTATCTGCTTTCCGGGAGATGATCTCCCTGCGCGGTCTTACTGACCATACTGTAACATCTTATTCTACCTACATCCGTGCTTACCTGGATTATCTTTCCGGCATCCTCCATAAGATGCCCGAAGATGTCTCCTGGGATGAACTGCGTGATTTTATCCGGTGGCTCCAGAGAGAGAAAGGTCTTTCTGACCGCACTATGAACCACTGCATTTCCCAGCTCCGTTTCTTCACCATTTACGTTTTGCACAAACCCTGGGATGCCACACAGCTCCCTATGCGCAGATTTGATTCCTACCTTCCTTTTGTTCCTACACAAAATGAGGTCTGGTATTTTATCCAGTCTTTTTCCAACCTCAAGCACAAGGCGGTTCTTTCTCTCCTGTATTCTGCCGGGCTGCGGGTTGGCGAAGCCTGCTCCCTCCGCTACGAGGATGTCAGCCGCTCTTCCATGCGCATACATATCCGTCATTCCAAGGCACGTTCTGACCGTTATGCCATCCTTTCCCGGAATGCACTGGATATCCTGACACAGTACTGGTTCCATGCCGGCAGGCCCATGGGATTCCTCTTCCCTAACCGTGATAATTCCCAAAAGCCCATGGCCTCTTATACGGTAAACCAGTTTATTGCCGCCAAAGAAGCTGAACTTGGCTGGGAGCACCGTTTCTCCTGCCATACGTTTCGGCACGCATTTGGCACCCACCTTTATGAAAACGGCACTGACCTGCTCACCATTAAAGCGCTCCTCGGACATAAGTCATTAAATTCCACTACGATTTATGTACATCTCGCTTCTAATGGCACGGGAAATGCAGTAAGCCCTTTTGACCAGATGGGAGGTGTTTCCCATGGACAGGTCTAAGATCCAGCAGGTCTGGGAGTTTTCCTATGAAGCGTTTAGCTCTTCCGGCTGCTTCCAGTCGGATGTTCAGAAAAAAGCATCCCGTGCCATCATGGGCTGTAAATCCGGTTCCTTTGGCATCAACGTTTCCCAGTGCCCCGACTGCGGGCATACCGAATTCCATAACAATTCCTGCCGCAACCGCAACTGCCCCAACTGCCAGGCTGTGAATCAGGAAATCTGGGTGGATAAGCGGAGGGCTGAAGTGATAGATGCGCCTTATTTCCATGTCGTCTTTACTCTTCCCCATGAGTTGAACAGCCTTATCTACTGTAACCAGCAGCTCCTCTATGGACTGCTCCACAGATGCTGCGCCAGGACCCTTTTGGAACTCTCTTCGTGCAAAAAGTACCTCGGCGCAACACCCGGTATCATACAGGTCATCCATACCTGGAATCAGGAAATGCTCTATCATGTGCATATGCATTGTATTATTTCCGGCGGCGGGCTTACACCGGACCATAGGATCCGTAAATCCATCAATCATTTTTTCATCCCGGTAAAGGTCCTCCGGAACAAATTCAGGGGGAAATATCTTGCTGAACTGGATTCCCTTTATAAAAGCGGCAAGCTGGTATTTTCCTCTTCCTGTGAAAAGCTGCGGAATTCTTACGAATGGGCCGGGTTTCGCAATGGCCTTTATGAAAAAGACTGGTGCCCTTACATCAAAGAAACCTTCAACGGCTTCGGAAATGCGATGGAATATCTTGGGAGATATACCCACAAAATAGCTATCGGAAACAGCCGCCTCATTTCTGTAGATAATCAACAGGTCTCTTTTTCCGCCAGAGGACGGAAGCCTGGCGAGCCGCGCAGGACCGTCACCCTGGAGAACACAGAGTTCATCCGCCGTTATCTGATGCATGTGCTGCCCTGCGGCTTCCAGAAGATCCGATACTATGGGTTCCTGAATAACCGGGGAAAAAGCAAAAACCTGAAGCTGATATTTACCCTTCAGGGACATCAGCGTTTCCAGGCAAGATATGTCCATCTATCCATGGCTGAGCTTATAAAAGCGGTGTGGAAGATCGACATTCGCGTCTGTCCGGAATGTGGATGCTTCGGGATGCAGAGCATCGGAAGGACTTATGGCACTTCCTGATTAAAGAGTCTGTCCACTGAATAGATTTTTTCTAAGCCTCCGCAAGAAGGCTTGCGAAGCATGCCCATTTATAAAACGCTCCCATGAAGTTACACAAAAAAGTGGTTTCTATGACATCTATCCTTTCAAAAATAGCAGCATTTTAACCAAAGGAAAAGAATGCTATCCCCATACACTTACCGGCTGATCGTCCGCGGCTTGGTACAATTGGAAAGAATCACATTCAGAGCAGTTTTATCTTTTGTATAAAGCTGCTCTCTTTGTCTGCTCTGAATCTGATACTTTCCTTAAGAATTATAACATGTTATAACAAAAATAATCAAACATGTGGAGGACAAAATGAAAAGGAAAGTTATTGCAGCATTACTGGCAGCAACAATGGTATTAGGTTTAACAGCATGTGGTTCATCAGGCGGAGATTCCGACGGAGGATCAGGCGGCGGTTCTTCCTCTGGTTCCGACGGTAAGACCATCCGTCTTGTTAACGGTAAGATCGAGATTGACGCTACATTGAAAAAGTTAGCCGAGATGTACAAGGAAGAGACGGGTATAACTGTAGAGATTGAGTCTATGGGCGGCGGTGTTGATATCCAGGGTACGATCAAGGGTTACTATCAGGCTGGCAATATGCCGGACATATTTGTGAATGCTCTGGGACCGGAGTTCGAGAACTGGTCCGGGATGTTAGAGGATATGAGCGGTGAGAAATGGGCGTCTGACACAGACAATGCTTATGTGGATGAGGAAGAGGGCGTGATCGGATATCCATACACCGTGGAGGGTATCGGACTTGCTTATAACAAGCAGATCTTAACGGATGCCAAGATAGACCCTGCTACATTGACGGATACGGCGAAGCTTGAGGCGGCATTCAAAGAGTTGGACGCTAGGAAAGATGAGCTTGGCATTACGGCGGTAGTCGGATACTGTGCGGAGCCTACGAATCTTTACTGGTCGACGGGACAGCATGTATTTGCAAATTATCTGGATGCAGGACTTGACCGTGATGATACGACATATATTGATATGCTCAATGACGGCGGAAAGTTCGATGAAGACCGTCTGAAGGATTTTGCGGAGTATGTGGGCGTCCTGAATCAGTATTCAGATCCCGCGCTGTTGGTTTCCGGTACATATGACCAGCAGATCCTGAACTTTGCATCCGGCAAATATGCATTCGTGACACAGGGATCCTGGATCGGAGCAACCATGACGTCGGATGATAAGGACGCTTATGAGGCGGCAGGTAATTTTGAAGTAGGCATGATCCCTTATGCATTCCAGGACGGCATTGATACGATCCTTACGAATTCCCCTTCCTGGTGGTCCGTATATTCTGACGGTAACGCAGAGGAGGCGAAGAAATTCTTACAGTGGATGTCAGAAGACACGGCGCAGAAGGTACTGGTTGAAGAAGCCGGATTTATCAGTCCGTTTAAGTCCTGTACATATGTTGCGGCAGATCCGTTTGCGCAGGCTATGGTAGATTATATCTCAGAAGAGAAGACATCTTCCTGGCATTGGCTTGATATGAAAGAAGGCTACGCGATGAACTATACCGGACAGGTATTTGCCGATTATGCGTCAGGCGCTCTGGATACGGAAGGTTTTATAAAGACAATCAAGCAGGTTTCCGAGGCTTGCTACGCGAACTAATTTTTCGGGAATTCATCTGTCCTGAAATTAGGCCACGATAGAGAGTGGATGGCAGCAAGTGTCTGCCGTCCGCTTTTATTATGGATATTTATAATAATGAGAGAGAGGAGCTGTAACAATGGCTGAAAACTCAAAAAATACAAAACTTTTGTCATTTGTGCTTCTGGGAGCAGGGATCGCGGGCATGGTTGCCGCGCTGATCCTGGATTTTACCAGAAGCAATGCTTCCTACAGGGGACCGCTGCTGGTGATCGGTGCGATCTTATTCTTGGCAGGCATGTATTTCTTTCCAACGGTTGAGCATCACCGCAGTATTATTAACTTTATATTTTTATTTCCGTTGTTATTTTCCTTTGCCGTAACGGTACTGATCCCGTTGGGACTGGGGATCATCTATTCTTTCACCGACTGGAACGGCATCCGTCTGACGGGATTCGTCGGATTCAGTAATTATATGACGATGTTCAAGGATCCGGCGTTTGTCTGGTCCGTATTGCTTACCTTTTTATTTGTGATCTTTAACATGGTGCTGATCAATGTGATCGGGTTTATGCTGGCTCTGCTCTGTACGTCTAAGATGCGGGGGATCAACTTCTTCCGCGCGTCTTATTTTCTTCCGAATCTGATCGGCGGTATCGTACTGGGTTATATCTGGCAGTTTGTATTCAATAACGTGCTGATCCAGATCACTTCCAAATGGGGGATGATGAATTCGATCCTCGCCAATACGAAGACGGCGTTTGCGGCGATCGTAGTGGTATACATTTGGCAGTACGCCGGATATATCATGCTGATCTACGTGACAGGACTTACGACGGTTCCAAAGGATGTGCTGGAAGCGTCTCAGATCGACGGCGCCAATGCGCTGACGACTCTTTTTAAGATCAAGCTCCCAATGATCGCCTCTACGGTGACCATCTGTACGTTCCTGACCCTGACGTCTGCCTTCAAGCAGTTTGATGTGAATATGGCGCTGACCAATGGTACGGGATCCATCGCCGACTTCATGGGAAGTTATCTGACGAACGGTACACAGATGCTTGCCCTTAATATCTATAATACGGCGATCACAAAGAACAGTTATGCGCTTGGCCAGGCGAAGGCGGTCCTGTTCTTCATCATTCTTGCCTGTGTATCCATTATCCAGGTTCGTATTTCTAATAGCAAGGAGGTAGAGCTGTAATGGGAATGAAGAAATCCAGTAAAATAATTTTTACGATCCTTGGTGTGATCGTTGCGGTCTATACGCTGTTTCCGTTCTATCTGGTCGTGCTTAATACATTTAAAAACGCCAATGGTATCGTTGCAAACCCGGTAGGATTCGGCGGGGTCAGTTTCTCACAGCTGATGTCGAATATCTCTGCCGTGGTCAATAACTCTAACTTTAATTTCTGGTATGCGTTTGGCACGTCTGTAATTATTACGGTGTTGTCCCTGGTTCTTCTGGCGCTCTTCGGAGGTATGGCGGCGTGGGTCATCTGCCGGAATAAGACGAAATGGTCTACGGCGATCTATATGGTATTTATCGCGTCCATGATCATACCTTTCCAGGTTGTTATGCTGCCTCTGATCTCTACCTTCCGGGATGTGAGCCAGTTTATCGGGATCTCCATGCTGCAGTCCATTCCTGGTATTGTGTTTGCGTACTGCGGGTTCGGCGGAGCTATGACCGTATTTATCCTGACAGGGTTCATCAAGGGGATTCCCTATGAGCTTGAAGAGGCAGCCGCGATCGACGGATGTTCTCCGGAAGGAACATTTTTCCGGATCATCTTCCCGCTGCTGACGCCGGTCATCACTACGGTTACCATCCTGAACGGAATGTGGATCTGGAACGACTACCTGCTGCCGTCCCTGATGCTTGGACAGAACGGTAAGGTGAAGACGCTTCCGGTTGCGGTGCAGGCGTTCGTAGGTTCTTATGTAAAACAGTGGGATCTGATCCTGACGGCGGCGCTTTTGGCGATCGTTCCTATGATCGTCATCTTCCTGGTTGCCCAGAAGCAGATCATGAACGGTATGGTAGAAGGCGCGATCAAGTAAATATTCTGTATTGAAGGAGTCTGTTATGAGTTTGTTTGATATGAACGGCCCGCTGATGTATAATCTCGGGAAATTGGCGAATATCTTCCTGTGCAATGTGTTGTTCTGCCTGTTCTCTCTGCCGCTTTTTACGATAGGGGCGGCGTTGTCGGCATTGTTCTTCTGTATGCAGGCGATCTGGGACGACGATGAAGATGATATCATTGCGAAGCAGTACTGGTATGCGTTTAAGCAGAATTTCAAACAGGGAACGGTGATCTGGCTGATCTGCCTGCTTGCGTTCGTATTCCTCGGCGTCTATTACTTCATCGTCTCGAGTATGACCGGGACGGTGGGGAAGATATACAGAGTCAGCTTCTTTATGATGTGCGTACTCTTTCTGTTCGGATTCCAATATCTGTTTCCGCTGCAGGCAAGATACAGGAATACGGTCAGGAATACCATGAAGAATGCATGGCTTCTCAGTATCGCCGCGCTGCCGTGGACGGCGCTCAGTATCTTGCTGACGGCGGGGGCGGTGTATCTTTCCTTCTTCATGAATCCCGACGGCGTAAGCCTGGCGGTGTTCTTGTGGGGAACTCTGGGGTTTGGCATCGTGGCGTACCTGAATAGTATTTTCTTTAAGAAGGCATTTCAGATGATCGATCCGGAGAGGCTGGAAGCGGTACACGAGGCGCCCAGGGAGGCTTTGTTTATCGACGAAGAACACCGGACGGAGAAAGATAGATTCACATATAGAAAACTTCTTTAGGATAAAGAAGATATCATAACTTGGAGGAAAATGATTATGGCTTCGATTAGTTTTAAAAATGTAACAAAGACTTATGATGGAGCGGCATCCCCGGTTGTCCCCAATCTGAACCTGGAGATCAAGGATAAGGAATTCATTATCCTTGTAGGCCCGTCGGGATGCGGGAAGTCTACCACTCTGCGTATGATCGCGGGGCTTGAGACAGTCACGGAGGGCGAGGTATATATCGGAGACCGCCTGGTGAATAAGGTGCCGCCGAAGGATCGGGATATTGCGATGGTATTCCAGAACTATGCGCTCTATCCGCATATGAATGTATATAAGAATATCTCTTTTGGGTTGAATCTTCGTAAGGAAGACAAGGCGGAGATCGACCGTCGTGTACATGAGGCGGCGAAGATCCTTGACCTGGAACACTTGCTGAACCGTAAGCCAAAAGAACTGTCCGGCGGACAGAGGCAGAGGGTGGCTCTTGGACGCGCCATGGTCCGTAATCCTGCCGTATTCCTGCTGGATGAGCCGCTTTCCAACCTGGACGCAAAACTCCGTGCGTCTATGAGGACGGAGATCGCCAAGCTTCATCAGAAACTGGATATTACATTTGTGTATGTGACACATGACCAGACAGAGGCTATGACGATGGGCGACAGGATCGTCGTTATGAAGGAAGGGATCGTACAGCAATTCGATACGCCGCAGGTTCTTTATGATACACCGGATAACCTGTTCGTGGCAGGGTTCATCGGAAGCCCGCAGATGAACTTCATGGAAGCGAAGATCAGCCTGGAGGGTGAAAAACTCTATGCGGATGTGAAGGGCAACAAGCTTCTGGTTCCGGAGTTCAAGAAGAAAGCGTTGGCGCCGTATGCAGGGAAGTCCGTGGTGATGGGGCTTCGTCTGGAGGATTTCCTGCCGGAAGAGAAGAGGACAAAAGACAATACGCTGAATGCAGTGATGAATTTCAGTGAGCTGATGGGTGCGGATTATCATCTGCATCTGACGGTGGAAGATATACCGCTTACCGTGAAGATCTCTTCATCCGAGAAACCGTTGACAAAGGGTCCGGCGAAAGTGGCGGCTAAGATGGAGAAGGCACATTTCTTTGATAAAGATACGGAGAAAGCCATTTGCCATTAGGCAGATTGGAAAAGGTGTAAGCGAAAGGAGTAAACGAGTATGGTTGAGTGGCTGAAAAATGCGGTTTTTTATGAGATCTATCCGCAGTCTTTTGCGGATAGCAATGCGGATGGGATCGGAGATATCCAGGGGATCATCGAGCATCTGGACTATATAGCGGAACTGGGATGTAATGCGATCTGGCTGAATCCTTGCTTTGCGTCGCCTTTTTTGGATGCGGGATATGATGTCTCTGACTATATGAAAGTGGCGCCGAGATATGGGACCAATGCGGATCTGAAGCGGCTGTTTGATGAGATACATAAGCGGGGGATGCATGTGCTGCTGGATCTGGTTCCGGGGCATACATCCTGGGAGCATGAGTGGTTCCGGGAGTCTTTAAAGCCTGAGAAGAATCCTTGTTCCGGACGGTATGTGTGGACGGACGACGCATGGACGGAATTCGAAGGAGATGAGAATATCCGTGGATTCCTGCGGGGGATGAGCCAGAGGAACGGCTGTGTGGCGGTGAATTTCTATGCGCATCAGCCTTGTCTGAATTATGGCTGCTATAAGGTAGAGAATCCGAGCTGGCAGCAGCCGATGGATTCCGAGGATGCGCTGGCTACTCGCGAGGCGATCAAGGACGTTATGAGATTCTGGCTTAAGATGGGATGCGACGGATTCCGTGTGGACATGGCGGGATCTCTTGTGAAGAATGATCCAAAGCAGGAGGGGACGATTGCCCTGTGGCGTGATTTCCGTGACTTCCTGGATCGGGAATTCCCCGAGGCGGCTATGATCTCTGAGTGGGGACAGCCGGACAGGAGCCTGCGGTCCGGATATCACATGGACTTCATGCTTCACTTTGGACCTAGCCATTATACGGAGCTGTATCATGAAGATGATCCGTATTTCTCCCGGGAGGGTAAGGGAAATGTGAAAGCATTCATTGATTATTATAAGAAATGCTATGAGCCGACCAACGGAAAGGGAATGATCTGTATGCCGTCGGGGAATCATGATATGGTCCGTCTTACCCACTGGCTGGATGACGAAGAGGTGAAGATCGTGTTCGCGTTCATCCTGTCGCTGCCCGGCGCGCCGTTCATCTATTACGGTGATGAGCTGGGTATGCGGTATCTGAAGGATGTGGTGTCTGTGGAAGGCGGTTATATCCGTACGGGTTCCCGCTCTCCGATGCAGTGGAACGCCGGGCCAAACGCCGGTTTCTCTGAGGCGAAGGCGGATGAACTGTATATTCCGATCGATCCGGATGAGAACCGTCCGACGGCGGAGGGGCAGATGGCAGACCCGAATTCTCTGTACCATGAAGTGAAGAAGCTCATCGGTATCCGCCAGGAAACGAAGGTGCTGCAGAGCGAGGCGCAGGTGGAGTTCGTCTATTGTGAGGAGAACGCATATCCGCTTGCTTACCGAAGGTTCCAGGAGGAAGAATCGGTGCTGATCGTGGTCAATCCGTCCGGGAAGGACGCAAGCTTTGCGTATGACGGGAAATTAGGCGATGTGATCTATCAGAACGGTAAGGATTTTACACTGGAGGACGGAGTGTTTACGATTCCGGGGGCGACGGCTGTGTTTGTGAAAGAAGAGAGATAAATTGATGTATGCAAGAGCTTCCGGCGTTAAAATGCTGTTTGGAAGCTCTTGGTTTTTATGGGATTAAAACCTGATCTTCCGAAAAATATTATTATATTTTAAAGATATTTTCCTCAAATCGGTTGAAGGGAGGGATACAGAGTGCTATAATTTGTCATAGGATTCCTCTGTATAAGTGGAGGGACATATTATTTAATGAGAAAAAGAAAACGAAAACGATTGCAGGAACTTACGATCAAAGATAATTTTATGTTTGGCGCAGTAATGACGGAGGTCGATAATTGTAAACCATTCTTAGAGATGGTTCTTAATGTGCCGATTGAACGGGTGGAGGTCAGTAAAGAGAGAAGTATCATCTATCATCCGGAGTATAGAGGCGTACGGTTGGATGTTTACGCGAAGGATGAGAAGAACACTCGCTATAATGTAGAGATGCAGGTGGGCAGAGAACCGGCTTTACCAAGGCGGGCGAGGTATTATCACAGTCAGATTACATCAGAATTGTTGTTAAGTGGAACAGACTATTCGGAGTTACCAGACACATATGTAATTTTTATCTGTAATTATGACCCGTTTGGGAAGAAAAAGTATATGTATAGACTGGAGAGCAGTTGTATACAGGATGATGAGGTAGAATTTAAAGATGGTACATATACGATTTGTTTAAGTACCTGTGGGGAGAATGATGAGGAAGTTTCGGAAGAGTTGGCAAAATTCCTTAAGTATGTGAGAGCTGATCTTAATACAAGCACGATTGATTTTTATGATGATTATGTAGCAAGACTTCAGGAATCAGTGCGTCATATTAAAGCGAGCCGGGAAATGGAGGAACGCTATATGTTATTTGAAGAATTACTTAAAAATGAACACAAAGAAGGTATAGCGGAAGGAAAAATAGAGGAACGTATAGAATCTATTATTGAGTTGTTGGAAAATAAGGGGAGTTTGCCGGAAGCTGTGAAAAAGCGTATTGAGGGAGAGGCAGATCTTGCTACGCTAAAAAAATGGTTTACGATGGCAACAAAAGCACAATCCATGGATCAGTTTATAAAGGAAATTCAAATAGGTCAATAAAAATCTTAGCTGTTGTGTACAAGTTACATTTTGCGACAGTTCTGTCGAAAATTCAGGTTATAGGTATCAATGCCGTTTCAGGCAGTTATCAGTAGAAAGAATATGCAGAGGAGTTCCGACGATTTTATTCCCGCGAAGCAACGAGCCAAGCAGCCATGCTTGCATGGATATTTGGCGGTTGCCGCGGGTTTTTGTCTGTCTAATAATGTCGGTTATCCTTGCTGCGGCAATACGACAACCTTCACAGAATCATTCGCCATCTGTTTCTTGATGGCTTCTTCTAATTGTTCTGTCGGATATCTGTGCGTGATCAGCGGCTTAAGGTTCAGTCGTTTCTCGCTGATCAGTTTTGCAGCGCGGTACTGGGTATCCGGATTCACGAAAGAACCTTTGATGGTAAGCTCCTTCTGGAAGATATCGATCAGCGGCAGTTCGAAGGTATCTGTCGGATTCGGAACGCTGAACAGCAGTATCTTGCTGCCCTTTCCGGCGATGTGAACAGCTTGTCCCACGGCGACTGGCCTGCCGACGCATTCGATGATAACATCCGCGTAATCCTTGCCGATGGCTGCCTGAAGCTGTTCTTTAAGATCTCCTGCCATAGGGTCGATCGCAGCGTCGGCGCCTAGAGAGACTGCGAGGTCTCGCCTCATCTCCACCGGTTCGCTGACAATGACTTTGGCGGCGCCGCTGATCCTTGCAAGCTGTGCCATGATCTGCCCGATGGCTCCGCCGCCGACGATGCAGACGGTATCGCCCTGTGTGATGCCGATGTTGTCAATGCCGCGCAGACAGCACGCCACAGGTTCAGCCATAGCGGCTTCTTCGTAATCTACATCCGGAGACAACAGGATCGCCTGTGACTCAGGAACGGCACAGTAGGCTTCAAAGCCTCCGTTCTGGTTCACTCCGACTGCGCTCATGGACGGGCAGTAATTCTTCTTACCGTTCAGGCAGTGGTCACAGTTCCCGCAGTACATATTGGGATCGACCGTCACCTTATCCCCAACCTTGATCCGGGAGGTTCCCGGCGCGCATTCCACCACTTCTCCTGAGAATTCATGGCCGAGAACGACAGGCACGGTGGCTTCGGTGGCTCCGGGCGAGCCATGGAAGATGTGCACGTCGGTTCCGCAGATGCCGCATGCCATGACTTTGATGAGGATCTCGTTTTCTTTCAGTGTGGGGACGTCTATTTCTCGTGTCTCGATGCTTTCTTTTCCTAAAAATACAGCAGCTTTGATGTTAACCTCCTACATATTATTATTTTTTATAAATACAACAAACCAAATGTCCGCATAGAATAGGACATTTGGTAAGTGTTCTCTGGTTTATCTTACAAGCACAAATGCTTCGTATGGTTTTACCGTAATATTGTTCTTGCTGTAGTCATTTTCCATATTCGCGATCAGGCAGGATCTGCCTGTGAATTCTTCCGGCATAGTAAATGCGACATCCTGATCTGTAAAGTTGCAGACGATCAGAAGTTTTTCGTTATCCAATGTGCGGGTGTAAACGAATAATTCTTCGCTGTCTTCCAGGAGCGGCTCGTATTTACCGTATACCATGACCGGATTCTCTTTTCTAAGAGCGATCAGTTTCTTATAATAATGGAACACAGAATCCGGGTCTTTGGTCTCGGCTTTGGCATTGATCTCTTTGTAATTCGGATTGACTGGGATCCACGGAGTTCCTGACGTGAATCCTGCCTGTTCGCTGTCGTCCCACTGTACCGGCGTCCGGGCATTGTCGCGGCTTCGGAACGTAATGCATGGCCAGAAGTCTTCATGGGAGACATTGCCGCTTAAGCACCATTCCTTATAGGCGTTGATACTCTCGATATCGCGGAAATCATCGGGGCTCCGGAACGGATAGTTGGTCATGCCAAGTTCCTCGCCCTGATAGATGTAAGGGGATCCCTGCATCATGTGGAGGCAGGTGGCAAGCATCTTAGCGGAAGCCTCCCGGTGCTCTTGCCGGTCGTCCCCGAAGCGGGAGACGGCTCTTGGCTGATCGTGGTTATCCCAGAACAGGCTGTTCCATGCCTTTCCGTACAATTCCGTCTGCCAGCGGGTCAGGATCTTCTTAAGCTTGGTAAGCTGCCATTTCTGATCGTCCCATTTTCCGTATTTTCCATGATTATCCACATGCTCGAACTGGAATACCATGTTAAGTTCTCCGGCATCTTCTCCGGCGTACTGTTTCGCCAGTTCTGTGGTGACGCCGGGAGTCTCGCCGACGGTCATGATATCGTATCGTGACAGTACCCGTTTATTCATTTCTTTCAGATACTTATGGATATTCGGGCCGTGTATGCAGTAAGGACCGTAATCACCATAGAAATCGGTTACTTGACCGTCCGGCATCTCTTTTGTCTTGGAGATCATGCTGATGACATCCATGCGGAATCCGTCGATCCCTTTGTCGCACCACCATGCCATCATGTTGAAGACTTCGTCGCGGACCTTGGGGTTATCCCAGTTGAGATCCGGCTGTTTCTTGGAAAACAGGTGCAGGTAGTACATTGCGGTCTCTTCATCGTACTGCCATGCGGAACCGCCGAAGCAGGAGCCCCAGTTGTTAGGAGGTGTCTTCTCATCCTTCCCTTCCCGCCAGATATAGTAATCCCGGTAGTCGTTTTCTTTTGACTTGCGGCTCTCCATAAACCATTTGTGTTCGTCGGAAGTGTGATTTACCACCAGATCCATGACCACACGGAGCCCTCTTGCGTGAGCTTCCGAAAGCATCTCGTCGAAGTCTTCCATAGTTCCGAATTCATCCATGATCGCCTGATAATCGCTGATATCGTAGCCGTTATCGTCATTGGGCGATCGGTAGATGGGAGAGAGCCAGAGCACATCGACTCCCAGGTATTTCAGATAATCCAGACGGCTGGTGATTCCCTTGATATCTCCAATCCCGTCTCCGTTGCTGTCCATAAAACTGCGAGGGTAGATCTGATAGATCACAGCCTCTTTCCACCATGTTCTGTTCATATATTTCGGTCCTTTCTATATTATACTTGTGTCTGTTCTTACATCTCTAATACAACTACCTGATATCCGTGCAGTATTAACGTCGTTCCTTCCTGTACAAGCTCCGGATAATTGTTCAGAAGTATCTTCTTATACTCTGAATGATATTCGGAAGGCAGTTCAACAGTCTGTTCCTCCATCTGGTAATTTCCGATCACCAACAGTGTCTGCTCTCCTTTTCGGTAATAAGCCATCAGGTTATGCTGTTCTTCCAGATATGGCTTAAGCTCCCCGTATACCACCGTCTCCTTATAGTCCGGATCCTTGCGCAGGGCGATCAGTTCTTTGTAGAAGCTTCTCACAGAATCCGGATCCTCAAGCTGGTCCGCGGCGTTGATGGAAGTGTAATTCGGGTTCACTTTTAGCCAAGGCTTTCCTGTGGTGAAGCCTGCATTTGCTTCACCGGACCATTGCATCGGAGTCCGGGCATTGTCGCGGCTGAATTTTGCTACGGCATGTAGTGCGTCGGCGGGACTCAGTCCGGCATTCAGCGCCACCTGATATTCGTCCAGTGTAGAGATGTCGTCTATCTCATCAATAGAAGAGAAGGGGACGTTTTCCATTCCCAGTTCCTGCCCCTGATAGATGAAAGGAAGGCCTCTTAACATGAAATTCATGGCGGCGAGAAGTTTCTTACTCTGTGTGCAGCATTCGCCTTCCGGAATATAACGGCTGACACCGCGGGGCTCGTCATGATTCTCGATGATGTTGGAGAGTAAACCGATGTCTCCGATCTTCGCCTGGGATTCGAAACAGCACCTCTTATAATCGTCCGGAGTGATCGGAGAAGCGTCATACCAACCCTTCTCGCTGGTTCCGAAGATCGTCTCATTAAAGTCGAACATACTGGAGAAGTAACCGTTATCTCCGATAAAATCTGGGATCTCTTCTGGCTTCTCGTTGAACACCTCGCCTACGGAGAATGCGTCGTAATTCTTGAACGTGCGGTCGCGCATCTCGCCTAAGAATTCACCGATGCCGCGGGCTTCCTGCAGCATGAACTGGATACTGCACAGTCCGTCCGCCCGATCCGGTTCGTAATTCCGGAAGGGAGAGGCTTTCTTGATATTGATGATCGCGTCGATCCGGAAACCGCCCAGGCCCTTATCAAGCCACCAGTTGATATTCTTATACACTTCTTCGCGAAGCTCGGGATTTTCCCAGTTAAGATCCGGCTGCTTCTTGTGGAAGACATGCAGATATTGCTTGTCCGTACCCGGCAGGTCTTCCCATACGGGACCGCCGAAGTAGGATCTCCAGTTGGTCGGAAGCTCTCCGTCTTTCTTGTCTCTCAGATAAAAGAAGTTTCCGTATTTTCCGTCCGGATCTTCGCATGCCTTCTTGAACCATTCGTGTTCGTCGGAACAGTGGTTTACGACCAGATCCATCAGGATGTACATATTCCGCTTTTTTGCTTCTTCGATCAACTGCTCCATATCTGCCATCGTGCCGAAGCGCGGGTCGATATCGTAGTAATCGGAGATGTCATATCCTTCGTCGGCAAGAGGGGAAGGGTAACAGGGAGAGAGCCAGATGATATCGACTCCTAAGTCCTGCAGGTAATCTAATTTACTGATGATCCCGGGAATGTCGCCGATTCCGTCCCCGTTAGAATCGCAGAAACTCTTCGGGTAGATCTGATAAGCTACTTTGTCATGCCACCATTTTCTTGTCATAATCATACCTCCGCATATTGTAATGTTACATTGCTATTGCTGTATGTAACCTATTATAATGGCAGGCAAGTCTGTTGTCTTACATTTATCTGATTAAAAATTACGATATTTTGACTTTTTTGTGTATCAAAGATTTCCATCAGAATTCTTTGATACACGTGCTAATACGTGTTATAATGTTGCGAATGGAGGAAATAATGAAAACAGCAGAACTTATAAAGATCTTGAAAAAGAATGGATGTTTTTTTGTGGAACAAGGGAAAGAACATGATAAATGTCACAGCACTACCTCTGTGTGTGAAAGTGGTGTTGGCTGTTAGTTGGGTAAAGCAGGCGCCTTTTTTAGAATAATTGCGGATGCATTGTTCCGTTATTTTGGTAAATGTTGTTCCGATATTATTGGTATTGTTCCGTTAAAGTGGTATACTATATCTTAGATTGGAGGGATAATCTATGTTTATGACAGTAAAACAGGCTTCTGAAAAATGGGGCATTTCTGATAGAAGAATCAGAGTTCTTTGTTTTGAGGGGAAAATTCCGGGTGTGTACCAGGAAGGGCGTGGATGGAAAATTCCTGTGGATGCAAAGAAACCCGCTGATGGTCGTTATAAGTCAAAGGAAAGCCTTTTGACGCAAATTGACCGTAAAAAGGTAGAACTGGACAGCAGAAGACCTTTAACTGCGGGTGAAGTTGCAAGGCTCAACGAAGAATTCATCGTAGAGTACACATATAACTCCAATGCCATCGAAGGAAATACACTTACACTGCGAGAAACGGATTTAGTTCTTCGTGGTCTTACGATTGACCAGAAACCGCTGAAAGACCATATGGAGGCAGTTGGTCATAAAGAAGCATTTGATTTTGTGAGTGAACTGGTAAAAGATAATGTTCCGATTAGTGAGAGCATCATCAAACAGATTCACTCTCTCGTTCTTGCAGATAAGAAAGAGGACCGTGGTGTCTACCGTAGAGTTCCAGTTCGTATTATGGGCGCGCAGAATGAACCCGTGCAGCCGTATCTTATTGAGCCGAAGATGGAACGGTTGCTATATGATTTTGCTGCAAGCACAGAACATATCGTGACAAAACTGGCTCGTTTTCACATCGAGTTTGAGGGCATCCATCCTTTCATTGATGGTAATGGCAGAACCGGAAGACTGCTTGTAAATCTTGAATTAATGAAAGCCGGATTCCCACCTATAGATATTAAGTTTACAGATAGAATTGCCTATTATAATGCGTTTGATGAATATCATGTAAAGCACAATCTTTCGGCAATGGAAAATCTGTTTGCAGGATACATCAATGCCAGATTGGATATGTATTTAGATATGTTGCAGGATTAACCGACCTGCTTCTGAACAAGGAGGTCACCTATGCCTTTTGAAATAGTACGAAATGATATAGTAAATATGCAAGTAGATGCGGTGGTAAACACTGCAAATCCTAACCCTGTCATCGGCTCTGGCGTTGACAGCGGAATACATAAAAAATCCGGATATGAGTTGCTTGTGGCAAGACAGAAAATCGGCGCATTGATTTTGGTGACGCAGTTATTACCCCAGGATTCAAGCTGGATGCCAAGTATGTTATCCGTACTGTAGGACCTGTTTGGGAGGACGGTAATCACGGAGAGGAGCAGATTTTATCTTCGTGCTATAAGAAATCCCTGGCATTGGCTAAAGAATATGGGACTATCTATTTCCCGACAGCCCCATTACATTGTGGAAATGATTCCGATATTTCAGAGGGGTTGTCCCGGTATGTTTCTTAAAAGCGCGGAGAAAATTCCCCAGATTATTATATCCGCATTCCAGGCATGCCTCTGTTACCGGCAGGTCTGTCTCTTCAAGTAACCGCATCGCCTGTTTGATACGGTATTCATTGAGATATTCCATGGGAGTACGTCCGAGTGATTTCTTGAAAAAGCGGCAGAAATATTGTTCGTTCATATGAACCTGCGCCGCTAAGTCTTCGATGTATATTTTCTCTTTATATTTTTCCCTTATATATGTAAGGACTTTCTTGATGCCTTCCACGCGTTTGTCAAGATTCTTCTCCGTAGGCGTAAAGAGACCGTGCTTTGAGAGGACCGCAAGGATACGGAGCAGAGAGGACTTGATGAACAGCTGATTCGTCAGGTCGTCTGTGACGGCGCCATTTTCAAGGGGAGCTTCTTCGGTAAGAGGATGCCCGAAGGAAAGCATGGTGTCGAGGAACGCGTCCCGTACGGAGAGGAAACCCGGATGGCAGGGGGAGAGGCAGCGGGGGAAGAGCATCTTACCGTTCTGGATCGGTTGGATCAGCTGCATCTGTGCGGCGTCGCAGGAATCAAAGCTTAAGATATCCAGGGAGAAGACGATGGCGTCCTCTCCGGGACTGCCCGCCTTCTCCGCATAGATGCTGTGTAATTCGCCGGGATTGATGAAATACAGAGCCTCCGAGTGGACGAAGAACTGTTCCATATTGATCTCCAGGCGGAATTCGCCGCCGAAAAAGTACAGGATCTCCACCTCATCATGCCAATGGTGCTTGACCAGCGGTCCTTTCCCGAGAGAGCGGGTCTGATAGATGGCGCAGGGGAAGGATTTGGTGCCGTGTAGGCTGAGTTCTTTTAAAGTAGGTGAAAATGGCTGCATGCGAATCTCCTTTTTGTTTTACTTATACATGATAATACAATATATCAGATTTTTTGCAAGTGCATTTTACGGTTTGTCAGGAAATGACAGGCTCCTGTTTCCTGTGAGGACGAAGTTCAGTTGAGGCGGATCTCTTGTACGATCTTGCCGTTCTCGTCGCACAGGATGGTGTCATACGGGATGTCGAAGCGGTAGTGGAATGCCGTACGGTAGATCTCAAGTTCAAAGTAGGGACGCGGCTGTCCGGCATTCAGCCTCATGCTGTCTGCGACGACTTCGCGGGCGAGCTGTTCACGGTCGATGGGCAGAACGCTGTGTACGACAAGCGTCAGCTTGTGTTCCGTAAGGTTCGCGGAAGACAGGACGGTGGAGTGAAGGATCTCATAGTGCCTGCGTTCTTCCATCCAGAGGGCGGAAAGAAGCAGCAGGAGAAAGAGAATCGGCAGTAAAAATTTTTTTTTCATATTCGGATACCTCCTTGTGTCAAATTGAAACGGTGCATTTTCTTACAGTGTAAGTTATTACATCTGTTTTTTCAATGAAAATATGGGTATACTTACCATATATAGAACGAGTGGTGTTAGGAAATGAAGAAGATAGTGATAGACCTGGAGCGGGTTCTGGCTGAAAAGGGCGTCAGTAAAAGATATCTCTGTTATGAATGCAGGTTACAGAGAACACAGCTGAATAATTACTGTAAGAATAAAGTAGGGCGGGTAGACCTTCATACTCTGGCGAAGATCTGTAATTGCCTGCAGTGTGAAGTGAGCGATATCCTGAAGCTTGAGGATACCGGGAATGAATGATATTAGCGAATAAGAACGGCGATAGACGGCGATAATTGTATTATGACAAATTATCGCCGTTTTTATGAAAAAATTATTAAACATCCCCTCAATCTGTGGTAACATAGAAGTGACAGTTTGTATGTATATAGCTTAAGGAAGGAAATGATGATGGGGAAAGTAATATTTCTGAATATTGACGGCACGATTAGGGATTTTGACGGTACGATTCCCGCATCTGGAACAGAGGCGATCCAAAGAGCAAGGCAGAACGGCCATGAGGTCGTGATCAATACGGGACGGGCATATTACCGCATAGAAGACCGGATCCTGGATATCGGATTTGACGGGGTGATCGCAGGTTCGGGAGGATATGTGGAGTATAGAGGAAAACGCATAGGGTACAGGTATTTTACGCAGCTGGCATACATAGAGTTCATGAAGGATCTTATGGAATGCGGATGTGTAGTGGAGATGGAGAGTAATAAGAAGAGTTATGTACTGGAGGACGACTGGGAAGCATACCAGAAGATAGACAGAGAACTGGGGGAATACCTTCATGTTTGCGACAGGGAGATCACCATGCCTGTAAAAGTGAAATCTTTGCTGGATGTGCCGGAGGTGCAGAAGCTGATCGTCTATAGCAGCACGCTGTCCAGAAAGGATATCATATCCAAATGGGGGTATTCTTTCCATGTGGCAGGGCTTGGGATCCCTTATACGGGAAAATGGATCGGGGAGATCACGCCTAATTATATTACGAAGGAAGAAGGAGCGCATCAGCTTTTGAAGGCGGCAGAGCGGCGGCAGCAGGATACGGTGGCGATCGGATGCAGTGAGAAGGATGTCG
>OFHN01000721.1_pt1 | contig 27916 bp, 18 predicted proteins | sample 1521321 | NCBI WGS metagenome assembly OFHN01 (sample SAMEA3504130, study PRJEB24116) | mouse gut metagenome | biome: mouse gut; feature: mouse-associated habitat; material: faeces | place: Denmark | collected 2011
CAGAGGAACTATTTTCACAGATTGCAGGATGGAAAGATGCAGATGTATATTTAAAAAATTGTAAAGATAGAGTAAGTAAGCTTGAAGAACAGAAAAAAATACGAGTAGAAAAATATAAGAGAATAAGGAAAAAAGCAATTGCGTTTGCAAGTGTTATAGTTATTTGTGTAGGAATGAGGCTGTAAAAAATTTTGTGTCTATGGGGAAATAATCTTTTCTAATAGGAATCAGATATGTAGAAATTTGCTGTCGAATATTGCCGCTTTCATGTTGTCGAATTTCTTCTCTGATAATAGTATTGCCAATCCTCTGCTTCCTATACATGTTTTTTGAATTTTTTGCATACTAATCAGGCATTAGCAGTAAGAGGGTTTTTCGTGGGCTCTGCCCACACCCGGCCTCCAGAATAAGGCTGGATGATCCTGGCAATACTGCTAATGCCGATAGAATAAGGCTGGGCTGGAACGTTTAAAAAAGTGTGGGGTTTCCAGCCTTTCCTTTTACAGGTACCGGGTTAGCCGCTCCCCGTACAGGACGATCAGCTGGTTCAGTACCTGGTCCCAGTTCCTGTAACGCTGTGTCCATTTTTTGACCACGTTCCCACTGGCAAGATACAGCATCTTTTCCAGCGCATTGTCACTTGGGAATACGCTCTTTGTCTTTGTCACTTTCCGGTACTGGCGGTTGAGCCCCTCTATGATATTTGTGGTGTACATGATACGCCGTATATCATCTGAAAACTGGAAGAAGGAACTGACATCTTCCCAGTTGTTTTCCCAGCTGCTTATCGCATAGGGATATTTCTTTCCCCATTTCTCCTTGATCTTTTCAAGCTCAGACAGTGCAGATGACTCATTTGGAGAATGATACACGGCTTTAAAGTCAGAAGAAAACTTCAATATTCGCAAATTGCGGTTATTACCTCTTAATTTACGGGATCACGACTTTATCAAGGTATGATTCCAATTTAGCATAATCTTTTGGTGCCAGATATAATCTACCCTGTTTAAATTTCGCAAGTATATCATATGTAATATTTATTTTCTTTGCGATTGCCTTTGCATTAAGCCCAGAGTCAATTACATTAATTAATCTTAATTTCAACCCTTCTTGACCCATATTTCCTCCTTATCTATAGTTTAAACCTATAATTCAATTTATTGTGTTGCATCTATTCCCCTCCCCTATTATATATTGGCGTTTCTATTATATGAGTCCGCAAACCATGATAAACACTGGCTTTACGGACACTGCAAAAATATTCTAAAAAAGCAAAATTTTTTATGCACTACATTTACTGTTATTTCTTTTTCGGTACTCATTACGGCATATTGCATTACTACAAGCCACCATGTTTTTCACCTTAACAAACTTTTTACCGCATATAACGCACCTTTCAACTTTTCTTTCTCCATTATATTCATAAAATTCCGGTATGGGATTTCTCTGCATAACAGAAAATGCAATATCCTGTTTTGCAAATTCTGGTACACAAACTTCTATCTCATGATACTTTCGTGCAACAGTTTGAATTGATATAGCACCTATCTTCTGTAAACGAATCAAGCCCCTCTTACAGATACACACACCATCCCCAAGCCATTTATCTATCGTATTGCAGGTAATCTGCTTCTTCTGGTTCATATATATTTTCAGTTTCCTCTTACACCGTTTCTGTAGCACTAATAATATATACAATAGTTCCCTGTCCAAACTACATCCACGTCTATATTGCATATTTTCAATCCATTCTATTTCCTCTTTATACACCTCCACCGAATTATCCGGAATTCTTTTTAGGATTTCTACTGTTTTATCTTCTATTTTCTTCATCCTAACCGCGCTCGTTTCGTAATGCTTCCTGCGTTGTCTGACATTCTTGCAACACAAATTATTGCATATATTTCGATAAATCAAATCACCAAAACAATTCCATAAAATATTTTTGCTTTTATGCTCATTTTCCCTTTGCAGATATTCCATGTCTAACAGATATTCGACTGCTTCTTCCCTACTGTTAAATAAATTAGTGATCATCTTTTCGCACATATGATAAAACACCTCATACCTACTGATTTTTTCTTTCCATCCCTCTGATCTGTCTATTTCTTTTATAACATCTTTTATAGTAGAAGCAAGCACCTGTTCTTTCATTCTAAGTGTAAACATCACTTTTTCTAATTCATGATATTTTTCAGAGTTTATAGTAACAGGATTTTCATTATTGAATAAGATTGACGGATTAAATTTTTTCTCTGAATCTTTCCATCCATATTTCTTATTTCCCGTCTGTTTATGGATATAATCACATATCCTGTCCGCATTGCTCTTACTTAATGCCTTACACGAACCTTTACTTTTTCCTTTTGCATATATAAAAAATTGGGGATTATTCTCACCTTTCAAAGCATTATACTTCTCTTCATATTTCCCAAGTTTAACAATATCCTGTGTTTTAGGATAATCAATCGACAGATTATTATAGCAGCACATAATCTTATTAAATTCCATATCAGTATCAGCATTATTATAATTCTTTGTCATTACATTTGAAATATCCCCTATCTGCGTATTCTCCATACACGAAACAACCGCCTGATATATCGCATCATTGTTAATATCCGATTTTACAGGTTCAAATGGAACATAATATAACGGCACAATATCATCTGGCACACACTCTATGATTGTTTTATTTGGTGTCAGCAGTATTTCGTCTCCGTCAACATCGAACATCAATAACCTACATAACAGATCATGACTACTTACAACGGTATCAAGATCATTGAACCACTCTTTACACTTCTCCAACACATCATTTTTTACAAGTTTGCGGATTCCATGCTCCACATACAAATGTGGGCTTCTAAGGCAGTCAACAACCTCATATGGTTTGTCATTGTAAAAACTGTTGTATACATAATTGTGTGGAATAATACCTTGCGGATTTTCTATACCGCAAAACAACCATGTACAGAATGCATACAAGTCAGGACAGATATAACTATACAGAGAATCTTTTAAAATCAGTTTATTACCCCTTGCGTCATTCCTCTCACTCTTAAATTTGCTTTCTAGCTTGCTTTGGATATATTCATCATATACCAATTCTTTATGCACTTCTAACGCAAGCGAAATATAATCATCATCCTTACTGGCAATCTTGATCATAGTGTCAAGGTCTGTTTTTATCCTGTCCAGATATTCTATTGTGTCGGCACATAATTCAGCCAGCTTTTCATCTGTCAGTTTTTCAGAGGATAACGTCTGTATAAACTGATAGCTTGTCTTTGCATACCCTTTAGGCTCTGTATCTGCAAACTTATTGATTGCAATATGCATTCTGTTTTCATGGAATGCCTTTTTATAATCGTCCCATGAATTATAATACTTCCACATCTTCAGTTGGGAGGCTGTAAAAATAACCTGTATATCTTCTTTTATCACATCATGTATATTTCCCCATGCATCTTTAATTATAGGATTAGGTCTTACTCCCTCTACTTCATCCTGTCCTAAAAACTTACGGAAATCAAATGGAAATATCGCCCCTTTAAGGTGACTGCATCTAATCTGTGCTGACGCTGGCAGTACACTTGGAAGAAACATTCCAGCACCATCCATCTGAGGAATTTTAACATCTTCTTTCCTTATTCCCATTCCAGCAAATTCACGTTTTTCATGGTCTATATCTATACATTCAACCTTTTCATTAGTCGTAGTGTTAAAATCAGGAACTAAAAGGCATTTATCTATATCAATCTCATATCCATCTGGAACTATTGATGATGATAATGTAAGTCCTTTGTAGGCCAGATATTTACCGCTATTGCATCCACCTTTTTGATTGATGATATCATCTGTCAGTCCACACATAAATTTATTCTGGTTATCATTATAAAAATCTTTCTGTACCAGAACAAATTCTCCGTTCTTCATCTGGTGCGTTGTTGAAGTAAAGAAAACATATTGCTCATCATCAATCAGCAATCCTCTATCTAATATCTGCTTAAAAATTGATGTCTGATATGCAATCTTCATATATACAATATCCATGATAAGAGAGAAACCATCTAAATTATTTTCTGTATAACGCATCATTTCACTTTCAAACAATGTTATCTGCCTATTTATATCTTCTGATTCTTTAATCACTTTTCCATCTTTATCATACTCATATGTATACAGCTTTTTTCTATCAATTTTTCTAATACCTTCATAAGATGCTATCTTATCATCCCTTATTTTCTTTAAAGTTGCCCTTTCCTTTATACCTGTCTTTTTATATGCCTCGTTTAATGCACGTTCTTCTTCCGTAAATGTATCAAATGTACTTAATTTATAAATTCTTATTCTTCTTGGTTTATTCAATCCTTCTACCTCCACAAAATTTTTCACAAATAACAAATGCTCATTTACAACTTCTCCATTCATCCCAACATTTTTCTCAAACTTGCGAAAAATACATTAAACCCCAAAATCAATCATGGAAATTTCATATTTTCCACGAAAATAGCATCCAAAATCAAAAAAACCGTAACAAAAATAAAACCTAGAGCAAATAACGCCATTTGCTTTAAGAAATTTTCTACAATCACTATTAAATTTTCACTTACCAATGGAATTCTGAATCTGTGTGTTATATGTTAATTGTTACCGTTTTCGGATGCCATTTTTCCTGACATCCCACTTTCTACAATTCTTGTACTGCCAATACAATGAATTGTTATGCTTATTCTCCAAACTTATGTTCTGTATTTGCGATTATATCGAATGTATGTTTGCATGTCAAGTGTAAAAAAATACCAGCCATCTTGTTATTGTTTTTGATGGCTGGCATTAAAAATTTCTTTCTATCATATTTATGACTGTTTCTATTTTGTCTATATTATCTATAAAATCAGGAGAAAGGCTATGAAATCGCATCATTATGTGCATTAGCCGGGATTCCCCGCGGTTCTTACTATAAATGGCTTAACCGGGAGACCTGTGCCTCCGAAAAAGAAAACGGCCTCTTGCTGGAAGAACTTATCCGTTTATACAGTGAAGTAAATGGCATCTACGGGTATCGCCGCATGACGCTGAATGTGAACAGCCGGCTGAAAAGAAATTACAACCGCAAGCGGATTTACCGACTGATGAAAAGCGTGCATATGCATTGGGCCACCCCAACAACAATCAGCTTCAAGCTAAGTTAAAGGGCCTGGCTCCCCTTGCTTTCAGGAACCAGACCCTCGTGGCCTAATTTTCTTTTTTTCATCTGTCTACTTGACAGGGGGCGGTTCAAAATCAGCCACCGCCATATCGTTGCTTCCACCGCCTTGGGCGAGAAAGTCCTCCAGACCATAATCCCCCGAATATTCCATGAAGTACAGACCGTCCTCCAGATACGTCACATTGGATGCGGAGCGAATGACCGGACAAATCAAGAACACGACCAAAACTGAAGCAATCATCAGAACTGTCAAAATCGACAGCAGCACCGTCTTTTTACGAATACGCTTCATTCGTCATCCCTCATGGAGAATACGACCTCTACACTACTCGTTCCCAACGCTTCCGCCAGTCCGGCGGGATCATCTACGCTGCCCAGGCGTGTATAGCTGTAGCTGCTGGAGAAGCTCTCATAAAACAGCACTAAGCAATTATTACCGTAGAGCATCAGATCCCCTGCGTTGATCTGCCCCGGCTGGTAGGAATCAGTGGGCAGTTCGTTGTCCATATAATAATACTTCTCGTTCCCATTCAGCTCACTCATCTCCAGTGTCAGGGGAAACTGCACCGCAAATTGACGTGCGGTTTCATTGTCCAGAAGAGTTGCAGAAAAAGTTTGTTCTCCTACTGTTAAAGAGATCGCCGTTTCAGATGCCTCCGCCACTGGAGTGGCATCTTCTGATATGGTACTCGCCGGTGTATTTGACTCGGCGGGAACAGGGCTGGTTTCCTGCGGCTCTGCCGGCAGCAGTGTGTTGTTTCCATCCGCAGATATCGGGACCTTGCGGGCTGCCCCACAGGCGGTAAGCATAAAAAATATGGCTGTTGTTAAAATCATCAGAATGATTCGCTTCATGTCAACGTCTCCTTCGGCTTGTTTTTGCTGCTGTGGGAAGCTGCTTTTCCAACTTGTACCGCAGGTAGTCCAGCCGGTCCAGTTTTCGTTCCTCCTCATGCAGACGCTCCAGCTGGTGACTTCGTTGGCCACTCAGCAGACGGAGCTGGTTCCTGAGATTTTCCGTTTCCATCGCAGCCAAAAACTGTTGGGTGAACTCATTGGAACATCCCGCTTCTTGGAGCAGCTGGCCAACATCCTCATGTATCAAAAGTGAAGTTGCCATGGTGCTATCCCATCCTTTCCAGCTTAATTATAAGGCTGACATTTCAAAACATCAAATACCTATATCAAATAGAAAACCATAGCAAATTAGCATAGATTGTTTTTGAGAGAGCACCGCAGCTTTGCCCTGCGGCGCTCCAGAGAGGGATTATTCCAAAACCGCCTCCAGCCAAGTGTCCAGACGCTGACTCATATCTTCTTCGGCTATGGAGGTGGTATTGGTCAACTGTAAAAACTCTGTGACACGGACAGCGCTTTTGACAGCATCGGTAAAGTCTTGGGCATAGTTCCCAGGTGTCCCCTGATCCGTCCAGAAGGGTGCAACTGTTTTTCCGGTGAAATCTGTTTCCGACAGGTATGTATACAGCGGGGAAGCCAGCGTACTGTTCCAGACAGGTCCACCAATCAAAATGGTATCGTACTGTGACAGATCAGGCGGCATACCAGACAGTGACGGATAGTTCTCGCTTTCCACTTCTTCCCGCGCCCGCTGAGAAATGGCATTATTGCCGCCGGTATAGGGAACTGACGGAACCAGTTCGTAGAGATCACCGTTTGTTTTTTCCTGGAGCCGTTTTGCCACATCCTCTGTCCGCTGGGAGAGTGAATAATAGACTACCAGGATGCGGTGGCTGGTTGTATCAGGTGCTTCAGGCTGTTCTTCCAAAGAGGCATAGCGGTACAGAATCGCAGCAGTCTCGGCGCGTGTAGCCTGTCCGGCGGGGTCAAAACGATTTCCGCTTTTGCCACTGATTATACCACGCTCTCTGGCCCATGCTATCGCAGGTGTGGCATAGGAGGAGATAGATTCCTGATCAGCAAAAGGAAGATCATTTTCAGCCTCCGGTTGTCCGGCACTGCGCCACAGAATCGCGGCCAGCTGTTCTCTGGTCACAGGGTCATCTGGGCCGAATCGTCCGTCAGGGTATCCACCAACAATCCCATTGGCAGAGGCCCAGGCAACGGCGTCATCATACCACGAATCAGGAGCCACATCGGAAAAGCGATTGCTCTGCGTAGACTGTGGGCTTCCAGCGTGACGGTACAGGACTGTTACCAACATAGCCCGGCTGGTAGTTTCATTTGGAGAGAATGTGGCAGCCGTAGTCCCGCTCATTAGACCCTGCTCCCGACAATATGCCACTGCATCCGCATACCATGCGTTCACAGGTACATCCACAAAGTTGTTCTGTGCCGATGGGTTGCTCTTCTCACCTGTGTGGTTTGCATTTGGTCCAACCTGTACCAGCTCGATCCCCTCACTGCCACCCAGGTTCCGGCTGTACTGCTTATCCGTGGGATTGTTCCAATGCTCATGAACACCCAGATTTTCTACACGTTCTCCGTTTCCGTTATAGTAAACTGCCCCGGAAGGCGCGTCTGCCACAAGCCCCGCTTCATGGAGATAATTCTCCACATTGGGATTATCTCGCAGGGCACTGTTGCGGTTGGTAACAGATGGCTCATTCATCAGAAAGTCTGCGCCTACAGAATCAATGGCAACCGGGTCTTGGGAGAAAAATAAACTGGAGGCGTAGCCGCCATTAAAGGGAGACTGCTGCCAGCGGGCATTTTCTCCTGTGATAGAGGAACCCTCAGAGGGAGCGCAGATCACGGCGTCCAGCATATAGAGCATAGTCTTTTCGCCCAACTGGTAATTGCCCATCAAATCCACCAGAACGGTATAGGCATCCATCTGGTTTTGAGTCAGGTAACGATGGATACCCGCAGCTTCCGGGGGCCGGAGGCGGCTGGAGTTCATCAGCGTGCCAAAGTGGTTTTTGCTGGTGAGCGTGATGCCGTAGCTATGTCCCTTCAGCTCTGCCAGATTGATGAGGTAGTCCGCCTCCGTGACACAGGCGGGCAGATAGTTGGTATCGCCAGAAACCTGCTGGGACCATACCACTGGAACCGAACGATCCGCCTGAGCGTCATTGGAGCCTCCCAAATCCATGTAGCGGAATTGGATACCAGACAGTTCGCCTTTCCATACTGCTGGCTGTATCCCTGGGACTGGTGTTGAATTTCATTTACTGAGGAGGAAGTCTATGAAACGAATGCTCTTTTATCTGCTGTGCGCTCTGTTGCTGGCATCCATGACGGCCTGTGGTCAGACACCGCTCTCATCCAGTACAGAGCCGGTCCAAACGGAGGTGTTGTCCTTGCAAAGTACAGAACAGGCGATCCGCACCACTGCAACAAATACAGACACAGTATTCCCCTCCCACAATCCCTATAAATGCTGTTAGACAAGAGAGGTTTTGGCAAATAGAACATTATAAAAACATTGAAGACGAGATTTCAGGAGGTTACATTTTATAAAGTGTATTGTCCGCCAGCACGATACTATTTCGAAGCACAGAAAACAAAGACCAAGAAACAAGCATTATGGAAATGTGCATAACTGGCCACCTCACACAAACATATTTGTGCTCTCTCCTGTCAGCGGCTGCGAGTTCGCAGCGATCATATATGGCGGACATAAGACCGCTCTGCCCCCCGCCTCACACAACCTTCAGCGCAATCCCCCGGTTTTCCAGCAGATAGTGGGCATTTGACATGGCGGAATTGTCCGCCAACGCCTTTTCCGCCAGCACGACCGTCTGCGGCCCCAGCGCCGCCAGCTTCTCCACCGTCTCCGCCGTCACGCCGGGGCTCAGGCAGATGAGCATACGCCCACGCTCCACGCGGTAGACGGTCAGCCCGTCCACCGTCTCCGCCGTCAGGCTGGCCGTGAGGGGATAGCCCATTTTCAGCAGAATCTCATAGACCAGATCCAGCTCGCTCCGGTCCGGCTTCAGGTTGTCGATCATCCCCTCCATGCGGGCAAAGAGGCTGTCCAGATCGCCGCCCTCAATGGGCGTGCTGTCCCAGAGCTTGAGGTTGGAGCTGTCCAGGCGGAACACCTTAAAGCCCGTGTCCAGGGCGTCCGCCGCCGGACGCTTTCCGCTCGAATCGCCTTTCTCCCCCCGGTCCCCGCAGGTCAGCTCTCTGCCTGCCCTGCGGATTCGCTCCTTGCCGATCTCGCAGATATTCGGATACCCGTGCTTCGCGGCCTCGCTTTTTTCATCGCAGATCTCCGGGAGCTGCACCATGATGAACCGCCGGTTGCCTCCGTCCTCGGCGTTGAGTCTCATGACGGCGTGGGCGGCGGCGGCGGAGCCGGAAAAAAAGTCCAGAATGATGTCGCCGCCGTTTTTGCTGGCGGAGGTGGTCATCCTGATAAAATACTCGATCAAGGCAAGGGGCTTGGGAAACCCAAAAATCTTGCTTCCAAACATCTCTGTTATGTTCTGGGTGCCGTTCTGGGTCATGCCGATGCTGTCCGGAAGCTTTGTGCTCACAGGGATATAGCCGAACCTCTCCCCGGCCTTTGCCCTGTCATCCTCCTGAAAATACCGCAGAACAGGCTTGCTGATCTTCAAAAAATCGTAGTCGTTGGGGAACACGATCCGATTTTCCGCGTAGTATTTCTCAAAGGTCTCCTGGGTGATGGCCCAGGTGCGGTTGGGATTCGCGGGATATTCCTCGCCTGTTTTCGGGTTGACGATGGTAAAATAGCTGTTGGGCCGCTCGCTGGCGCTGGTCTGCTTGGTGAGATCGTGGATGCGCCAGGGCCTGCCTCTCAGATCGTCTGTCTCAAAATATCTCCGGGTTCCCCCCGCAAGTCTGGCGGAGAAAGCGTCCGTCTTTGCATAGCCCACGATCCACTCGTAGTCCTGGGAGACGCCAAAGGGCACATCCGACTTGGCGGTCCGCTTCCTCCAGGGAAATTGCCCCACGAAGTTCTCCTCTCCGAAAATCTCGTTGCAGATTTTGATGAGATTGACCGCCTCATTGTCGTCAATGGAGATGAAAATTACCCCGTCATCCCGCAGGAGATTGGCCGCCAGATGCAGCCGTGGGAACATCATGTTCAGCCACTTGGTGTGGAACCGGCCCATGGTCTCCGGATTGCTTTTGGTGGTCTGGGCTGTGATCTCCTTGTACCGGGCCAGCGGGTCCGCATAGTCGTCCTCATATACAAAGTCGTTGCCCGTGTTGTAGGGCGGATCAATGTAGATCATTTTGACCCTGCGGAAGTAGGCCTTTTGAAGCAGCTTCAGAACCTCCAGGTTGTCCCCCTCGATGTAGAGGTTCTGGGTGGCGTCCCAGTTGACGCTTTCCGCCGGAACAGGCCGGAGGGCCGCGCTGCTCCGCTTCTGGGCCAGCCGCAGGCACTCCCTTTTGCCCTTCCACCGGAACTCGTATTTTTCAAAATCATCGGAGATATACTCGCCGCACAGGCTCAGCAGCTTGTCAATATCCAGCCGCCCCTCGGCGAAGCACTCCGGAAAGACCGCGCGGAGCTTGTCCCGGTTGGCGGCTTCTATATCCATCGTCAGTCCGTCCAGTTTATCCACTATGCCATTCCTCTTAATATTATAAAGTAATCAATCTGTCCCCAATGGTGTTGTAATCAACTTTTCCATCGTATTATAGCATATTCAACGGGCCATTTCACTATCTTTTTTGTAAAATGATCTCTGGGTCAGTGCTTGTTTGACCATGGGCGATACGGCCCCTCGACGGGGCCGTGCAGCGTCCATCACGCGGCATGGCGGAAAAAGGCCTGCGGTGTGGGCGTGCTGACAATTTTCAGACATGCCCTGATTCCCGGTGTGCATATGGAGGCTCTGCCCCCGGGCTGGCTGTGCCCGCGAAGTCGAAAACAGAAGGTATTCAGACCAAGCCGTAATACCTTCTGTTTTCTCTGTTCCTCTCCCCGGCCTACTCCCGGATGCCCGCACGGGTTACCTGCCAGTCCCCCTCCTCCCAGAGGAGGGACAGCTCCAGACAGCGGTAGGGCTCCTCCCCGCCGGAGCGGAACTTCACCGACACCTCTGCGCACAGGCCCTCCTCCCTCTGGGACACGCTGTAGCTGAGACCGGCCGGGCTGGCGCCCTCCGCCTGGTCCAGCGCATCCGGGGTCTCCAGCAGGTCCTCCACCTCTCTCAGATCGCCGGCAAACACCGCCTCCGCCAGATCCATGGCCTGGTTCTCCATGGCCTGCCGCCAGGGGGGCGTATCCTCGCCGGAAGCCACCCGGAAGGTGCACACCATGTCGTAAAACCGGGCCCCAAAGCCCTCCATGGCCTCCAGGAAGCAGCTGGCGCTGAGGGAGAATACCCCTCCCTGGCCGTCCTCCACGAACCAGGTCTCCGACTGCATGTCGTCCCAATCCGTACCGTCGCTGGCCACGAGGCACAGCGGCGCGGCGTTCTCCGGCAGGCCCACGCCCCGGTCGGCGGTGTTCTCGTCCACCAGGAGGACGGTCTCATAGTAGAGCTCGTCGTGCTTCCGCCGCAGGGCCACGGCCTCCTCCAGGGTGCTGTCCTTGTAGTGGGCGATCTCCAGCTGGGAGGCCGGCAGGCCCTCGGACTGGGTCCGGGGCCGGATGAAGCAGGACCCCAGGGGCTGGTAGATGTAGTAATCCGCGTCGCTGTACCAGATGCTGAAGGCGGGCCAGTCCATGGACACGCCGGCCTCCTCCGTCTGGAAGGCCAGCAGGTGGTACCCCTCCCCATCCAGCCGGGGAGGCGGCTCCGGTGTGACTGCCGGCGGCGGTCCCTCCGGCGGGACGGGGTCCGCCTGTGCCGGCCAGGTCCACATCCAGGCCGCTGCCACCACCGCCAGACAGGCCGCCGCGGCCGCGGTCCAGGCCAGCCGGCGGCTGATCCGCTCCCACCGTCCCCCTGTCTCGCTGCGTTCCAGCAGCCTCTCGTCCACGCCTCCAATGGCCTCAAACAGTCTCTCCCGTTCCCTCATAAGAGAATCCCCTCCTTTTCCAGATAGACCCGCAGCTTCTCCCGGGTGCGGCGAAGGATGGTCTTTACCGTGTTCTCCTTCAGCCCGTACCGGGCGGCGATGGCCTCCAGGGACTCCACGTACCAGTACCGCCGCAGAAACACATTGCAGTCCCTGGCCGGCAGCCCGCCCAGAAATCGATTTACCAGCGCCTCCAGCTCCCGGTCCAGCACCGCCTGATCCGCCCCCGGGGACGGGGGCACGCACTCCCCCAGCTCCTCCAGGGCCGCCATGTACTCCCCGCCGCCCCGCTTCTGCGCGCCGCCGGCCCGGAGCCTGTCGCAGGCTGTGCGGCGGGTGATCTTGCCCAGAAACAGCCGCAGCCGGTTGGGCCGATGGGGCGGCATGGCCCTCCACGCCCCGATCCAGGTGTCGTTTACGCATTCCTCCGCGTCCCGGGGGTCCGCCAGAATGTTTTTCGCCACTGTGCGGCAATAGGGGCCGTACTTGTCCGCCGTGGCCCGGATGGCCTCCTCGCTGCGCCGCCAGTAGAGCTCCACGATCTGTTGATCCTGCAAGGTTGATCCCTCCCCTTTCTTGCGCTCCTACCCATATAGTCGGATAAAGTGGGCCAAGGTTTCCGAGCTGGGCGAAAATTTTTATTTTCCCTGGCCGCCCCCTGTGGTAGAATGGGGACGAGCGGGGATGGACGCCGGAGAAAAAAGCGGCGGAAAAACATTTTTCCTGTCACAGAGCCCCGGCCGGGCCGTCTAATTCCATAGGAGGTGTTATTATGCACACACAGACAAACAAGGAATCCCTGGTCCAGCGGGCCGCCAACGGGGACAGGGCGGCCCTGGAGGAGGCGCTGGCCGGGGTGCAGGATCTGGTCTTCAACCTCTCTCTACGGATGCTGGGTACGTTCCACGACGCGGAGGACGCGTCCCAGGACATCCTGGTGAAAGTGATGACCCGGCTGTCCTCCTTCCGGGGGGACAGCGCCTTCGACACCTGGGTGTTCCGCATCGCGGTCAACCATCTGCGGGACTACAAAAAGCACCTGTTCGCCCAGAGCCCCCTCAGCTTTGAGTTCTACGGGGAGGACATCCGCAGCGGCAGGGCCGCGGACGCGCCGGACCTGACCGGCGGCGTGGACAGCTCCCTTCTGGCCCAGGAGCTGAAGCTGTCCTGCACCAACGTCATGCTCCAGTGCCTGGACCCGGAGAGCCGGTGCGCCTTCATCCTGGGGACCATGTTCCGCCTGGACAGCCGCGCCGCAGGGGACATTCTGGACCTCACGCCGGAGGCCTACCGCCAGCGGCTGTCCCGGGCCCGGCGGCGGATGGCGGACTTCCTCTCGGACTACTGCGGCGAATACGGAAACGGGACCTGCCGCTGCGCGGACCGGGTCAATTACGCCATCCAGAACCGCCGCATCGCGCCGGACCGGCTGGAGTTCACCGCCGCCAGGCCCAGCGAGACCGCCCTGGAGGTGACGGCGGCCATGGAGGAGCTGGACGGCCTTGCCCAGCAGTTCTCCTTCTGCCGGCTCTACCAGTCCCCAGAGCGGCTGAAGGGGATGCTTCGGGATATCCTGGAGGGCCCGGCCTTCTCCGCCGTGGCCAGAGCGTAAGGGGGCGGGAGAGATGGACATGGAGCTTATTCTGCGCTATCTGGCGGATCTGGAGGCCAACAACAGCCGGGAGTGGTATCACGCCCACAGGGCGGACTACCAGCAGGCCAGCGCCCAGTTCGAGGCCCTGGTGGGGGCGCTGATGGACCGGATCGGGACCTTTGACAGCGCCATTCTGGGCCACGAGCCCAAGAGCCTCACCTTCAAGCTGGTGCGGGACACCCGGTTCAGCCGGGACAAGTCCCCCTACAACCCTGCCTTCCGGGCCCACATCGCACCCATGGGCAAGCTGCCCATCCCGGTGGGGTACTATCTGATGATCCGGCCGGGCGGCCGGTCCTTCCTGGGCGGCGGCCTGTTCGCGGACATGTTCAAGGACGCCACCCGGATGGTGCGGGACCACATCGCGGCCCACGGCGGGGAGTGGGAGGATATCCTCTCCGCCCCCTCCTTCCGCTTCACTGTGGGCGGCACGGCCCTGAAAAACGTGCCCGCCGGATACGACAGGGACCACCCCCAGGCCCAATATCTGCGCTGCAAGAGCTGGTATCTGGAGGTCCCCGTGCCGGACGGTGATCTGGCCCACGGGGAGGCCTTCGCGGACGCGGCGGCGGAGAGCTTTCGGGCCATGAAGCCCTTCAACGATTTCCTCAACCGGGCTCTGGACGGCTTCCAGATGCCCCGGCGGTGACGGCCTCCCCATCGGACCGCAGGGGCGGGCTATAGACGAGAGCCCCCACATACGCCGGCAGCCGGCAGTCTAACCATAGACTGCCGGCTGCCGCTTTTCACGCAATCCGCTCTGTTGCGGTTTTCCCGCCCGTCACTGGGTCATGGCCCGGTGGAGCAGCACCGCCATGTCCCCGCGGGTCAGATCGGCGCGGGGGGAGAGCTGGTTCCCGCTGACGGGCAGCAGGCCCAGCTGGAGCAGGCCCGCCACCGCCCCCTGGGCGTAGCTGCTCACCTGACTGCCGTCGGCGTAGGCGTTGAGGTCCTTGGCCGAGCCGCTGCCCGGGTCCATGTCCGCCGCAGCCAGGGTGCGCTGGACCATAAGGGCCGCGTCCTGGCGGGAGATGGAGGCGCTGGGCAGGAAGCGGTTGTTGCCTGTGCCGTTGACGATGCCCAGTGCGCTGAGGGTGTTCACCGCCTCGGCGTAGTAGGCGCCGGCGGGCACGTCGGTGAAGAACCGGCCCGTGCCGCCGCCTGTTTCAAACCGGAAGGCCCGGCAGAGCATCAGGCAGAAGTCGCCCCGCCGGATGGACAGCCCGGGGCCGTACTGGCCGGGACTCATGCCGTTGACTACTCCCAGATCGTGGAGGAAGTCCGCCGCGGAGATGGTCTGGGCCCCGCTCCCCGCCAGATCCCGGAAGTTGGCCGAGGTCCCGGCGCGCTCCACAGTGATGCGCAGCGTACCGGAGTAGTCGCTGCCGTCGGCGTTGGTGGCCGTGTAGGGGATGTTCACCACCCCCGTGTACCCCGCCTTGGGCAGGAACGTCAGGTTGGACACCGACGGATCGCCGCCGAGGCTGTAGTCGGTGGTGACGTCCGCCTTCCAGCTGTACTGGATGGGGCTGACGTACTGGTAGTACAGCCTGCCCTGGCTCTCCTCCGGCAGGCCGGTGAAGCGCAGGCTCACCGGCTGGTTGCCGGCTCCGGCGGCCTGGAAGTCGTAGGCCCGCAGGGTCACCGGCGCGCCGTAGGTGGCGTACTGCACTGTGGTCAGGGTCCCCGTGCCGGCTCTGACCGTCACCTCCACCGTGCCGCTGACCTGGGAGCCGCCGATGGTCCAGGCGGTGAAGGGGATGGAGGCCACGCCGGAGAAGCCCACGGCGGGCATGAACGTCACGTTGGACACCGACATCTCGCCGCCCCGGTACAGGCTGTCGGACCCGCTTACCGCCCGGGTGGGCTCCCCCTCCCGGTAGCCCAGGTAGAGAATGCCCTGGCCGGAGGAGGGCAGGGTGAAGCGGAGGTAATTGAGGGAGGACCCCACCGCCGCCTGACACGCCGCGTCAAAGTCGCCGCTGTCAAAGGTCACGGTCTGGCGGCCGGAGGTGGCGTAGCTTACCCGGCTGCCGCCGCCGGAGCCGCTGGCGCCGCCGGAGGGGCTGTCAATGACCATCACCCCGGAGAAGGTCTCCCCGGACACGGCGCAGCCGGTGAAGGGCACCTCCACGCTCCCCCGGAACGTCTCCTTGGCCCAGAAGGACAGGTTCGTCAGATAGGGGGTGGCGCTGTTGAAGTACTTGGTGGCCGTGGTTACCCGGGTGCCGATGGACCCAGCGCTGGTGCGGTTATGGTAGAGGGTCCCCTGGTTCAGATCCGGCAGGGCGTTGAACACCACGTAGTGGAGCCGCTGGCCGGTGAGGTCCATGGAGAGGCTGTTGAAGTCCGTCGTCACCAGCTTCACGTACCCCCCGGGGACGCAGGAGTAGCTCACGTCCCCAGCCCCGCTGGACTGGAAGTTCAGCTCCGCCGTGCCGGAGAACTCCTTGCCGTTGACGTCCACCCCCCGGAAGGGCACCCGGACCGTGCCGTGGAAACCCTCCGCGGCTACGAAGGTCACCTGCTCCACCCGGGGCGCGCCGGTGGGGTAGTACCGATCCTCCGCCGTCACCAGGGTTCCCCGGTTATCTCCGCCCCGCCAGTAGGAGTAGAGGCTGCCCTGGGTGGTGGAGGGGGGCGTAAAGGAGACGTAGCCCATCCGCGCCCCGGTGGCGGCGAAGCAGAAGCTCTCAAAGCTGCCGGTGGAGAAGGTGATGTACCCCCGGCCGTCGTCGTAGAGCTCGATTCCCGCGTCCAGCCCCTGGGTGACGGTGATGACCAGCTCCCCGGTGTACTTGCCGCCGGAGACGCTGTAGCCGGCGTAGCCGATGCGCACCGTGCCGGAGAAGCCGGGGGCGGGCACAAAGGTCAGGTCATTGATCTCGCTCTGATCGTACTTCTGGGTGGAGGAGACCTTCATGCCGTAGTCGCCCTCCCCCTTGTAGTCCTGGTACAGCTCCCCCTGGCTCACCGGGGGCAGGGTGAAGATCACGTAGCTGAGGGGGGAGCCCAGCTCGCTCTGGCAGACCTTGCTGAACAGCGCCGCCGACAGCGCCACCGGCTTGCCCTGGTCCGAGGTGATAGACACGTCCGTCTCCGTCTCCTTCAGGGTCACCAGGATCTCGCCCTTGAAGGACCGGCCGCTCTGGTTCATGCCCGTGTAGTGGATGGTGGCCTTCTCCCCGGCAAAGGTGATGTTGGGGACAAAGGTGATGTCCTTGATGTAGGGGCCCCGGACCGCCCCGTCCACAAAGTAGGAGTGGCTCCCTGCCACCCCTGCGCCTGTGTCCGCCTCGGACTTGTAGCCCAGGTAGAGGGTGCCCTGGGCGGTGGAGACGGTCACGCCGGTGATGGAGGCCAGCTCGCCGCCGGTGATCTCCTTGCACTGGGCCTTGATCTTGGCCTCCAGCTCGGAGAATTTCAGGGGCTCGCTGGCGCTGACCCCGGTCGTGTGCTCGATGGTGGCCCTGCTGGCGGTGACCTTGACCGGGAACTCCGCCGTGTAGACCTTGCCCGGGACGGTGACGGTGATGACCACCGTGGCCTCGTCGGCGCTGATGCCCTCCACGGTGATGGAGTTGTCCGATTCCACCCGGGGGATGACGCTGCGCTTGTTGTTCACCACGGAGACCTCGATCGTGCCGCCCTTGGCGTCTCCGTAGAGGAAGAAGTCCGTGTCCAGCTTGATGGTCTCATAGGCGTTCTCCGCCACGGTGATGCCGTCCTTTGCCAGACTGTCGCTGAGCCTGATGCCGCTGACGGTGACGGTGATGGTCTTGGTCACCCGCTTGGTATCATCGCCGGCGGAGACGGTGATCGTGGCGCCGTCGCCGGGGGCCTGGGGGATGATCTTGGCCTTGCGGCCGTTCTCCATCTCCTCCACCTGCACAATGTCCTGCTTGTCAGAGGACCAGGAGACGTGGAGGCCCTGGGTGGCGTTGCTCTGGGGCTCCAGGACGGCGTTGAGCTGGATGCCGTCCCGCTCCCCGTTGGTGACGGGCGCCTCCAGCTTCAGGGTGTAGGTGTCGTCCAGAACGCCCTCCTCCAGCCGGTTGTCGCCAACGGGGCCGGTGAGCTTCATGTCCTTCAGGGTGGTGTCCTCCGTGCCTGTGCCGTCGCCCTCTGTGGTCTCGTCCGCCCGGACCGGCGCGGCCAGGGAGAAGGTCAGCGCCAGTGTCAGCAGCAGGCTCAGACAGCGGCGCACTGTGGTGCTCTTCATGGGTTAGCCCTCCTTTTCATCGCTTCCCCCACAGGGAAAGCGGGGGCGGGCGCCCGCTCCCGTGGGGTGAGTTACTTCTTTTTTGCTGGCGTCTGACTGAATATGCCGGAATCGCTCTTGTCTCCCTGCTTCAGCTTTACGGTGACTTCCAGCTTTGTCTTGTCGTCCGTGCTGCCTCCCACGCCAATGGTGAAGGTGGCAACAACGTCCTCTGTCTTTTTGGCCTTGTTGGCGGCGGCCTTTTTAATCTCATTGGAATCCAGCGTAAACTGCACGGTATTGCCGGTTGTCTTGAGATTCTTGTCCCGGTCCTTAATTAAGCTCTCCCCGGTCTGGGCCTTGCCGCCATCCACAGTCAGCTTTACATTGCTTGCACTCTGGGCGGAAACGCCGCCGATATCCACCGTGATCTTCTGCGCCTGCTGCTCGCCTGTGGTGGTATAGAACATCTCCATCTCATAGACCCCATCGGCGTTCTTTGTCAGGGCTTTACCGTTGGCGCTTATGCCGGTGACTGTGGCCGTCCTGATGGTAACCAATATTCGCTTGGTGATGGTATTGCTGCCCTGCGCCGTAACGGTCAGTACTGCCGTCTGTCCGGCATCGGGCGCTTTGTTCGCCGTAATGGTTGCCGTGCGGCCTCCCGCTGCGGGAGTGACGGTCAGACATCCGCCAGTCTGGCTCCAGGTGATGGTTGCGCTGTCTGCCGCCGTGGTTGGTTCAACTGCGGCGGTAACGGTCATGTTAGCTCCCACATCCATAGTGATCTCATAGTCATAAGCTCCGGTTTGCGGGGCTAGCGTTCCAGCGCCGCTACTCTTGCTTAAAGCGAGATTTGTCAGATGTATCGAGGCATCCTCCTTATCAAGGTCCGCTGGCAGGAAATGATCGCCCTCCCAGTGCCTATAGTCTGGGTGCTGCTCCAAGGAAGTACCCCAATCCACCGTGAGATAGACCCTGTTTTCCGTCTCGCCCTCCCGTTTGGGCTCCTCCTGATTAAGCTTGATTGTCAGGGGCTCCTCCGCTCCGGTGCCGTTGATGTTCTTGATCTGATAGTTGCCGTCAATATAGATGCTACTGGATACCGGCAGGTTTGTAAAGCTGATCAGATAGGACGACACCGCCGAATTGCCGCCGCCCGCCGGTGTGACCACCACACGGGTGTCCTTGCTTGTTGTCATCAGGAACTCCTGGAATATCTGGCTGTCCGCCGGAACGCGGTTGTTGGTAAATACTCTCTTGTCGAAGGTAAGAATGACAGAGCCGTTATAACCTCTGCCCGAATCGGGCTTTGTCAGCTCACCAATTACAGCGTTATTCACATTCGGCGCGCCGCCGGACCCCTTTTCATGGGGATCAATCGCCTTGAAGGAGGCCCGCAGATGGTCCGCCGTAGGCTCTCCCGGCGTGCGGGTCGTGCTGACGGCGCAGGCCAGGAAGACATAGCTGTTGGGCGGCGGGTCCACCGCATCCGCCAGACTCTGGGGTCCCAGGACGGGGTTGCTGTCCCCTCTGGTAGACACAGAGCCGAACGCCTTTGCCTGGTTGGTGTAGTCGGCGTCCGGCGGGTTCTCCGACGTGGCCGTGCCGCTGATAATCAGCTGGTATACCTTCGATCTTGCATCCTCATTGGCGTAGATATCAAACACGGAGTAACCGCCATCATAGAAGTCTGGAATTCCTGGCCGGGAGGGAATATAGGCTCCTGTTGCATCCCCAACCTCGCCCGAAGAGTATGTTTTGGTCAGCGCCTGCCGTATGGTCAGGCCAGCGTATGCGCTGGGAATGCCTCCGGGCAGAGACTGATCCACATAGCTCGCAAGCGGTTGGTCAAGAATCCATATCGCATCCGCGTCATCTTTGGAATACAGGCGGTATCTCACAGTGGAGGCGTTGGTCAGTGTATCCATCGTCACGTTGCCGGTGTCCTGGGAGACCAGATTCAGCTTTGGCTTGGCGACTCTGTCCGTGGTGAACTGATAGATGTATACATGAGATTGATCCTCCGTGGAGTTGCCCCGGATGACACAGTACAGGTAGTACATGGTGTTGGGCAGCAATCCGGTGATCGTCACCGTCTCCGGCTCCAGCGTGTCCGTGGTCTGCACGGAGCCTCTCCGGCTGATTCCGTTGGCCGTCCCGTCAGTGATGTTCTCTGGAGTGGGATATTCGATCAGATTCGGCAGGGCCGGATCGTCCGTCTCGCCGTTTCCGCCCTTCATCCAGTGGGGCATGGACACGGAGCCGTCCGTGGGAGGCGGCGCGTTCTTGTCTGCGGCGATGAACACCAGGTCGTCGTTGCCCGGCACGGGCATGACGTTGGCCGGCGTGGTGTCAGTGCCAACCGTGTAGTCGCCGTCCTCCGGGCTCAGCTTACGGGTGGCCTGGACCTTGCTGGCGTTGCTGGCAGTGCTGGTCACAGCCGGGCTGATGGCATAGAATACCCACCCCGGGGTGGCCAGGGCCATCTGAAGCTTGGCCTCTGTGTCGGACACTTCGACGACAATGGGGTTGTTGGTGGCAAACCGGGGCAGGCGCTCATCCTTGAACTCCTTTTCCAGTTCCAGGGTCTTCTGCTCCTGCTTGGCCTTGGGGTTCCACCAGCGGCCGATGTCCCGGCTGCCGTCCACGTCCTTGTAGGTATTCCAGTCGTTCCGGTTGGGCATACCGCTGTTGCCGGCCAGGGTGTCCAGCTGGTTGGCCTGACCGGAGGCGGCGTTGACCTCAAAGTACACGGGATCGTCCCACAGGGGGCGGTCGTTCTCCCCGCCCAGGGTGCCAACCTTGGTCATGGTGATGACGAACTGGTAGCGCATGTCCTCGTCCAGATCCTTCAGGATGGGGAAACTGGTGGCGTCGCAGCCGTTGAAATACTTGCCCAGGGACCGGCCTCGCCAGTCGTCCGCCGTGATGGGCCGCACGTCGCCGCTGTTGCCCAGATAGACCCAGCCGTTCTTGTCGGGCTGGCTGATGCCGTTGACCACCGGATCGCCGCCGCTCTTGCTGGAGGTGTACCGAGCTAGAGCGTACTTGGGATCCGCCGTGTACAGGTTTCCTGCGCCGTCAGCCTTGCTGGTGTTGTCGTCAAGGACCCGGTAGTACAGGTCAAAGGCGCACAGGGTCTTGGTGAAGAACAGCAGATCGTAGCTGAGGGTGGGGTTGACGGTGGAGGTGGACTCGGGGGTCACATGGAAGTTAAAGTCCACATGGTCCAGCGTCTCGGTGATGGCCCCCGCCTCGTCGCGCTTGTAGGGGCCGTCTCCCCGGGCGATGCCCACCGTCTCATCGTCGGTTAGGAAGCGCAGGATGGCGGGCTCCACGGTGAAGGGCGGGACAAAGTGGTCATCCGGGTTACTGCCGTCGGGGTTGGTGTTGTTGGTGATAAAGTCCACCACGCCGTTGCCGCGCAGGGGGTTCCGCTCGGTAGAGGTGTCAATGATATCGTGGATTTTGAAGCAGTACTGCCCGCCGTTCTCCAGGTGCAGGCCGGAGTTGGGGAAGGTGAGCACCACGGTCCCGTTCTGGCCCCGCTCAATGGTCGCCTGGGTGTAGTCCAGCACGTACTCGGAGGGGAAGTCGGTGGTGTTGGGATGGTAGGTGGTGTAGCCCTCCTGGGGCGGGGGATTGCTGGAGCTGGCCACGATCTTGTAGAGGGTGATGGTGGCTTGCAGGGCCGCCGTGAGCTTGTCGCGGGCGCTCTTGCGCTCGGCCTCGCTGGCGGCGCTCTGGAGGTCGTCCCACATCTCCAGGAAGCTCCTGCCGCCGCCCTTTCCGTTGTACTTCACGTCCTCAGAGAAGGTGAGGACAATATCCGTATCGGAGGTGGGGCTCTCGGTGGTGCCCACGGTGGGCTTGGTGAAGGACTGGCGGACGATGGGCCCTGTGCCGTCGGAGGGGTGAATGGTAATCTTCTTCACGCCGCCGGCGGAGTAGTTCTTATCCGGGCCCGCGTCGTCCTTGGCAATGTAGTAGAAGTCGTAGGCCTGCTCGGGCAGCATACCTGTGACGCTGATGGTGCCGTCCTGGTTCATCACAGCCCGGACCGTGCCGGACAGGCCGTTGGCGCCCTTGTTCATGCCGGTGGTCACCTGCAAAATGGCGTAGAGACTGTTCAGAGGCGCGGTCTCCTCGTTGGTGCCCGGCTCGGGCCAGGGGTAGGGGGTCCCCGCCGGGACGGCCACCCAGTACACCGTGCCGTCCTCATCCAGCCGGAAGGAGAGGTCCACGCTGGTGGGGCTGGTGGGGGTGGGGGTGGGCTCCACGATGAACTTCGGCGGCGTCTCGTCGGCGGTGGTGAAGGTGAGGGGGATAACGGCTGAGCTGTTGGCCCCGTTGGCGTCGGTCAGCCAGAAGTAGACCGTGTAGGTGGTCTTCTCCTCCAGAAGCCGGTCGTTGATGCGGAAGGCGTCCTCGATGTTCTTCTCCAGGGTGCGCACGCCGTAGCCCAGCGCGCCGGAGACGGCGGCGGCCTTCAGCTCATTGACCGTGGGCGCCTGGGCGTTCTGGGGCATAAGGGCGTAGTAGAGCACGCAGTTCTTGTTGGCGGACACCACGGCCACGCTGTCCTTGGGTGAGGTGGAGGACATGTAGGGATAGCCCGTATTGAAAGCGGGCACGGTGTTGTCCGGGGTGGTGAAGGAGACCACCTTGGTGGGGCTGCGCTGGCCCCTGTCGTCCACCATCACGGCGGAGAGGTAGTAGGACCCGTCGGCGGTGAGGCCGGTGAGGGAGGCGGTGACCTCGGTGTCCCCCTGGGGGGAGATGACGGTGCCGGTCTGTATGGCGATGGAGCCGTAGGCCGGGGGCTTGATGAGGTCGTCCTCGCCCACGGAGCCGTCGGTGATGGCGCTGACGGCCCAGTAGATGGTGCCCCGCTTATTGGTTGCGAAGGTGGCGGTGGCGGAGTTGGGGGCGATGTCGGTGACGGTGGGGTAGCCGGAGAGGATCATGGGCTCACGGGAGGATTCCTCTGCGGCGGTGGAGTCCATGACCTGACCGTTGATGACGGCGGTGATGCCGGGACGGATGTAGATCTCGTCCGGCAGCATGGTCACGGTGGAGCCGGGGGCGTTGACGTTGAGCTTCTTGATGTCGCCCTCGCCGGACACGGCGGTGGCCACGTCCAGATTCAGCTCCTTAATCTCCGCGCCCCGGTCAATGATGACGGTGGAGTCGGTGGCGGCCTCATCCACGGTCAGCTTGGCCACGGTGCCCTTGGCGGCCCGGACCTGGGAGCCGGGGGTCCGGTTGACCACCTCCTCGATGCGGCCGGCCAGATCCAGCTGCACGGGCACGTAGTCCTCGGCCCCCTCCTCGCCCTCTGCGGGCGGGGGATCTCCCTCCAGGGAGATGTACTTCAATCCCATGCCGTCGGGGGTGTTGTCCTCAATGTAGGCGCTGGTGCGCACGGTGGTGCGGCCGATCTCGGTGATGCCGTCGGCCTTGAGGGTGACATAGTTGTCCTGGAGGTTATCCACCAGCAGCTCGTCTGCCACCACGTTGCGCAGGGTGATGCTGGCCCCGCCGCTCTCGCTCTCGCCGGTGCCGCTGGCGATGATGCGGCCCAGGACGGTGACGTTCTCCAGCTTCACGTCGCCCAGGCCCACGCCGCCGGTGATGTACAGATCCCCGCTGATGATGCTGTCACGGAGGGTCACGCCGGGGGAGGTGATGGTCACGTTGCCGAACACGCCGCCCAGGGCGTAGTCCCCGGCCTCCTGGAGGGGGGTGCCCACGATGCTGGTGAGCATGGAGGCCATCTCGCCCCAGGTGAGGTCCTTCTGGGGCCGGAAGGTGCCGTCGTCATAGCCGGAGACCAGATAGTGCTCCAGGGAGGACTTGATGGTGCCCCGGGCCCAGGAGCTGATGTCCCGGGCATCGGTAAAGCCCAGGATCTCCCCGGCGGACTCCTGAAGCATCATGTTGCGCCCCAGGATGGTGGCCGCCGTCTCCCGGGTGAGGGTGTCCTGGGGGGAGACGGTGGTGGGGGAGGTGCCCTTGATGTACTTGGCCGTGTAGGCGATGCCCACATCGTCATAGAACCAGTCGTTCTCCTTCACGTCGGTGAAGGGGGTCTCGCCGGGCACGTGGTAGCCGTAGGCCCGGTTGACAATGGACATGAAGTCCGCCCGGCTCAGCTCCTCGGTGGGGGCGTTGGCCTGATCGGAGCGAATGAAGCCCCACTCCACCAGCTGGTTGAGGTAGGCGTCGGACCAGTGGGCCTGGGCCTGCTGGCCCGGGACCGCCGGTGCCAGCCCCAGCAGGATGGCCATGGCCAGCAGGAGGCTCACAGCCCGCGTTTTCCAGCGGGCGCGGTATGTCTGGTGCATATTTGGATCTCCTTTCTTCACGGAAAAGCGGCGGAATGCGCCGTTCACTCTTTGCTGCGGGCCTCGCTCCTACACGTCCCCGGCGGACCGGGGGGCGTTGAGCTGGATGCTGAACACGGCCTTGCGGATGGCCACCTCCTCGTCCAGGCAGATGTCCACAAACCGGGACGCGTAGAGAGACAGCCCCTCTCGGTCGCTGTTGAGCTCCCGCAGCACCCGCAGGTGCAGCAGCAGGGGCTCATCCGTCACCGGCAGCACCACCTCCACTACCTCGCCCACCTTCAGGGCCGGGCTCTCGGAGTAGAAGGCCAGGCCGCCGCAGCTGAGGTCGTGGCCCCAGATGGGCCGCTGGCCCTTCCAGCGGCCGGTGACCGGGTACATGAAGCTCTGGAAGTCGGTCTTGATGCGCAGGTTCTCTCTGGCCTCCGCCCCCAGCACCGCGCCGGGCTTGATGACCAGCCGCTCGCCCCGCTGCATGGTCACGGTACCCCGCCTGTTCACGCAGTTGTTCTCCAGACCGATGAGCTGCACGTCGCCCAGGGCCACGAAGTCCACGTCTGACTCCCGGGTCAGGCGCATCTGCACCACCTCGGAACCCGGCGGGGACTCCAGCACCGCCTGGGCAACCGGGTTGCCGTTGTTGTCCAGAATGAGATAAATGCGTTCCATCACGTCGCTCCTTTCGCACTCTGGCCCTGGCCGGCTCCGCCGTCCTGGGCGCTGGGGTCCTCCGCCTGGGGGGCGGGAGGGGCCTCAAGGGCCTCCCGCTTCCGGCGGGCCTTCTCCGGATCATTGGGATCAAAATTGAGGAAGTAGACGTAAATCTCCACAATGGCGCGGTACAGGGAGTCGGGGATCTCCTGTCCCAGGGCCAGCTGGGAGAGCATGGTGGCCAGGGAGTTGTCCTCGTAGACGGGCACCCCGCTCTCCGAGGCCACCTCCACGATCTTTTCCGCCAGATACCCCATGCCGGAGGCCACCACCACCGGCGCGCCGTCTCCGCCGTCGTAGCGCAGGGCCACGGCCCGGCCGGAGGGGGCCTGGGAACTGTCACGCCTTGACATCGATACTATTCGCTCCTTCAAAGATTTTCGGGAACACGGAGGAGATGGCCAGAGGCTTCGCCATCTCCTGGACCTGCACCACGTTGGGCTTCAGGCCGCTCTCGCTGAGAATGCGGGTCATCTCGCTCTGGACCTCTCCGGCGAAGGGGGCCACCGTCCGGGGACAGAAGAGCTGGAGATCCACGTTGTCCCGCTGGCAGGTGAGCACCACGTCAAAAAAGCCCAGGCTCTGGATATCTATTTTGAACAGGAATCGGATGGTGTTGTCCTTGTGGCCCTTGCCCCGCTTCAGGTTCTCCTCCGCGTCCGGGTCCACCCACACCTCGCTGAAGAGCATCTTCCCGTCCCACTCCAGGGGGAAGATCATGTGCAGCAGGGGCATATACACGCTCTCGTTGACCAGAAAGGCGGAGACGATGTTGCGGAAGGCGTCCTGGGCCTCCGCCCCGGCCCCGCCCCGGAGGGCCCGCTGGGCTGTGCGGGCCAGCTGGTCCGCCAGGTGGTCCTGCTCGGCGGCCTTGGTGAAGCTGTTGTGCTCCACCAGGTGCAGCAGCGCCGCATCGCTGAGAGAGCCCAGCTTCTCCCGCAGGGTGGAATGGGCGTTGAGCTGGTGGAAGGCCTGGAGAAGCCCCTCCTTGGATCCGTTCTCGTACCGGGCCACGTCCAGAGCCAGCATGGAGATGAGGGACCGGGAGAGACCCATGTCGTTGGTCTTGGAGGTATAGCTGGCCAGGAAGGGCATGATGGCGCCCTGGAGCAGCTTCAGGCTGCCCGCCCGGTCCCCGGCGGCCATCTTCCCCTCCAGCTCGCTGACCATGCCCAGAAGCTGGTTGCCGAAGCTGGCGGGGATGGACCGGGTGAGCCGGGTGAGGGTGCGCAGGAGATTGCCCTGCACGTGCTGGGAGGAGCTGTAGTCGCTGTAGCGCTTGAGGAACTGGAGGATGGAATTGCGCATGACCTCGGAGGAGCCGGTGCCGTAGGCCTCCCGGAGGATGGCGAAGAGGGGGCCGCTGAATCGGTTGCTGGCGTCCATCTGGTTTTTGAAGAAACCCGCCAGCTCCCCCTCGTCCATCTTCAGCATCTCCAGCAGGGCGGCCATATCCACGGCCATGCCCTCCCCCATGCCCGAGGAGACCACGGTGCCCTGGTAGTAGCGCAGGATCTCCGTCATGGTCTGGGCAAGGCCCGGGGTATCGTTGAGGCGCTGGAGGAAGGTGAGGTAATTGGAGTCGTAGCGCAGGGTGTGTTCGCTGCCGGCGGCGTCGCCGTTGTCCTGGCGCTCCGTGCGGTTGTCCGGGCCGCTGACCCGGGTGGGGTCCGGCGCGTTCTGTATACGGGGGTCGTTGGGCACGTTAGGCAGGTTGCGGTTGATGTTGCCTGTGTCGTGCCCCGGGACCGGATTGGTTACACCAAGCAGATCTGGCATTGGCGACACTCCATTTCATTCAATAAAAATAGGTTTCCGCCGGAAAAGCGGCGCACCGCTTTTCCGAGGCTCTGGGCCTCTCCGGGCGGCCTGATGCCTGCGGAGAGCTTTTTTGACGCGCTGGTCTTAATTTTTTCTGCTGCCCTGCCGATAACTCCTATGATGAAGTCAGCGCGGGGGTAGTATGCCCTTTTGGGCGAATTTCCCGTGCGTACCCAAAAATATAAAAAAAGGTGGCGTTTATTTATGGGCAGCGGCAACGACAGCATCCTTGATATGTACCTATATGAGACGAATACGCTCCTTGAACAGCTTGACGGCATTCTGCTGGCAGCCGAACAGGCGGATACGTTCTCCCAGGACAGCGTCAACGAGATTTTTCGCATCATGCACACAATCAAAGGCTCCTCCGCCATGATGGAGTTTCCCTCCCTGATGACGGTGGCCCACCGGATTGAGGACCTGTTCTTCATCATCCGGGAAAAGGGGATCGATGTAGTGCCGGAGACGCTGCGCCCGGAGCTGTTTGATATGCTCTTCCAGGCGGTGGATTTCTTCCGGGGAGAGATTGAAAAGGTTGAAAACGGGCAACCGCTCTCCGATTCTATCGACAGTATCGTGGATAAAATTAATAGTCTGATTGATAAAATTCAGGGCGGCGGGGCGCCGGCCCCGGAGGAAAAGCCCGCCCCCGCCGGCGGGACCCCCGAGAGCGTCCAGCCTGCGGCGGATCCCTCCTACCCCTTCGGCATCCAGGTCTTCTTCGACGAGGGCAGCGGCATGGAGAACCTGCGGGCCTTCATGCTCCTCAACGGGGTGAAGGACTACTGCGCCGACTATCTGAGCGTGCCGGAGAACGTGGAGAACGATCCCACCACCTCCGAGATCATTGCGGACCAGGGCTTCTTTGTCTGGTTCCATACCGCCCAGGAGCGGGACAGCGCCATCCCCGCCGTCCACGCCGCCGGCTCCGTCAGCTCCTTCCAGAGCGTGGACGCCAAGGCGGAGGAGGCCCCCGCCCAGCCCGCGGCCGCAGCGGAGGCCCCTGCTGCGGGTGCGCCGGCCCCCGCCCCCGCTCC
>OFHN01000728.1_pt1 | contig 27861 bp, 21 predicted proteins | sample 1521321 | NCBI WGS metagenome assembly OFHN01 (sample SAMEA3504130, study PRJEB24116) | mouse gut metagenome | biome: mouse gut; feature: mouse-associated habitat; material: faeces | place: Denmark | collected 2011
CTGAGCTCCGCCCGCCGGAGGGGGCGGGGGAGACCGCCGTCCTCACCGGCAGCGTCCCGGTGGCCGTCACCTCCCGGGTTTGAAACATGCTGGTCCGCTCCAAGGCCAGGCTGATATACCGCAGATTGATGTCAACCACCACCTGGTCCCGGGTGAGGCCAGGGGGCGGCGCCCCCTCATACAGCTCCAGGACGGCGTATACCCCGCTTTGAAAGGCGGACAGAATATCGCAGGCGCTCTGTCCCACCCACAGCAGCAGCAGGGACTCCAGAGGCCTGTCCCCGGCCACGATGAGCCGCAGGTCCGGGTTCTCCCCCCACATGACCCCCTGGATAAAGTTCTCCGGCAGGGCCAGCACCGCCGTAACCCGCCCCGCCTCCAGCGCCGCCAGGGCCTCTTCCTCCTCCATGGCGGCAATCTGGCAGTACTGGGCGATGTCCTCCATCCCTCCCATGTACTCCTCCAGCAGGCGGGGCGTGTCATCCCCCGGGGGCGCGGTGACCGCCAGGGTGACGCCGGCGAAATTTACCCCCTGAGAGAGGAGAAAATTGGCCGCCTGTCCCGCCGCCAGGGGCAGGAGAAGACACAAAAGGGCAAGCCCTGCCAGCAGCCACCGCTGCCGGCAGAGCCTACCCCAGGCCAGAATCAAATATTGCTCAAAAAATCTCATGGAATTTAATCAATACAGCAGCTCGGCCAGCAGCTCCGGAGGCAGACGGTCCACAAACATCTGCCGGGTGCTGTCCAGCCAGCTCTCGGCGCTGGTCTGGAGCTCATTGGCCAGGGCCATCAGCTCCAGACTGTCCATCTGCGTAATCAGCCTGGGGGATGTGACCGCCATACGGTCCCCTTCATAGGGCCCCATATGGTAGTCCATGGCCAGAGAAACCAGCTCCATCCCCATGAGCTTGACGGAGATATCCTCCAGATTCAGAGTTACGAAATCCGCTCCGGCGGTCACACTGCCCTCCATATCCAGGGAGCCGGCGCCGGGCATACTCAGCGACCAGCTGAGGGCGCCCCCCTTGGGCTCGTAGCGGAGCTCAGAGGACAGCTGCACCATCCCCACCCGCAGAGTGGTCTTGTCGGTATAGGTGCCGTCCCGGCAGCCGTGGTCGCCGGTGGATTTCAGGGTGATCTTTTGGCCGTCCACCTCCACCCGCAGGCTCAGGTCGTCCACATACTGCTGGCCGCCGCCCAGCTCCAGCTCCGCCTTCACCGTTCTGCCCCGGAGCCGGTCCTCATACCGGATCATGGACACACAGCCGCCGCTGACATACATGTCCAGCTGCACGTCGCCCAGGCCATCAACGGCCTCCTGCAGCAGATCGCCCAGCTGGCCGTAGAGGTCCAGCTCCTCCAGGGCCTCCATATAGGCGTCAATCTCGGACTGAGATGCGCCGAAGGCCCTCAAAAGCTCACCGTGGCGCCGCAGGTCGTTCACCATCTCCAAGGTGTCCGTCATGGCGTCCGCATAGTCCTCCAGAGCCTCCTGGGGAACCGTCACCCGGTAGACCCGGGCGTCTGTGCTCTGGCCATTGACGCTGACGGTCTCCTTGCCCTTCTTCTCCACCCGGACAGCCTCCCAGAGGTCACGGTTGGCCTCCTTAACCGCCTTTTCCGGCTCCTGTTCCGCGCCGGAATCGGGGAATAAGGGCTCCATGATATCAAAGAGGTTGAAGCTGAGGTCCTCCGTATCCTCCGCGCCCATGCCCCTCAGATCGGCGCCCAGGGTCTCGGTATTCACGCCGTAGAACTTTCCGCCGGTGAACTGGGGGGAGGCAAAATAGAGCTCGTCATCCTCCGCGGCCATCTGGAGGCTGAGGATGTCCTCCTCATCCCAGAAGGCGGCCAGCTCAAGGTCCAGCCTTCTATCCTCGAAATTCAGGCCGTCGCTCATGCGCAGGCCCAGTCCCTCCAGGGCGGACAGCTGAGAGCCGGTAAACTGGTCGTTGATATGGGTCAGCCGCAGGGAGAACTGCTGGCTGTAGGAGCGGTCCAGCACCAGCCCGCTCAGGTCGGGCAGGTCCAGCGCCTTCTCGGCCTGGGTGTAGGCGGCAAAGGTCCCGTCGATGGCCTTTCCCAGCTGCTTTCTGGGGTCGGCGAATATGCCGCTCACCGCCATCACCAGCAGCGCAATGACCGCCACGGCGGCAATGATACCCCCCGCGATCAGGCCGGTCTTCCTCCTGCCTCCGCCCGCAGGCCCCTCCCAGGCGGGCGGAGGGGCGCCGTATGGGGCCGTCCCCTGGGGCAGGCCGGTGTCCTGGCTGGGGTTGGTGGACGCGCCGCAGTGGGGACAGAATCTGGCGTCGTCCCGAATGCTGCTGCCGCAATTTCTGCAAATCATCTCTGTAATCCTCCCATTTCCTTATCATTCAGGCGGCCGTGATTCTTCCCATCAAGGGGCCGCCAGTCTGCCGTCCTCCAGCCGGAGGACGGCTCCGCACAGCCGCTCCAGCTCCTCCTGCCGGTGGCTGCACCACACCAGGCTGCCCCCTCCGGCCAGAAAGCCCTCCAGCCAGTCCAGCAGCCGGGGGACATAGTCCTGGTCCAGGCCGGCGGTGGACTCGTCCATCAGCAGCACCTGGGGCCGGGCCAGCAGGGCCAGGGCGATGCTCACCCGTTGGGCCATCCCCCCGGACAGGGCCCCGATGGGCTTGACCAGCAGGGGCTCCAGCCCCAGCAGCTCCAAGACCCAGCCGGGCAGCGGGCCGGACAGGGCACAGGCGCTCTGCCACAGCTTCAGCTGCTGTCCCACCGTCAGCTCCCGGGCCAGCTCCGCGCTCTGGGGGACATAGCCCAGCGTGCTGCGCAGAAACCTCCGGTCGCCCAAAACGCTCCTGCCCTCGAAGAGGACCTCTCCCCCGTCCGGCCGCTCAATCTGGGCCATGAGCCGCAGAAGGGTGGACTTGCCCGAGCCGTTGCTGCCCGCCAGGCCCAGGCACTGCCCCGGAGGCAGGACAAAGCTGACCGGCGACAGCACCTGCCGCCCGCCGTAGCTCTTGCACAGCTGACGCACCTCCAGCACGGTCCGCTCCCCCTTTCATTCATATGCCGGTATATTGCTGTAATACCCCAGGGTTTTATTCAGAAATCAATCTTTTCTATAGGGCAGCTTTCCTTTCTTCATTTGCCGGGGAGCGTACCGCAGCGGCGGAGTACCTCCCCGTAATGCTCCCGCATGTGGGGGTACAGACAGCCGCTGCAGTCCTTGCGCCCGTCCGGGAGGACCGCAAACCTCCCGCCGCACCCCTCTCCCAGGGGATAGAGGGGGCAATAGCAGAACAGGCAGTTGAAATTCTCCGGGTCCGCCCCCAGGTGACAGGGGAAATACTCACATTCCCGGTGAGAGAAAAACATGTATTTTTGATCCATCCCAGACCGCCCTCCCGGAAAAATACGCACTTTAATATTCCGGCGCGCCGGTGGAATTTCGCCGGCGCCCAGCTCAGATCAATCCACGGACAAACTGAGAGATCGTCTGATAGTCCACAGCCAGATTCAGGTTCTGTCCGTCGTCGTACCCGCCTGTAATCAGGCCGATCAGCTCTCCGTACATATCCAGCAGCGCCCCGCCGCTGCTGCCGTGGGACACGGGCGCGGTAAACTGGATCATAGAGACCATCTCCAGCTGCCGAAAGCCTGAGATGATACCGTCCGAGACGGAGTTGAACAGGCCCAGCGGGCTCCCGATGGCTACCACCTTCTGTCCCCTGACCAGCTTCTTCTCTCCCCTTGAGATGGGAACCGGCGTTCTGCGCTTCTGCATACGCAGAATGGCCAGATCATAGTCCTGGTGGTACTTGATCAGCTCGTTGGTGTAAAATATATCGGTCTCCTCCTCCAGAAGGATGCCGTAATAGTGTCCCCCGCTGACCACATGCATATTGGTCAGCACATAGCCCTTGTCGCTGATGATGACCCCCGAGCCGGTTTTAAAGCACCGGTCGTCCCGGTCGAACACCTTCAGCATCACCACCGAGGAGGCAAACCTGGCCAGCTCCTCAAATTCCAGCGGCTGCCGGGCCCCTGCCCGTCCGGCGGGAGCCCTGGGGGGAACCGTCACGGTCGGATGCTCCCTGGGCGGCAGGGTCACGGTGGGATTTGCTCTGGGTGGACTCGGGGCGGCGGGACTGGCCGCCCGGGAGGGCGGGGATGCGGCGGACCTGTGCCGCTCAGGCCGCTGGATGCGGTCCATGGAGATGACCACCCTCCCGTCCCCGGAGGGCTCCCCTCCGCCGCAAGGAGGTGTCTCCCCTTCGACGCGCAGGGACAGGCTCAGCAGCTCCGGGTCCGTCACCCCGGCGTCCCCCTCCGGACTGATGTGAAGCACATCGCAGCCCAGCAGAAACAGCAGGTATAAAAACAGGTACTCCGTCAGCTTGAGCTGTCCCCCACAGGCAAACTTGGGAAAACGGTTCATCTTGGCGGTCTCGGTGAAGAGCCGGGGAAAGTATGTATCCATCCAGTACAGGATTTTTACCGCGAAATTTCTGACAATGGCCTCTTCGCTGCGCCCCCGGACGCGCTGAAACAGCTCCAGGATCCTCTCAAAGCCGGTCTCCAGAGCGTTCTGCCAGATTCCGTTCTGAAAGGAAAAGGGGAACGTGGCCCGGCCGTCCCGGTACAGGGCCACATATTTGCTCACCTCCTGGGCGGAGGGCTGGGGCTTCAGGGCCGGCACGAATACGCAGCCGGACTGTCCCCTGTCCGCCCAGGACCGCAGCCGCCGGACAGCGGCCTCGCAGTTTTGGCCGCCGGCGTATCGGATGAAGCAGGTCTCCTTGGTGAAATTGGAGTACCTGCCATTCAGCAGCATAAATTCCTCCAGTGGGCTGCCGGCGGGGGTCCTGAGTGCCGTATGAAACCGCTGGTTATTCATAACGCAACGCTCCCTTACAACTGTCCTTTAAAGTTTATCCGGCCGTCCTGCGGCTCCGGTTCGTTTTTGATTCCGTATATCCGGGCCAGCCGGAGCACCCGGTCCGCCCAGCGGAAATGGGTGTTGTACTCGTTCATCCGGGTGGCCTCCGCGCTGGACGACACCAGCCGGGGGCTGTCCGGGTCCCAGTTCAGGATCCGGCAGGCATCCTGGTAGTCGGCGGCGGAGACCCTCAGACAGTCGTTCACCACGGGGATCTGGTTGGGATGGATCACCGTCTTTCCCACAAAGCCGCACAGCAGGTCCAGCTCCGTCTCTCTGCGCAGGCCGGCCTCCCAGCCGGCTCCGGCGTAGTACTCCCAGACGGGGCCCGAGACCACATACCGGGGGGCGAAGGTGGTTACAATATCGGTCAGCAGGCCGGCCACCGGCCGAATGTCGTAGATGGTGCTGTCCACAGGCCGCCGCAGGCCAAAGGCGTGGGAGAGGTCGTTCCCTCCCACCCGGATGTTCAGAATCTGGTCCCCGACCTCCTCCAGCCGGTCCCTTACCTCCTCCAGACCGGCGGCTCTCCGGCCCAGGCCGACCATGGAGGGGGATTCCAGAATGGGCATATAGAGAAAGCCGTCCGGGATGCGCCGGATTGCCGCGATGTATTCGCCGCAGTTTTCAACAAAGAACTTCGGCAGAATAAAGCCGGTCAGCAGTCCGGAAAAACGGTCGGAGAGACCGGCGAGCTTTTCCATCTGCTGCGGAGACCGTACCCGGATGAAAATCAGGGGCAGATAGAAGGCCTGCTCCCTCCGGGCGGCGTCAATCTGCTCCAGGGTGCGGCAGAGCGTCCGCTCCGCCGCATTCACCTCGTCGTCCCGCACGGTGTCCTCCAGGCAGAAGGCCAGCGAGAAGGGCCGGGCAAACCGCTCGTTTTTCAGCCCGTCCACAATGCTGTCATGACCATTCGCGGGACAATACATCAGCGCCCCTACGTCGTAGCCGGTTGGTTTTTTATCCATGATCTTGAAAGCCTCTCCCTTTCCGTAATTCCAAAAACGGTCTTCCCCGCCAGTCATCAGGGGTAAAGATAATCTGATTATAGCATAAACAGCGGGCATTTGAAACAGGCAATATTGTGTCAAGCATAAAATTTCGGAAAATGATTTCTTGTATTATTTTGTTGAAACTGTCCGGGATATGTGGTATAGTATTGCACAAGGCCCACAGACACAACGGCGGAGAGGGACTTTGAGCATTATGTTTCAACAGGCTGCTTTGGAAAAACTGGATAATTATTTTGCCCCTCTCGCGGACCGGCCCGGGAAATCCGTTTATTTCTACCGGTTTGCCGGGAGCTCGCCGGAGGTGACCGCCTTTCTTCAGCGGTACTATGAGGCCGCCCGGCGCGGCGGCGTGATTATTGACGGCAGACTGCCCAATCCGGACGCCGGTCAGCTGGCCTATTTTTCCGAGATGATGGGGATGGACTTCCGGATGGACAGGGCCTTTCTGTCCCAGCGGCTGTCCAAATGGCTGCCCCGCATGTCCGCCGCCCAGAGGGACGCGGTGACCGCGGCAATTTTTTCCACCCTGGAGGACATGCTCCGTCAGGGCAAAAACGAGAACATGCTCCGGAACGCGTATATCAAATACATGTGCTGGCTTTACTATAAGTTCGAGCGCATTTTGAATCAGCTGGGCGCCCAGTCCCCCCCGAAAATTCTGTACGACGGCGCAGTGAGCCACTACGAGCTACAGCTTTTTGTTGTGCTGTCCCGGGCGGGCGCCGATCTGGTCATGCTGGAGAGGGGCGGGGATCAGGGCTACCTCCAACTGGACCCGGATTCCGCCTGGTCACGGCTCTACCGGGGGGACGGGTTGGCCCCCTTCCCGCCTCATTTCAGCCTGAAATGGCTTCAGGAGGAGCTCACCCGTGCGGTAAACCGCCAGCGGCTGTATGGTACGCCGCCGGAGCTGGAGCCCTGCACCAACGCCTGGATGAAGAAGCCGGAGCTGGCTCAGGTGCTCACCGGTGCTCAGGCCCGGGGCGGCGACGGGCGCTTTTTTTACAACAGCTTTCTGGCCCAGTACGGGGTCCCGGACAGGCTGACCTTTTCCGGCGACCTCTTCGGCTTCTACCAGCAGCTGAAGAGCGAAAAGCGGCGGGTCTGCGTTGTCAACGGCGGCATCCCGGTCCCGACCCCGGACGAGGTGGCCGCCATCCCCCGGGGGAACTACCAAAACATCGAGCAGATGGCCGGCGACCTGGCCCGGAATATCCAAAACTCCGCCAGCGCGGAGCTCCAGCGCCTGATGGTAAAGGCCTTTATCGACACCGTTCTCACGGAGGGCGGACAGGGGGGCGCTCCCCTGTCCAGGGTGACCAACCAGGCGGTCTATCTGCTGTGCTGGCTGCGGCGCTGGCAGAGGGAGCTGTTTGAGGGCTGGAGGCCGCCCCAGATTTCGGTTTTTATTCTCTTCGGGAAGTGCGCCACAGAGCACGAGGCCCGTTTTCTGCGTCTGCTGGCAAGGCTCCCGGTGGATGTTGTGCTGCTGCAGCCCGACCTGAACCTGGGCAGCTGCCTGCGGGACCCCGGACTGCTGGAGCTGCGCTATGAGGATTCCCTCCCCATGGAGGCCTTCCCTGCGGAGGCATCCCAAATTCGGGTGAGCACCGCCGCCTATCAGGCGGAGCGGGACCTGGACAGCATGATGTATCAGGACACGGGGCTCTACCGCAGCCAGCAGTATGCCAAGGCTGAAGCCGTTACCCTTCAGACCATGTATGAGGAGATTGCCATCCTCTGGGACCAGGAGCTGAAATACCGCCCCACCTTTCAGGTAAGAAACGGCACGGTAACCCTGCCGGTCCTTCTGGAAAAAATCTGCGGCGTAAGGCACGGTCAGGCCGGGCAGTACTGGCAGGATATCAAAAAGCTGATTACGCCGGATACATTGGTTGTTCCGGCCCTCCCGTGGGTCAGCCCGCTGGACGCCAACCCTATGCGGGCCTGCGCCACCCAGTTTCTGCGCAACGGAAAACTTCAGAAGCGCGCCATTAAAGAACACAAGTCCTACCCCTACGGCATCCTGCGGGCGGAGATGCAGGACTATCTGCTGGACAAGCTCCAGCTGCTGCTGGACCAGCGGACCATCGCGGGCACCTACCAGAACGGTACCGAGTATACCATCATCGCCGCTGCCCTGAACCTGAAAAAAGAGGTCCTCCGGCTGATTCAGAAGTTTGACTTTACAAAAAAGAATCCCAAGCTGATCGTAATCAACACATCAGAGGAGATACTGTCTCTGGAGGACAGCATTTTGTTCGCCTTTCTGAATCTGCTGGGGTTTGACATCCTCTTCTTTGTCCCCACGGGGTATCAGTGCATCGAGCGGTACTACCCCCGCCCCTTCGCCAATGAGCAGCAGATCGGCGAGTACCTTTATGACCTATCGCCCCCGGATTTCAATACCCTTCAGGAGCGGGGGCGCAATCCAATCAGAAAATGGTTCGGAAGGAGTTAATGGACTATGGGATTAGATTTTGGCAGGCCCTCCTCCGGGGAGGCGCCGGTGCTGGAGGTTGTGTCTGTCCAGGAGCAGGATGCGGTCCAGCAGTATGACGTTCAGGCCGACCGGGACCAGATGACTCTGGCGCTGGTCAACTCCCCCGAGGTGGACGCACTGGCCAGCCAGATTGAGGTGTATAATCTGGAGACCATCGTGTCCTTCGGCAGCGGGGCGGCGGAGGAGATTTCCAAGTGCTCGGATGTGATTCTCAACAGCATGAACATGTCCCAGCTGGACGACTCCAGCGCCATGCTCACCACGCTGGCAAAGATCATGGACAAGTTCGATATCGAGGAGATCAAGGACAATCCGGGACTGTTCGGCAAGCTCTTCGGCAATCTGCGCAAGCAGCTGGACAAGATTTTGGCCAAGTACCACACCATGGGCGAGGAGGTAGACAAGATCTACGTTCAGCTGAAGCAGTACGAGTCTGAGATCAAGCAGTCCAACCGCAAGCTGGAGGATATGTTCCAGTCCAATGTAAACTACTACCATGAACTGGTGAAGTATATCCTGGCCGGCGAACAGGGCTGCCGGGAGCTGGAGGCCTACATCGCCCAGCGACGGGCGGAGATGGAGGCCACAGGGGATGCCTCCATCCAGTTTGACCTGACCACTTTGGAGCAGGCGCTGATGATGCTGGAGCAGCGCACCCAGGACCTGCGCACCGCCGAGAGCGTGGCCATGCAGTCCATCCCCATGATTAAGACCATGCAGTTCAGCAATATGAACCTGGTGCGGAAGATCAATTCCGCCTTTATCATTACCCTGCCGGTCTTCAAGCAGGCCCTGACCCAGGCCATTATGCTCAAGCGCCAGCGCCTTCAGGCCGAGGCCATGTCCGCCCTGGACGCCCGGACCAACGAGATGCTTCTCCGGAATGCCCAGAATACCGCGGAGCAGTCCAAGATGACTGCCCGTCTGGCCTCCGGCAGTTCCATCAAGGTTGAGACGCTGGAGAAAACCTGGCGCACCATTGTGTCCGGCATCGACGAGACCCGGCAGATTCAGGAGAACGCCCGCAAGCAGCGGGTGGACGACCAGAAGCGGCTGGAGGCCATCAAGGCCGACTTCAACAGCAGGTACCACATGCCTAATCAGCAATAAAATATGATGAAAAACGGAGGAATCAACTTATGGCAATCAATCTGAGCAAGGGACAAAAAGTGGATCTGACCAAGGGAAATCCAGGGCTTTCCAAGATTGTTGTGGGTCTGGGCTGGGATGTGAACATCTTTGATTCCGGCGCGGCCTTCGACCTGGATGCCGCCGCCTTTATGGTGGGCGGAAACGGGAAATGCCCCACCGAGAAGGAGTTCGTTTTCTACGGCAACCTCAAGCATGGCTCGGGCGCGGTGGAGCACATGGGGGACAACCTCACCGGTGAGGGCGACGGCGACGACGAGCAGATCGTTGTGGACCTGTCCAAGGTGCCCGCCAATGTGGAGCGCATCGCCTTTACCGTCACCATCTACGACGCGGAGACCCGCCGGCAGAATTTCGGTCAGGTATCCAACGCCTATATCCACATTCAGGACAGCACCTCCGGCACCGACCTGATCCGCTACGACCTGGGGGAGGACTTCTCCATTGAGACCGCCATCGTGGTGGGCGAATTGTACCGCCACAACGGCGAGGCAGCGGGTTCCAGGGCGGCCTGGCGGCCCTGTGCGGTCACTACGGCATCGACGTCGCATAAGGGGGTCTCAAAATGCCTGTCAATTTGAAAAAGGGCCAGAAGGTCAGCCTGACCAAGGAAGCGCCCGGTCTGGCCAAGGTGGTCGTGGGCCTGGGCTGGGACGTGAACCAGTTCGACACCGGCGGCGATTTTGACTTGGACGCCGCCGCCTTCCTCCTGGGAGACAGCGGAAAAACCGCCGGCTCCGGCGACTTTGTCTTCTACGGCAACCTGAAGCACGCCTCGGGCGCGGTGGAGCACCTGGGGGACAACCTCACCGGCGTGGGGGACGGGGACGACGAGCAGATCAAGGTGGATCTGACAAAGCTCCCCGACGCCATCACCCACGTGGCCTTTACCGCCACCATTTACGAGGCGGAAACCCGCCGGCAGAACTTCGGGATGGTGAATAACGCCTTTATCCGCATTGTCAACGAGGCCAGCGGCGAGGAGCTGCTGCGCTACGACCTGGGGGAGGATTTCTCCATCGAGACTGCCGTGGTATTCGGCGAGCTTTACAAGCACAACGGCGAGTGGAAATTTAACGCCATCGGCAGCGGCTACCAGGGCGGCCTGGCGGCTCTGTGCGCCAACTACGGCGTTGACGTGGAGTAAGGAGGAGAACATATGGCTATCAGTCTGGAAAAAGGAAAAAAAGTCAGTCTGAAAAAGGGCAGCCAGTCCGGTCTGGGTGAGATTCTCATCAACCTGAACTGGAACGCCAAGCCCGCCAAAAAGGGCCTCTTCGGCGTATTCGGCGGCGGACAGGGCATCGACCTGGATCTGGGCTGCCTGTTCGAGCTGAAGGACGGCCAGAAGGGGGCTGTCCAGGCGCTGGGCAACGCCTTTGGCTCGCTGCAGCACCTGCCCTTCATCGCCCTGGACGGCGACGACCGCACCGGCGCGGTGACAACGGGAGAGAATCTGCGCATTGACGGAAACAAGATCGCCCTCTTCAAGCGGATTTTGGTTTACACCTTTATTTATGAGGGTGTCGCCAACTGGCAGCAGGCGGACGCCGTGGTCACCATCAAATACCCCGGCGCCGAGGACCTGATTATCAAGATGGACTCCTACAACTCCAACGACGTCATGTGCGGGCTGGCCCTGCTGGAGAATGTCAACGACGAGACCTTCAGCGTAGAGAAAATTGTTCAGTTCTACCCCGGCCATCAGGCGCTGGATTCCGCGTTTCACTGGGGGATGCGCTGGCAGGCCGGAAGAAAGTAATATCATCGGGAGGAAATTATTATGTCTGTAAGTTTGCAGAAGGGCCAGAAGGTCAGCCTGACCAAGGACAACGCCGGACTGAGCTCTGTCGTCGTGGGTCTGGGCTGGGACGAGGTCCAGAAGAAGGGGCTGCTGGGCGGTCTGTTCGGCGGCGGACAGGCGGAGATCGACTGCGATGCCTCCGCGCTCATGCTGCGGAGCGGAAAGCTGCTGGATAAGAGCGACATCATTTACTTCGGCAACCTGACCCACCCCACCGGAACCGTCCGCCACATGGGGGACAACCTCACCGGCGCGGGGGACGGCGACGACGAGCAGATCGTCATTGATCTGGCCCGGGTTCCCGCCGAGTACGACCGGATCGTTCTGGTGGTCAACATCTATCAGGCCGTCCAGCGTCGGCAGCATTTCGGCATGATCCAGAACGCCTTTATCCGCATTGTGGACGCAAGCACCAACCAGGAGCTGTGCAAATACAACCTGAATGAGAACTACACCAATATGACCGCCATGATCTTCGGCGAGGTCTACCGCCATAACGGCGAGTGGAAGTTCAACGCCATCGGCCAGGCCACCACAGACCCCGGCCTGGGAGAACTGATCGGCCGGTATGTATAAGCCGGGAATTTGCGGCAATCATTTACTGTAAGCATAAACCGGCGTTTCAATCACAGGAGAGAGGGGCGGGCTTCGTTCCTCTCTTTCCTGATATGTTAGAGGAGAAAAGCTCATGCACTTCAATGGACTATCTGATAAAGAGGCGGCCGCCTCCAGAGAAAAATACGGCAGCAACCTGATCCCTGACTCAGAGCCCACCACCTTCTGGGCGGAGTTCAAAGAGACCTTTGGGGACCCCATGATCCGGATCCTACTGGCCATCGCTGTCCTGATGATCGTCATGTGGGTATTCAACTACGCGGATATCTATGAGCCGGTGGGCACCATTGTGGCCGTTCTCATCGTCGCCTTTGTCTCGGCAAAGACCGGCGTGGCCAGCGACACCAAGTACCGGGAGCTGAAGGACAGCACCAAAAAGGACCAGTGCAAGGCCTACCGCAACGGTGTGATCTCGGTGATTGATGTGGACGACGTGGTGGTTGGGGACAAGATTCTGCTTCAGTCGGGCGACAAGGTGCCGGCGGACGGCGTTCTGGTCCACGGCGCCCTGAGGGTGGACAACTCCGCCCTGAACGGCGAGGCGGAGGAGTGCAAAAAAACCGCCGCCGAAGGGGAGTTCCACCTGGCCGACGAGATCACGGGAGACACCTTTGTGGACCAGCATTCCCTGTTCCGGGGGGCGGTGCTCTTCGACGGCGAGGGCGTGATGGACGTTCAGAAGGTGGGCCTGAAGACCATGATGGGAAAAATGGCGGAGGAGATGCAGGACGACGAGCCCGACTCCCCGCTGAAGGTCAAGCTGTCCAAGCTGGCCGACATGATCTCCCGCTTCGGCTACATCGGCGCCACGGTGATCGCGGTGATGTATCTGGGCTACTTTGTGGTCTCGGCCGGCGGGTTCGGCCCCTATCTGGCCACCGGCGGGGCAGAGATCATCAAGGACCTTGTGGAAGCGGTGTCTCTGGCCATTGTAATCATTGTCTGCGCGGTGCCCGAGGGCCTGCCGCTGATGATTTCCCTGGTGCTGATGCAGAACACCAGCAAGATGCTGGACCACAATGTGCTGGTACGGAAGGCGGAGGGCATCGAGACCGCAGGGTCGCTGAATATCCTCTTCAGCGACAAGACCGGCACCATCACCAAGGGCCACCTGGAGGTGGTGGAGTTTTTCACCGCCGACGGGATCTCCATCCCGCTGTCGGAGCTCCCCAAATACGGGAAGCTCAAGGGCCTGCTGGACCTGGCCATCGGAAAGAATACCCAATCCATGTTTGACTCTGAGGGCAGGGTCATCGGCGGCAACGCCACCGATCAGGCCCTGGTGAAATTCCTGGGGGCGGATATCCTGAAGCAGCTGGAAGAGACCTACACCGTCACCCAGTCCCAGAGCTTCAATTCCGCCAACAAATTCAGCCAGGCTCAGCTGCGGGAGCTGGGCAAGACCTTCTACAAGGGGGCGCCCGAGAAGTTTCTGGCGGTGTCCGGCAAGTATCTCAGCCTCAACGGAGACATTCATGTGATCGACTCCAAGCAGCTCAGCGCCAAGATCGACGAGCTGGCGGGCCGGTCCATGCGGGTGTTGGCCTTCGGCTACTCCGATAAGGAGATGACCGAGGACCAGATCAACTCCGACACCACCGTAATCGGCTTTTTCGGAATCCGGGACGATGTGCGCCCCGAGGCCCGGGAGGCCATCGCCGCGGTGCAGAACGCCGGCATTCAGGTGGTTATGATTACCGGGGACCGGCTGGAGACCGCCGTGGCTATCGCCAAGGACGCAGGCCTGCTGAAGACCCAGGACGACGTGGCGCTCACCTCCAGCCAGCTGAGCAAGCTGTCTGACGACGAGGTGAAGGAGATCATCCCCCGCATCCGGGTCATCGCCCGGGCTCTGCCCACCGACAAATCCAGGATGGTCCGCCTCTGTCAGGAGATGAATCTGGTGGTGGGCATGACGGGCGACGGCGTGAACGACTCTCCGGCCCTGAAGCGCGCGGACGTAGGCTTCGCCATGGGCAGCGGTACAGAGGCCGCCAAGGAGGCCGGCAAGATCGTCATTCTGGATGACAACTTCAAATCCATCAAGGACGCCATCTGGTACGGCCGGACCATCTACCACAATATTCTGAAATTCTGCAAGTTCCAGCTGGTTATCAACGTGGCCGCCGTGGTGGTCAGCGCTATCGCCCCCTTCTTTGGGGTGGAGGAGCCGCTGAAGGTGACCCATCTGCTGTTTGTCAATCTGGTGATGGACGGCCTTGGGGCCATTATGCTGGGCAACGAGCCCGCCCGGGAGCACTATATGTCGGAAAAGCCCCGCAGAAGGGACGAGAGCATTGTCAGCCGCTCCATGATGACCCAGATTGTCACCATGGGCATCTGGCTGACCGCCCTGAGCTTTGTCTTCCTGAAGCTGCCCTTCTTCGACCAGTTCTTCGCCACAACAGAGCAGAAGCTGTCCGCCTACTTCGTCCTCTTCATCTGGGCCGCCCTGTTCAACGGGTTTAATGTCCGGGACGAGGGGTTTGAGATTTTCAAGGGTCTGAACGAAAATACAGGCTTCCTGAAGGTGTTCCTGACCATCATCCTGGTGCAGGCGGTCATTGTCAACGCCGGGCTGATCCCCGGCCTGGACTGGATCGGCAGCATGTTCAGCTGCGTCCCCTTCGGGGTCACGGGCTGGTGTGTGGTGGCCGTTCTGGCTGTGACCATGATTCCGGTGGACCTGATCCGAAAGGCCGCCGGGAAGCGCGCATAAGCAATCCCGCAGAGGCTTCCCCGGTTTCGGGGAAGCCTGCGGTATTTTGAACGTGAGGATGGTGAAACGCCATGAAAAAACTGCAATATAATTCGCCGGTTATCCTCAGCTTCTTCCTTGTGTCCCTGCTGGCCCTGGCTTTGGGGTTTCTCACAAAGGACTGGGTGACCTGGCACCTGTTTTCCGTCTACCGGGCGCCGCTGACAGACCCCCTTACTTATGTGCGGTTTTTCGGCCATGTTCTGGGACATGCCGATGTTAACCACTTCTTGGGCAACATGCTGCTGCTGCTCGTCATCGGCCCTCCCCTGGAGGAGAAATACGGCAGCCTGACCCTGCTGGCGGGGATTGTGCTCACCGCGCTGATCTCCGGAGCCCTGCAGTTTGTGTTCTTCCCCGGGACGGCGCTGCTGGGGGCCAGCGGGATTGTATTCATGCTCATCATGCTGGCCTCGCTGTCCGGCATGAAGGAGGGAAAAATTCCGCTGACGCTGGTTCTGGTGGCCCTGCTGTATCTGGGACAGGAGGTCTATTCTATCCTCTTTGTGCAGAACAACGTGGCCAACTTTATGCACATCGTCGGCGGAGCCTGCGGTACCTCCTTCGGGTTTTTGGCGGCGAAGCAGCGCCTGAAGTTTTAAACAATCGGAGTGACTATCTTGACCTATTCTCAAAACGACGTCCTGCGCATCGCGAAGCGGGTAAACAACACCAAACGCTCCTACCTTCTGGTCAACCGCCTCCAGGCGAAGCATATCCCGGTGAGCCCCGGCCGGACGCTGGAGATGATGGAGCAGCTGGGTGATCTGCTGGCCCAAAAATATCCGGACACCCGGCTGGTTATCGGCTTTGCCGAGACGGCAACAGCCATCGGCGCCGCGGTGGCCAGCCGGTTCGGGGATGACTGCATATACCTGCACACCACCCGGGAGTCCCTGCCCGAGGTGGAGCGGTGGGTGCTGTTTTCCGAGGAGCACAGCCACGCCGTGGAGCAGAAGCTCTGCGGCGACCGTTTGACCCGGTGGATTTCAGCCTCAGACAGCGTCCTTTTTGTGGACGACGAGATATCCACCGGCAAGACCCTCATCAATATGATGCATCAGCTTCGGGCACAATTCCCGGTCCTGTCCGGCAGAAGGCTGGCTGCGGCCTCTCTCCTCAACCGTGTCTCGCCGGAACATGAGCGGAGGATGGCCGAGGCCGGCCTCCGCTGCGAATGGCTGGTCAGGGTGGACATGGTCGATCCCGCCCAAGCGGCGGCCGCGTTTCAGGTGGAGGAGGCCGCCCCTGTTGAGGCGGCGGAAAACCGGTTTTCTCACGCCGCACTGGACTGCGCCCCGCTGCCCGACCCCAGAACGGGTGTGTCCATCCGGGGCTATCGGGACAGCTGCGAGGAGATGTCCAGCGCCTTCCTGCAGGCCGCCGGCGCCCTCCTCGGCGGCTTTGACCGCGCGGTGGTGCTGGGTACGGAGGAGTGCATGTATCCCGCCCTGATCCTGGGGAAGCGGCTGGAGGAGCGGGGACTCTCCGTGAGGTGTCACGCCACGACAAGGAGCCCTATCGGCATCTGTTCCGCGCCCGATTATCCCATCACCTCCGGACGGCGGCTCGGCAGCTTCTATGAGGAGGGGCGGGACACATATATCTACAATTTTTCCCGCTGTGACGCCCTTATTGTGGTGTCGGACGCCCCGTCCTTCCGCCCGGAGGCCCTGAACCAGCTGGCTGCCGCCTGGGCTCCCTATGAGCCAAAAAGAATCTTCTTCATACAGGGAGGGCACGATGTTTGGTACGTATAAAAGCAGTGATGTCACCATCCTTTTAAAGGACATCACCGGCCTGGTAGAGCCGCTGGGTACCCGTGAGCGGGAGGCGAAAATCCAGAGCGGCACACACTACTCGGAGATGCTCCCCATCGAGTACGAGCCCTCCCCCGCCTATCTGGCGGCCTATCAGGACGCATTGGCCAGGTATGCCGGCCTGACGGCGGAGGCGGTGGCCTGCACGGCGGAGCAGATCTGGCTGGACAAGGGGGCGGATACCGTTCTCGTCTCGCTGGCCCGAGCGGGCACCCCCATCGGGATCCTGATAAAGCGGTTTCTCGCCTTCAAATATCGCGCCTCGGTGGAGCACTACACCATTTCCATCATCCGGGACCGGGGCATTGACCGGACCGCCATGAACTACATTCTGGAGAGACACCGGCCGGAACAAATTCAGTTTGTGGATGGCTGGACGGGAAAAGGCGCCATCCAGCGAGAGCTGAACCGGGCGATGGCGGAGTACCCCGGTGTGGATGCGGGCTTGGCGGTCCTGTCAGACCCGGGCTTTCTGGCGGGGAAATGCGGCACCCATGACGATTTTCTGATCCCCAGCTCCTGTCTGAACGCAACAGTGTCCGGACTGCTGAGCCGCACCTTTTATCGCCCCGACATCATTGGCCCCGGCGACTTCCATGGCGCCGCCTTCTACGGGGAGCTGAAAAGCCGGGATCTGACCTATCCCTTCATCGATGCTGTGGCCGGCTGTTTTACTCTGGAGTACCGCCGGGAGGAGGACAGAGTTTTTTCCCGGAGCGCCGAAGCGGAGGTCGATGATATCTGCGCCCGCTTCGGAATCAAGGACCGAAATCTGGTGAAGCCGGGGATCGGCGAGGCGACCCGGGTTCTTTTGCGCCGGGCTCCCTGGAAGGTTCTGGTGCGGGACCTGCATGACGAAGAACACCTGGGGCATCTCTACCAGCTGGCACGGGAGAAAAATGTCCCGCTGGTGGAGTATCCCCTGGAGCATTACAGGGCCTGCGGTCTGATCCGCAGCCTGGCGGATAATTGAATGATGAGCCGGATTTTGTTTGCAAGCGACCTGGACAATACCCTCCTGTTTTCCTACCGGCATAGGCGGAATGACGACAGATGTGTGGAGCATCTGGACGGGAAGGAACAAGGGTTCTGCACCAGAAGGTCCTTGCTTCTGCTGGCCCAGGTGTGCGGGAGAGCACAGTTTATCCCGGTTACAACCCGGTCCCTCGACCAGTATCGGCGCATTGCCTGGCCTACAGCCTGCGTCCCCAGGTACGCGGTGACCACCAACGGCGGGATTCTGCTGGCCGATGGAGAAGAAGACCCGGAATGGTCCGCACAGACCCGGGAGCTTACCGCCCCCTGGCGAGAGGAGCTGCTCCGTCTGCACAGCCGTTTACCGGAGGCGCCCATGCTCAGGCGCTGCCGGATGGTTGACGGCTTATATCTGTTTGCGGCGTGTGACGATGTGGAGAGCGCTCAGGCCGGTGGGAAATTTTTTGCCGGCCAGACATCCTTGGATATTGCGGTGTCCGGTCGGAAGGTCTATTTTTTTCCGCCGCCCCTCAACAAGGGAACCGCAGTCAAGCGCTTGAAGGAACGGTTTCAGCCTGAAAAAACCATCTGTGCCGGGGACAGCGTAATTGATATCCCCATGCTCCGCGCCGCGGATCTCGCGATCCTGCCGAATCCTGATCTGCTTCAGGACGGCAATTCGGCTGTCCTGAAAATTCATCAGGGAACGGACCGTTTCCCGGATTTTGTCTTACAGTCTGTTATGGAAATACTGAAGTAACCACCCCCGTCTACCAAAAGTCTACCAAAAAGGCCCTCAATTCTCTGCGGCGCAGGGGATTGGGGGCCTTCCACATTTTAGGGCATCTACCAAATGTCTACCAATTTCACTTTTTTACATCGAAAGTGGTATTTTTCCTGGATTTCCTCCTGCTTTCCGCAACTTCCGCACCCCACGCAAGGGGCGTAACACGGACGTGACGGGAACAAAAGATTCAAAAATCTCGAAAAATTTGGGCAAAACGATGAAAATTGTTTCTAAAAAGTTAAATCCTCCGCACTGCGGAAGGTCTACCGAAGGAAACAGCTTTCCACGTTCCGCCCAACCAATTTTAAAGGAGGAAATCCAATGAGAAACCTGAAGCGGGCTCTCAGCCTGACCCTGGCCTCTGTCATGCTGCTTGGCATGATGGTCGTCGGCGCCGGCGCTGCGAGCTACCCCGATGTTGACGAAAAGGACAACATCGAGGCCATTGAGGTTCTGCAGGCCGTCAAAGTCATGGTTGGCGACGAAAAGGGCAATTTCGGCCCCGATCAGCCTGTGAACCGCGCCCAGATGGCCGTGGTCATGGCCCTTCTGCTGGACCTGGACTACGACTACTACGAGGGCACCAACCCCTTTAAGGACGTGCCCGCCTGGGCCGCCCCCTACGTGGCCGCCTGCTATGCCAACGGCATTGTCTCCGGCTACGACGCCTACACCTACGGCTCCGGTGACCCTGTCACCGCCGTGCAGGCCGCTTCTATGATGATGCGTGCCCTGGGCTACTTCAAGTACCCCAGCGACTACAGCAACAACGGCGGCTTCGAGCTGGCCACCGTGAAGCAGGCCAGCAAGATTGATCTGTTCCGTCAGATCAACGCCAACGCCAAGGACCCCCTGACCCGTAACCAGGTGGCTCAGCTGGCGCTGAACGCCCTGAAGACCCCCATCGTGGAGGCCGACGACAAGACCTTTAACCTGGTTGACGGCAACGGCAACCTGGTGGTCACCGGCGGTCAGGTGAACTACGTGGTCACCGCCTCCAATCAGGCTTTTGCCCGCGCTATCGACGATGCTGAGAGCAACGGCAACGCCCTGAACGGCGTGAACGGCTACATCATCGAGCTGGGCGAGAAGCTGTACAACGGCGATCTGAAGCTGAACAACGACGCCACCGACCCCTTCGGCCGCCCCTCCCGCTACTGGGAGTTTGACGGCAAGGAGATCGGCACCTATGCCAAGAAGGAGATGCTCAAGGAGGAGTACACCGTTGAGGTCACCGGCAAGGCCCTCTACGACCTGATTGGCAAGGCTACCATCGACGACACCAAGTACTGGGACTTCAACCTGTACGTGGACGGCGTGAGCCTGGACGACAGCGACGCTGAGGCTATGCTGTCCAGCTCCGACAACGCCTTCGACGGCTACTTCACCCGCGGCGAGCTGGCCAACAACAACAAGGCCGGCATCGGCGCCACCGGCAAGGGCGTGCTGACCCAGGTGTTCGTGGACTCCGACAAGAAGGAAGTTTCCATTGTCATCATCAACACCTACCTGGCCAAGGCCCAGAGCGACTACAAGGAGAAGACCGACGAGGTCTCCCTGAACGTCTACAAGATGGCCAACAAGGGCACTTCCACCGATCCCGTCTATGTGAAGTTCAACACCCCCGGCTCCAGCAACATCGACGTGGAGGACAAGGTTGTCCTGAAGGCCCTGGGCGAGGACTTCACCCTGGCCAAGGACGCCAAGGAGAACGACCTGTTCCTGGTCACCGTGGCTGAGGGCGAGATTCAGACCATCGCCGACGCCGAGATCCTCTCCGAGGTCACCCTGAACGCCTTCAAGCGCGGCTCCTGGGTGGAATCCGACAACGAGCAGTATGACTACGCCTCCACCGCCGAGTATGATGTCGAGGTCCTGGACCGCTACACCAGCATCGACGGCAAGGAGAACCTGAAGGACCGCAAGTACAACGTGATCCTGGACAAGAACGGCTATCTGGTCGGCCTGGAGCTGGTCGAGGACGTGAAGAATTACGTCTTCGTGGCCGGCATCGACGCTGACAAGAGCAACCTGAAGAACCAGACCGCCGAGGCCAATCTGATCTTCATGGACGGCACCCGCGAGACCGCCAAGGTCGACATGGACAAGAGCACGAGCGCCCCTGTGAAGCTGGCTGACAACAGCGCCTACGACACCACCAAGGGTCTGCTGGACGGCAAGGATGAGGAAGACGGCGACTTCGCCCTGCTGAATACCTGGTGCACCTACACTGTCAACGCCAATGGCGTGTACACCCTGACTGAGGTGGCCAAGGCCATCGACGACGGCACCGGCACCACCGCCAAGACCAAGATCAAGACCGCCCAGTATCACGACGATGTGAACGGGGCCAAGATCAACACCAAGAACACCGCCCTGGCCGGCGCCCTCTCCGGGTCCTACGCCAAGGTCTACGGCAACGACAACTCCGTGTATCTCACCGCCAAGCTGGACTATGTCCGCTATGACGGCACCAACTACGCCGCCGTGATCTCCTCCGCTGACAACGTGGTGACCAACATCGACAAGGCCGATATCACCATTGAGAGCAGCACCACTGTCGCGGCCAAGGATAAGTTCAACAACCTGGGCATCACCTCGGCCACCGCCGCCGGCGGCGTGTACACCCTGTACAACGACAAGGGCTATGTCATTGCCGCCATGGTGGTTGGCAAGGACGCCGGCGCGACCAGCAATCTGGTTTATGTCCACACCGACGACGTGGAGCGCGAGCGCTACAACCCCAAGACCAGCCGCGCCACCACTGACGGCGACTGGACCTGGGTCCGCAAGGTCATCTTTGAGGGCGAGGAAGTCGAGCTCACTGAGACCGGCGACAACCTGCAGTATATCAACGCTTCCAGCATGGTGGAGGGCAGCTGGTACAAGGTCACCTTCAACGCCAACAACGAAGTGATCTCCTCCGCCAGCGTGTTCGGCGGCAAGGCCGACATGGTGGTCGGTCCTGGCGTCAACAGCGCTGATCCTGCCGCCAAGGCCGAGGCCATCTACCGCGCCGTTGACATCAACCCCTCCATCAACGAGTACGATACCGTGGTGTTCCAGCGTGTGTATGTTGGCGACTCCAACGATGTGGCTCAGTACGTTGTGCGGCCCTCCCTGGTCGGCAACACCCTGTATGTGGAGACCAAGAACGACACCGGCGTCCGCGTTGCTGAGGACGTGAAGACCGTTCTGGTCCAGACCAAGGCCAACAAGGAAGAGACCACCTACTACACCACCAGCACCCAGCTGAAGAACATCATCGACGACCTGAACGACAATGGGGATGGCTACAAGTTCCAGATGAACCTGGTTATCCTCAAGGGCGCTGTCCGCTATGTGGTCATCCGCGATGACATTAAAGACGGCTACAAGCCCACTGAGCCCACCGGCAGCGTGAAGGTCTCCTTCTTCGACACCCAGTACCCCGTCACCGGCGACAACCGCTATGACTTCTATGTCAACGGCAAGCTCGTGACCAGCTTCGACGAGACCGTCCCCGGCGAGAAGTCCTTCAAGGTCGCCGCTAACGACGCTATCCGCGTCCTGGTTCGCGGCCAGGCCAACAAGTTCGGCGCTGACGGCGATGTCACCGTGGACACTGCCGACAAGGTTGCCGGTGTTGTCTCCGCCAAGAGCACCATCCTCTCCTTCAAGGCTACCGAGAGCCTCGTTCTGGCTCCCGCTGGCGATATCGGTGCTGCCGGCTCCGACGATGATGATAATGTGGCTGCCAACGTTAAGGGCAACCTGATTGTCATGAAGGGCACCGAGAACGTGACTGGCACCGCCAAGGTCACCAAGGTAGAGATCAATGCTGGTGATGACGGCAAAGTCGACAACGAAACCGACAACAAGCTGAAGTTCACCTTTACTCTGCCCGCCGGCTATGAGCCCAACGAAAGCACCCTGCAGAACAACCTGAGTGTTACTGCCATGATCGATGGTGCTCAGCGCAACCTAACTGTGGGTACTGCCATTGTCAAGAACACTGACGACAGCTATACCTGGACTACCGAGGAGATTGGCTCTACTACGACTGACGCTCTCTATCAGGTATATCACGCCACCTCCTGTGAGGTTACCCTGACCTTCAAGGTAAAGGATGAGAGCACCAAGCCTGTTACCATCAATACCAACGTTGGTGTGAAGGACGGAGATGAGACCAATACCGATACCCTGTCCACCACGACTCCTGCTGCTATCACCGTTTCCCTGATCCTGCCCGAGTCCTACGCCTACGCCACCGAGGTTGAGATCCCCTACACCGTCACTGGCACCGGTCTGACCGGCGAGCTGAAGGCTGAGGGCGTGGCTGTGGCCGACGGTACCCGTAAGGTCAACTTCACCACCAGCGCTACCAAGGCCACCGGCCCTGTTACCGTGGAAGTTGGTACGCCTGTTGTCTCCGCTGTTAAGATCAGCGCCGACAAGGCTGCCAGTGTGACGGAGGGAGTGACTGTCGACTTTAAGACCACTGCCCCCACCGAGATCGAAGTAGCGGCAACAGCGATTCCTCAGGACGTGGAAGTCACCGTAACTGACACTCAGATTCCCAATAACAGCGATGTTAGTATCACTTGGAAGGTCACCGGCGCTACTGGCGACAAGGTCACCGGCACTAAGAATTACACACTGGCCTCTGGCGTGGCTACCATTGCCGCCGCTGACTTTGGCACCATCAAGGTTACCGGCAATGAAGCTGTGAAGGTTGAGATTACCGGCGTGACCTATAAGACCTTCGACGCGTCTGATATCGCTAGTATTCTGGACATTATTGACCGGCAGATTGATGGTAAGGACTATGCTTCTGGTGCTGTGATCGAGACTAACGGCGGTGATAATATCGCTCTGACCAAGACCAGCGATGGGAAGTATGTCAACGCCAAGGAGCTGACCATCACCCTGACCTATGCCGCGTTTTCCAACGCTAATAAGACTGGCACTGTGACCATTCTGGAAGGCTACACTGGCGGAGCCATTACCACAAGTGCTACTACAGCGAGCGGAACGACGGTCACCTTCACCATTGCAGCTGGCACCTTGACCATTGACCCGGCCGGAACCAAGGTTCCCGGTTGCATTGTGGCTGAGACCACTACTCCCTAACATTCACATATTAAATATGTGAAATACACCCCCGGGCTTCGGCCCGGGGGTTTTATTTTGCTCTGAGAGAAATTATTTGCTCAGGTCCAGGCTGCGGATCAGCTTCCGCAGGGGCAGCACGGCGGAGGGGGAGACAGACAGCTCGTCCAGGCCCATGCGCAGGAAGGTCTCGGTCAGCTGCTGGTCGGCGGCCAGCTCCCCGCAGATACCCACCCAGCAGCCGTGGCGGTGCCCGGCCTCCACCGTGTGGCGGATCATCCACAGGACGGCGGGATGATGGGGGTCATAGAGGTGATCCAGCCTGGGGTTCTGGCGGTCGATGGCCAGGGTGTACTGGGTCAGGTCGTTGGTGCCCAGCGAGAAGAAGTCCACCTCCTCCGCCAGCTCGTCGGCCAGCATCACGGCGGCGGGGGTCTCAATCATGATGCCCACCTCCAGCTCCCCCGGGGCCGCCCCCTCCGCCAGGAGCTCGGCCCGGCACTCCTCCAGCAGTTCCCTGGCGTCCCGCACCTCCCGCACGGAGATAATCATGGGGAACATGACCGCCGCCGCGCCGTAGGCGCTGGCCCGGAGGATAGCCCGGAGCTGGGTTTTAAAAATTTCCTTCCTGGTGAGGCAGATACGGATGGCCCGGTAGCCCAGGGCGGGATTCTCCTCGCCCTCCAGGCCGAAGTAGGCCGCCCGCTTGTCCGCCCCGATATCCAGCGTGCGGATGATGACCTTTTTTCCGGCCATGGTCTCCACCACCCGCCTGTAGACGGCGAACTGCTGTTCCTCAGAGGGATAGTCCCCGGCGTCTAGGTAGATGAACTCGCTGCGGAACAGGCCGATGCCCTGGGCGTCGTTCTGCAGCACCAGCCCCACGTCCCCGGCGCTGCCGATATTGGCGTACACCTTGATCTCCCTGCCGTCCAGGGTGACATTGGGCTTTTTCTTCAAGCTCTGGAGCAGGGCCTCCTGCTTCAGGTCGTCTCTGCGCCTGGCCTCCATGGCGGCCAGCAGTTCCTGGGCCGGGTCAATGTAGACGCAGTGGCTGTAGCCGTCCAGAATGGCGGTTCTGCCGTCCCAGCTTTCGTCGAAATCCACCCCGATCAGGGCCGGGATGTTCATGGTCCGGGCCAGAATCGCGGTGTGGCTGTTGGCGGAGCCCTGGCGGGTGATGAAGCCCAGCAGCCTGGTCTTGTCCAGCTGCACCGTCTCGCTGGGGGTCAGGTCGTCGGCCACCAGGATGACGGGCAGGCTGTCCTGCGGGCTCTCCTCCTCCAGGCCGGCGAGGATGTTCACCACCCGACGGGAGACGTCTTTCACGTCGGCGGCCCGGGCCCGCATATACTCGTCATCCATGGCGGCGAAGGCGGCGGAGAAGTTCTCCCCGGTGGCGGCGGCGGCGTACTCCGCGGTGGCGCCCTGGGTGTCGATGATGCCCTTGACCGCCTCCAGAAGGTCCTCGTCCTCCAGCATCATCCGGTGGATTTCGAAGATGGCGGCGTTGTCCTCCCCCACCTCGTCCAGGGCCTTTTCGTAGAGCGCGGCCAGCTGTTCCCTGGCCCTCCCACAGGCCGCCTCAAAGCGCGCCCACTCCTGGGCCGGGGTGAGGCCAGAGACCTGGCTGGTCCGGACCTCCGCCTTCCGGTAGACGCGCAGGGGCCCGATGGCGATACCGTTTAAAATGGATTTTCCCGTTGCGACCTGCATGGAACGCCCTCCTTCTGCGGCCTGTTACAGATTTTCCCGGAAGAATTGCTCCATCGCGGCGGCGGAGGCCTCCTCGTCGCCCCCCTCCACCGTGACGGTGACCCTTTCGCCGGACTTGATGCCCAGCCCCATCAGAGCCATGAGCCTGGTGGCGGCGGCGGACCGGCCGTCCTCCCCGGCGATGGTGACGGCGCTGTCCAGCCCCTTGGCGGCCTTGGCCAGCAGTCCGGCGGGACGGGCGTGGATGCCGATGGGGTCCTTGATAGTGTAGGTGAACTGTTTCATGACAATACTTCCTTCCTTTTGAGAATGGGATTATCCCTTTATTTCCAGCAGAGGAGCGCCGGCCTTGACCCGGCCCTCCGCCGCGGGGGCAACGCTGTGGTAGTCGTCGGTGTTGCAGACGATCATCGGGGTGGTACACAGGTATCCGGCCGCCTTGACGGCCTCCAGGTCGAAGGAGAGGAGCAGATCACCCCTCTTCACCCTCTGCCCCACCGCCACATGGGCCTTGAAATGCTTGCCGCCCAGCTCCACCGTGTTGATGCCCACATGGAGCAGAAGCTCCACGCCGCTGTTGGTCACCATGGCCAGGGCGTGGCGGGTGTCAAAGAGGTTGTCAATCTCTCCGTCGGCGGGGGCGTACAGGTGCCCGTCGGCCGGCTCAATGGCCACGCCCTCCCCCAGCACCCGGGAGGAGAAGGCCTCGTCCCGGACCCGGTCCAGGGGGAGCACAGTGCCGTTCATGTGGGCCGCTATAACCGCGTCCTCCCTGGCCTCTGTGGTCCCCTTGGCCAGCACGGGAGCTGCGGAGACAGCCGTCCCGTCCAGCTCATCGGCCTCCGGAGAGCCCATAAAATCCACCAGATTGGACTTGATTACCGCCACCTGGGGGCCGTAGACCACCTGCACGCCGCGGCCCTTGCGGATGATGCCGGACGCGCCGGACTGCCTGAGCAGAGCGTCATCCACCTTGTCCATGTCAAGAACGGTGACCCGGAGGCGGGTGGCGCAGCAGTCCACGTCGGACAGATTGCCCTTGCCTCCCAGACTCTTGAGAATCAGGGCGGAAACGCCGCCGTCAGAACCGGTGCCCGTCCTGGCCCTGAAGTCAGAGCGGGTGAAAAGCCTGGTCTCCTCCCCCTCCTCCTCACGGCCGGGCGTCTTCAGATTCATCCTGGTAATCATAAGATAGAAGGTGAAATAGTATACCAAAAAGTACCCCAGGCCTACAATCACAATCCAGATCCAGTGAGTCTTGGAGTTGCCCTGAAGGATGCCGAAGAGGGTCAGGTCGATGAGACCGCCTGAGAAGGTCATGCCCACCCCTACACGGAGGATGTGCATCAGCATATATGCCAGGCCCGCATAGACGCAATGGACCGCGTACATCAGGGGGGGCCACAAAGAGAAAGGTAAACTCCAGCGGCTCGGTAATACCGGTGAGCATGGCGGTCAGGGCGGCGGAGATAAGCAGGCCGCCGGCGGCCTTCCGCCGCTCGGGCCTGGCCGGTCTGTACATAGCCAGCGCCGCGCCGGGCAGACCGAAGATCATAAAGGGGAACTTGCCGGCCATGAACCGGGTGGCCTCCACGGAAAAGACCTGAGTGCCCTTGGAGGCAAGCTCAGCGAAGAAGATATTTTGGGCGCCCTGGACGGTAATGCTGTCGATGACGGCGGTGCCGCCCACAGCGGTCTGCCAGAAGGGCATATAGAACACGTGGTGAAGTCCAAAGGGGATCAGAGCCCGCTCCAGCAGGCCGTAGATCCAGGTTCCAGCGTAGCCGGACCGAATGACCAGATCGCCCAGGGCGGCGATTCCTGTCTGAACCGCGGGCCATACAAAGAACATAGAGATGCCCACCACAACAAAGACGGCGGTGCAGACGATGGGGACAAAACGGGTTCCGCCAAAGAAGGAGAGCATCTGGGGCAGCCGAATCTTATAAAAGCGGTTGTGCAGCGCGGCAACTCCTAACCCTGCAATGATACCACCAAAAACCCCCATCTGCAAGGTGGTGATGCCCAGAGAAGAGGTTGTGGTGTTGGCCGCCATGGTCTCCACGCCTCCCCTGGCGGTAATCATGGCGGAGATGGCAGTGTTCATAACCAGGTAGGCGATGGCACCGGACAGGGCGGCCACCTCCTTCTCCTGTCTGGCCATACCGATGGCCACACCTATGGCGAAGAGCAGAGCCAGGTTGTTAAACACCGCGCTGCCGCACTGGTTCATAATGTCCAGAACGGTATAGAGTACACCGCCCTCATAGATTACACCGGTAAGACCGTAGGTCTCCAGCATGGTCTGGTTGGTGAACGAGCTGCCGATCCCCAGCAGCAGTCCCGCAACCGGCAGCAAAGCAATGGGCAGCATGAAGGAGCGGCCCACCCGCTGTAATACGCCGAAAATATTGTCTCTCATGAAATGTCCTCCCTTTTGCTCAAAATAGTGTGCGCTGAAATGATGAACCCCATACTCTGCACGTTGGATGCCGCGGGTATGCAGTGTATGAGCTTCGTCCACTGCCGGTCACGATTCCATTATCTTCAGCGCTAAAATGAAGCTGATTTTACTCAGTTTTTTGGCGTTGCTCGTAATAAAAAGGAGCTCTTGCTCACTTTACCGGAAGAAGTATATCAGCACTCCGTCTACCAAAAGTCTACCAAAAAGGCCCTCAATTCTCTGCGGCGCAGGGGATT
>OFHN01000748.1_pt1 | contig 27298 bp, 24 predicted proteins | sample 1521321 | NCBI WGS metagenome assembly OFHN01 (sample SAMEA3504130, study PRJEB24116) | mouse gut metagenome | biome: mouse gut; feature: mouse-associated habitat; material: faeces | place: Denmark | collected 2011
GTCGGAGCGCTGCTGAACGCCGTGGGTTACGTCGACGTCGTCATTCCGCGCGCCGTGTCGGCAGCAGAGTCCCCCGCCGCCGGCGAGAGCATCTTCTCCTACGACGGGGATGGCAAGGTGGCCCGCGCCTTCGCGTCGCTCGCCGAGGAGGTGGTCAGCCGTGGCTAGGAAGAAGCTGGAGTTCGCGCTTCCCACCGTGGACGACCTGTTCACCTCCCAGGGAGAGCGCGAGCAGGACGCGGGCGAGAAAGTGCGCGAGATCGCGCTCGAAGCCATCAAGGCCTTCCCGGGCCATCCCTTCAAGGTGGCCGATGACGAGGACATGGCCCGCTTGGCCGAGAGCATCGCGGAGAGCGGGGTGCTCGTCCCCTTGACCGTGCGTCCCTTAGGCGATGGAATGTACGGACTTGTGAGCGGGCACAGGCGCAAGCGCGCCGCAGAAATCGCCGGGCTCGCCGCCGTGCCGTGCGTGGTCAGGCACATGGGCGACGACGAGGCCACGATAGCCATGGTGGACTCGAACCTTCAGAGGGAGACCATCCTGCCGAGCGAGCGGGCGTTCGCTTATTCGATGCGGCTTGAGGCGATGAAGCGCCAGGGACAGCGCACCGACCTCACTTGTGCGCAAGCTGCGCACAAAGTCGAGCGGCAGGAGGTCGCGTGACATTCTGGCCGAGGAACTGGGCGTCAGCAAGGATAAGGTGCAGCGCTTCATACGCTTGACCTTCCTCGTCCCGCAGCTCCTCTCCCTCGTTGACGCGGGCCGTATGAAGATGCTGCCCGCCGTGGAGGTGAGCTACCTCACAGAAGCAGAGCAGGAGCACCTTCTCGACGCCATGGAGGCCCAGGCCTGCACGCCCTCGCACGCCCAGGCGGTGAAGATGAAGCGCTACTCCAAGGAGGGCTCGCTCACGCCCGCCCTCATCCGCTCCATCATGGAGGAGGAGAAGCCGAACCAGGTAGAGCAGCTTCGCATCCCGAGGAGGAGCATCGCCCGATTCTTCCGGCCCTCGGCCACGCAGAGCGAGATCGAAGGGCGCATCGTGAAGGCCCTTGAACTGCTTGAGCAGGCGGAGCGGCGCCGTGACGGGCTGGGCGGTGCGTGATGGGCAACGTCCTGCACAGGGGCAAGGGCTCCTTCACCCACGTCGAGAACACCATCTTCTTCGACCACGGCCTGTCGGCCAAGGCGAAAGGGATCTACTGCCAGATTCGCTCCCTTGAGGGCAACCCAGAGTGGGTGTTCACCATCAAGGGATTCGCCTCGCTCGTGCGCGACGGGGCGGATGCGGTGACCGCCGGCATCAAGGAGCTTGAGGGCGCGGGCTACATCATCCGCGCGCGCAAGCGCAGCGAGAACGGGCGCTTCCTCAAGGCCGAGGAGGCCACTTGGATCACCCTCGACGACCCGGCCATGCACGGCGAGGTCTGCGCGGAGCTGAAGGCCGACGGGTTCGCCATACTCTCGGAGTTCGAGCGCGGCGGAGAGCCGTCCGCCGCCGACGGCCCCGAAGGGCCCGCGAGGCCTCCCGAAACACGCGAAACGAGCGAATCTCCCCAGGTCGAAACCAGAACGGGAAAATCCGTATCTGGAAAAGCCACATCTGGGAAACCGGCACCTATAAATTACTCATCCGATCAATCCCCTCAAACCGATAAACAACTCATCTCTTGCGACCCGGCACCGGCCGACAGGTCGGAGGAGAAGGGCTCGGGGGATTTCAGGGAGTACCGAAAGGGCGAGTTCCCGGAGGCCTTCGAGCGGCTGTGCTCGATGTCGCTCAAGCCGCTCACCTCGCTCGCCTTCAAGCGGGATGCCCTGAAGGCCTGGAAGGCGAAGGTGGCGGCGGGGGGCGACCCGGAGCAGATCGTGGACGCCTACGCCGCCTACGCCAAGGACTACTGGCTCAGGAACGGCGACGACAACCGCCTCGCGAAGAACCTGCCGCGCTGGCTTGCCTGCGACGACGGGCTGGCCGCGTGGGCCGACGAGCCCATACCGCCCGACATCTTCGCCGCCGACGGGGAGCCCCTGGACATGGCCGGCCTCGCCCAGGCGGACCCGGACTTCGCGAAGCTGTGGCGCAAGGTGCAGACGAGGCGCAGCGTCATCCGCTCGCAGCTCTACATGGACGGCAGCCGCCCTCCCGAGGAGCGGGTGCTCGAACTGTGCGCCGACGACGGCCCGTACAAGCGCTATTGGGCCGCCTGCGAGGAGCGCTACGCCCGCTACCTCAAGATGTGCGACCTGTTCGCCATGAGCGCCGAGGAGATGGCGCAGCTGAAGGGCGCGCAGGCCTCGCTCGGATTCCCGCTGATCGGAAGGGGGTGCGCATGATGAAAGCCGTATGGCGCTTCCTGAAGTGGCTCTTCCGCTCGGCGTTCCGGTTCATGTGAGCTTTTCGCCATCTGCGCCGCACTGGTCTGCGGATGCCGTGCAGAGGGCTTCCGCCTTGCCGGCACGGTTTATAATGGAAAGGTCACGCTAACTGAATACGAACACCAAATACCGGACAGAGGGGCATCTGCCGCATTGGGTATTTGGTGTTCAATTCCCGACAGCGTGACAACTGAGGTGGATGCCTCTCGTCTTTTTTGACAAGGGGCCTACCATCATCCTTCTCGAACATCGCACCTGAAAGGATGTCCCCAATGGCAGCGAACGAAGAGTACGCCCCAAGCAAAGCCATGGTCAACGCCGTGGTCCAGTCAACTGAGAAGCTAGAGGGCGCGGCGAAGCTCATCTCGATGCTCGAGGACAAGGCCGATATCGAGCAGATCACGCCCGCAGAGCTCGCAGCGGTGCGCTCCATAGTGGAGTCCTGCGCCGCCGACCTCGATGACACCTGGAAAGAATTCTAAGAAGAAGCAGCAGATCGAAAGAGTGCATCCGTCAAGACGGTGCATTCGTCCACGCCGTTACTCGAAAGTTTTGATTCCGCTCAACCTATGAGGGGCTTCTGCTGCACACCATTCTCCTGTGGCGAGCCAAATCTCGTAGTGGAGAGCCCATTCCATAGCCCATGGAACCACTGAGTCGGCCAAGAGCATGCTACTTTTCCAGTCAAATCTATCCAGACATGCATGAACACGACCATCATCGAGTACCTCATAATGATGGGGAGTTGACTTCAGATCTTTATCCCCTGCAAGTTTTCCCTCCGATATGTACACAGCGGGTCTTTTCCCTAGCGTATACTCAATTTGGAAAAGGTATGTATCCGTAATGGCCTGAGGACGCAGCCTACACTCCCATTGAAGCTTCGAGCGCTCGATCTTTCCCGAAGAACCTGGGTACCTCATTAGAAGAGTTTGGTGTTGTATAGCCAATGATTTAGCGCTAGACCCCCGTCCCCTCATTCCTGCTCCTGACCATAGAAGGAGTGATTTGGCACTGTTTTCGAGATGGAGGTTGCTACCGTACTAAGGCCAGCGGCTGACGCGAATAGGCTGTTTGATTTGCGCCTTTCATCAAGGGCGGCCCCATATGCCTTGATGGCTCGGGTAGGATACACACTCCCCAGGGATTCTTCCATTGCGGTTTTGAGGCCGGGCACTCCATCGGCGTTCAGCAATTCTGTCACAAGATCAATACGAGCGGCACTAAGCCAATCGAAGAAGGCGTCGGCTTTTTTCGGCTCCATCTCCCACTTATCTGCAAAGTTCTCACCAGGCATAACGGGGTTTTCGATATGCCATATTCCGTCTCTGTTCTCCACGTACTCGTCCATGCGCTGAAGGATTTCACGCAAAGCATCGAACACTCCTGCGGACCCGTTGTATGCTCTTGCTGCCAATGTTGTCAGAATGATGGATATTGGGGCAATGCCCTCAGGATCGTCAGCGAACATGACGTCTCTATGATGCTTAAGAATTTGTACGACTCTCTGAAGCGTGGTTCTTGTCTGATACAGCTCGACTTCTTCAATCGAGCAAGTTATCTTCTTTGAAATACGGGACCGTTCCTCAAGATACGATTTCCCCGCTTGTTCCTGAAACCATTCTTTATAGCCTTTCGGGTTACTGGGGCGAAAGATATAAGAGTTTTGCGATCGCCTTTCAGTTATACGGATAGCGTTGTCCGCATGCAAGCCACTTGTGCTTCCGTCGAACGCGGTAGCAGGAAGGATATCCATATGGAAACCAGCGTACTGAAGAGTCCAGCAGCGCTTTCCTTCCTTTTCAAGCTTGGCCGCATGGCCCTTATGCTCTTCGAGCCGCTCTCCAACCGACTGCTTTATTTCCTCTGCAGTTGCATCAGACATCTCGGGCATATAGCAAACGAGGTCAATGTCATATTCATGCTCCTCATCTTCTCCACTCAATGGCTTTATTACGGTTCCAAGAGCGAACGACCCTTGCGGGTAAAGGAGCGTTTCCGTATCAAAGTCATCCGAGTCTAACCAAGAACCAACATTTCGGTATGCGCTGACAGCGTTTTCCTCCATAGTTCTAGAGATGTTGAGCTCATCCGCAAGTTTAGACATCACCGCGTTCAGGGCTTCAGTATCTTTCGTCATTTTGTTCCTCCAATCACAAGCGACTCTGAAAACTTGCCGCCACGCTTTTCATACACGACGTATTCCGGGATGACGTTAGTATTTAATGCAGCGCCGAAAACTACATTAAGAGAAACGGGCATAGCGGGAAAAATGTGCAGGGAATTGACTTCTGGGTATTTCTGGTGAATTCTATAAATCGCATCAGCTGCAAAACTCCTGAAAATCTCTGACGCTTCCTGCGAATCTGCGGCATCGACACCCTCGTTAGCACAGACGATCTCATATACGGGCGCTTGGGTGTGACTGATTTCGAGCGGCAAAGAATCTTTATTGATTGCACCGCTAATAGAGAGCAGAATAACCGCCTTAGTTTCTCTTTTGGCTCCGGCTCGCTCAATATCAGGCTTCTTCAGCTTAAATGAAGGATGCGTTGCCGTAGTCGACCCACACCAGCCATTGGCTGACCTGCAACGTTGGAAAATGACAAGCTCCGCCTCGTCCCCAAGCAGAACCCCTAGCTTCATAAGGAGCGGCTGTGGCGCCAATGCGAACACGGCAATTGGCCCACTGGCATACTCGCATTCGCGAAAATCACGCACACGCCGCTCTAGTTCTTTGGCTAAATGAGGAATTGAGGAAGCATCTTTCGCGTCCAGGCCTGACTTGTTCATATCGAACGGCTTTTGGCCCTCGTAGCCTATAGAGCGAGAGGCCAGCGCTTCTTTCCACTCTGCCTCGCTTAACTCGTACCTAGATTCTCCGAATTGCACAAGGTACTGTATAACGGCATACCTTTGAGGACGAAGCCCTTCCAACAACCGTGCTATGTTGTCTTCGCGTGTCTGCTTGAGCTCGCAAAGCAGGTCAGCAGGATAGGATTCAGGATCGGCATCGATTAGCTTATGGCAATTCCAGCAAAGAAGCATTAGATTATCGATAGCGCTTCGCTGTTCCTTCGTTTGTGCTGGGTCGTAACGCGGCCCATCTGGGCTCGCTGCCTTGATATGAGCAATATTCGAGAAGTTACCCTGCTGACGATGAGCCCATTCTTCGTAAACAGGCATAGAACACATCTCGCAGCAACCAGCAGCTTTTCCCCAAAGTATGCATTTCGTCTTCGCAGAGATATCACCATCACGCATGCTAATCACCGACTCCAATGTACTCATGCAGGGCTTCTACAATTCTCTGCATTTGGGTTCCTGGATTCATTTGCGAAGAACGCGATACGCCTTGGCTTTCATGCCACTTAACAAGGCGATTGGCATTGTTTTCTGCGTCTACAAGTCGATTCGATAGATCTGCAAACAGCTTCGTGTCGTTCTTCTCGTAGCGGCGACGTAACTCCTTCTGAAACAGCGCATCCGTCTTCGCGATTGCTTCGGACGAGGTCATCTCGGCGGTGGTGTAGCCGAAATGCAGCAGCATCCAGACCTCAACACACGGATTAGACCACAACGGATGGAACGTGGTTGTTCCATCCGAGTTCTGAGTGCAGGCGTCAACCACCGAGTCAAACTCCCGAAGGTCGAAGTCGTCTCGGTCATAGGCGAGCCAGACATAATCGTAGCCGCCTGACAGCCTACATTCGCGGAGTGCGTAGTCGAACAAGTCGGTCGTGTGCAAACCGGTACCTTTCACGACTATGTGGATGCGGTTCCTGAACTCCGGTTTCAAAGCGTCGCGCATGCCCTCGAAGTACAGGGGTTCGGTCTTCTCTCCTTCGCAGACGATGAGGTGCCGCTCGGGCGCCAGGACGCGGTAGACCTGGCGTCGCCCCGGCTTTCGCCACCCGCTTTTCACTCGACCTCGCGCCATATCTAGTCCTCCTCCCAGTACAGAAGGCGGTCGAGGATCGGATCGGCTCCGTATCTGCCCGAGAGGTACTGCCGGTCGAAGGCCGCGTTCTTATTCACGAGGTTGCCGTTCGGCTCGTGGATGTCGGAAAGCGACCAGAGAGAGCTCTCCTCGTCTTCCCCGCGCGCCGCGAACCATATCTCGTCGCGCCGGAACACGTCATTGCGCATTATGCTGACATCCTGCGAGGTGAACACGAGCTGCGCGCCCTTTTTGTTGATATCAGGGTCTTGGAAGAGCATGACGATGAACCTGAGCAGCTTAGGATGGAGCTTGGAGTCCAGCTCGTCGATGACCAGGAGTCTCCCCTCTCTCAACGCATCGTCGAGGGCAACCGCCATGCTCATCATCTTGCGCGTGCCCGCTGACTCCTTGTTGAGGCGCAGTTCGTAGGGCTTTCCGTTCACGACATGGCGCACCCAGACGCGCCTATTCTCGAAATCGTCCTCGTCACCCTCGACTCGAAATCCGTCGATGTTGATTCCGGCCGCCTTCAAGATGCCAACAACCACGGCCTCGTCTTCCTGTTCGAGAGTCTTCTCAAGGATAAGCTCCTCGAATCGGAAGTCAAAGTCGATGAAGCGCGTTGAGGCAAGCCACTCCGCTGCCATATCAACGAACTCGATATCGTAGTTAAGAGCGAGAAAGGAAAGGTAGGGAATGTCTGTGTTGAACGAGGTATTCACCTTCGCTCGCTTGAGCAACGACCCGAGCTCCACATCGTCGTCGGCGCGCTCGAACAGAAGGGCCGTTCTCGTGCCGCCAACGTTTTTCCTCATGAGGCTCTCTGAGGTTATCCCCTCGGAATCGAAAGAGAGTGTGTAGCGAAACTCCTGGCCCTTCGTCCTGAAGTAGACTTCGAAGTCGGATGGCTCTTTTGTATGCTCATCGTCGAAGCGGAAGGCGTCGGTACCCTTCACCTTGGGGCGAGGGATGTCCTTGGTCGTATCGTCCTTCCGTGAGAGGAGATAGATAGGATACGCTACGGCGTCGAACATCCTGTGCATGGCGTAGAACAGGTTGGACTTGCCTCCGGCATTCGGACCGTATATAACCGATACGGGAAGGAACGCCTGTCCGTCCTTGTCGTCAATGATCAGAGACTCCCGAAACTCCTTCATGGGAGACGCCTGCATGTCAAACGTCGTCTCGTCCCTGTACGAGCGGAAGTTGTCGAATGTGAATTGGCAGAGCATTTCGGGTCTCCTTTTTTGCAGCGCTGCGCATTATTTAATGTATAAATCAGAAATTCCTTCTGATTTTTCTGGATTATACATCCATTTTCAGCGCTATTCAAGACATAGCAGCTCTTCAGTCGACATCACACGAGGAAGCCAATCTAATGTCACAAAAATCGTATGGTTTTCGGGACATGAGGGTGAGTCTCAAGTGGGCGCGCCCAGCTCCCTCAGCGCCGAATAATGCACCCGCGATTCTCCCATCGCTTCGTAGATGCTACTGACGCCGACTCCAAGCTCGGTCATCCAGCCGAGTTCAATGAGCGCCCGTACAAGCAGCGGGTTCCTTGAGTAGCGGGCATGTCTCGTGTTGCCTAGCGTCACAGGCCGTAGAGAAAGCCCGGGATTCTCGATAACCATCTCATTCCCAAGGATGCAAAGGCAGGTTCAGTCGCCGCGCGCAGTGTAGTCCCTGTGCACAATCGCATTCATCAGCCTCTTCATCCAGGCGGCGACGGGGTAGTCACCATTCGATGCGACCTGCTCGTCAAAAAGAATGCCACATACATGGTCCCTTATCGCGGGGAGCACCGTTGCCGTAGGCATGTCGAATACGCAAGAACGACCACCATCAGGCAATCCCGATTCGGCTGCTCTTCCGATGCGGCAATCGACCTCGATCTCCGACCTTACGATAAATCGACCCGGCTCCTTTGCGAAGAGAATCACCCCTGCATTCGTGAGCCATCCGTGTTCGATGAGCCCCTTTCTCGCCAGCAGCTCTGCACTGGGCTTTTCTCCTATTGCGCGAGCATAAGCATTCAAGGCGCCATCGTCAACATCTACAATAGTCGCCGCCTCGTTGAGCCTCGTGTCGAACGGCGCGGCCGCCTCACAATCGCCCTTCATAACCATCTCATCCCTTTCTTCTGCCCGCCATTGCCTCTAGACCGCAGCCTTCATACGTCCGCGCTGGAAGTCTGCGATTCGCACAGAGCGGGCTAACACGCCGCCGTTCCCTCCGCCTCCTTGGAGCCGCCGCCCCGAGCGGCCTTGAGGCTCCGCATGCTCGTCCGGGAACCGCGCGCCGCGCAAGGGCCGCGAAAACTTTTCGCGCGGGAGGCGCCGCGCCCATGACCTCCCGAAAACTCAGGCCCTGACGGGTTTCGCATTCCTCCCTTGCGCGCCGCCCGAACCCCGGCCGGAGCACGGGCCACAAGGCGCGCCCATAAGGGGCGGCCAGAAGACCACAAGGAGGTCAAGGAAATGGAAACGACGAAGATCCCGCTCTCAGCTTGCGTCGAGAGCAGCTACCAGAACCGCAAGGAGCTGGGCGATGTGTCGGGGCTGGCCCGCAGCATCGAGGTGAACGGGCAGATCACCCCGCTCATCGTGGTGGGCGACGGCGAGTCCTACCAGCTGGTCGCGGGGCACCGGCGCACGGCCGCCATGCGAAGCCTCGGAATCGAGGAAGCCGATGCCTACGTGATGGACGGCTGGGACGACGCACGTATCGCGCAGATCCTCAATGCTGAGAACAACCACCGCAGGGAGCTGACCGAGGCCGAGCGCGGGCGCGGCATCCAGACGATGCTCTCGCTGGGCGTGCCGGTGTCAGACGCGGCGGTGTCGGCGGACATCCCCGAGGACAGGGCCGAGTCCTACGTGCGCGGCTCGAAGGTCGTGCCGGTGGACGCCGTGAACCTGGACTTCGACGCAGTGGCTCTCATGGGTGACTACGACGACGTGCTGACCGAAGACGACGTGGTGGCGGTCCTCTCTAAGAAGAGCCACTGGGACCGTCAGGCCGTCTGCCAGGCGGCGCGCGCAAGGGCCGCCGCAGAGAGTGCCAAGGCGGAGCTTGAGGAGCGCGGCATCCGGGTCGTCGACAAGGACGGCATCGACGGGGCCGACTACCACCGCTGCGATGGCGAGTGCGGCCACGCCGGGCTCGTGGCGACGGTGAGTCCCAACCGATGGGGCGAGAACGCGAGCGTCACCTTCTACTGCGACGACGAGTCGCACGTCTACCAGCCCACTCCAGAGGAGGTCGCTGCGGAAGAGGCCTACGAGGAGCGCCACGCTTCCTACAGCGCCATGCGTGAGCGCATCACCGAGTTCGCCAAGGAGGCTTTCCCGAAGTTCCCCGCCAAGGGGCAGTCGAAGCTGCGCCAGTGGGCCTGGGAGGCATTCGAGGAAGCCTACGGATGCGAGCCGGACGACGCCTGGGAGGGCTTCAAGCAGCCCCGCGCCAAGGCCCTCGACCAGTTCGTCCTCATGCGAGCCATCCCGGCATGCGTTCCCGCCGTCAACAGCCGGGTGCTCAAGTCCGACTACGAGCCGTGGTCCTACGACCTGGACGACCTGCTGGGCTTCATCTCCTTCGTGGACGACGTGCTCATGTGTGTTTGGCAATAGAAATATCGACACTTTGGCCTGACTGGAGTCGACACTTCGGCAGCGGATGCCGACCTGCCTTTATTGTCGTCCCAGCATCAGCGAGTCGCCCATTCGCTTGCTCTCACCTCCAAATTCCACCAGGCGACCGTGGTGCACGATGCGATCGATGGCCGCGGCGGCCAGTTTTTCGTCTCCGAGGATCATTCCCCACTTGCTGAACTCGATGTTGGTCGTGAGTATCAGGCTGCGCCTCTCGTAGCAGTTGGATATCACTTGGAACAGCAGCCTTGCTCCCTCCGGGTCGATGGGCATGTACCCGAACTCGTCGAGGATCACCAGGTCGCTCTTGTCTATGTCCGCAAGGTGCCTGTCCAGGCAGCCCTCCCGCTTCGCTTTCGTCAGCTGCAGGACCAGCCCCGCCGTCGTGAAGAACCGCACGCATCTGCCGGCCTCCACGGCCGCCCGGCCGACAGCGATCGCCAAATGCGTTTTGCCGCGCCCCGTCTGGCCGTGGAACACGAAGTCCTGGGCGCGCTCTATGAATTCCAGCGACTTCAGGTCCTCGGCGCCGTATCCCTCCGGGAACCCCACTTGGGAGAAGTCGTAACCGTCGAACGACTTCGTTTGCGGAAAGGCGGCTTTGCGGAACAGCCTCTCCTTCTTGCGCCGGGCCCTCACCTCCTGCTCCACCTCGATGAGCCTGCAGGCGATCTGAATCTGGCCGGCCGAGGCCTCCTGCGCAAACCACTCGCAGGACTCGTTGGAGAAGTACATTGAGCGCGCCAATGCCTTGAGCGCCTCTATGCTTCCTTTTGTCTTCGGGGCCACGGTCACATCGCCCCCTTCCCGAACGCCGCGTCGTACACGCCGAGGTCCACCGGCTCGTCGTAATCTACCGGCGCGCTCTCGCTCCTGAGCGCCGCCACCGCCATCCCGGCCTCGTCCACGCGCCCCGTGCGCGCAAGCGCGCTCTCCGCGGCCGACACCATGGCCGACCATCCCTTGTCCGCCGATACGTTGCGCATGAGCCTGATTCTTTGCGCCCTGGCATCCTTGTCCAAGCCGTCCATATAGGCGCGCAGCTCATCCGGGAGGGCGGCCCTGACCCGGCTGTTGCCCCACGCACCGGGCTTCCTGGCAAGCAGGGCCAGCTGGTTTGCCGGATCCGAGGTGTCGGTGGGGGCGCTCCCGTAGGCGCGCGGGTGCGTGACGACGAGGGCCCCGTCCGCGTCGGCGATGGACACCTCGCGCGCCCGCAGGGCGCAGACGACCTCCGCCAGCGCCAGCTCCGGGGCCAGCAGCGTCGACAGGGTGACGTGGTTCGACTCCAGCCGCACGCGGCCGAGCTTGTCGGTCTTGCGAATCTCGTAGCGCACCACATCGAAGGATTGCCCGGGAAGGCCGATGAGCGCCACCTTGTCCTCGACGAACAAGGCGCGCTCCTCCTCGCCCCTTGCCCAATGGTCCTTCTCGGACAGCGCCATGCAGCGGTCGAGCAGGCTTTTGTTGAAGCGCTTACCTGTGTCGAAGGACGGCACGGGCACGAACAGGTTGCGCCTGACGAATCCCACCTTGTTCTCGACGGATCCCTTCTCGTGCCCGGCATTTGGGTTGCAGAAGGAGAAGGCGAAGCCGTAATGGGCGGCGAAGGCGGAGAAGAGCTCCGTTGTCCTGACGTTGTCGCCGATGCGCCTGCCGACGCCCGCGGCGTTGTCGAACACTATCCTGGCGGGCACGCCGCCGATGTACTCGAATATGTCCTTGAGAGCCTGGCATACGCACTCCGCGTTCTCCCCGGGGAACACCTGGGCCAGCCCGACGTTGGAGAACGGAAAGGCGAGCACGAAGTAGCTCAGGCGGCGCCTTACGCCCATCACGTAGAAATCGGCCTCTCCGAAGTCCGCCTGCGCCTCGCCCGGCGCCCAAACCAAGTCCAAGAAGCGCTCCTTGCCGATGCCGAGCTCCTTCTTGAGCCTGCAGACATAGTGCCTGACGGTCGAGTCGGAGACCTTCGCCCCCTCTTCCGCCACCAGGCGCTCCCAAATGCGCTTGGCCGTATGGCGCTGCTTGTGCCAGCTCTTGGCATCCTCTTCCAGCCAGGAGATTATGAGCGGGCGGTATTGGTCCATGACGCTCGTCGATTTGCGCCTGGCGGGCGGGCGCGGCGACAGGTCGGACTCTTCGAGATACTTGTACACCGTGTCGCGGGAGACTTCTAGCGTTCTGCTGATCTCGGATACGCTATGTCCCCTCATGCGCATTTGCCTAATAGAATGTACTTTGGACATGCTGATCATATGCCTTTCTAGCCTTTCTTGTCGTTACCGAAGCAAAACAAGAATAGACATTGGTTATGGTCGGCATGTTCGCTGCCAGAGTGTCGAATTCCTACATGCCAAATTGTCGAGAATTACTTTGCCATATACATGGTGGAAGGCGGCGAGACGAGCCCCGGCGAGATGCGCAAGCTCATGCTGGGCCTCGGCATGCTGGACGGCCCCGAGCTCATCATCATGGATGAGCCCACGAACTACCTCGACCTCCATTCCGTGGAGGCCCTCGAACGCCTGCTGGCCGCCTACCCCGGCGCCCTCCTCCTCGTCTCCCACGACGCCGCCCTCCTGGAAGCCACCACGACCACGCGCTGGTCCATCGAAGAAGGAGAGGAGGGCAACGGGCGTCTAATCGTGGGATAGTGAGGCCTCTTCGGGGGCATCAGCGTCGATGCGTCTTGTGAGGCTTTCGGCGACCCGTGTCCTAGCAAAGATCGCTCTGGACTAAATATCCAATATAATGTATAAAATAGTCCAGTCAAAATACGAGGTGGTAGCTATGTTCATTGTCGATATGCTTGAAGAGAAATATGGGCGGGGAATACCTATCTTTACCCGGGAAATCCTCGATACTTTTCCCGGTACCGGGCGAAGCCAGCTCTACGAGATGATTCGCCTTGCTGTCATGTGCAACGCTCTTAAGCAGTTCGACCGTGGCGTGTACTATATTCCCGAACGGGGAGTTTTGTTTGATGAGGATGTGCCCATTAATCCCGAGTTGGTAATTAAAAAGAAATACCTTGAAGACAATGGCGAAGTGTTTGGCTTCAAGAGCGGTCTGAATCTGCAGAATATCGCTCACGTAAGTAACCAAATGCCCTTTACATTGGAGATAATTACTAATAAAGAAACTAACAATATGAGGCATATTCGCCCCTTTGGAGGATATCGGGACATAGTTCTCAAGCGACCTCGTCTTCTCGTTACGAAAGACAACGTCAGTGCTTTGGAGGCCATCAATCTTATAGAAACAAGCTGCTTCGAAGCGCTTAATGACTTTGAGTTAAGCTCGCTTCGAAAAAAATATGACAACGTTGATCGTAAGCTCTTTCTCGATTGCCTGAGTGCGTATCCGAAAAAAACGATGCAAAAGTACTTGGAGGGGGTAAGTAATGGGTATTTACTTGCATAACGACGAGAAAGCTTTTTTGGAAACGATAGATCGGGTTTCCAGATCGATGGGCATGAAATCGGAATTTATCGTCAAGGACTACTTCACGGTGCTACTGCTTCGAGAAGTTGTTGCGCGAAACCCGGCAGTGGTGTTCAAAGGCGGAACGTGCCTGTCGAAATGCTATGGTGTGATCGATCGCTTTTCCGAGGATGTCGACCTGGGAATGGAGGTAGAGCACGCAACTGAGGGTATGAGAAAGCGCTTGAAAAAGTGTGTTGTTGATTCGCTCGATGCTCTGGGTCTGTCTGTGCTCAATCTCGATCAGACACGGAGTCGCCGAGAATTCAACCGATATATTGCTCGCATCCCCTTTGGTTTTGGTCAAGAGGGCACCCTTATTGTGGAAACAGCGGTAATGTCGCCGACATCACCCGTGAGTGAGCGGCCCATCGAGTCGTTCATAGGCGCTTATCTGCGCGAGCATGGGCGTGACAACTTAGCTGAGCGTTATGGGCTGGAGGTGTTTTGGCTTACGGTGAATTCTCTCGAACGCACGTTTTGCGACAAAGTGTTTGCCGTGTGCGATTATGTTCTTGCCAACGAACCGCTGCATCGACAATCGCGACATATCTACGATCTTTGCCGCTTGCTTGAACAGGTGAAGCTCGACGATTCTCTCATTGAGCTTTTTGATGCTGTAAGAAGGCAACGTCAAGGCGGCCATCGAACTCCTTCAGCGAATTCCGACGTAAGGGTTTCAGGCGTTCTCGCTCGTATTGTGGCCGAGGAGAGCTACCGAGACGACTACGAGTCGGTGACGTACCCCTTGTTGTACGAAGCCCTCAGCTACGAAGAGGCCATCCAGTCTTTAACAAGAGTAAGCGCATTTTTGGAATGTAACGGACGGTAAGGTATAAGGGTATTCGCCATGGCGACCCTGCAGGCTCGCAAGAGTTCTTCATGGACGACCGACGGGTGCGCCTGCCGTGGATTCGTCATCATGCTTGCGGTGGGCAACGCGGAGTGCCCGCACGTTGCCTGAGAATACGCCCGACCCCCACGATAATGTTGTCATCCGCGTGCACCGTGACTGCGCAGCACTCATCGTGCGATTTGGCAGGAAAAGAGTGAGGCCGGAAATTTAGTTGTTGGGATTGAACAGCGCGAGCAGCTCTTCTCGGGACGACAGGCCCAGCTTCCGATAGATGTTGCGGATGTGGGTGCGGGCGGTGTTGTCGGTAATGAAGAGGCTCTTCGCAATGAAGGCTGATCCGTGACCGTAGCTCAGGTACCCGAGGATTTCCCGTTCTCGGGCGGTGAGCGACCCGCGCTGCGCCAGCTCCTCAATACGCGGTTGGCGCAAGGCGGCGATGGCATCGGTGCCGGAGGGTTCCTCGTCATCGGAGAGAGCGCCACGGCCGTAGAGCTGCCGCCACGATGCGTAGGCCAGCTGCACGATGACGATGGCGAAGTAGCAGAAGATAATGGAGCGAAGCATGATGCGCAGGTCGGTCTGGGAAGCAATGGCGTGATGGCAGATGAACCCCAAGAGTAGCACAACCGTGCAGAGAGCCAAGGTCACTCCGTACACGAAGGCCGGCGGCAGTTCTCCCGAGGCACTTGTGGCGGCGAGGGAGGCCAGGGCAAACAGAGATAGGAGCATATAGGGCGCATACACGATAAACGCGCTGAACGAGAAAAGCGAGCTGCCTTCCGGAAAGCCTGACATAAGAACGAGGAACGCCACCAAGCAGGGAATGACGAGTCTCCCGATGAGTAGGGACAGGGGCGTGTGCCCATGGGCGAGGCAGAGTACAACGGCCGCAACGGAAGCAGTGATGCAACCGACAAGCTCTGGTTGGAAGGCGGTGGCAGTCGCATCTCCTTGTTCGTCGGCAACGGAAATGAACAAACAAACGAGCAGACCGAGCAGGAACAGCCAATCCACGGTGAGCAGCGATTTCAGGGCAGATAGGAGCCCTGTGGTCTCTTTAGGCCCTTCAACTTCCCCTGTTCTCGCCGGGAGGCGCCCGAGCCGGCGGAAAAGGAAAGGTGAAACGGAGCCAGCGGTGGCGCAGGTTACGGTCACCATGGCATTGAGGGGCGCAGGCATGAGGGCCGTGAGCATAGCGACGATCGCCATGATTCCGCAGCAAAGACCTCCGTAAAACGTCGCATTGCGAATGTCCAGTGAGTAAAAAGGCAGCCAAGCCAGACCACCGATGGCGATGCCTGTTCCGCAGAGAAGGCCGATACCTACCAGGAAATCTTGAACGGGGGTATGGACCAAGGATGCAAACCATAGGGCGCCCAGTGAAAAAGGGTAGAGCAGCGAGAGCAGGCATGCCTGTTTGCGACGGTGGGGGAGCAGGGGGCGCCCGCTTCCCGCAACGGCAATAACCAAGGAGACCACAAGGCAGCTGGCCATGACGGATGGCGCGAAGATTTCGAAAACGGCCTCGCTGGCCATGGCGTTGCGTAGTGTTCGTCCTACGGCTGGAAAAAGGGGAAGGGGCGCCAGGAAGAATGCGAGCAACAGCAGCTCCGGTTTTTTGAGCAGTGGCGACTGAAGACTGGGCGCGCCGTTCGATGGTTTGGTGTTCTGCATGATAGACCCTCCTAAGGAGATTGTACTTCAACCGAACGGTACTGTCCCTCTGCGTGACCAGGCCAAATGTAAGATACTCCATTTTGTTGAGACGAATCTCACGCAAAAAGTTGGCGCATCTGGCTCTTTTTGGCGATTGATGCTCTTCTCGGGACTTTCTAGAGTTCAACGTGTCGTAATCACTCAGAAGGAGGATGAGATGAGCAAGAACCTTAACACCACCGAGATTCAGCAATCGGTCGGCGTCTCTCGCCGATCGTTTCTGACAGGTGCTGCCTTGGCAACCGTGGGAGCGGGTGCAGCGGGACTGTTCGGTTGCGCCCCGGCGAGTGGCGAGCCGGTGAAGGCTGCGGAGACGGGCGAGCCAGTCGTGGAAACGAAACTAGCTGTGAGCGAGTTCGGGGTGGAGTACCCGTGGACTGCGGAACCCCCGGCAATCGCTGCTGAGGATATTGAAGAAGAGCTGGACGTGGACGTGGCCGTCATCGGCTTGGGCGTTGCCGGCGTGGCCGCTTTCCGCGCCGCCGCAGAAGCTGGAGCCAAGACGGCGGCCTTCGAGAAGGGCGCTGAGCCCGGCGTGCGCTCTTCCCAGTACTGCTACGTCAACGGGACGCTCACCGAGCAGCTGGGCCTGGCCCATATGGACGAGCAGATGCTTATCGAGGATGAGTGGAACCAGTGCGCTCAGATGGCAAGCTATGCCATCATTCGCGACTTCATTCGCAATCAGTCCGATTCTTTCGATTGGTGGGTGGCTGGCGATTCTCGGATGTACATTCCCCAGAAGGGCGAAGTGGTGGGAAGCGCCATGGGGGGCACCGAGGAGCATCCCAGTTCCATCCATGTGATGACCGACCTTTCGATCGATTGGGAGAACGAGCCTCAGGCGGGCTATCCTACTCGCGTGGCACTCACCGATCATGTTGGCGTGGTGAACGAGAACTTGCAGCGCGGCATCGAAGCGGGATCCGAGGCCTACTTCGGGCATTTCGGCGAACAACTCATCATGGAGGATGGTCGCTGTGTGGGCGTCTACGTGCGTAACGCCGAAACGGGCAAGTACAAGAAGGTCAACGCGAGAAACGGCGTTGTGATGGCTGCCGGCGGCTGTGGCTCGAACCCCGATATGATTCGTGTGTTTTACCCCGCCATGGCCGAGAACGGCAACTTGAGTCCGTGGCCGAACATGGACGTCGAGGGAAACCCCACCAACACGGGCGATGCCTACCGAATGGGCTACTGGGCCGGAGCGGCTTTCAGCCAGATGATGGCCCCCATGACCCACGTCATGGGCGGTCCTAACGATGTGGCCGATATGGGCAGCTCTTCAGGCCTCACCTCTCCGCATTTGCGTCTCAACTACAATGGTGAACGATTCATGAACGAGGACAGCAACTGCTCTGATTGCGAGCTCGCCTTCGATCGGCAGCCGCAGCGCAAGGCGTTCCTTATTTTCGACAGTCACCTTGAAGAGCAGGTGGGAGACTGCATCCTGGACTTCCCCACCACCCTGGCCGAAATGGAAGAGAGAGTAGACGGCAAGACCGTCTTCAAGGCCGACACCTTGGAAGAGCTGTTCTCTTCCATCGAGGGTATGAACGTGGAAAACGCCTTGGCCAGCGTTGAGCGCTACAACGAGCTGTGTGCCTCCGGCACCGACGAGGACTTCGGCAAGCAGAAAAAGTATCTGTTCCCCGTGACCGACGGCCCCTTCTACGCCCAGCGCATGGGTATCGGCTTGTGCCTGACCACCATGGGCGGCCTGTCCTCCGACGAGCACGCCCACGTTATCAGCACTGAGCGAAAGGTCATTCCCGGGCTGTACGCTGCAGGCAACTCCCAGGGTGATCGCTTCGCGGTGAAGTACCCCTTCAAACTCTCCGGCGCCAGCCATGCTTTGGCTCTGTACTACGGCATGGTAGCAGGCCAAAACGCCGCTGCTGGCGAGTAATTCTTGTCGAACGGCGCCTTGCGAAGCCTCCTCCCCTCCTCTTGCAAGGCGTGTTCATAAAGGTTGCCTCCTGGCGATCTTCCCTCCCGGGCACTCTTCGGAGTGTCCTTTCGGTTTCCTCATAAGGAAACTTCGGCAGGTCGCGGAGGTTTTGACGGGTTATCGAAAACGGGGCGCTTATCTGGTGGTATCATCCTGCGGGAGAAGAGGAAGCCGGCGCCGGCGGCCCGTGGGGAGTGCGGGGCGCGGGGTGCCGAGACACGGATAGGGGCTGGCTATGACGGTGTTTCATCGGGTGACCGAGGGCAAGCTGGGTTCGCACGACGGGTGCGTCATCGAGGACGAGGTGTCCCAGGAGTTCCTCGACCGCATTCCCGGCGGCCTGTTCCGCTACCGCGCCGACGACGAGGGCGGCCTCATCGACTACGTGAGCCGCGACGTGCTTACCCTGTTCGGCTGCACTACCTACGACGAGTTCTGCGCCATCACGGGCAACACCTTCCTCGGCATGGTGCACCCCGACGACCGGGAGCGCGTGGTGGGGGACATCACCGCCCAGATTAAGTGCGGCGACACCGATGCGGTCACCTACCGGCTGAACCGTCCCGACGGCGCCGTGGTGTGGGTGGACGACCGCGGCCGCTACGTGGTGGACGCCGACGGCGCGGCCTGGTTCTACGTCACCATCATCGACATCACCGAGAAGGTGAGCTACCAGCACAGACTGGAGCGGGCCGAGGAGCGGGTGGAGATGCTGACGGTACTATCCCGCGACGTCATCTTCGACATCGACTGCCAGGACCAGACCGGCGAGGTGTTCGGCGACTTCGAGGCCCGCTTCGGCCGCGAGCCGGAGTCCAGCGACCTCGTGCTGCGGAAGCGCTGCGACAGGGAATGCTCCATCGACCTGGAGGTGCACGACATCGAGCCCGTCCAAGAGGTGGTCTCCCGCGGTGACTTCATCGACGCGGAAACCTCGCTGCCCGACGTGGAGGGCGACCCCATCTGGTGCCGCTACCAGTCCTTCGTGCTATTTAACGACGCCGGTTGCCCCGTGCGCCATGTGGGCCGGCTGCTGGACACCCACGAGATGGTCATGCGCGAGGCCACCCTGCGGAAGAAGGCTGAGCTGGACGGCCTCACGGGCGTGTTCAACCGGGAGGCGGCCCTGGCCCGCATCCAGAAGTCGCTGGTCAGCGACGAGTGCGCCCGCGGCTGCAGCCTCTTCCTCGTGGATGTGGACAACTTCAAGCAGGTGAACGACGGCTTCGGGCACCCCGAGGGCGACCGGGTGCTGCAGGAGATCGCGCGCTTCCTCTCGCGGAAGATGCGCAAGGACGACATCGTGGCCCGCATCGGCGGCGACGAGTTCGCCGTCTTCGCTGCGGGCCTCGGCCCCGGGGACGCCCTCGACCGCGTGCTCGGCCAGCTATCCGGCGACATTTACGCGGAAGGCGGCCGCCCCGAGGACATGCCCGAGGACCTGCGGCCGTCGGTGACCGTGGGCGTGGCCGGCACGCTGCGGGCCCCGGTCACCTTCGACGCACTGTATCAGACGGCCGACGAGGCCCTCTACGTGGCCAAGCGGGCCGGCAAGTCCCGCGGCACCCTGCGCGTTCTGGAGTAGGGGAGGCCTGGCGTCCCGCAGCCGACAGGCCTCGTGCGGCGCTAGCTTACGGTGTAGAAGGCGTACTCCGCCTCGCCCTGCGGGAAGGTGGCCTTCACTTCGTAGAGGTAGTTGGGCTCGATGCGCAGGGCAATGGCCCCGTCATCGCCCAGGGTGCTCGGGACATTCTCGTCCTCGGCCGCCGGGTCGATCTTGGCAGAGGCGTCCTTTATCAGGGGCGTACGCTCGATTTCCACCGACGTGGGATTCACCGAGAAGGCGATGAACGCATCGGTGGCCTCGGCGATGCGGGCGTCGGGGGTGTTCTCGCTTACCACGCCGTTGCCGTCGGCGGGCGCGGTATCGGCCTCGTTCTTAGAGGTCTGACCATCCTCGGTGACCCATTCCCACTCGAATGCGCACGGGTCCAGCATAACCGACACCTGGGCGTCGGCGGTCTTGTAGTCGAGGTTGCCCGAGGGCACTTGGCTCTGGTCGGGAGCGGCGAACACGGTATCCACAATGTCAGCGTACTGCTCGGCATCGGCGGGGTTGCCCTGTTCGATGACCTCAACCTTGCTGATACCTGGGTACTGGCCCGGGTAGCTTTCCAACATGATGCCGTTGCCCGTCACCTGCACGATGTTGCCTGCTACCAGGGCGTCTTCGTCGACATCCTGGCCGTCCACAACGATGGTGGCATCGTCCAGGTTGGTGGGAATGTAGGGGGTCTGGGTATCCTGGTCCACGAAGAGAACCTGGTCGCCGTTGGCGTAGGCCACCATGGCCGTGCTGACCACGTCGCCCGCGGGGGCTTCGCCGTTGTCGTTCGCGTTGGCGTCGGCTGCCGGTTCGGAGGCGTTCTTGGGCGCCGCGTCTCCGGTGCCGCCCTGCACGCCGCATCCGGCCAGGGCCACCAAACCGAGGGCCAGCAGCCCGACTGCTGCCACCCGCATCATCTTCGTAAGTTTCATAGCATCCGCCTTTCAGGGGAAGGAACGTGGGGCCATCATACCGCGCTGCCCGCCGTCGCAAGAGAACGGTTGCGAAACAGTAGAGGCAATACAGGAGAGGGAGGGCGGGTGTTCCGACCGAGCGCAGTTCACCCCAAGGGTACTTGCTCGCGATGCTCGCAGCGCCGACACGCGCCAGGGAATACCCGAGAGGTATTCCCAAAGCGAGGACTGTCTGAGCGAATCGGAATGCCCGCCCTCCCTCTCCGAAGGAGTCGAGTTGGCCGGGGCGCCCGGCTGGCTACAGCGCCTGGGCCTTCGCGACGCAGGCTTCCACGGCCTCCATGCAGGCTGCGCGGAAGGCGCGGGATTCCAGGGCCTTCACGCCCTCGATGGTGGTGCCGCCCGGCGAGCACACCATGTCCTTCAGGTCGCCGGGGTGGCGGCCCGTTTCCAGCACGAGCTGGGCCGATCCGGCCACGGCGGCCGTGGCGAACTCGTAGGCCTGGGCCCGGGGCATGCCCGCTTCCACGGCGCCGTCGGCCAACGCTTCGATGAACATGAACACGAAGGCCGGCGAGCTTCCCGCTACGGCGCTGGCCGCATCCATGAGGCGCTCGGGAATGACGATGCCGCGGCCGAAGCTGCCCACGAGGGCGAGGCACAGCGCCACGTCGGCCTCGGTGGCACCGGCACCCGGGCACACGGCCGTGCAGCCGGCGTTCACGAGGGCCGGGGTGTTGGGCATGCAGCGGATGAGGCGCATGGCGGCCGCATCGCGCTCGAACAGGGCGGCGATGCGCTCCAGGGTGAGCCCCGCCGCGATGGAGATGACCAGGGCGCCGGGGCGCACGGCATCGCGAATCTCCGCGATGACCTCGGGGAAGAACACGGGCTTCACCGCTAGCACCAGCACGTCGGCCGCCTCGGCCACCGCGCGGTTGTCGGCCGTGACTTGGATGCCGAAGCGCTTCGCCTGGGCCTGGCGCGTGGCCTCGGTCTTCGCCGACCCGATGATGTCGGCCGCCGTGACGGCGGCGCCTGCTGTCTGGCTGCCGAGCACCACTTCCTCGCGCAGCATGCCGCCGATGATGGCCGTGGCCATGTTCCCCAGTCCGATAAAGCCGATTTTCACCGTCGACCCCTTTCCAATCATGAAGGATGTTGCCCCAACACGTCGCCCAAACGGCGTTTTTGTCATCGCCGACAACCCTCTTCTGAACTGGGAAAATACATCAAAATACCAGGTCAGAAGCTTACGACAAAATTGCCGCTTGGGCGAATTCGCACTCTCGCAGTATACAAGAATGGGGCTCCCAGCCAGTGTCGGGAGCCCCATTCGCGGCGTTTCACGGGAAACAAGCGTTCCGTCCGCGCCTACACCTCCAGGTTCTTGAAGGCGTCGGGCACTTCCTTGAAGCCCTTGGAAATGACAGCGGCAATGATGAGGCCCACGATGAACCAGCTGATGCCCACGCCATAGGTGAGCGCATCGAAGCCGGTGAACACGTAGATCAGAATAAGGATACCGATCCAGGGGCAGATGAGGTAACGCAAGACGGCCTTGGCGCCGCGCTGCTTCTCCTTGCACCAGAAGTACCAAAACACGCCGAAGTTCAGGACGATGAACGACGCCAGCGCGCCGAAGTTCACCATGGGGGCGAGCACCGTCATGCCGCCGAACTGACCGGCGGTCAGGGTAAGAACGAGCGAGAACGCACCCAGGAAGATGGCGGCCACCCAGGGGGTCTGGTACTTGGGATGCACCTTGCCGAGCACGCGGGGCAGCACGCCGTCGCGGCCCATGGAGAATAGCAGGCGCGAAGAGGCGATCTGGGCATTCATGATGTTGGCGATGCCGATGGCGACGATGTTGATGACCAGCATGAAGTTCTGCAGCAGCAGACCGCCGGCAGCGTAGCAGGCATCGAAGAAGCCCATGTCGGGATCGGTGTTCGCCCAGTCGGGGAGAATGAGTGCGGCCACATAAGTCTGAGCCACGAACACGACGATCATGATGCACAGCGCGATGAGGATGCCCTTGCCGATGTTCTTCTCGGGCTTGTAGGTTTCCTCGGCCAGGGTGGACATGCCGTCGAAACCGAGGAACGACAGGCAGGCCAGGGATACGGCCGTGGCCACAAAGTGGAGGTCAACCTCGCCGGGTTTGTAGAACGGCTCGGTGGAGAACTCGCCGTAGCCGCCGCCGCCGGAGACATACATGCAGCCCACAGCAATGAACACGATGAGCGCCAGGATCTCCACGGCGAAGATGATCCAGTCAACGCCCTTCGACATGGTGATGCCACGCACGTTCACAAACGTGTTGAAAGCGATGAACACGACCACCCAAAGCCACCAGGGAGAGCCGGGCACGAGGGTGGTTCCCCAGTTGGCGACCATGACCAGCAGAAGCGAGGGCACCAGGATGTAGTCCAGCAAGATGAGCCAACCGGACATGAAGCCCACATGCGGGTTGATGGCGCGCTGCACGTAGGAGTACACCGAACCCGCGATGGGAAACTTGCTGGACATCGCGGCGTAGCTCAGGGCCGTGAAGCTGATGGCAACGAATCCGATGATGTACACGAGCGGGGTCAGGCCACCGGAATCAACCTGCAGCGATCCCCAGATGGACTGCGGTGCGATGAGCACCATGAACAAAACGCCGTACAGAACGACGTCGTGAAGCTGAAGGCCGCGCCTCAGCTCCTGCTTGTAGCCGAAGGCCTCGATGTCCTCACCGAGACCGATAGTCGGCTCTTGGATGGGTTGTGACATGGGTGTCTCCTCTCTTTCCCTTCCAAGCCTTCTCCTCGTGAATCGTGCGACCCGTGATCCCTCCCAGCACGGGTCGGGCGATTCCCCTTTCCTGCGCACTATGCGCGGCCATAGTTTACCATTTTGCACAGCATTATGGAGTGTAAGTGGCCCGTATTCCGCCAAGGGGAGAAGGTGCAGAGACCAAAAAGAAGCCGCCTTCCCAGGCGGCTTCTCGAGCAGGACGGCGACGGCGGTGACGGCGCCGCGGCGCCGGTGCGGCGCGGGCAGGGGAGAGCTTACCCCACCAGAGGCGGGAACTCGATCAGCTTCGGGGTGCCGATGCGCAGGGACAGTTGCACCTCGCAGGGCTTGCAGCCTTGACTGATCTCCACGTCGGATTGAACCGACATGTACATGTAGGTTTCCACGGCATCCCAGCCGGTGATGTTCATGAGCAGGCGCTGCATCTCCTTCGATGCGCACACGAGCGCCTCGTTGTATTCCTGGGCGCTGGCGTTCACGTACCACTTGCCCGCCGGGCCGAAGGTCTCCAGCACGGGCCAATGCAGCTCGAAGTTCTTCAGCACGTTCACGCGGACGGTGATCTGTGCGGCGATCTCGATGCCGGTGCCGCACAGCTCAGCATCGCCCATGGTGGCATGCACATCGCCCATCTGCAGCAGCGCGCCGGGGACGCGCACGGGGAAGTACAGACGCGTGCCCTTGGTGATGAGCTTGTTGTCCATGTTGCCGCCGTAGTTGCCCACGAAGCCGTCGGCGGGCGCGCCCTCGTCCGGCGCAGTGCCGATGACGCCGATCATGGGGTTGATGGGGAAGCGCACGCCGTTGAAGTCGGCCATGCCTCCCTCGATCTTGATCTTCTTCGTGCGGTAATCGGTGCCCTCGAACAGAGGACCGCAATGGTCGTCAGTGGCGATGGTGCCCTCGTCGGTCACCTGGATGTCGTAGATGTCCACGACGAGCACGTCGCCCACTTCAGCGCCTTCCACGTACACAGGGCCGGCGGCGGGGTTGGTGATGTTGTAGGAGAAGTCCATGTCCTTCATGGTGACGGTTTCGTCGGTCAGGCGGCCCGAGAAGCAGTCGAGCGTGTTGAACTGCAGCACCTCGCCCGGCTGGGCGGTGTAGCACGGCGGATTGTCCTTCGAGAACGCGTACACCCTGTCTTCGATGATTTGCACGGTTTCCTCCTCTGCTTGCGTGGTGGCGCGACCCCTTGCCGCGCTGGGTTCCATCATACTCTTCTTAGATTACTCGTGCAGGCGGGCCTTCGCGGTTAACTCGGTCGGGGTGATTTTCCACACGAGCGTGCGTGAAAGCTCCTCAGCCAGGGCGGCCTCGAAATGCCCGAGGTTCTCGGCAGCGTAGCGCTCGGCGATGGCCCGCAGGGCGGCAATGCGCTCGGCGTCGTCGGTCACCTCGGCGACGGTGCCGCGCACCACGGCGCTGGCGTACTCGGTGGAGTATGCCTCGGGCAGCGGCACCACGTCGCGTACGCCCGCCAGACACACTGCGGGGTGCTCGCGCAGAAGCTTCGACTTCGTGCCGTGCTTGGCGGAATGAAAGTAGATGGCGCCCTCGAGCACCGCCGGAGACACGGGGATGCTGTAGGGAAGCCCCTCGTCGTCGGTGGTTGAAAGCACGGCGTAAGGGCACGTCTCAAGCACGTCCCACCCGAACTCCTCGCTCTGCTCGCGGTCCTTCCTGCGCATGAATGCCCCTTTCGACGTTCATGAATTCTGTCCGCATTATAGCGCGGGAAACTTTAGGAGAGAGCATCGCCAATTCAATGCGGAAAAGTCATCAATGTTTAACTTATGGAATGGGAGCATTCTCGTGCTTTTCCTGGGGATAGGTGATTGAATACCTATCCCCTTTTTGGTACAGTTTCTCTGTAAGTCTAGCAATATGCTAGACATTGATGAGACCACGAATGCCGGTGACGAGCCGGCCCTGATTGAAATGAGATTTCACGTGAAAACGCTGCTTACTTTTGCTTCGCGATCTTGTGCTGCGCTGAAAAGCCGCCTCGGCGTGCCGGTGATGGCCGGCGTTCTCGCCCTTGCCCTTGCCGTGGCACCGCTTCCGGCCATGGCCATGGAAGATGACCGCACTGACGAGTCGGTCTTGACGGTCCCTGCGACCGCTAGCGGTGAGGCGGCCGGCGAGAAGACCGGTGCCGACGCTAATGCCGATGAGGAGGCGACGCAAACGGTCACCATCTACCATTTCGAGCTCGTGCACTACGACGACCCGACGCTCGAAGATTGGGGCGTTCCTGAGCTGACCGGTACGCGTCTGCTCGGCACCACGACGGTGGAAGGCTTGAAGCCGGGCGATGTGGTGAAGGCATGGGATCATGTGGGCACCAACCCCGGGTTCGCCTTCTTCGACGGCTGGCCGCGTGAGCTGACCGTTTCGGATGACCCGTCGAAGAACGCCATTCGGCTGAACTACTTCCGCCAGTCCAGCGATGTGACGGTGAACTACTACGAGGCGTCCTTGCTTGATTCCACGGCCTCGATGCCGCTGTACAACCATACGGTGGTCGAGACGATCGGCGATCATACGGTGGGATTCACGAAGATGGGAAGCGAGGTGCGCAAAAGCGAGCTGTTCGCCGACGTTCTGACGGGCGATGAGCTGGCCGAGGCGACTGAACCCGTTGATGGTCTGGCCTATGTGGGCAGCTACCCCGAGGACGTGTTCGTGAACATGGACTCCTCGAAAAACGAGATCAACCTCGTCTACACGCGTCCTGTGGTGCGACCCGATGAGATTGAAGTGGGAACCGAATCGACCGAGACGCCCGACGATCCGGACGCGGGCGAGACGCCTGGTGATCCTGTCGCGCCGGAGGCTCCGGATGCAACGCCCGACGGGCCCTCCGACGGCGGCACGGGCGATGGGGGCAACGCGCCGGGGACGCCGGGCGGCTCCTCGGGTAGCGGTTCGGACGCGAGCAAGCCGAACGCGGGAGCGACTTCCAACGGCGGCAGCCAAGGCACCCAAGTGATCGATGAGGCTGCGGCGGAGAATGCCAATCACGCCGAAGCGGAGGCTGCTTCCAAAGACGGTGTGCTGACGCTTCCTCAGACGGGCGACGAGAAGGGCCTGGTGTTCGCCGTGATCCTTCTTGTGAGTGGCGTTGCCGCCGTTGGGGCCGCCATGGCGTTTCGCAAGATTCGCCGTTAGCGCGCGTTTCTTCGTTGTACACTCTGGGAGGCAATCTTCAGTACGAGGAAGCGACAACGGTGGGAACGAATCAGGCACGCTGCGAACAACATTACGAGCAACGCTATGAGCAATGGGCGGCTCCCCTGCGGGGCCGTCCTGGCGTTGTTCAGGCGTTCAACATCGTCAACCGCGGCATCGTGATAGTGTTTTATGTGGCCTATGCTTTGTTGCTCGGGTGGGCCTGCGTGAGCGATCCGTGGAGGCTGGTTCCCCTCGTCGGCGTCACCGCCGTGGGGTTCGTCGCAGTGAGTTTCTTCCGGAGGCGGTTCAATGCGCCGCGGCCCTACGAGTGCTGCGCCATCGCGCCGCTCATTGCTCGCGATGGCGCGGGTAAGTCGTTTCCGAGTCGGCATACCTTCTCGGCCTTCGCCATCGCCACTAGCTGGTTCGCCGTGAGCGCACCCGTCGCCATCGTGCTGCTGGCCTGCGCCTGCATCGTGGCCCGCATCCGCGTGGTCGGCGGCGTGCACTTCCCCCGCGACGTGGCAGCGGGCGCGGCCCTCGGCATCGCCGTGACTCCCAAGGGGGCCAGCTGGGACGACATCTACCTACGCCAGTACGCCGACCCGGTGCTGTGGGGCTGGGGGTCGAATTCCCCGGTGGAGCTGTTCGAGCTCACCTATTCGGCGGGCTGGGGCAACTACGCCCAGTACGGCGACGCCACGGTGGACGCCCATCTGGAAGCGGCCCAGGCGGCCCGCACCGTGGAGGAATCCTTTCCCCTCTACCAGGCGGCCCAGTGGGACGATGCCACCCAGACCGGCGTGGCGCCGGA
>OFHN01000754.1_pt1 | contig 27217 bp, 25 predicted proteins | sample 1521321 | NCBI WGS metagenome assembly OFHN01 (sample SAMEA3504130, study PRJEB24116) | mouse gut metagenome | biome: mouse gut; feature: mouse-associated habitat; material: faeces | place: Denmark | collected 2011
AAAAGTTTTACCGCCGCTATATTGACCTCGGCCTGACGCCGAAAGCGGCGGACAGGGAGGCCATTAAAGATATACGCAAGGACTTTGAACAGGGCTTCCAGGGCTGGGAATATAAATTCAACACCGTTGCATCCAGCAGGGGCGATTATCCGTTTATTACAATGACGTTCGGCATTGGTACGGGGAAATTTGCGAAAATGGCGGCAACGCTTATGCTGGAGGTCCGCCGGAAAGGGCAGGGGAAAAAGAACTGCAAAAAGCCTGTGCTTTTTCCGAAGCTGGTGTTTTTATACGACGAAAAGCTGCATGGCCCCGGCGGGGAGCTGGAGGACGTTTTTGAGGCGGGGATTCTCTGTTCCTCCAAAACGATGTATCCCGACTGGCTTTCTCTTTCGGGCGAAGGCTATGTAGCAGAGATGTACCAGAAATATGGCGCGGTTGTCAGCCCCATGGGGTGCAGGGCGTTCCTTTCGCCGTGGTTTGAGCGGGGCGGCATGGAGCCGGCTGACGCGGCGGACAAGCCCGTATTTGTTGGGCGTTTCAATATTGGCGTTGTCAGCCTGCATTTGCCGATGATTTACGCGAGGGCAAAACAGGAGAGCCGGCCGTTTTATGAGGTTCTGGACTATTATCTGGAACTGATACGGCAGCTGCATATCCGTACCTATGCCTATTTGGGGGAGATGCGCGCGTCTACAAACCCGCTGGCTTACTGCGAGGGTGGTTTCTACGGCGGGCATCTGGGGATACATGACAAAATCAAGCCCCTGCTGAAAGCGGCAACGGCCTCTTTCGGCATTACTGCGCTGAATGAATTGCAGGAGCTGCACAATGGAAAATCGCTTGTGGAGGACGGGCAGTTTGCCATTGACACATTGCAGCACATCAATGATAAAATAAACGAATACAAGCAGGCGGATGGCAACCTTTATGCCATTTACGGCACGCCCGCCGAAAGCCTCTGCGGTTTGCAGGTGACGCAGTTCCGCAAAAAATACGGCATTGTGGAGAATGTTTCTGACCGACCGTATGTCAGCAACAGCTTTCACTGCCATGTGACGGAGGATATTTCACCGATTGAAAAACAGGATTTGGAAAAACGCTTCTGGGATTTATCCAACGGCGGAAAAATACAGTATGTCAAATACCCGATAGATTATAATTTGGACGCGATACGCACGCTGGTGCGTCGGGCGATGAAGATGGGCTTTTACGAAGGTGTGAACCTTTCCCTTGCCTACTGCGATGACTGCGGGCATCAGGAGCTGGAAATGGACGTCTGCCCGAAATGCGGGAGCAAAAACCTGACGAAAATCGAGCGCATGAACGGCTATCTTTCGTATTCACGGGTGAAGGGCGATACGCGGCTGAATGACGCAAAAATGGCGGAGATTGCGGAAAGGAAAAGTATGTGATGCGGTACCATAATATTACAACGGACGATATGCTCAATGGCGAAGGGCTGCGGACGGTACTTTGGACGGCGGGCTGCGGGCACCAGTGCAAAGGCTGTCAGAACCCTGTGACATGGGACCCGGAGGGGGGGCTGCTGTTTGACGAAGCCGCTGAAACGGAGCTTTTTGCGAAGCTGGGAAAGGATTATATCAGCGGGCTGACGTCCAGCGGCGGCGACCCGCTTTTTCCTGCCAGCCGCGCGGAAGTGGAACGGCTGGCGGAAAAGGCGAAACGGCTCTTTTCGGAAAAGGATATCTGGCTTTATACGGGCTACCGCTGGGAGGAAATCAGCGCACTGCCGATAATGGCGCATATTGACGTTCTGGTGGACGGGAAATTTATGGAGGATTTGAAGGACAGCAAGCTGCACTGGAAAGGCAGCTTCAACCAGAGAATTATAGATGTACAGAAATCCCTGAAAAACAGCGCTCTTTATTTTTACACAGCGGAATAATGCGTTATATGGAACGGAAACGGGAAACTTCCGGAAGGCCGTATGATTTTGCGCCCGAAAAGGCACACTGTAAAGAAAAAGAAAATTTTTCTTGCTTATCCCGGAACAGTGTGCTATACTCTATATCAATAAAAGGGAGTAGCTTGGCGCGGTTCGCGTTTCCGGCGTTCGTCATCACGGCTTTTGCCCGGACGCCGCCCTTCAAAAGCCTTTTGGCTGTTCGAGGAAAGCAAGACTTTTATTGTACAATGTTATTTTTGTGCAATGAAAGTCTTTTTTCGTTGCACAGAAGAAGGAGGAGAAAAAATGGAAAAACTTTGGACAAAGAAAAAAGAAGAACTTTTTGCCCTGCTGGAAAGCGGCGGGCAGGGGCTGGGCGGCGGTGAAGCGGCGGCACGGCTGGAAAAATACGGCGAAAACAGGCTGAAGGAAGGGAAGCGGAAAGGGCTTCTGCGAGTATTTGCGGAGCAGTTCGCGGATTTGCTTGTCGTGATACTGATTGCGGCGGCTGTAATTTCTGCCGTAACAGGCGGCTGGGAAGGCACGGTTGTCATCATCGCGGTGCTGATACTGAACGCCATACTGGGTACGGTACAGCATTTTAAGGCGCAGAAATCACTGGACAGCCTGAAAGCAATGTCCGCGCCGCACGCAAGAGTTATGCGGGACGGGGAAAAGCTGGAAATCCCTGCCGCAATGCTTGTGCCGGGGGATATTCTCCTGCTGGAGGCAGGGGACGTTGCCGCGGCGGACGGGCGGATACTGGAAAACCATTCTTTACAGGTCAATGAAAGCGCGCTGACAGGCGAATCGGAAAACGTCAATAAAAAAGACGGGGAGATTCCGGAGGAGGAACTGCCTCTGGGGGACAGGCTGAATATGGTTTACAGCGGCTCCCTGGTTTCCTATGGGCGCGCCGTTGTGCTTGTCACAGCAACAGGCATGGATACGGAAATGGGAAAAATCGCACATTTAATGGAATCCGCGCAGGAAAAGGCAACGCCTCTTCAACGCAGTCTGGACGATTTTTCAAAAAAACTTTCCATAATCATCCTGGCGGTCTGTGCGGTGGTGTTCGCGCTGGGCGTATGGCGGGGCATGGGCATTGGCGGCGCGCTGATGTTTGCCGTTGCGCTGGCAGTGGCGGCAATTCCGGAGGCCCTCAGCTCCATTGTGACAATCGGGCTGGCAATTGGCACGCAGAAAATGGCGAAGGAAAACGCTATCATCAAAAACCTGCGGGCTGTGGAAAGCCTGGGCTGCGTTTCTGTGATTTGTTCCGATAAAACAGGCACGTTGACGCAGAACCGCATGACGGTGCAGAAAGCCTTTGCGGACGGGCGCGAATGGGACGCGGGCGAAGCGGGAACGGCGGATTCCGGTATCCTGCGGGAGGTGATAACGGCAGGCGCGCTCTGCAACGACGGTTCACTGCGCGGCGAAACACAGATCGGCGACCCAACGGAAACCGCCCTGTTGACATTCTGCCGCCAAAGTGGAGGAAATGAGGAAGCACTCCGCAGGACGCACCCGAGGATGGGGGAACTGCCTTTTGATTCCGACAGAAAATTGATGTCTACCCTGCATGAAATCGGCGGGAGGGCGCTGCTTTTGACAAAGGGCGCGCCAGATGTGCTGCTGGGGCGGTGCATAAGGATAAAAACAGAAGCAGGGACGGTAGAAATGACGGACGCCTTGCGGGAGGAAATACAGCGGCAGAACAGCGCGTTTTCTTCACAGGGGCTGCGCGTGCTGGCGTTTGCGGAAAGGGAATGGAACGGCGGCGCGCTTTCTTTGGAGGCGGAAAACGTTTTAACGTTCCTTGGGCTGATAGCCATGATGGACCCGCCGAGGGAGGAATCAGCGGCGGCTGTGGCGGACTGTGTACGCGCCGGTATCCGTCCGGTGATGATAACGGGCGACCATAAGGTAACGGCTTCGGCAATCGCCCGGCAGATCGGCATACTGCGGGAAGGCGGCAGGGCTCTTGAGGGGGCGGAGCTGGAGCGCATGAGTGATGAAGAATTGCGGGAGCAGGTGGAGGAGATTTCTGTTTATGCTCGCGTTTCGCCGGAGCATAAAATCCGCATTGTGCGGGCATGGCAGGAAAACGGGCATATTGCGGCAATGACGGGCGACGGCGTGAACGATGCACCCGCGCTGAAACAGGCGGACATCGGTATTGCAATGGGCATTACGGGGACGGAGGTTTCTAAGGACGCAGCGGCGATGATATTAACAGATGATAACTTTGCTACTATCGTGCAGGCGGTCGGGAACGGTCGGAACGTATACCGGAACATTAAAAATTCCATATTATTCCTGCTTTCCGGCAATCTGGCAGGGATCCTGGTGGTGTTGTTTACGTCCCTTTTTGGGCTGCCTTTGCCATTCACGGCGGTACAGCTTCTGTTTATCAACCTGCTGACGGACAGCCTGCCCGCTCTGGCGGTGAATATGGAAAAGCCGACGGGTGATCTGCTCAACGAAAAGCCCCGCGACGCTTCGGAAGGGATTCTGACAGGGGATTTCCTGCGGAGATTGGGCGTACAGGGCGGCATGATTGCGGCGGCGACAATGGCCGGCTTCTATTCCGGTTTGCGGGTAAGCGGCGAAATGGCGTGTACAATGGCGTTTGCGACGCTCTGCATGGCGCGGCTGTTCCATGGGTTTAACTGCCGGGGGAGCCGCTCTGTGTTCCATCTGCCAGGCAACCTTTACAGTATTGGAGCGTTTGCAGTCGGCGTGCTGTTCCTGATGGCTGTGCTCCTGATTCCAGGGCTGCATGGACTGTTTGATATCAGCAACGCTTTGACAGGCGCAGATATTTGGAAAATTATCGGGCTTGCGTTCCTGCCAACGGCGGCTGTGCAGATTTTACGGGTTTTGCGGGAAGGAAAGCGGAAAGCGGCCTGATGGATATAAAGAGGTTAGATTTGAGGACAAAAAAATAAGTACAGGATATGGAACGGTAACAGACAGGGCGGCGGGATAGTCACCGCTGCCCTGCTATAATGCCAATAAACCGGAAACTTCCGTTTATTTCTTCTCAAATGCTACGACACCGCATTCATAAGGGTGGTCGTAACATAGAATCTCTTTATCGCGGCATCTATATAGGAGTAATTTCATTATAATAAAGAAATCTCCGCCACCGCAGAAAATCATAATTTCAGACAACACAAAAAGCTCAAAACTTCCGATACCTGCAGCGATACCTGCCAGTCCAAAGCCCAAAACTAAGGTAGGCATAGCAACACCTATAATGTACTGCCGTTTGGTCAGCGGTTCGGTACAAGTACAATAGGGAGTGAGCATTTTCCAAATGATACCAAAGGCAATCGCGTTCCAGCGCCTTTTGGCAAAAAAAGCCCAAGTCAATCCATGGATAGCTTCATGAAGTACAATCAACAAAAGCAACACAATCAAAAATACAATATACGTGGAGAGAGAAAGGGAAAGATTTCTGTTATTACTTGAATTAGCAAACAGATACATGATTAAGGCAAGTATTGCAAAGGGCAGCATGATGATAACAGCCATAATATTTGCCTGCAAGACACTAACCGTTAAATCTCTTTTCAAATATCCTTTTTGCGCCATTTCCTCACAGGTTTTCTCAAAATCTGTTTTTCGTTTCTGCTCAACAGGGGTAAGCTGCCTTTCTTTATTTTGCATGTTTTTTCTCTCCAATCCCGCTTTGTTGGTTTGTACCGGGGGAATTATATCATATCCAATTCCGAAAAGCAATCCATACCTTGCCTTGTCCCTTGGCTGTCTGAATTTTTTCCATTGCCGTTCCGTTGCCAAAACGGGGAACAGGATTTTACAACCATGCCCCTGTGCCCCGACTTCTACCAGAAAACAAAATAGAACGTTTTGCAATAGGGAGTGAAAAGGTTTGATTTTTAAGACGTTTTGCCGATGGGTATTTTGAATATTTTATTTACATTCCGGCAATATCCAGACCCCGCACAAGTATGGACGGGGAGCCTTTCCCGCCGGAACTGAAATACATATCATTCGCAACGTCCTCAATAGCCTCCAGCAAGCGGTAGAAATTTCCCGCTATGGTAATCTGCTCCACAGGCCGCCCGAGTTTCCCGTTTTCTATAAGGAAGCCGCTTGCGGAAAGAGAAAAATCACCGGATACGGTATTCGTGCCTGCGTGCAGACCCATGAGGTCGGTGATGAAAAGCCCGTTTTGGAGGGCTTCAAACAGTTCATCCCTGCTTTTTGTACCTTTTTGCAGATAGAAGTTGGTGCAGGCTGTTTTGACGGGAGCGGTCAGGGAGGCTTTGAAGCCGTTTCCGGTCGACTCTGCGCCATCTGCTTTTGCGGATTTCCGGTTATACAGGAATGTACGCAGTGTACCATTTTCGATTACAGCTTTATTTCTGCCGGAAACACCTTCGCTGTCGAATGGCGTGGAGGCATATCCACCGGTCAGGAGCGCATCGTCCCGCAGTGTGACAGCAGTGGAAGCAATATTCTGCCCCAGCTTTCCGCCCAGAAGGGAAAAGCCTTTCTGCACGTTTTCCGCGTAAAATATGCCGCAGAACGCACCCAGCAGGGCGACCATCGCCTCTCCATACAGTACGGCATCATATTTCCCACTGGGGACGGAGGCTGCGCCAAGCTGCATAGCCGCACGCCTTGCGGCTTCGCGTCCGGTCTTTTCAGGGTCGAAACCGTTCCAGTCCTGGTCTTTCCAGAAATATGAGCCTGTTTTTGTTTCGTCCCCCTTACGGGCGATTGCGGAAACAAATGCGGTAGCGTAATTTTTGGCAAAGGAAACGTCCAGCCCACGGCTGTTGCGGATTACCGTTTCCACGCGTACCGTCCCCAGCACGCAGTAATCCAACAGGGCGACTTCCTCCGCACCGGCAAGCGCAGCCTGTTCCATGCGCTTTGCCGCATCTATTTTTTCGCTGACGGACAGCCGCTCCAGCCCTTCATGGATTCCCTGCAAAACAGGATATTCCTTTTCGCCGGGATAAAGTTCTTCTGCGTCTTCCGGCGGGAGCAGGGCGGCGTTTTCCTTTGCCGCGCTGACAAGGAAAGGGATGGCGTCTGCCGCCAATTGTTCTGTGCAGGCGTAGCCTGTGCGTCCGCCGATATTCCCGCGGAAGGAAACGCCCTCTGTACGGCTGTTTTCATAATGGGAAACCTTACCCTCCAAAACCAGCACCTCAAAGCTGTCTGCCTGCTGGTAATATGTTTCACAGTCGGTAAAGCCTTCTGTTTCTGCGGCTTTTGCCAGCTGTTCAAAAAATTCGTTCCGTTCCAATGCGTTACCCCCTTCCGCCTACTGTCATGCGGCTCACCCGCAGCATGGGCTGTCCGACGTCCGTAGGGATGGAGCCGCTTTTGCTGCCGCACATTCCCTGCGCCCGTTTCGGATTGTTTCCGACCATGTCAATATCCCAGAGCACTTCCGGCCCTTTGCCGATGAGTGTTGCGCCGCGTACAGGCTCGGCAATTTTTCCGTTCCGTATCATATAACCCTCAAGAACGGCGAAATTGAAAGAGCCTGTCGCAGGGTCTACACTGCCGCCGCCCATCTGTCTGGCATAAAGCCCGTATTCTGTGGCAGAAATGATCTCCTCCGGCGTGCTTTTGCCGGGGGCGATGCAGGTATTTGTCATACGGCTGGTGGGGGCAAAGCGGTAATCCTGCCTGCGGGAGGAGCCTGTGATTGCCGCGCCCATTTTCCTGCCGTTCAGACGGTCAACAAGATAGGATTTTAATACGCCGTTTTCAATCAGCACGTTCCGCGCGGTTGGCGTACCCTCATCGTCCATGGCAGAGGAACCCCATGCGTTGGGGATTGTTCCGTCATCAATTGCCGTCACAAGCGGAGAGGCAATTTGCTGACCCAGCCTGCCCGCAAAAACAGAGGCATTTCGGGCGACTGCCGTGGCTTCCAGCCCATGTCCGCACGCTTCATGGAATATCACGCCGCCGAAACCGTTGTCAATCACTACGGGGAATTTTCCGGCAGGGCAGGGCTTTGCGCCCAGCATGGTGACGGCAATGCGGGCGGCTTCCCGCGCGGTTTCCTCTACATTGATACGCTCAAAAAGTTCCATGCCCTCAGAACCGCCCGGCCCAAAATGGCCGCTCTGTTTTTCCGAAGCGGAGGACGCGACTGCCTCTACCGTAAAGCGTGTGCGCACTCTGTCCTCCTCGCCCCATATGCCTTCGGAATTGGCAACAAGGACGTGCTTGGAAACCTCCAGAAAGCCGGTACGGGTCTGCGTGATGGATGGGGAGTATGCTTTTGCTGCCTCTGCCGCCAGCCGGAGGTATTCCGCCTTTTGGGATTTGGCAGTGTTTTTCGGCAGGATACGGATGGGATTGATACAGGGGCGCACTGTTTCCCGCCAGTTTTTCCGGCTGTGCTGCACGCTGCTTTTCATTGCTTCCGCACAGCCGCGCGCAATCTGTATCAGGTTTTTTTCCGACATATCGTTTGCGTAACCATAAATCGCCTGTGTCCCGAAAAACAGACGCACGCCCGCGCCGCAGCTAAGGCCGCTCTGCGCCGTTTCCACTCTGCCGTTTACCATACCGATGCTGCCCTGTTCCGTCCGTTCGGCATAAAGCTCGGCAAAATCCGCGCCCGTTTCCAGCGCGGCTGTTATGATATTTTCTACCGATGATCGTTTCAGCATAATTCCTCACTTCCCTGTCCGTTTTCAATTTCTTCCAGATACAGGCTGACAGCGTTCAGGTAGTGCAGCGCGCCGCCGGTCTGGGGAATCTGGTATTTCTGTTCAAAGGCTTCATACGGAATGGATTTCCGGCCGCCCTGTTCCGCTGCCTCCCAATATGCTTTGAGCGTTGCAAAGGGCAGGAGGAAATATTCATCCTGCACGGAAAAATGCACCAGCAGGAACGAAAGCCCGCGCTGTTTCTGAAATTCATCCAGAAAGGCAATCTGGTGCGCGTGTATATTTTGCAAAGGGAGGTGTTTCTGCGCCGTTTCCTTTGCATCGAACGCCAGCGGCACACCCTGCGCCGCACCAATATAATCCACTGTGCTTGTTTTCTCGAAATAAGCAAGCGTGATATTGCGGCTTTGCGGGTCTATCTGCACAGGGACAATGGGCGTGGGGATTTTCTGGAGCAGGGCAAGCCCATCCCGGCGATAGCGTTCGTTTGTAAAGTTGATCAATTCTTCCAGAGAACTGCCCCGCAGTCCCCTGCTGTTCCAATGCGGCATAGATTTCGTCCTTTTCTGTATCTTTACAGGAACTGCCGGAATTCTCCGTATCCGGCTTCTTCCAGTTCTTCTTCCGGTATAAAGCGCAGTGATGCGCTGTTGATGCAGTAACGCAGGCCGCCCAGCTCTGCGGGACCGTCATTGAATACATGTCCCAGATGCGCGTTCCCGATGCGGCTGCGGACTTCTGTGCGTACCATGCCGAAAGAAAGGTCGTCGTATTCGTTGATGGTGTTCGGGTCGATGGGTCTGGCAAAGGCAGGCCAGCCGCAGGAGGAAGGAAATTTATCCTTTGAGGAAAAAAGCGGCTCTCCCGTTGTGATGTCTACATAAAGACCGCGCTGCCCTGTTTTCCAGTATTCGTTTTCAAAAGGCGGCTCGGTGGCGTTCCGCTGTGTAACGGCAAACTGCATTGAGGTCAGGGTCTGCTCCAGTTCCGCCGTTGTTTTGGCATGATACTTTTCGGGGTCAACAACTTTCTGTTTCAGCTTCGCGATTTTTGCAAAATTGATATGACAGTAGCCGCCGGGGTTCTTTTCCAGGTAAGCCTGATGGTATTCCTCCGCCGGAATAAATTGCAGCAGGGGCAGGTTCTCCACCATGATGGGCTGGGTATATTCCTTTTGCAGCTCTGCAAGGAAAGCGGCGGCAGCCTGACGCTGTTCCTCTGTCAGGGAATAGATTCCGGTACGGTACTGGACGCCGATATCCATGCCCTGCCTGCCAAGTGAAGTCGGGTCGATGGTGTAGGCATATTCCCGCAGAAGCTCCGAAAGGGGGAGGATATCCGCGTCAAAAACAACCTCGACGGTTTCGGCGTGGCCGCTGTGCGCGCAGACTTCCTCGTAGGTGACAGTTTCCGAAAGTGCGCGGTTTTCACCCTCTTTTTTGCCAAAAGCATAGCCCACACGTGTCGAAAGCACGCCGGGAAGGGTTTTCAGGTAGTGCTCCGTTCCCCAGAAGCAACCACCCGCAAGGTAAATCGTTTCCTGTTTCAAATCAAATCATCTCCAATTCGTACCTGTTCCGGACATTACAGAGCCGATTCCGTATAAATCCGTCCGCCTATGTTTCAGCAGGGGCAGTTCCCGCCTTACTTTTTCCACTTTTGAGAAATCCAATTCCACGGTCAGTATGTCCTCTTTTTCTTCCAGCTGGCCCAATACCGTTCCCCATGGGTCTGTGACGATGGAATGTCCCCAGGAATGGTAGGAAGCGTTTGTGTCCCGCGCGGGGGCACAGCCTGCCATAAAAATCTGGTTATCCAACGCGCGCGCCCGAAAGGAAAGCTCCCAATGGGCGGGACCTGTCGTCATATTGAATGCGGCAGGGACGATGACGGCGGCGGCGCCCTCCAATACAAGCAGACGCGCCAGCTCCGGAAAACGGATATCATAACAAATCATCAGCCCGAAACGACCCCAGGGCGTATCGAATGTTGTCAGCCATTCGCCGGGGGTAAAGGTATCGGATTCCATGAAATACTGCCCGCCCTCAATGTTGATATCAAACAGGTGCATTTTGCGGTGGAAAGCGGTGCGGTGCCCTTTGGAGTCGAACACAACAGAGGTATTGTAAATTTTGTTTTTGCATTTCTCCGGCACAGAACCCGCCACAAGATATAAACCCAGTTCCTTTGCCGCCTCTGCAAGTCCCTGCAAAAATGGTGCGTCCAGTTCCATAGCATGGCGCACAAACGCGGCGTTCTCATAGGGGCAGGCGCACATTTCCGGCAGTACCGCCATGTCCGCACCCTCTGCTTTCGCCTGCTTCAGAAGGGGCAGTATTCTGGCAATGTTTTCCTCCGGTGCAGCGGCGGTTTTCAGCTGAATTAAAGACAGTTTCATGCGGTCGCTCCTTTCTCTGGCTGTAAAGATTTTTTATTTTCTATCATACAGTATACGTTTTTACGCGGGATAAGGCAAGGGGGAGTTCAGGGAGAGGATTCGACAAATGGTCTGTGAATTTCGATGGAAATTTTTAGAGAAACAGGATGGAAATTATACAGAATATGAAGAAACGGGATAGAACGGAATTGAATTTGCAGAATCTTACAGTTTTCTTACAAATATTCGGCGGGAATTGCGGCAATATGTCCGGCGTGTTACGATGTAGTTATGAAAAGAGGTAAACGCCCTATAATGGCGGCTGGTCCTGTATGGAAAAGGAGGGTTTGCAATGAAAAAAGAAATTTGTTTTGCTTTATGCACTGTTTTACTGGCGGCACCTGCGACGGCGCGGGCGCTGGACTGGGAAGTGAAGGATGTGACGCATACGATTACGGCGACGGTCGGGGAAAACAGCTTTACGATGGACGGGGAGGAGATTCCTCTGCCGGAAGGAATGGAGGTTTACAAAAAGGACGGCTATGTCATGCTTCCGGCAGAACCGCTTCTGGATTTATTGGAAAAAGACGTCAAATCCCAATGGTACAGGGAAGAAGGGGGGTCGATAACCGCTTTGGCGGGAGAAACGATTTTGCTATTTGATACAGAGAAGAATGAAATGTACCGGAATGGGAGTAAAGTGGAGCTTTCGGGGACGCTGGAAATCCTCAGGGGAGAGATATTCCTGCCGCTGCGGGGGTGGAGAGCCGCCCTGGAAGGATACGGATATACCGCAGAACCAATGACATGGGACAGCAGAACGCAGACGGCGTCGTTTCAGTTTTCGGGGCAGGAGCTGGAACGAAAAAAACTGCCGGAGCAAACGCCTGTCGGAAAAGGCGCGGAACCGGAATATATCCTGAAGCCGACCCAGAAATATGAGCGAATTACCAATATGGGCGACGGGTATTTTTCTGCTGAAATTGGCAGTGTATCAATAAAGCATGATATTCTGGACAGCGCGGGGAAAGTGCGCCAATCCTATGGGGAACAGTTTGATGTGGAATATCTGGGGGAAAACCGTTTCCTTGTGAGAGATTATAATAATAGGGAAGACAAGGTTGCGGACGAGAATGGGGAAACCATTTTTTCGATGGAGGGCAGCTATATGGAGCCGTTTTCGGAGGGGCTGGCAATTACATGGGCAGAGGATGGGCAGGTATTTGTCGATGCAGATGGAAACATGGCGTTTCCAGAGAAATACAGGAAGGCGGAACCATTTTCCGAAGGCCTTGCGGCGGTTTGCCCGCAAACCCTGATGTCAGGGGAGCCTAATTATTGGGAAAACTGGGGATATATTGATAAAAGCGGTAAGTTTGTGATTCCTGCAAAATATGAGGCGTGCAAGCCGTTCCGGGAAGGGCTGGCGGCCGTGAAATCTCGCGGGAAATGGGGATATATTGATAAAACAGGACGGGAGGTCATTCCCCCGCAATTTGGCTGGGCAGGTTATTTTTATGATGGTATGGCGTTTGTGCAGGAAAAGAATGCGGAGCGGAGTATGAGTACATGGGTGATTGACAAGGCAGGAAAGAAACAGGAGAAGAAACTGAATATGAAAGGGAATGGGCTGTATTATGTATATCGGGATGATCCGCGGCTTTACACCGGCGTAATGCGGACGGAGGAAATTGTGGAGTATACCGGCGGACATGCGCATTTGGCTTCATATTACGATGCGGACGGGGAAATTTCCGGTGAAAGGCTGGAATGGACGTTCCACAGCGCAGAGGGGCTGATGGCGTTCCAGGACAAGGAAACGGGGAAATACGGCTATGTGGACGAGGGATACAACTGGGTGATTGCGCCTGTATTCGATAAGGCAGAGGATTTTATGGACGGCTATGCAGTGGTTTATAACAAAACAAAGCAGGGGACCGCAACGATAGATTCCGAATGGGGCGTTATCAAAAGGCCGCAGAACCTTCCCCTGCAATAACGCTCAGAAAAAAGAATTTCTGGAAAAAAGCCGGAAATTCCCGTATACTATAATAAACAAAAGAAAACCGGAAACGGCGGCATGGCGGGAGCCAGACGCTTTGGCAAAACGGAAGGAGAATGCGCAATGGCAGAATTTGATTTTACATCTTTACTGGAAAACGAGTTGAAACCGGCTCTTGGCGTGACAGAGGTAGGCGCAATCGCGCTCGCGGCGGCGCGGGCATATGACGCTGTGGGCGGGAAGCTGCTGCATATTGAAATGACAATGAACGGCGGCATGTATAAAAACGCCTTTTCCTGTGCCATTCCGGGCACAGAGGAACTGGGCTGCGAAATGGCGGCGGCATTGGGCGCGCTTGGCGGCGATTGGACGCTGGGACTGGAATGTCTGAAGCATATCACGCCGGAACATGTTGCGAGGGCGAAGGCATTGGAAATCCCGATTGAAATATGCGTAGCCGAAACGAAGGACAGCATATTCATTGAAGCGGAGGTTACGACGGAAAACGGCGTAGGCGTAGCGCGGATTGAGGACTTCCACAGCAATATCGTTTATGCCGCGAAGGATAAAGAAATTCTGTTCCAGAAGGAAAAAACAGCAGAAAGCAAAACCAGCGCGGCGGCGTTTGACTTCGATTCTGTAACAGTGCGGGATATGGTGCAATATGCGAAAACTGTGCCGGTTTCGGAGCTGGGCTGTGTGAAGGAAATGATAGAAATGAACTGCGCGCTTTCGGCAGAGGGTGAAAAGGGTGTCGGGCTTGGCATCTGGAAAACGCTTTCTGCGTTCCGGCAAAAGGGCGCGCTGGGAGATGACATGATGTACGCGGCGCAGAAACTGACCTGTTGTGCCATGGACGCGCGGCTTGCGGGCCTGCCGTTTCCGGCGATGAGCATTGTGGGCAGTGGTTCGCACGGGATTCTCTGCTCAATGCCCGTGGTTTCCTATGGGCGCAGCAGCGGCGCGTCTGAGGAGGAAATTTTGCGGGCGGTTGCATTGAGCGGCCTTGTGACGATATTCAGCAAGCATTATACAGGCAGGCTTTCCGCGCTCTGCGGCTGTGTGCTGGGCGGCGGCAGCGGCGCGGCGGCAGGCATTACATACCTGATGGGCGGCGGCGCGAAGGAGGTTTCTGCGGCAATGGACCATATGGCGGCTGACTTGACCGGCATGATTTGTGACGGCGGCAGTACGGGCTGTGTGCTGAAAGCGTCATCCGGCGTATATACGGCATTCCTTGCGGCGATGCTGGCTGTGCAGGGCGTGGAAATCCCGCATAATTTCGGGGTGGTTGGTTCGTCCGCTGAACAGACGGAGAAAAATCTCGGGCGTATTTCTGACGAAGGTATGTCGCCGATGGATGCAACGATTATCGACATTATGCAGAAAGGAAAGTAAAACGGTGGTTCTCTGCTCTGTTGCCCTGCAAGGGACTGCGCCTAATATTTTGAGGATTGACCTTTGATGGATAATGTGGTATATTTTTATCATAATATGATAAATATACCACATTTCAAAGGGGGAATTTTATGAAACAGCGAATGAATTATCTAGGACTTTTGTCCCTGCTTGCCGTAATCGCAGTTCTGGGCTGGCAGACGGGGAACAAGGGGCTGTATGGCTTTTTTGGCTTTGCGTATTATCTGCGTTATTTCTGGGTATTTCCAGATGAATTTTTCCGGCTGAACGTGCAGAAAGCCGCGACGGCCGCATTTATGGCGGAAATGCTGTCGCTCATACCTTTTATATTTGCATGTACTTACCTGATTGGCAGAGTCAAGGGGGTTGCCGCAGCGTTTGCATTGAGTTTTGCGGCTTCTGTGCTGGTTTTTACGTTCATGCTGATTTTTCTGGAGTGGAAAGAGCGAAGGGGTGCGGAAAATGATTAAAAACCGCATCAAAGAATACAGGGCAAAACATGATATGACGCAGGAACAGCTTGCAAGGCTTGTGGATGTCCGGCGGGAAACCATCGGAAACCTTGAAAGCGGCAGGTACAACCCTTCGCTGGTACTGGCATGGAACATTGCGAAGGTATTTGGTGTTCCGATTGAAGAAATTTTTACTGTTGAAGATTGAAAGATTGAAAGACCAAAAGACCGCGGGACATATCGGGGATTACCCTCCAGACACGCAATGTCTGGCTGGAAAATTATTTCCGATATATTATTTTTTCTTGCGGGAAACGCAGTTTCCCGCAACAAAGTTCTTTGCCCCGCTTTCTCCGAAAGAAAGCGGGCGGGAGATTGAGGGCGGAGCCCTCAAGGTTTTGTGGAGGAGGCAGAGCCTCCAAGGTCTTTACACAAACAGCAAGGAGGGATTTTCATGTTCTGGATTGGGTGCCACCTTTCATCGGCGAAGGGCTACCTTGCCATGGGCAGGCAGGCGGCGGAAATCGGCGCGAACGTATTCCAGTTTTTTACCCGCAACCCGCGCGGCGGCTCGGTAAAGGCTCTGGATTTGGCAGATATTGAAGCATTCCTGACTTTTTCACAGGAACAGGGCTTCGGCCCTTTACTTGCCCACGCGCCTTATACCATGAACCTTTGCGCCGCAAAGCCGGAGCTGAGGGAATTTGCCCGCCAGACCATAAAAGAAGATTTGGCGCGGCTGGAGCTTCTGCCCAATGTGATGTTTAATTTCCACCCGGGCAGCCACGTCAAACAGGGCGCGGAAACGGGCGTCGCGCTGATTGCGGACGCGCTGAACGATATTCTTTCGGAGGGTGGAAATACGCCCGTTTTGCTGGAAACAATGGCGGGCAAGGGCAGCGAGGTCGGGCGCACATTTGAGGAACTGCGTGCGATTATAGATAAAACGGAGCAAAAGGAGCGGCTTGGCGTTTGTCTGGATACCTGCCACGTTTACGATGGCGGCTATGATATTTTACAGGATTTGAACGGCGTGCTTGCGGAGTTTGACAGCGTTGTCGGGCTGGGACGCCTGCGCGCCATACACCTGAACGACAGTAAAAACCCCATTGCCAGCCATAAGGACAGGCATGAAAAGATCGGCGAGGGCACATTGGGACTGGAAGGGCTTACAAGGGTCATTAACCACCCAAAATTGTGGGATTTGCCGTTTTACCTGGAAACGCCGAATGAACTGGACGGCTATGCGCGGGAAATTGCCCTTTTGCGCGGACAGAGAGAGGAAGACTGACGTGGAGAAGATATTTTTTTACGATATGCCTATCGGCAGAGTCGGTATTGCGGAGGAGGACGGTTGCCTGACACAGGTAACGTTCCAGACAGAACTGCCTGTCGGAACGGTTTTAGAGGAAACGCCGCTGATTGCACAGTGCAGGCAACAGCTGGACGAATATTTCGCGGGAGGACGGAAAGATTTCGACCTGCCGCTCTGCCCGAGGGGGACGGAGTTCCAGAAAAAGGTCTGGTCGGCTCTGCGGGAAATTCCCTACGGCGAAACGCGGGCGTATGGGGAAATTGCCGCGGCAGTCGGCAACCCGAAAGCGGCGCGCGCTGTGGGTATGGCGAACAACCGCAATCCAATATCCGTAATTGTACCCTGCCACAGGGTTATTGGGAGCGACGGAAAACTGGTTGGCTATGGCGGCGGGCTGGATATAAAAGAATTTCTGTTGGATTTGGAGCGAGAACACCGGTAGATGGACGGGAGGGACTATTTGTGTTGGAAATTACATTCAGTGAAAGCGCGTATGGTTTTTTGCGGCTTTCAAAGGGCTTTGCGAAAGGGGAAATCCTATGCTTCCCGCTGATGTGGAGTATCGGCGATATTTCAGACAGTACCCCGGGGCAGGCGCGGCGGGACGTACTCCACAGGCTGTGTACGTTTGACCTTGATGAATGCAGGGAACAGATTGACCGGCAGATGGAAGAAGCCGCCGCGTCTTACCAAACCCTGCTGGAACGTGCGGCGGAAGGGGAGGCCGTTCGTGTCTGGTACAGCGGACAGCCGGACGAGCTGTGCGGCTTTTACTGGCTGATGGCGCAGCTGAACGGTATGCCGGACTGCCCTGTCAGTGCGGTAAAGCTCCCCCTGTATGTAGAAACGGGAAAAGACGAACTGGTCGCGCATAACTGCTGGGGGGAGGTTTCGCTGGAAGAATGGCAGTACTTCCTCCCGCTGGAACAGGCGGTATCCTTTAATGTGCGCCGTTCTGCGGCGCGGCACTGGCAGGAGCTTCAGGAGGAAAACGCCCCGCTCCGTGCCGAAATAAACCGGCGGCTTGTCAGCGTGCCGGAGGATTTTTATGACTGCTTTATCCGTGCGGAACTGCCGCGGGTGGGGGAAACGTTTTTGCAGGGGCCCCTGATTGGGCGCGTGATGAGCCGCGGCCAGATGGGGCTTCACGACGGACTGCTGTCTGAACGCATAAATGCGATGGTGCAGGCGGGAGAACTGGAAATCATAAAAGCCGCACCGGAGGACTGTCCGAGTCATTCCCGCCGTATCCTGCGGAAACGGTGAAGGTTTTTTTATTTTCTCGGGGAAAAGAGTTGTCTTTTCTCGCTGGAACGGCTACAATAGAGGGAAACGACAAACACAGGAAAGGAAGTACCGTTATGGATTTGACAATGATAAAATCACTTTACCGCCAGACGGCGGATTTTGTGGACAGGGAGATTACCCTCGGCGGCTGGATACGCACGATGCGCGTTTCCAAAAACTTCGGCTTTATTGAGTTGAACGACGGTTCATTTTTCAAAAATGTGCAGATTGTATTTGAGGCGGAGAAGCTGGCGAATTATGATGAGGTGACAAAGCTGGGCGTTGGTGCGGCGATTATCGTAAAAGGTCTTTTGGTGGAAACACCGGAGGCGAAGCAGCCCTTTGAAATCAAGGCGGCAGAAATCGCTGTGGAAGGCACGTCCACGCCGGATTATCCTTTGCAGAAAAAGCGGCACAGCATGGAATTTCTGCGCCAGATTGCATATCTGCGCCCGCGGACAAATATGTTTTCTGCGGTGTTCCGCGTGCGCAGCCTGATTGCGTATGCCATTCACCAGTTCTTTCAGGAGAGGGGTTTTGTTTATACGCATACGCCTATCATCACCGGCAGCGATGCGGAAGGCGCGGGCGAAATGTTCCGCGTGACGACGCTGGATTTGGAAAACCTGCCCCGCACAGAGGATGGCAAGGTGGACTTTTCCAAGGATTTCTTTGGCAAGTCCACAAACCTGACCGTCAGCGGCCAGCTTTCCGCGGAAACATTTGCAATGGCGTTCCGCAATGTATATACGTTTGGGCCGACTTTCCGTGCGGAAAATTCCAATACTGCGCGCCATGCGGCGGAATTCTGGATGATTGAGCCGGAAATGGCGTTTGCCGATTTGAAGGATAACATGGAGCTTGCTGAGGATATGCTCAAATATATCATACAGTATGTGCTGGATAACGCGCCGGAGGAAATGGAGTTTTTCAACAGCTTTGTGGATAAGGGATTGCTGGAGCGGCTCCATAACATTCTGAATAATGATTTCGGCGTGGTTACCTATACGGAAGCGGTTGACCTGCTGATAAAATCAGGGCAGAAATTCGAATATCCTGTAGAATGGGGCATTGATTTGCAGACCGAGCATGAGCGTTACCTGACGGAGCAGATTTATAAAAAGCCCGTATTTGTAACGAATTATCCGAAGGATATCAAGGCGTTTTATATGCGCATGAATGATGATGGCAAGACGGTTGCGGCGATGGATTTGCTTGTGCCCGGCGTAGGCGAAATCATCGGCGGCAGTCAGAGAGAGGAACGTCTGGACGTTCTGGAAGGGCGCATGAACGAGCTTGGGCTGAAAAAAGAGGACTACTGGTGGTACCTTGACCTGCGTAAATATGGCGGCACAAGACACTCCGGCTTCGGGCTGGGCTTTGAACGTGCGGTAATGTACCTGACAGGCGTCAGCAATATCAGGGACGTACTGCCGTATCCCAGAACAGTGAAAAACGCAGACTTCTGATGCAACCGGCGCGGCTTTGCGAATGGTGCGTCTGAACGGAAAATAAATTTTTATGATATATTGGCGCAAAGCGGTGTGGGATTTCCCATGCCGCTTTGTTTTTGTCCGGGGAAATATTCTTACGGATTTCTTACAAATCCTATGCGGTAGTTGCTGCGGGGCGGCAGCTTTGCTATACTGAAAAAAAGACAGGTATGGCATTTCATTACAAAGGGGGAGTTTTATGAAACGTGGGATTTGTATTGCAGTCAGTGCTTTGCTGCTTGCCGCCCCGGTGCAGGCGCAGGCGCGGGTTTCAGGCTATGAAGTCAGGGAAGTACCGCATACCTTTACGGTGAAAATGGGCGCGGACGGGCTGACGAAGGATGGGGAGGCTGTCACACTGCCGGAGGGCGCGGAGCCGTACCAGAAGGATGGCGTGCTGATGGTGGCGGCTGAGCCGTTTTTGAAAGCCCTTGCGGAAGATGTTTCGCTGGTATGGCACAAATTTGACGAAGAGGTACTGTATGTTTTTTGGGGAAATTATCTGATTACTTTTGATGCAGCCCAAAAAGAACTATACTCCGGTCGGATACATTCCCTTATCGTGCCGGATATGGAGCGGCGCGGGACACAGCTTTTCCTTCCGCTGCGGGATTGGGCGGATCTGCTGCCGGAATTTTACTGCGAAGCCCAGGGTATTTCATGGGACGCGAAAACGCGAACGGCAACACTGCAATATATGGCTGCGGAACTGGAAACAAAAGGTGAATTGCCAACGCCCTCAGGAGAGGGCGCGGCACCGGAATATATCCTTCAGCCAACGCAGGAGTATACGCGCATCAAAAACCTTGGTGGCGGCTATTTTTCCGCATTTTCAGGCATCCCTGAGCGCAAAACATTTATTTTGGACAGCACAGGGGAGGTACTCCAATCCTATGAACGGGGATTTGACATACAGTATACAGGAGAGGGGCTCTTTGAGATTACAGAGCATGGCTCACGAAAAGAAGGCGGTTATATCGCAGACAAAAACGGCAGAAAAATTTTTGAAACAGACCGTAACGATGTTGTCAGGTTTTCCGAAGGACTTTCCCGCACACAGACAGGCTCCGGGACGGGATTCCTCAATACCAAAGGGGAAATGGTTATCCCCGCAGAATATTTCGATGCAAAGAATTTTTCCGAAGGGCTCGCGGCAGTCAGTATGTTGGATACAACAATGATAGATGACTGGCACGCCGGCAGGCGGTGGGGCTATGTTGACAAGGAGGGGACGCTCGTCATAGACATGAAATATACTTCCTGCGGTTCCTTCCATGAGGGGCTTGCTTATGCGTGCAGTAGTGATAAATTAAATGGGAAATATGGATATATCGACAAAGCAGGGCAGGAAGTCATTGCGCCGCAGTATGACTCGGCGGGTAATTTCTGCAATGGCAAGGCACTCGTTATGGAAGGGAAGGGCACAGAAAACGGCAGGCTTTGGGCAATCGACCGGACAGGGAAAAAACTGAAGCTGATTGCGGAAACGCCAGTGCTCGTGGCTGATGATATATTGGGAGGTTGTGTTGTAGCGACACAGCGCAGCGCGATGCTTCATGGCGAGCCAATGTCTTTCCTGACATATTACAATGCAGACGGGGAACTCTCCTACGCGGAAAGTATTTGGGTGCAAAATGCTTCGGAGGACTTGATGACGGTGCAGGACGAGAAAACTGGGAAATGGGGCTATGTGGAAAAAGACTGGCATTGGGCGATTGCGCCCATATTTGACGATGTAGAAAAATTCCAAGATGGTTATGCTGTTGTTTACCAGAAAACGGAGCAGGGGGATATGGCAAAGGGCATCATCAAAAAGCCGTAATCCCCGGAAAAAGAAAACAGCCTGTTCCCGCCCCTGTCAGGGTGGAAACAAGCTGTTTTTTCATTCGGGTTGTTTATGCTTCGCCGCGGTAGATTTTCTGCACATGTTCATATTCTTCCACAATCGCCTGTTCCGGCTCTTTTGTCAGCAGGCTGACAACCACGATTGCGGCGCATGCCAGCAGGAATGCGGGCAGGAGTTCGTAGATGTTCCATGCGCCGCCCAGCGGACGAACGAGATATTTCCAGATGAATACGGTTGCGCCGCCGACAATCATACCCGCAAGCGCGCCCCATTTATTGGAGCGTTTCCAGAACAGGGATGCCAGCACGACAGGCCCGAAAGATGCGCCGAAGCCCGCCCATGCGAACGATACAATACCAAATACGGAGCTGTTCGGGTCGCGGGCGATAAACGCACCGATTACAGAGATTGCCAGTACGGAAAGCCGGGCCGCCATAATCGCGCCCTTGTCGGAAATTTTCACCTTGAAAAAGCCCTGCAGAAGATTCTGCGAAAAGCTGGAGGAAGCCGCCAAAAGCTGGGAATCCGCCGTAGACATCGTGGACGCAAGGATACCCGAAAGGATAATGCCGCCGATGATTGCTGCAAATGCACTATGCTGGCTCAGAAGATGTGCAATCTGTACAATGATGGTTTCGGAAGAACTGCCTTCCAGAAACGGTACGGCACCTGCTTTTGTCATCGCATTGCCGATGATGCCGACGAATATTGCCGCGCACATGGCGATAACGACCCATGTTGTCGCAATCCTTCTGGAAAGCGCGAGTTTTTCTTTATCCTCGATTGCCATAAAGCGCAGAAGGATATGCGGCATTCCAAAATAGCCGAAGCCCCATGCCAGTGTGGAGCAAATCGTCAGGAAACCGTAGGGGGACGAAGTATTGTCTGCCGCGCTGTGCGTTGCAGTCATGCTCAGATAGCCTGCAAGCTCCCGCGCATTTTCCATTACGGCATCCATGCCGCCCGCAACGTTGATGCCGAAGCAGATGACAACAATCAGTGCGATACTCATAACGATGCTCTGAATCAGGTCTGTTGTGCTTGCCGCAAGAAATCCGCCTGTTGCAGTATACGCTACGATAACAACCGCGCCGATAAGCATTGCGGGCAGATAACCGATGTCAAAAATACTGCTGAACAGCTTGCCGCACGCCGCAAACCCTGAAGCGGTATACGGGATAAAGAATATGATGATAACTAGTGCCGCAATGCACATCAGGATATTTTTATCATCATGATAACGTCGGGAAAAGAAATCCGGCAGGGTGATGGCGTTGACCTCATGCGTATATGTCCGGATACGCTTTGCCACGATCAGCCAGTTGATATATGTGCCGATGCCAAGACCGATAACGGTCCATAAGGGGTCAGCAATGCCCGAAATGTACGCAAGGCCCGGAATACCCATCAGGAGCCAGCCGCTCATATCGGAGGCTTCTGCGCTCATTGCCGTTACGAAAGGCCCGAGCTTTCTGCCGCCAAGATAAAAGTCGCTTGCGTCATTGTTCTTTTTTGACCAGTATACGCCTACGCCTACCATAACGCCAAGATACGCCACAATGGTAAGCATAATCCAACCTGTTGCAGTCATGTTCATTCCTCTTTTCTGTATGCTTTATTGTTCCCGTTTTGATTATTAGTATACCACACCTTTTACAAGAACGAAATACAGAATAAAGTCTATACTTTTTTGGATATAATTTTTTGCAGAAAAGAATGTCTGGATTTTAGAGGTTATGATAAAATGCGATAATAACAGCGAAAAATAGAGTTGAAATGTTTGTAAATATTGTAAATAAATACAGAAAATATAATAGACGATTTTTTGTATAAAAATATGTGCGAAAAATATTCTTTGCGAAATTTCCAAAAGCGCAAAGAAAAAGGGCAGGAAAGAGGAATTCCAGCCCTTTTATATGTTTTGATGTTGTTCCTCTGCCCTGTCTCCTGCAAAGGAAGGGGACTTCAGTAGCGTTCGATATCAATGATTTCCGCGGGGTATTCGTGCTTCAGAGCCTTCTGGCAAAGAAACTGGAATGTATCTGTGCTGTCGCTGAGGTAGAACTGCCTGCGTCCTTCGTCTGTCCCCTCGTTCAGCAGGCCGCGTTTGCCCAGATAATCCATGACGCGCTTTGCCGTGGCCTTTGCGGGGTCCACCAGTTTAATGCTTTCGCCTACGGTCGTCCCAATGCAGCGTTTCAAGAGCGGGTAGTGCGTACAGCCCAGCACAAGGGAATCAATTCCTGTTGTAAGCAGCTCATCTAAATAATTCCGCGCCGCCTGTTTTGCCACGCCGTTATCTGTCCAGCCTTCCTCTGCAAGCGGCACGAAAAGCGGACAGGCCTTGGAGAACACATGTATCTTCGGGTCTTTTTCCTGAATCAGACGTTCATATGCGCCGGAACGGACGGTTGCCGACGTGCCGATAACGCCGACTTTTTTATTTTTTGTGGAACGGACAGCCTCCTCCACGCCCGGCACGACTACACCGAACAGCGGAACGTCAAATTCTGCTTTCAGCACGTCCAGGCTGTTAGAACTTGCCGTGTTGCAGGCGATGATAATGGCTTTGACGTCTTTTGTCTGTAAAAAACGGACATTTTGACGGGAAAAGCGCGTGACTGCCTCGCGGGATTTTGAACCGTAGGGCAGTCTTGCCGTATCCCCGAAATATACGATGTTTTCATGGGGCATTACTTTCATGATTTGCTTCACAACTGTCAGGCCGCCCACGCCCGAGTCAAATACGCCGATTGGTCTTGTATCCATTCGTTTCTCCTTACCCTCTGATACCCGTATCTCTGGCAAGTGCCAGTTCGATCAGGCGGTCCATCAATTCTGTTTTTGAAATGCCGGCTTCTTCCCAAAGCATAGGGTACATGCTGATTGTGGTAAAGCCGGGCATGGTGTTCAGCTCATTGAAATAAATCTTATCTGTATCTTTTTCCATGAAAAAATCTACCCGCGCCAGACCGCTGCCGTCTACTGCGCGGAATATCCTTGCGGCGATGCGCTGCATTTCCCGCAGTTTATCCTCTGGAATATCTGCCGGAATGACAGTGCGGGAATCGCTGTTGTTGTATTTTGCGTCATAATCGTAAAATTCCGCTGCGGCAAGCACCTCACCCACACCGCTGGTCTGTGGCTCGTCATTGCCCAGTACGGCACATTCAAACTCCCGTCCCTCAATTGCCTGCTCCACGATGATTTTTTTATCATACTGTGCCGCGAGCGCAAGTGCATCTTTCAACTGGGCGCGATTTTTCGCTTTTGAGATGCCGACAGAGGAACCGGCATTGGAGGGCTTTACAAAGCAGGGATAACCCAGCTTTTTCTCCACCTGATTCATAAAACGGTCCGCATTTTTATTCAACTCATGCTTTTCCGTCCAAAGGTAGGGGGCCTGTGGGATGCGGGACTGCTTTGCAACCATCTTTGTGTATACTTTATCCATGGAAACAGCCGAGGAAAGCACGCCGCAGCCGACATAGGGAATCTGTGCCAGTTCCAGAAGTCCCTGAATGGTGCCGTCTTCGCCCCATGCGCCATGCAGCACGGGAATTGCGACATCTACAGGAATTTCCTTTACACTGCTGTTGACAATTTTCAACAGGGCTTTTTTCGATGCGTCAGGGGAAAGGCAGGCCGGTGTGCCGTATTTTTCCCATTCGCCCGTTGCGACATGGTCCGCCGGACCGTTATAAATCAGCCATTCGCCTTTTTTCGTGATGCCAACAGGCAGTACCTGATATTTTTCTTTGTCCAGTTCCCTTAACATCATTGTGGCTGAATTTCTGGAAACCTCATGCTCTGAGGATTGGCCGCCAAAAATGACAGCTACGGTTTTTTTCCGGTACATAGGCCGCCTCCTTTTCGTTTTCTTTTTGATTATCCGCCGTAAGGGCGGTTTTGGACTTCATTCTATTATATGCGTTTCCGTCGCTTATGACAATAAAAAGTTGAAAAACTTTATTGCAGAAAACTGCGTTTTCCGTGGAAAGTGTCTGATCATCGCTATGGGCGTATAACAAGGAAAAGCGATAAAACCCATTTTCGGGTTCTACCGCTTTTCCCTGTCTAGGTATTTATCTGGGCCAACCCCCCTTATTCCCCCTTTAAGAGGTGGGAGATTGACTTATACAGTAGGAATGTAACTGTACAGTTGATCCCCGCTTTCAGCAGGTTGAAAGGAATGATGGCGGGTACCATCATTGCCAGTACCGTTTCCAGCGGTGCGCCCATGAACAGGGGCGTAAAAATCATATTCATCAGTACCATAGCCGCCGTCTGCACCAGCGCGCCGCATATAAGTGCGAGTATGGCGGTTTTCTTCGATTTGTTCCGGCTATAAATGCAACCAATGCGCAGAAGCCGGTAGCGAAAATATGCATCACGACACCGATAGGGCCGCTCTGCGCGCTGACCGTTACGCCTTGTATGATGGAAACTACAATGGTCATCAAAAGCCCGGCGAGGGGGCCATAGGCAAATGTGCCGATTAAAATAGGAATATCCGCAGGGTCATATTCCAGAAATGCTGCCGCCGGTATCAGTGGGAAATGCACGACTGAAACAAGCACAATGGAGATTGCCCCCAGCATTGCCATTGACACGAGCTGCCTTGTGGAAACTTTCTTTTTTCCCGCTCCCGCATCTTTTACTACTTTTTCCATTTTCTTTACCTCCGTTTGTTTAGCCCCACCCTTATCAGGGGCAGGTGCATGAAATTTTCAGGCTGCTGGCATCAGTCTGGAAAATATTTTTCTGAAACCAGATGCTGCATGATACACTTTTTCTTTTGTGAAAAAGAAAAAGCCTGAAAATCTTCAGGCAAAACAAGCAAAAGAAAGGCTGATATCCCCCGGAAAAAGTTCCGCCCGAAAAACATCAAACTCCAATCCTTCTCCCATCCAGACTATACTGTCGGTTTTGGAATTCCACCAAATCATGCGCTGTTTCCACGCGCTCGCAGACTTTACTGCCGGTCGGGAATTTCACCCAGCCCTGAAGAATTTCATTAACGTTTTATATTCACATTATAGTAAACTGTGGATAAACTGTCAACTTCTAATATTGACCAAAAAAAGAAGTCGTTTTTTGTGGAAACGTATGCGTATCCGTACATCTGCAACTTTCGAAATCAATTTTAGAGCATAAAAACAGGAATTGGCAGTGTTTTATATACCAATTCCTGTACGCATTTTATTCTTCGGGAATATCCAGAAGCAGCTTACGGCAGTAAGGGCAGAGCCAGCCCCCCAGCTTTGCGCCGCTCATGTAGCTTTTGGCAAGAAGGTATTCCTTCGTGTTCCTGCCTTCAGCGTTTTCCTCTTTCCAAAGAATATACCGTCCGGAAGTCATGTGTCCGGCACTCATTTCCTGATTGCAGAAAGGACATTTCATTGCGTACTCCCTCCTTCCAGGACCTGAGACCCGTTGGGGCGGATGATTCCATCTTCAGAAGGGGGCGAAAAGGAAATGCGGTAACTGCTTTCCTTCGGCAGACCCGCCAGCGTTACTTTTTCCAGCTGTGAAACCTTGCCATCTGTAAAACGGAACAGAAGAAATTCGTCCTCACCTTCTGCCTTTGTGCCAAACAGGCCGCGCGGCATACCAAGGAAATAAATCATGAAATCCTCTGCTTCGTCATCCGCCGTACCAAGCATTTCTGTGATTTCGGCTTTTGTCAGCCCTGCAACGCTTGCGCGGTCAACAAAATCGCCCAGTATCGTCTGGCGGCTGTTGCCGGTATAGTTTTCCCAGCGTTCTTTGGTAAATTCTTCACGGTTTGATTTATACTGCCCGCCAACGAACAATATGACGATCAATATTACCAGAAGTACAGCGATTATGGTATCTTTTTTCTTCAACGAAACCCCTCCTGTCAGGAAATCCATTTGAATCCTTTGTAATACCGCAGAACAACTTTTCCGAGGATTTTATTTTTTTCTACAAACTGATTATCCCAGTAGCGCGAATCTACAGAACGGTTGCGGTTATCGCCCATCATGAAATAGCTGTCCTCTGGTACGGTATACGGTCCGAATTCGCCTTCTGTCCGTTCGAGGATATAAGGCTCGTCGAGTGTTTTGCCGTTAACGAGGACTTCGCCGTTCGTTACAGTGACAGTATCGCCCGGCGTGCCTATGATACGCTTGACATACAGAATTTTGCCTGTCGGGTCATCGGGATAGCGGAATACGATAACATCGCCCGCCTCCGGCTCGCTGAACCAATAGGAAGTACGCAGCGCAAGGATATGATCCCCCGTCATGATGGTATTTTCCATGGAACCTGTTGGCACTTCCGCATTTACAATCAGGAACGAATTGACTGCGCCTGCCAAAATTACGGCCAGCAGTACGGTTTTGATCCAGCTGATGGCCTCTTGTTTTATTTTGCCGCTCATCTTCCCATCTCCTAAATGACGATAAAAGTTT
>OFHN01000756.1_pt1 | contig 27169 bp, 23 predicted proteins | sample 1521321 | NCBI WGS metagenome assembly OFHN01 (sample SAMEA3504130, study PRJEB24116) | mouse gut metagenome | biome: mouse gut; feature: mouse-associated habitat; material: faeces | place: Denmark | collected 2011
TGAAATCCTGAAATTACTGTTACAGAATCCAAAGAAGGTATACACAAAGGAACAGATCTATTCCCTTGTCTGGAACGATGCATATCTGGGGGACGAAAATGCTGTGAACGTCCATATCAGCAGGCTGAGGACGAAAATCGAGGACGATCCCCGTAATCCCAGATACATTATTACCGTATGGGGGATTGGGTATAAGGCAGGAGATTTATAACATGAGTGATCAGACAATTCTCTTTTCCCTTATTATTACGCCACTTTTTGTGCATATAGGGATACCCGTAGGGTGTTTCCTTTTGATTGTGACTGCTGTCCTGGTTTTTGTCGTTCTGTACCAACGTTTCACTTTTAAGAAAGGCATCCGGACCAAATTAATACAGATCAGCCAGAAATTAGAAGAGATTTCTGAATCTGACAGCGACGAAAAAGTAATGGTATTTACAGACGAACCTGCCCTGATGGAACTTGCGGGCGAGATCAACCGCCTGCTGCTTGACCGTCAAAGAATAAAGGCCGAATTTAAGAGGGGTGAAATTGCTTCCAAGAAAATGCTGGCAAACATATCCCATGATATAAAAACGCCCCTGACTGTGATATTGGGCTATCTGGAAATCATGCGCCTTACAGGTGCAGACGATGAAATGCTGAAGAAGGTGGAAGCAAAAGCAAAACAGGTGGTGGATCTGATCAACCAGTTTTTCACTCTGGCAAAGCTTGAAGCAGGCGATGCCAATATCACCCTTTCCAGAATCAATGTGAGTGAAATATGCAGGGAAAGTGCCCTTGGTTTCTATGAGATTTTATCACAGAAGGATTTTGAAGTGGAGCTGTCGATACCGGAGAGGGAAGTCTATGCCCAGGGGGAGAGGGACGCATTGCAGAGGATCCTATATAATCTGCTGTCCAATGCAGTCAGATATGGCAGTGATGGAAAATATCTGGGGATATTTTTGCACGAGGAGAAAAACGGTGTGTCGATTGATGTAACTGACAGGGGGAAAGGAATCCAGAAAGAGTTTGTGGACCGTATTTTTGAACGGCTTTATACCATGGAGAATTCCAGAAACCGGGAGGTTCAGGGGAACGGCCTGGGGCTTACGATTGCAAAAAATCTTGCCGTCCAGTTGGGTGGCGATCTTTGTGTAGAAAGCATACCTGGTATCAGAACCACATTTACGGTTAGGCTGAAAAAAATAAATTACTAAATACGCCGCGAAAGAAATTCGTAAGAACTGGTCAAGAGTTTTGAAAACTGCTACTGCTACAATGGTATTCAGAAAGGAGGCAGTGAATATGTCTTATGTTTTACAAACAAACCATCTTACGAAAAAAATGGATGGCAAAGAACTGATAAAGGATGTAAACATCCATGTAAAAAAGGGAGAAATCTATGGATTCTTAGGGCCGAACGGAGCCGGGAAAACTAGTGTGATGAAAATGGCCACGAACCTGTGGAAGCCGACGGAAGGGACGGTGGAGCTTTTTGGGGGAACCCTTGAAAACACGTCTTATGAAGTGTTCAAGCGCATGGGGAGCATCATTGAATTCCCTACATTTTATGAACATATGAGCGGTAGGGACAATCTGAAGCTCCATTGTGAATACATGGGGTATTACAGCAGGGACAGCCTGGCGGAGGCCCTGGAAATGCTGGGGCTTTTGGAGGCTGCGGATAAGCCGGTGAAAGGGTATTCATTAGGGATGAAACAGCGTCTGGGAATTGCCCGGGCTATTCTATGCAAACCGGAACTGTTGGTGCTGGATGAACCGACAAATGGGTTAGACCCGGCAGGAATGAAGCAGATCAGGGATCTGTTCCGGATGCTGAAAGAAGAGTACGGCATGACGTTTTTGATATCCAGCCATCTTCTTTCAGAAATTGAGAGCATTGCAGATACCATCGGCATCATCAGCCATGGAAAATTGTTAAGGGAAATTTCCATGCGGGAAATCTCCGAAACGAATACGGCCTATATAGAGCTTATTGTGGAAAATACGCAGAAAGCCGCCTATATTCTTTCGGAAAAACTGAATCTGGGCAATTTTAAGATCATGGATGATCCGAGGATCCGTATCTACGAGCCTTCTGCTACAACACAGAGCGTTTCAAAAGAGCTGCTTTTAAACGGCGTGGAAATGATATCTATCGCGAAACATACGGAATCATTGGAGGAGTATTTCCTGAAACTGACAGAGGAGGTGGAAAAATCATGCTAAAGCTGATGAAACTGGAATGGAAGAAAAACAATATCGGGAAGTATATCCGTACTGCAGTTATCCTGACGGCGCTCCTGTGCCTGTTCACGTTTGCCCTTGCTTTCCTGGGAATTGCAGATGACCCGGATGGGACGCTGGATGCCGCGCCGGGGATGGATACCATTTCCTCCCCGATCGAATTGTTTACAGGCATGGCTTTTCTCATTTTTACAAGCGTCATGCTGGCATCCTTTATTGTGAGCGCTTATAAAAATAAAACCATGAACCTGATGTTTACTTATCCGGTGAAACGCCGGAAAATACTGGTATCCCAGATGATGGCGGTGTGGAGTTTTAACTTCGCGGCATTGATATTGTCAAAGCTGGTAATCTATCTGTGCATATTTATGGGTTCAAAGTATATGCGTTCATCCTTTGCGATTGATTTTGATATGGGCAGTTTATCCTTTTATATCCAGCTGATCCTGAAATCCTTCGTCATTGTAAGCATGAGTTTTATTGCACTGTTTGTAGGGATGGCGGTGAAATCCTCGAAAGCGACCATTATTACTTCATTTTTGCTGATATTTCTTACACAGGCAAATGTGGGTGATTTTACCATGGCAGATAACGCAGTATTCACCCTTGTCCTGACGGCTGTATCTTTCGGGTTTGCCGTATTGTCAATCTGCAATGTGGAAAACAAAGATGTATTGTAATTATTCAGAACCGGAATAGTGCAGTCAATCTGTTATCCATACAAACGTGGTATCTGTGAAAACACGGAACAGATGCCTTTGTAAAAGAAATCGTATGAAAATGAAAGACAAAAAGATATTATATGTTGAAGATGATTTAAGCCTGATTGAAGGCCTGAAATATACACTGGAGAAGAATGGTTTTCAGGTGGATAACGCCCGTACCGTAAAGGAAGCGTATCAATTCTTCCGATCAGGCCGGTATGACCTTTTACTGCTGGATGTCACGCTGCCGGATGGGACAGGCTTTGATATTTGTAAAGAAGTACGGAAGACTTCTGCTGTCCCGATTATTTACCTGACCGCTTCGGATGAAGAGATCAGTATTATAAGAGGGCTGGACATGGGTGGGGATGACTACATTACCAAACCGTTTAAATTGGGAGAGGTTCTTTCGAGGATCAACGCATTGCTGCGCCGCTTTGCACAATTTAATAAGAGTGACATGATTTTAGAATCGAATGGGATTAGGATTGATATGTCGGAGCGGGTCTGCTGGAAGGGAGAAACAGAACTGCCACTGACATTGGTGGAATATAAGCTGCTCTGCCTGTTCCTGAAAAATCCAAACCATATTTTGCCAAGGGAACTGATCTTAGACCGCCTTTGGGATGGGAACGGCAGTTATGTGGATGACAATACCCTTTCTGTCTATATCCGCAGGCTGCGGCGGAAAATCGAAGATGACCCCAATGTCCCCACAAAGCTTCTGACAGAAATCGGGTTTGGATATAAATGGGCTGGAGAGTAAGGCGATATGAAAAGAATGGGAAAAGAAACAAGGAGGATGCTGTGTTGGCTGTTTGCCATCTGCATAACTACAGCGGTAGGTATGGTCATCCTTCTATCCTATATGACAAATGATTTCCAGAAAACAATGGTGGAACATGATTATGGGACGGCAGGGTATTTGGTAAACCACCCAGACTCAAATGTAGCAGCCGCATTTACAAAAGACAAAACGGACTCTGACCTGAAGGCCGGGAAGCAGGTCCTTAAGGAAGCGGGCTACCATGAAAATACAGATCCCAGGATGGTTTCTGCTGTCGCTGCTTACCAGAAGCGTACCGCCGTTATGTTCGGCGGTATGCTTTTTAACGTTTTAGCGGACGTTTTTTTGATAGTCTGGATTTATATCTGGAGACAAAGGAAGGCACTTGCAAAAGCGGATACCGTGATTACCCGGTTCCTGGAGGGAGATACGGACCAGAGGATCGACAGTGAGGAAACCGGGGACTGGTACAGCCTGTTCCACAGGATCAATGAGCTTGCCGCCATCCTCTCTGCCCAGGCAGAGCATGAAAAACAGACACGCATATTTCTGCAGGATATGATCTCAGATGTTTCCCACCAGTTAAAGACGCCCCTGGCAGCGCTTAAGATGTATGATGAGATTATGGCGCAGGAGGGTACGGACAGCGAAACAATCCATGCATTCAACCAGAAATCCCTGCGGGAAATACGCCGGGTGGAGGAGGTAGTCTATACGCTCTTAAAAATAGCCAGGCTGGACGCAGGCGTGGTCAGGATGGAAAAAGCGGAGGAAAACATTGAAATGCTCCTGCGTGACGTGACGGAACGCTTTGAGACACTGGCCGCCCAAGAAGAGAAAGAGATTGTATTATCCGGAAATCACGATATCTCCCTTTATTGTGATGCCCTCTGGATGTCGGAAGCTTTGGGGAATGTGGTAAAAAATGCGCTTGAGCATACCGGCAGAGGCGGGAAAATAGTGGTCAGCTGGGAGAGGACGCCGCTTCTTACAAACATTATGGTGGAGGACAATGGGAAAGGGATCCACCAGGAGGATATCCATAATATCTTCAAACGGTTTTACCGGAGCCGTTTTTCTCAGGATACCCATGGGATTGGCCTGGGGCTGCCGCTGGTAAAGTCCATTGTAGAAGCCCATCAGGGGACTGTTTCCGTAACCAGCAAGGTTGGGCAGGGCAGCAGATTCGTCTTAAGCTTTTTCCATCTTACAAAAGAGTAAGATGAAATTCATGTGAGAGTAAGACCCATCGGGTATGATAGTTCCCGAAAGGCAGGTAATGATTATGAATATTCTTGAAGTACAGAATCTATGTAAGACCTATGGAAAAGGGGAAGCGCAAGTTCGGGCCCTTGACAATGTTTCCTTCTCCGTGGGCAAAGGGGAATTTATCGCAATCGTAGGCGAATCCGGTTCTGGAAAAAGCACGCTTTTAAATGTGGTGGGGGCTTTGGATAACCCGACATCCGGAAAAGTGCTGATTGATGGCAAGGACATTTTTTCCATGCCCGAAAAGAAACTCACGGTGTTCCGCCGCCAGAATATCGGGTTTATCTTCCAGTCCTTTAACCTGATCCCGGAATTGAATGTAGAGCAGAACATTACATTCCCATTGCTTTTGGACTACCAGAAACCGGATCAGAAGTATGTGGAGGAGCTGCTGGAGATTCTGGGATTAAAGGAGCGCAGGAAACACCTGCCCAGCCAGCTTTCCGGAGGACAGCAGCAGAGAGTGGCAATCGGCAGGGCGCTGGCGGCCCGACCTGCCATCATCATGGCGGATGAGCCTACCGGGAACCTGGATTCTAAGAACAGCCAGGAGGTCATCACCCTCTTGAAATCCATGTCGGCCAAGTACAGGCAGACAATCCTGATGATCACCCACAATGAGAACCATGCGGACGCAACAGACCGGGTACTGCGCATGACGGACGGCAGGCTGAAGGATCTGGGGGTGGCGGCGAGATGAGAAGTTATCTTGGGCTGATACCCCAGTATGAAAAGGTTCACCGCAAAAACAACCGGATTTCTGTATTGTGCATCATGCTTTCGGTATGCCTTGTAACGGCGATTTTCAGTATGGCGGACATGGCGATGCGTTCCCAGAAAAATTATTTTATTAAATCCAATGGCGAATACCATGCGGCGCTCCATGATGTGGAGGCGGAGAAGGCAGAACTGGTATCGGCAAGGGTTGACGTGGCTTTATCAGGATGGGTCTACCAGGGCAGTACGGGAAGGTTATCCGGCAAAGCCGTCAGTTTTGTGGGGGCAAATGAAGAAACCATGGAATCCCTGACTGAAATGGATATGACGGCCGGGGCATACCCTTCCCTGCCGAATGAGGCGTTGCTGAATGAAAACGCCATGGGGCAGCTGGGTCTGTCCATTGGCGATTATGTGACGGTTACGGTTCCGGACGGCTCACAAAAACAGTACCGGATTACCGGAACCCTTGCGGATATGGGTTCCATGCTGAATGCGGATATCTGTGGGATGGTGCTTTGCAAAGAGGGCTTCCTTGCCATTGCAGATGAAAATGCGGCAGACGGCACCACCTACCGCATCCAGTTTAAGAGAGGCGCCCATATTCAGGAGGCCATAAAGGAAATCAAGAGCCGGTTTGGTCTTTCTGACGGCCAGATCTCAGAAAATACCGCTTTGTTGGGTCTGATGGGACAAAGTGAGAGCAATATCATGCAGGCTCTCTATCTGATCGCGGCGATCCTGGTTTTCCTTGTTTTGATTGCGGGAACGGTGATGATCTCCGCAAGCTTTAACACCAATGTGTTGGAGAGGACACAGTTTTATGGGCTGCTGCGCTGTCTTGGGGCATCCAGGAAACAGGTAAAGCATTTTGTGATCCTGCAGGGGCTCCGGCAGAGCGCAAAGGGCGTTCCCATTGGCCTGCTGGCGGGCCAGGCTGTGACATGGGCAGCCTGTCTGTTACTGGGATCCATCAGCGGAGACCGGTTTTCAGAGGTCCCGTTATTTGAATTCAGTATCGCCGGCATATTGGCAGGGATTGTGGTGGGCTTTCTGATTGTCCTCCTATCTTCCCTTTCCCCGGCGAAAAAAGCCTCCAGGGTTTCGCCTGTCACGGCAATCAGCGGAGGCTCCCATCTGACGCAGAATAAGCGTGCGGCGAATACAAAGCTGTTCCATGTAGAAACAGGCATGGGCATGTTCCATGCGTTGTCCGGAAAAAAGAATTTATTCCTGATGACCTGTTCCTTTGCTATCAGCATCATGCTTTTCCTTGCTTTTCAGGTTCTGGTCGTCTTCCTGGGCCAGGGTATGCCTGCATTAGCCCCGTGGGCGGGGGATGTATCTGTGACAGCCGCTGCAGGGCTGGAAACTTCTGTAATAGAAGAAATCGAAGCTGTCAATGGTGTGAAGCGTGCTTTTGGCAGAATGGAATACGGCGGATTATCTGTTTCTTCCGATCCCGAGAGCGGAACGGCTACACTGGTTTCCTATGAAGAAAATCAGTTCAAATGGGCAAAAAAGGAACTGAACGGGGGAAATATCAATGCGGTTTCGGGAGGAGACGGGGATATCTTAGTGTCCTACCGGGATGGCATGCAATGGAAGGCCGGGGACACCGTGACGCTCCATACGCCTTTGGGGGAGAAACAGGTGAGGATTGCGGGAATCCTTTCTTCTGCAAATGCATCAAGTGAAGCCGGAAGCCTTGGATACATCATATGCGCAGAACAGCTATTTACAGAGAGCATCGGTGCGGCAAGTTATACGGCTGTGGATATACAGCTTGCAGGCAGCAGCACGGATGAGACGGTATCGGCAATACGGAGCCTGTTTCCATCTGATGTCTCCATTGCAGATAAACGGCTGTCAAATTCGGAATCCCAGAGTTCCTACTATACAGGTGCAGTGTTTATTTATGGGTTCCTGCTTATCATTGCGCTGATCACCGTATTCAATATCTTTAACAGTATGAATGCCAGTGTGGCGGCAAGGACCAGACAGTATGGCGTGATGCGTTCCATTGGAATGGGAGCCGGGCAGCTTTATAAGATGATTGCAGCAGAGGCAGCCACTTATGCAGTATTGGGATGTGCTGCCGGTTGTGTCCTGGGCTTACCGTTGAATAAGATGATGTTCCAGTTCCTGATTGCAGATAAATGGGGAACAACCTGGCAGCTTCCAGTTGCCTCTCTGTTGCTGATTGTCATGTTATGTTTGGGCTCTGCGGCGTTGGCGATTCGGCGGCCAATCAAAAGAATCGGGCAATTGTCCATTGTGGATACCATAAAGCTGCAGCAGTGACACATGGATACTGACAAAAAATTTTGAAATGTCCGAGCTTTGTAATAATTCAGGCTGTTTTTAAGCTGATCGGATGATAGGCTCGGACATTTCTGTGACAGTTTAGTTTTACAATGTCCTTACCATAAAAAATGGTATGGGGATTTAAGGGAGAACCACCTGGCAATAGGGTGATAAGAATAATCCTCATGTATAAGATGGAGGGATGCGTATAGAGGAAAATAAGAAATCTTCTTCTCCTTATTGCATATCTGGATATTCCCAATATGCAGTTCCCTACAACAAAATAAAATCATATCGGCGTCATGGATCGCAAAAGGCGGTGCGCAATCACAAAGCTGTAATCCCTGCGAGGTAACAGAGGGACTTATTCCTCTATTTTTCTTTTGCCCAGATATTTTTATTTAAAGTGATTGAATAGTGCGAGCGCATCTGATATAAGTTTGGTCATTTCTTCCGGCGTCTTTTTATCATAAAGCTCAAGCCATAGGCGGATAATATTATAGTGTTCGACACGGATTGTCATTAAAAAGACCTGTTCGACTTCCTTGCTTCCAGAAAATGGATGTTCCCATATGCGGTCACGCCTGTGCGCCAGATGATTATGACGGCTATTATGATGATATTCTGCCAATGAATGAAGGCAGCGGGAGGGGATCGACCCTTCAATCGTCAAACAGATAGCAGCGCTGCTCGGTTGCCTTGTGGTAGTGATAGGGCTCTGCATTGCCCTAATGTACCTGTTGTAATTATCTTTGGCGTACCGTGTAATGTAAGTAAAAAGACAAGAGGTGACAGAGATGATTTACATATCCAAAGGGATTGCCGGGAAAGGTTCGAAAATAGAGCTGGTACAAGCAGCAAGGGGCAGTCAGGAGGTGCATCTTTCAGATAAGGAAGCAAAATTATGGCTGAGAGGCCGGTTTTTTTGCAGTAGAAAGTGATTCCTGCCGTCCGTATGCAATGCTGTTGATAGCAGTGGGAATAACGGGTATAATTAGTAATCGCCTGGCATGAAATTGTCGAAAATCTGTCTTTTATCGGCTACAATAAAGGGATTCACTGATAAGGAGCATTGCCTATGAAATACAAGATACTGATTATTGATGATGAAGAAATGATATTATCCATGATGGAAAAATGTTTAGGAGAAGAATTTTCCGTATATACGGCGGAAAATGCAAAAAAAGCGTTAGAACTATTAAACGTAATACCAGATATTATATTGTTGGATATCAATATGCCAGAAATGGACGGATTGGAATTGTGCCAGCTTATTAGGGGGCATATATCCTGCCCGATTATTTTTTTGACAGCACGGGTAACGGAACGGGATGTGATAAAGGGGCTGTCTGTCGGCGGGGATGATTATATTACGAAACCTTTTCGCATGGATGAATTATTGGCAAGAATTTCGGCACACCTTCGGCGTGAAGAAAGAAAAGGCACAGCAGAAAATCTAAGGTTTGATGAAGAATTGATGATTGATTACAATAGCCGAACGGTATTTTATGGTAAGGAACAGTTAGACTTCTCAAATAAAGAATTTGAGATTATCCGTTTTCTTTCCCAAAATGCAGGCATGGTTTTTGACAGGGAAACCATCTATGAAAAACTTTGGGGATATCATGGCGAGGGCGATAGCATTGTAGTAAAAGAACATATCCGAAAGATACGGAATAAGCTGTCAGTTTATACGGATAAAAACTATATTGAAACAGTGTGGGGAGTTGGTTATAAATGGGCAAAATAAAAACAAAGTCGATCAAAACATCTATAGCAGTTACTTTTTTCATTACGATATGTGTGACTGCCCTGTTATCGTCTGTCACTATCCTTGCGGCAAACCAAGTGCAGCATGAAATATTAAAGAAACGGTATATGACGATAAATTCCCCTGATTTTCAGGTGGATGAGAACACAGGCAATTATATTTTGGATATTGATAACAACAATATCACATGGCAGCCTTTAAGCAGGTGGGATACTGTCGTCTATTATGGCTCTTACGCTGCTATGGTTGGTCTGCCTGTTTTTTATATTGCTGTCGGGATTGGGGCGGCTGCGGCGGTATATTACCGAAAGAAGCTTCGGGAGCCTATCACACAGCTACAGAATGGCGTAGAAAGAATACAGGAGGATAATCTTGACTTTCGCATTGAATATGACAGTGATGATGAGTTAGGGCGGTTATGCTGTTCTATGGAAAAAATGCGCAGGGAGCTTCGGCAAAAACACAAAGCGTTGTGGGAATCCTTAGAACAAAGGAAATTATTGAATGCTTCGGTATCCCATGATTTAAGAACGCCGATTACCGTCCTCAAAGGATATTTAGACTATTTAGAGAAAAATATCCCACAGGATAAGCTTACGGAAGATATGCTTTTCGATACGGTATCATCTATGCAGGGAGCGGTAAACCGTTTGGAGCTATATGTGGAGAGCGTTCGGGATATTGAGAAGATTGAAAATATTGAAATTGAAAAACGGTCTGAAAATGTGAAGCTATTATGGAATGAATTAAGAAGTAATGTGCGGCAGCTTGCGGGAAATAAAGAAATCATTCTTTCAAACGATATTACAGTGGACAAAATTCAAATAGATAAGGGTGTGTTTTTTCGGATTTTAGAAAATCTCCTGCAGAACGCATTAAGATATGCAGAAAAACAAGTAAGCATAAATCTTTCACGCGAAAAAGATTTTCTCACTCTTACCGTAAAGGACGATGGGAAAGGTTTTTCAGCGGCAGATTTGGAAAAAGCAACTACTGTATTTTACAGTAATGATAAGGAAAAACAGCATTTTGGGATAGGACTGAGCGTATGTAAGATACTTTGTGAAAAACATGGCGGTTTATTGTATGTCGGAAATCAGAAAGAAAAGGGGGCATGTGTAACCGCCAAATTGAAAATTTTTTAATATCCTTTTCGGAAAATTGGCTTTTCTATTATAAAATCTCCTTACAACACAGATAGGAGGTTTTTGTATTTATGGAAATTCGAAAGGATACCTTTATACCCAGTCGGGCACACGTGCCATACGGCAAAAACAATGAAATTGTAATAAGAAATCTTTCCAAAAACTATGGAAAAAAGACAGCCCTTGAACATGTATCTGTTACGATCCATTCTGGAATGTACGGGCTTCTTGGGCCAAATGGCGGAGGAAAAACAAGCCTAATGAGAATTTTGGCGACGCTTTCGGAAGCGTCAGGCGGGGAAATCAGTATGAATGGTATCCCAATCAAAGAAACTGGTAACATACGGGAAATCGTAGGTTATCTCCCGCAGGATTTTTCTTTTTACAGAGGTATGAGTGTTTATGGCGCAATGGATTACCTTGGGCTGCTGTCGGAAATTCCAGATAAAATCCGAAGAGAAAGAATATTGGCATTACTTGAACAGGTAAATCTAAAAGAAGATATGAGGACGAAAGTAAAGGCTTTATCGGGTGGGATGAAAAGACGGCTGGGGATTGCCCAGGCACTGTTACATAACCCGCAAATCCTTATTGTTGACGAACCGACAGCAGGGCTTGACCCAGAGGAACGTATTCGTTTCCGTAATCTGTTAAGTGAATTTGCAGAAGACAGGATCGTGATTCTTTCCACCCATATTTCTTCGGATGTGGAATCGTGTTGTGAAAATATAGGAGTATTGAACAATGGGAAAATGATATGGAATGGCAGCACAAAAGAACTGGCGGGACAGGCAGAGGGAAAAGTTTATCTTATTTCAGCGGCAAAAAAGCAAGATAAACAGATCAAGGAAAAGTATGCTGTCTTAAATATCATTTCTTCACAGTCAGGCACACAGTACAGGGTATTGTCAGACGTGGAGCCAGAAGAAAAATATATGCTTCAACCCCCTACGTTGGAAGATGGGTATATGTATCTGTTAAGCCAGACTTAAGGGAGGGATAGAACGATGAAGTTATATTTGAAAGAGTGTAAAAAGATTGCAGAAAGCGTGATTTATTATTTCTTTATCGCTATTTTGGTTTTTAGCTGGTTCCAGAATTTTCGGGGAGTGACTAAAACAGAAATCAATTGGGAAAAGGGTATTCCCCCGGCAGATATAGGTTTTGAACGCTCATTACTGTCCAAACCATCCGAGGAGGATGATTACTTTGGCAGTAAAGTTTCAGAGGATGACCCGGCGGCAATCATGATGGGCGTTACAAGGGCGTTGCTGTCAGAATATGAAAGCAATCGTTACGCCACATATCCCCTTGGATACTATAAAGCGATTACACTTAGCGATGATGAGCAAAAACGTGTACTTGAAATACTTTGTGAAATAACGGGATTGACGGAAGAACAATTAAAAGATTTGCCAGAAGATTATTTTCCGGCAGTCACAGGCACAATTATTTCCTTTGATGCAATGAGTGTTGATGAAAATGGAAATTTGAATACGGTGATGGGAAACAGGGCAGACACAGAAAGCGGAGATGATAAATATAAGCATTTTGTATCACGGGTCACGTATGAACATTTCAAAGAGCTAATGCAGGAAATGGAAAATATGATAGGGGAAAACGGTTCACGGTATTCCCCCGAAATGATGATTACCTATTTTGGCATGTCTGAAATGACTTATGAGGAAGCATGTGAGGAATATAACCAGACAATCAATAAGGATAAAGTGACGGGCGGTTTTGCGCGGTTATTTTGTGATTATATGGGATTGGAACTGGGCTTGTACCCTATATTTTTGGTAGTGCTTATATGGATGAAAGACCGCATGGGAAATGCGTCAGAATTGATTTACAGCAAAAAAATATCTTCGGCAAAGCTGGTGGTTTTGAGATATTTGGCAAGTATCACTATGGTTCTCCTGCCTGTTTTGCTGTTATGTTTGGAATCTCTTGTGCCGCTTATATCATTTGGCGCTAAGAAAGGTATTTCAGTAGACTATTTTGCGTATATCAAATACATTTTATGGTGGCTTCTGCCAGAGGTCATGGCGGTATGCGCAATCGGAATATTTTTCACTTTGCTCACAGACTCTCCGATTGTTATTGCCGTTCAATTCCTTTGGTGGATGGTTGATAAGGGAGTAACTGGACTGTCAGGGGACACGGGGGCAGCAACTTTCATGATAAGGCACAATACATTGCGTGGCTATGAAATAATACAAGATGAATTTCAAATGATTTGCAGGAACAGGCTGCTTATGGCGGGAATCAGTATTCTATTTGTCATTTTGTCCATATGGGTTCTTAAGTTTAAGCGGAAAGGAAAAATAAATGCAGCGAATATCTATCACAAGTGTTTTGAGCATATGCAGGACAAACTTTCTTTTGGCAGTAAGAAATAACTTATTTTTGGCGGCGGTTTATTTGCTGATAATTCCCTTACTAAGGGGGATTGCAAATTTAGATATGGTTCGTTCTGCGGAATGTTTGGAACAGGCTGTAATACTAACAGGAATATTTCTCATAGCTCCGCTGTCTGCTCCAGAACAGTCTAAGGCAATACAGGACGTAGTTTGCACAAAGAAAATTCCTCATTGGAAAATCTTATTGCTGCGGTTCATCATGTCAATGCTGCTGCTCATTCTGATGGTATGCCTGTTCTCTGGAATTATGGTATGGAAAAACTGTATATTTCCCTTTATGCCTTATGTGGCGGGAACAGTGATAAGCGCAATGGCATTGGGGAGCTTTGGATTTGCAGCAGCCATATTCAGCAATTCTGTTATTGCAGGTTACTTGGCGTCAATCGGATATTTTCTTTTAAATTCTTTGGGGAATGTATCAGAGGATAGTATTTTCTATTTGTTCTCAATGGGAAAAGGCAATTATTCCACAAAGATATGGCTTTTCGGTTTAAGTTTGCTGGTAATTGCAGTAGTTTTTATTTACGAAAGAAGAAAGAGATATTGATAAAAAATCATTGTGGTACTTGCCCACCGAATAAAAAATACGAAATCGCCGTTTTCTGCGCCCGGAAACGGCATTTGCTTAAAAAATGTTTGTTTTAAATACAGCAATTTTTTCAATTTATATACCAACAGGGATACGTTTATTTTCCGAGGTTCGAATTCTGGTACGTTTATTTTCGAGTTTTTTACGATTGGTCATGCAAAATAACTATGCCGATTGGCTTTTCAAACGATATTGAAAAAAGTGCGTATCAAAATTATTATATTAACCTTGGGTTTGATGAAGAGAAAGTTAATAAATTCAATTTAGTTAGTGGGTCGGAGATAGAGGGACGTCGTTTTTGCGGCATCCCCTCTGTCATTCCCAAGCAAAGATTTTTTTATAAAGCCTTTTGGACAGAATACGAATGTGGATGGAGTATGAAGTAAAGATTGCTCTTTTGATAATATTCTGATAAAATTAGGATAGAATAAGTGACGAGAAAGGAGTGCTTAAACATGATACAGATTCGGCCTGTTTCTGACCTTAGAAATAAATTCCCGGAGATTGAGACCATCGTAAACAATGGGGAGCCGGTCTACCTTACAAAGAACGGTTATGGCGCGATGGTAGTTTTAAGCCTGGAGGAGTATGCAGGCCTGACAGACAGTATTGAAATGAAACTTGATGAAGCTGACCGGCAGGCGGCTATATCGGAAGAGAGGCTTTCCCATGAAACAGTCTTCCGTAATGCAAAGGGTGCGGTGTATGGAAAATAAACCCTATCAGCTCCGGTATTTGCCGATATTTGAGCAGGATTTAATCAGTACGGCGAATTATATTACGAATGTTTTGAAAAATGAGGATGCGGCGCTTCGGCTGATTGATGATGTGGAGTCCGCTATCCTGGAAAGGCTGGATAATCCTGTTGCCTTTGAGCCATACCGTTCTGCAAAAAAGCGTGACCATCCTTATTATCGAATTTATGTGAGAAATTATGTTGTCTATTATGTGGTGATTGGCGATGTGATGGAGGTTCGGCGCCTGATATATGGTGCAAGGGATACCGACAGCCACTTATAACGAATACAGGATCCAGAGCAGTTAGTCTTTGATGATTAGCTGCTTTTTTGTATGTTTCTTTTTTATAATGCGTATTTTGGTTGTAAATGCGTATATTAAACCGTGTAATGATTATATAGGTTATCTACTTATGGAAACTGTTTTTCTATTCATAGGCATAGAAAATATTTTTGAAATTCAGGAGGTTTTATTATGTTGGTATCCATCGATCATGGCAACTATGCCATAAAAACGCCGAATGACTCATTTGTATCCGGTCTTTCCGAACATACGGCCAAGCCGCCAATGGCAGAAGAGATATTGGAGTATGACGGAAAATTTTGGACTTTGAGCGGGCAGCGGTTAAGTTATATGAGGGATAAAACCTGTGATGACCGCTATTTTATTCTGTCTTTATTTGCCATAGCGAAGGAAATGGAACGGTCCGGGTATTATTCCCCGCTGGAACAGATCCAGTTAGCAGTCGGCCTCCCGCCTGAACATTATGGTATACTGAAAGATAAGTTTGCCGGTTATTTCAAACGGGGAATCGTTTCATTTGCGTATAAGGACAAGCCCTATACGGTGATGATCAACCGTGTTATGGTATTTCCGCAGGCATATGCCGCCGTAGTGCCGCAGAGCAGCCTGGTTGTGCATACGCTCCGCATTTTCATTATTGACGTAGGCGGTTATACGACAGACGTGCTGCTCCTTCAGAATGGCAAGCCGGACCTTCAGTTCTGCCGTTCGCTTGAGACTGGCATTATTACGATGAATAACGAAATCATTCGCAAAGTCGGCGCCTTGCACGATATGCTGATCAGCGATGAACATATCACGGCTGTGCTGCGGGGCGAAGACAGTGTCATACTTCCGGATGACGTGAAAACGGCAATCTATGAGGCGGCAAAGCAGCATGCAAATGATATTTTGAACCGCCTGCGCGAGCTTCAGGTGGATCTGCGTGCGAATCCCGCTGTATTTATCGGAGGGGGCAGCATCCTGCTTCGCCCGTTTTTTGAGGCGTCGCGGCTGGTGGCAAAAGCTGATTTTGTGGAATCCGCCAATGCGAATGCCCTTGGGTATGAAATGCTGGCAAGGAAACAGCTTTCCCTTCGCCCTACCGAGTAATGGGCGGAGGGATGCGTAGTGAAAAAAGATGGAAAATATCGTTTTACCCTTCAGTTTGGGGCTGATTCAGAGGAACAGATCCGGGTAGGGGAATTCCTGGAAAGCTTGGGCAACAAAAAAAGCGCCGTTATGGTGGACGTGCTGAATGAGTATCTGGCGTCCCGCCCGGAATTACAAAAGGCGCATGGTAAAATAGAAGTGAAAGTCGCTTCCGGTTATAATCGGGATAGGATGGAACAGATGATACGGCAGATAGTAGAAGAACATATTGCCAAGATGCAGTTAACCGAAATTCAGGCAGATGTCCCACAGGATAAAATCCCGGAAACAATGGAAGACGATATTGCGCAGATGCTTGACAATCTCGATTTGTTTCAGTAATGGCAAAAGTGGACCTGCTAAGGCTATGGCAGGTTCGCCAACCGTATTAAGGACAAAGGAGGTTATCCATATGGATAGTAATAATTTATCATATACGAAGTGGAATTGTAAATATCATATTGTTTATGCACAAAAGTTCAGAAGGAAAATCATATATGAGCAGTTAAAGCGGGACATTGCAAATATATAGCTTTCAACTCTACGATCTTGGACTGAGGAGCGGCTATCCGATTGTGTGGCAGGCAGAGCTTGAGGCATTTTTTGAATAAACAAGGAAAATAATGGTAAGAATATTTTAGGAAGGTAAGAGATGGAGGTGAATATCAGCCATTATGAAAGATAGTACGAATCAAATATCAAATCTTACGGATCTTGTTGATATCAGGGACGTTAAAGTCGATTGCAGTCTTTCAACTGAAGAAAGGGTGCGGTCATATGTTGAACAGATTAAGAACCCGTATTGTTTTCGCGTAGGTGATGTAAAGGTTCGTGTTTCCTATGCAGATAAAGCACAGTCATTGGATGATAGCTTCCGTGAAATGATAGCATCTATGTAATGGAAATACCCAGGGGGTATACCTCTATGCCATTTGGCAGATGCATGGAAACAATTACCTGCGGTAAATCCACGAAAACGGCTGGATTTTGGAAGGACCTATGCTATAATGAGTGTGGACAAAATCAGTGAACACCTTGCTGTTTATACGGATTTCCGTTATACATGCTTATGAAAACCTGTTTTTGGTTTTCATAAGACACAGACAGGAGTGGCGCTATGAAGCAAATACAGGACCAATTATTTAAGGTCGCCATCTACCTACGCTTGTCGAAGGATGATGGCGATTTTTCTTCTGCCGAAAACGGAAAGTCGGAGAGCAATAGCATTCATAATCAGCGAGAGCTTTTGATGGCGTTTTTGGCAAAACATCCGGAAATGGAACTCTACGATGAGTATAAGGATGATGGACGGACTGGCACAAATTTTGACCGGCCCCAGTTTCAGCGCATGATGGATGATGTGCGAAAAGGCAGCGTCAACTGTGTCATTGTTAAGGATCTATCCAGATTCGGAAGAGACTATATTGAATGTGGAAAATATATCGAAAAAATATTCCCCCAGCTGGGCGTTCGGTTTATTTCCATAAATGACGGATTTGATACAAGGGCGGCCGGCAGTGCAGACAGCATTGTCATTCCTTTTAAGAATCTGATTAACGATTCTTATAGCCGTGATATTTCTATCAAAGTGCGCAGCAATTTGGATGTAAAGCGCAAGAACGGGGAGTTTATCTCAAACTTTGCCGTGTACGGTTATAAGAAGGATCCGGAGAATAAAAACCAGCTCATTGTGGACGAAGATGCTGCGGAGGTTGTCAGGGACATTTTTAAATGGAAAGTTGAGGGTTTAAGCCCCAACAGGATTGCCGACAAGCTGAACGGACTTGGTATTCTTTCCCCTATGGAATACAAGAAAGCCAGGGGAAGCAAGTTTAAAACGGAATTTAAAACAAATGGAAAAGCGCTATGGAGCCATGTGGCTGTACGGAGGATACTGAAAAACGAGGTATATGTAGGGGTATTGGTGCAGGGAAAACGCACAACGCCCAATTATAAGACAAAGAAATTCATCTATAAAAACGAAAGCGAATGGGTACGGGTGGAAGACCGCCATGATGCAATTATCTCCCGGCCTCAGTTCGACCTGGTACAGCAGCTGCTCCGTGAAGATACCCGCGCCAGTTCCGAAAAGAGAGAGGTGCATCCCTATTGTGGGCGTATCTTTTGCGGGGATTGCGGGGCGCCTGCCGTCCGGAAAACCGCGGGTAGCTGCGGCAGGCGGTATGTCTACTATGTGTGCAGTGCAAATAAAGCAAACCGCGATGTCTGCAGCAAGCACAGCATACGGGAGGATGTTCTCGATAAAGCAGTTCTGGCAACGATTCAGCGGCAAATCGAAGTGATTTTGGATATGGATCGTGCCATGCAGCAAATCGAAGCCCTTTCATGGGAAAAAGCGGAAATCAAAAAGATTGACGCCAACATTGAGTATCAGAACCAGGTAATTGAGAAAAACAATGCTTTGCGGCTTGGAGTGTATGAAGATCTCCGGGCAGGTATTTTAACAAAAGAAGAGTTTCTGACATTAAAAGAAGAGTTCATGGAGCGGATAGATACAGCAAAACAGCTGATAGAACAGCTGACCAGTGACAAATCCGGCATCCAGCACGGACTTAAGAAGCAGCAGAGCTGGCTGTCGGGGTTCCGGGAATATAAGAATATTTCAGAAATCTCCAGGATTATTGTCGTCAACCTGATTGAGCGGATTAACATTTTTGAAAACGCTGAGATTGAAGTGGTATTCCGCCAGCGTGACCAGTTTGCGAATATTATGTCTTTTCTGGAAGAACAGGAACAAAAGAAGGCGGCGAAAGGGGCAATCCCATTTCCAGGATTGGAGGTGGTGTAAATGGCCCGTGTATCCCGTAAGAGAGGAACAGAGAAAGCGAAGGGCTTCAAGGAGGCAGGGATTTACCATACTGGCATCTATCTTCGCCTTTCTGTGGAGGATAATGGCAAAAAGGATGCGGATTCCATGGAGAACCAGAAAAATCTGTTGATGGAATACGTCAGCGCAAGACCATATTTGATGCTGACGGATATTTATATGGATAACGGATTTACTGGTACAGACTTTGAACGTCCGGAGTTTAACCGGATGCTGCAGGATGCAAGAGATGGCAGGATTCACTGTATTGTGGTAAAAGACCTGTCGCGTCTGGGGCGTAATTATGTAGAAGCCGGAGACTATATTGAAAAGGTGTTCCCATTCCTGGGAATCCGGTTTATTGCTGTGAATGATCATTATGACAGTGATTCCCTGACGTCTGGCGATGAATTGGGAGCTTCTTTGAAAAATGTGGTAAATGACGTCTATGCCAAAGATATATCCCGAAAAGTGGGTACGGCAATGAAACAAAAGCGTCTGCGCGGCGAATATATTGGAAATTATGCCCCCTATGGATATCTGAAGGATCCGAAAGCTAAGAACCATCTGATTATAGACCAGGAGATTGCGCCAATTGTAGTTGAGATTTTTGAATTAAGGGCAAAAGGGGATGGTATCAATACAATCGCCAGAATATTAAATGAACGGGATATCCCGTCACCGGGACGGCTTCGGTATGAGCGTGGGATCATCACAAATAATAACAAGAAGGGGTCCGGGCTTCTCTGGAGCCGTCATGTTCTTTCAGATCTGCTGAAGAATGTTGTGTATATTGGGAACCTGGCCCAAGGGCGCAGCGCCAGCTGTCTTTATAAAGGAATCCCATTTCATTGGACAGAGGAATCGGAGTGGGATCTAGTGGAAAATACACATGAAGCGATTATCAGTCCGGAACTATGGAAAAGGGTACAGGAAGTCACAGCCAGGAAGAGCCGGGAGGCAAAAGAATCGCATGGAAAATATGCGAACCTTCCGAAACGGGAAAATCCGTATGGCTCACTGCTGCGGTGCGCAGATTGCGGACGGGTCATCAAGCAGGTTCATGCGTACAATACCTCTAAGCGGAACGGAACCGTGGTTTACTACAATTACAAATGTCCGGAGAATATTGAGCTTGGGCGTCTGGCGTGTCCAAAGAAGAATATCCGGGCGGCAGATTTGGATGAGGCAGTTCTTGCGACAATCCGAAAGCAGATGGAGATATTCATGGATACGCAGAAAATCTTGAAGGAATTGATTGCACAGGAAAAAGAAACAGCAAAGCAGGAAGCGCCGATTTCGAGGGTCAAGGACATTCAAAAGGAAATTGACCGGCGAAAGGGCCTCTGCACAGCCCTCTATACGGATTTGAAAGAAGGGATTTTGACGCAGGATGAATATTTTTATGCGAAGATGCGCTATCAGGAAGAAATAGATTCTCTGGAAAAGGAGCTTTTGGAATTGAAAAGTATCCGGGGCAAGGCAAGCGAGGCGGCTCAGGGGGAAAAGAAGTGGGAACAGCTGATTTCGAAATATTATAAGGCACAGACACTGAACCCTGCCATGATGGAAGCCATCGTAAAAGAGATCAAGCTGTATGCGGACAACAGCATATCCATTGAATTCCGCTATATGAATGAGTTTGAGGAACTGCTGCAGGAGTGCGAACGTATACGAAGGGAGGTTGCATGATGTATGATGAGGTGTATCGCTGCATACATGAGGCTTTCTCAGGATGATGTGGATATAGGGAACAATTCATGGAAGGATGAGAGCGACAGTATCCACAGCCAGCGCCTGTTGATTCAGCAGTATAGGAAAGAGCATACGGATTTAAGCAATCTTCCGGTCATAGAGTTTGTGGATGACGGATATACGGGAACCAACTTTGACAGACCCGAATTTCAGCGTATGATTGAGAAGGTCAGAAGCGGAGAGGTTGTCTGTATCATTGTAAAGGATTTATCCCGGTTTGGAAGAAATTATCTGGAGGTAGGGGACTATCTGGAGCATATTTTCCCTTTTCTGGGTGTGCGGTTCATATCTGTCAATGACCATTATGACAGTAAGAGCTATATGGGGACAACCGGTGGAATTGATGTGGCGTTCCGTAATCTGATTTATCAGCGGTACAGCCAGGATCTTTCTGAAAAAGTAAAGTCTGCCATGCACCTTAAAATGTCAAGAGGACAGTATGTGACACATTGCCCCTATGGGTATAAGAAGAAACAGGGTGTGAAACATGAGATGATTCCGGATCCGGTAACGGCTCCAATTGTGCGGGAGATTTTTGAAGCTACAATCGGCGGAATGAAATCCACGGAAATAGCCGCAATGCTGAATGCAAAACAGGTTCCTACGCCGATGGAGTATAAGAAGGTGAACAGGAAGATGCACAGTGACGCCATGTGGAGCCATCAAGCGGTCTTGCGTATTATTAAGGAATATAAGTATACGGGCGCCATGGTGAATTTTAAATGTGAAAATGAAACGATACGGGCGTCTGTCCAGCGCAAATGCAAGCCGGAGGAATGGGTGGTTGTGGAGAACCGACACGAGGCAATTGTGACACATGAGGAATATGAGGCCGCCAATGCAAAGCTGCGGAAAGTGAATTACAAAGGAGCGAAGCGGGGTGACCTTTCTGACCGTGTCTATTATTGCGCATATTGCGGCAGGCGGCTGCGGAAAACATTCGGCAATGATGAATACTATTCCTGTTCAACCAAGCTTTACCGCACGGATTCGCCATGCTGCCAGGTCAGATGGAGCCGCACGGAAATTGAGGAAATAGTTTTGGCGGCGTATAAGGCGCAGCTTATGTTGATGAATGAAAGATATAAAAAGCTAAAATCCCAGCCGCAGTCAAATCCGCTCGAGGATTGCAGAAATGCGGGACAGAGTATCCAGAAAAACCTGGATGGGTTCACTTCCAAAAACCTGACCTTGTATGAGCAATACCGCGACGGCAAATTTGATAAAGAGGTATTCCTGAAAAAGAAAAACCAATTATTGCAGCAGAAGGAGGAATTACAGGCACAGCTTGCAAAGCTGCAGGAGCAGGAAGAGGAAATAATCAGACAGCAGAAGGGCGAGGAGCAAAAAAACCAGGCGCTAAAGGCATCTGAGGATATGCTGGCAAAGGAAGAGGGTGAGATGCGGATCCAGATGTACGATGCAATCGAGAAAGTGATTGTATATGTCGGAAAAGAGATTGATATTCATTGGAAGTTTGACCTCTCGTTTGAAAATATTCCATAAGGACAAAATTTGTCTTATTATATCACATGGGGCAGCTTTATTTTGGGTATGAGTGTTCTTTCGGGATTTTCTGGAAATCCAGTGTTTATGCGGGTTTTCAGAAATTTAAAAAAATGTTTTGTGAGGACTTGACACAATCAGACGATTTGGGAAGAGTAGTAGTGCCGAAGGAAATCCGCAGGACGCTGCGGATCCGGGAAGGTGATCCGCTGGAGATTTTTACGGACCGGCAGGGGGAAATAATCTTAAAAAAATATTCGCCGATCGGAGAGTTAAGCCAGTTTGCAGGGCAGTATGCGGAAAGCCTTTCTCAGACGACCGGGAATCTGGTCTGTATTACGGACAGAGATCACGTAGTAGCCGTCGCCGGCAGCGGAAAAAAGGAATTTGACGGGAAACCTTTAAGCAAGCAGATGGAAGGGATCATTGAAAACCGGGAAGATTTTGTGGCGAATAAAGAAGACGAGGGGTTTGTAAAGATTACATTGGACGATACCGGAGAACTGTGTTCGCAGGCAGTGGCCACGATCATCTGCCAGGGAGATGCGATCGGAGCGGTTGTGATTTCCGACAAAAATGAGAAACATCCGATGGGTGATACGGAACATAAGCTGGCCGTTACGGCAGCAGGCTTTTTGGGCAGGCAGATGGAGCAGTAACGGCGGCGGTCCCGGAAATTTAATTGAAATTTCCGGGGCTTTTTTTAATTTGCTTATGGAGAAATTGTACAAAATATTTGGAAAAAACGTAAAATTTATGAAAAAATGTGCTGCTTTTCGGCAGGAAGCAAAAAAAGATTTGTGTATGATAGAGCAAAGATGACATTTATATTGATAATTTTTGTGAAAAGTAATAAAATAATATCGATATAAGATTTTACAGAAGAATTTTAGGAGGATAAATGAATGGGTAATTGGAAGAGGTTTTTGTCCCTGGCAATTACAGCGGGCATAACGATCTCTGCCGTTTTTGTTCCGCAGAATGCGTACGGAGCGGCAAAGGAAACAAAGGTAACCGACGATCAGTTAAGCGATACAAAAGCAGAGGAACCCGATGCCTGGGGAGCTTTGCCGAATGAGGAACAGCTGCACTATATGAAAACGGGTCTTTCGGCGTTCTGCCATTTCGGACCCAATACATATAATAATGTGGAGTGGGGAGAATCTTACGGAACCAGGAAACCCGCCGATATATTTAAACTTAAGGCGCCGCAGAAGTTTGACGCGGAACGAATCGTAAAAACGGTAAAAGAAGCCGGTTTTAACAGAATGATACTGACGGCAAAACATCATGACGGATTTGGATTGTGGGACAGCGCGCTGACGGATTATGATATCGGAAGCACACCGTACGGCGGAGATATTTTAGAAGAGCTTTCAGACGCATGTACCAAGTATAATCTGGATATGGGATGTTATTTGTCGCCCTGGGATATCCACGAAGATCATCACGGCTGCTTTGGCGACAATAATAACGGACCGAATTCTACGGGATATACGGATTATGATAAATTATATCAGGATGAGATCAAAGAAATCTGCACGGCGGTAAAAAAAGACGCGAACGGAAATGAGCTGAAGGATGAGAACGGAAATCCTGTCTACAAATACGGAAATAATCATCCTAACAGGCGTTCCGACCGTTTTGTCGAATGGTGGATGGACGGCGCTCAGGGAGGCGGCAGCAATACACAGACGTTTACCTGGCCTGGGATATTTGAAGCCATCCGGGGCACGAATCCAAACTGCCAGATTTTCGGAACGCATAAAGCCGGCAAGCCGGAGGTAAACGGAGAGACGGTCAAACTGGGAAGTACGGGCGGCATTCACTGGATCGGAAACGAAGCCGGGTGGGCGGCGGACGAAACCTGGGCAAAACTCATCGCGGGTGAAAATTATGAGGATACCTCGCTGTTTCCAAGGGAAAACGGCGGAATCATAGGTAAGCCCGACGGCGACTGCTGGTCGGTTCCGGAGGTTGACGTAAGAATGCTGTCCGGATGGTTCTGGACAGAGAATAATCCGGACAGTTCGGTAAAATCGGCAAAACAGCTGGGAAATATTTATTTTAATTCCGTAGGTCACGGAGCCGTGCTGCTGTTAAATCTTTCTCCGAATAAGACCGGTTCCGTAGGAGAACTGCAGCTGAACCGGTTCAAACAATTCGGCGAAAATATAAAGAATACATTTCGGGACGATCTTACAAAAGAAGACGGCGTAACGATATCCGCAACTTCCGTATGGAAAAATTCGAAAGCGTTTTCGCCTAATAACGTCCTGGACGAAACACCGGAAGGGGAAACATACGATACTACCTATTGGGCTCCGGCAGAGGGAGAGACGACGGGCAGCCTGGAAATCGATCTGGGCGGACATAAAGTATTTGACGTCGTATCGATCGAAGAGTATATCCAGAAAGGCCAGACCATTTCTTCTTTTTCCGTCGAATATAAAGACGTGAACGGAGACTGGCAGGCGTTCGGCAGCGGAAAAACAATTTCTTCCAAACGTTTATGCAGAAGGACGCCTGTAGAAGGAACAGCTGTCCGCATCAACATTCTTTCGGCGCATTCCACCCCGATGATCAATGACGTCGGCGTGTTTAAGGCGGTAGAGGATTTTGAGATGGAAGCGGAAGGGAAAGAGAAGCTTCCGGAGAATCTGAAAACAATTACCATGAAAGACGCCGTGAAAACAGGCGAATGGACGTCCGAAAATAACGGAGCTTACCAGTATACAGACCAACAGAATAATTCTGCGCAGTTTACGTTTACAGGGGTAAAAGCATGGGTACTCGGAAGAAAAGCATTAAACCACGGCAGGGTTGACATTTATCTGGATAACGAGTTGCAGGAGACGGTGGATACGAACGCTTCTTCGGCGCAATTGCGGCAGATTCTTTATCAGACGAACGAGCTGCCCTACGGGGAGCATACCATTCGATTGGTCTGTAAAGACACTGGTAAGATCGTTGGCCTCGACAGGGTAGAATATACGGACGGCAGCGGTATTTTTTCGATGCATCCGGCGGAAACCAATCTGCTGTACGGAGAGACGGCAGATGTAGAAATTGTCCGTACGCTTGGAAGCCGGGGACGTGTGGAGATTACTTATACGACCGAGTCGGCAGGCGCCGAGCAGGGCGTCAATTATAAGCATCTGGCGGGTTCTGTATTGTTTGAGGAAGGAGAGACTTCTAAGACGATCACATTGACGGGGTTGGTCAGCATTGACAGAAATGTAGACGGAAAAGATTTTTATTTTGTAATCCGATCGGATTCGGGAGACGCAGCGATCGGTCCGGTTTCTTCCACGCATGCGATTTGTTATACGGTAGATCCGGAGCGGATTTTGAATGAATGCAGGGCGGTCAATCCGGATGATTATAAAGATGCGGGGAAGGAGGCATTTCAAAAAGCGCTGCGGGAGCTGGAACTGTTTATGGAAAGCGGCATAGCGACAGAAAATGCAAAAAAAGCGGCTGCCAGCGCGGCATACAGAGCCAAACAGGCTCTGGTCAGATGGGATGGGAATTACTCGCAAAACGAACCATACAAACTTCCGTCCGGTTATCAGGAGACAAAAACAGTAGAAGCAGAGCGTTTTATTTTGGATGCGTCGGAAGCAAAAAACCCGAATCATTATGTTCGTATTTCCGAAAACGGTTCGATCCAGGAGGTCAACTGGTTTGAAGACGGAAACAAAATAAAATTACCGTTTTACGCAGAGAAAGCAGGTACTTATAAAGTAACGGCGCATTATCGAAGCGGAAGAAGTGCGAACAGCCCAAATGCGCTGAACTGGAGCGGCACAAATGTAGAAAGCGGCAGCCTGGATGTGCATGGGGAAGGACAGGCAGATACCTATCGAACGGCGGAATTTACAATGCGGATTACGGCTGCCGGAGCCGGAGAATTGGTATTTACGGCGGATAGTAAAGGATCGCCCGTTTTGGATAAATTCGACGTTTTGTATCAGGATGCTGCGGCTCCTTCCGGATCGGCAGTCACGGGTGTAGCGTTAAATTATGAGGAACTGACGATTGGAATGGATGAAGAATGCGCTCTTTTAACGGCAGAGGTTTTTCCCGCAGACGCAGGAAATAAACAGGTCACCTTTACAAGCGCCGATACTGAAATTGCGGCGGTAGACGAATATGGCATTGTCAAAGGAATCAAAGACGGAACGACGACCGTTACCGTTGCGACGGAAGACGGAAATAAGACGGCGGAGTGTATCGTGCATGTTGTGATTGAACAGGAAGCGCTGCAATATACAGAAGGAAAAGAAGAATTATCCGTGATCGTTTCGGACAATACCTATACAGAAGCGGTCCAGGATGAGAGCAAACCGTATTCTGCCGCAATGAAACAGAATTTTGAAGAAGCATATCGGGCGGCATCGACCGCGGTGGGACGGGACGATACAAAATTAAAGGAATTGATCGCCTGTACCGAAGCGTTAAAGAAAGCCCGGAACGGACTGGATCTCGAGGAAGCGGTTGCAGAGGCGGCAGCTTTTGCCAACGCAGGCGGGTATACGGAATCTTCCATGAGAGCTTTTATGCAGAAGTATAACACAGCAGTCTCGGCGGTATCGGAAGCAGGATATGCACAGGAAACGGCGCAAAGCCTTAAGGCTATTCTGGCAGAGTTAAAAGAAATGCAGAAAAAACTGGAAAAACTCGTTACCATACAGACTCTGCAAACGCCGGCAGGCGTAAAAGCGGTCAGCAAAGCGACCGGAGAGGTTGTCGTTACGTTCCAAAAAGTAACAAATGCGACTTCCTATGACATTTATCGCCAGTCTGTAAAGATCGCTTCTGTGACAGGAACTTCGTATACGGACGCAAAGGCGCCGGGAGGGAAGACTTCTATCTATACCGTAATTGCGGTTTCCTCCGATCCGAATTAATAACTTCTCGGAATCTTCAGCCCTTATTTCATGGGGCTTTCAGAACCTATTT
>OFHN01000769.1_pt1 | contig 26883 bp, 45 predicted proteins | sample 1521321 | NCBI WGS metagenome assembly OFHN01 (sample SAMEA3504130, study PRJEB24116) | mouse gut metagenome | biome: mouse gut; feature: mouse-associated habitat; material: faeces | place: Denmark | collected 2011
GACCTCAAGGGGCACCTCCCGGCCCTGGCAGGCGTTCATGGCCGCAGCCCGGACATCGCAGTCCTCGTCCTTCAACCACCGCTCGATGACCTCAATAGACGGCATATGGGTATTCTTCATGACATGGTTCTCCTTTCAAAAATATAAGCAGCCCTTTTACGGCCGCTTAGCTGTCCATTTTTTGATTTTGTTGAAATAGTTGCCCTTGTTTCCGAGGGCTTTCTTAGCGATTGCCATGGCAAGCCCCTTCTCGGGGTCAAAGGTCTCCCCGACAGCCTTAACGACCGTCTTGGTGTCATCGGCCCAGAAGACAATGGTAGCTGTTCCGTTGAACATGACATCCTTGATCTCGGGAAGGACCATGGTAGCTCCACCATAAGCGGCCACAGCATGTACTGCGGCATCCAGACTGCTGTCACCATATTTGATACGCTGCCGAGACTTGAACATATTGCCATCCTGGCATACGCTGCATTGGGATGGGGTTGGGTGCTGAGAGTTATGCACACACCCGTTGCATGTCAAAGGGTTTTTCATCAGTCCTCTCCTTTCTCAAACAACTCTTCCATCTGGTGCACTGCTCTCCGCATGGCCCAGACGTCCGAAAAATACATAGGGGTGAACCAATAGTTTTCCAGACTGTCGTTGGAAATCATTGGCTCCGAAAAGGTGTTTCCCACCTTGATGTAACCCGCCATACCGAGCAAAGATAACTGGATGTAACACATAAGTGCTACGGTTTCGTCAATGTCCTGAGCTGTTACCAACACATGATTTTGAAAGTTAAGGCAGGCTTCTCCAAGGCGCCTCTTAGCACAGTTTATTCCAGCAATCAAAGTCGCACCGGCACCACAGCAAGGGTCATTGAGGGTGATATAGCCATTTTCTCTGACTTGCTTAACAATATCGGTCATAGTAATATCCGCCATCGCTTGGCAAATACTGTATGGCGTGAAATGCTGCTTTCGCCCCTCATCCTGGAGCCCAAGGCGAGTATATAGCTTACCGAGAAAATCTTGCTCAGGGTTAAACTCCAATGCCATGACCGTATGGGCAAACAGAGTCGGGAACTTGTTTTGCTCATCCTTGTTGTACTTCTTGATGATGCGGAGATAACGGGCTTCCCGCTCCTCATAGTGCGATTTGTCCACCGGATTGGATAAAGCACAGGCAGCCATGACAATAAAATCGTTCCAAATATCCCAACCGCGATGCCGATAGGTAAGCGATTTGAACGTTTTCAGGAACTCATTTTCTACATCAACTGCCTGCCTTTTTGATGCTGGTTTCTTCTCCGGAGGACGTGTCGGCATAGCAGGCGGAGTAAAGTATTCAGGAATTTTGGGCGGGACAAAAGGCTTCGGCTCAAACTTCGGTTTTGCCGGAATTGGGGGTAGTCCTTGCTTAGGTTTGGGTTTCGGCTTGTTAGCCGATTTTTTCTTGGGCTTCTTTTTCTTCCAAAGCGGCACAACGATATTCTCCTTTCAAAAACGGCGGGGCGCCGGCCACCTCCTAACCAGCGCCCCATAGCCCGTTACTCCTGCGGATACTCCTCGCTGGCGTACTTCTCGGCGAACTCGTCCTCCTCGATGGTGACGTACATAACCTTGAGGTAAGCCTTGATGCCGGACTTGCCGTTGACCTCCCAAGCGCTGGGGTTGATGATAAGGTCGACGTTGCTGATGTCGGCGTAATCCAGCGTCTCGACAGATTCCTCATCCAGCCGGGTCTTGTTCCGGCGGGTGAGCATGTAGATGTTGGGCGGGAAGTTGTCGAACCGAACCGCCACCTGGATATAGTGCATGGGACTGTCGTTCTCATCGCGGGGCGGCCGGACACGGACATTCCAGCCGTCATCAGTCAGCTTCTGCGCCGTCTCAGGGTCGTCGATGACAACACAGAAGTTGCGGTCACCGGCCCGGTTATACTGGCTGGGGCGGCCGGAGAAGTTGCGAAAGCGAAGCGTGGCATTCTCGATAGAGAGCGGGGGAAGTTTTTTGCGCGGCATAGTCATTATCTCCTTTTCAAATTTTCGATTTCCTCTTCGAGTTTCTTGATGCGATTGAGGGTTTTCCCCTCGCAGACCATTGCAGAGAGGGTGAACACAATGGTCATGGTGATGTTGAAGCCGCACCAAATCTGGTGGCCGGTGGCGTAGGCTGCTAATGCAGCGAGAGCATTGGTAATCGCAATTATCAAGGCAATCGTCATCGGATCACCTCACGTCAAACGGTGTGGCATCGTCGCCATGGGGTTCGCCTGGGGCATACCAGGGAGGCGTGTCGTCCTTAACATACGGGTCATCCGACACAAACCACTCGAAGTCGCCGAACTTGGAAATATCCGTGGCAGCAGCGTCCACGAGGGCGTCATAGTAAGCCCGGTTGATGTCACCCTCTTTGCCGAGCTGCTTGACCATCTCGGACTCCAGCCAGCGATACCCCTTGGTTCCGGTTGCAGCGTCGTACTTCTTTTCGCCAGTCTTCTTGTCTTCTGACTCCCGGCACAAGAGCCCTCCGCCGCAGCCATCTTTGATGGGGCAGAACTGACCGACCTTTCCAATGAAGACGTAATCGTGACCCTCGGCAATGACCTTTTTCAGCCGTTCAATTTCCTCGTCAGCGCCAAACGGCCTGCCGCCATCAGGGTCAGCCCGTTTGAGCAGGTCGGCAAGGTCTTTCTCCGCAGCGGACACATCGGGCAGGTTCTCGTTCATGTCCAGATACAGAGCGCCCGTAACAGACTTGGTCTCGCACATGTCATCGAAGGTGATCTCCTCATGGGTGAAGAGCTTCTTGAAGACATAGGGGATTTGGAACTGAGTGCCGGTCGCTGTCCATTCGCCGGCGTGTTTACCGTCCTTATACTTGGCGATGTAGACGGCGTTGTTCACCAGGCACATACGGTCATAGGTAGCCTCATGCTCGAAAATATAACCGTACATCTTGCCATACTCCATGACGAACTGGATGATCTCCGGCGTAGCATCCGGGATCTTGATAGAGTCCGTCTTGATATGGGCAACAGTAAAGCCCCGTTTCTGGACCTCATGCTTGAGGTTGACCATAAACAGGGCTCCGCGCTTGGCGACGATGTTGTCTTTGTTCCGATTGTCACGGAACGGGTTCTCAAAGCCGGCCGAAGTCAGGCCGTAGACAGAGTTGATAGCGATTTTCAGGGCCTGAGCTAAAGCATCCGCAGCGCTCTCATCCGTCAGGTACTTAGCCAACGCACCGTTCAGCATCTTCCGAGCCCTGTCGAACTCTTTATGCTTGATGGCAACACGAGCGTCCCGGATTTCCTGGAACCGCTTGGTGTACTCCGGCCCGAACAGTTCCTCCGCGATGATGCTGGAAGGGTGCATGGAGGCGATGTCCAGCAGGGCGATGTTGCCATACATGCCGGGTTCCGCATAGACATAACCGCCCTCACCGACTTCCTCACCGCGATAGATGGACTTGCCGTTCTCGAACTTATAGCCCGGGAAGATGGGACGTCCCTTTTTATCAAAGGCGGTGTACTGGTCGTACTCAGGGTCGCCCATCGTAAACGGAAGCTCGTCGATTTGACTCGCATCGCCCATATCGCGATAGCGGAATGCATCCTGCGGACGTTTGTTGTTGCCGAAGATGATACGGGCGGTCAGGGTGTTGGTAGTGTCGTTGACCGACATTCCCGCCACGTCTGCCAGAATTTCACGGGCGATGAAGTCAGCCTTTCGGGCGTTGAAGACGGCCTCGGTAGCAATGACATCGTTGTCGCAGTATTCGGCGACTTTCTGCCACATGCTCTCAGGCACCGGTTGGTCCCAGGGAAGACCGAGCTCCTGGTGATGGATACCCAGCTCAATCTCCCACTTCTTCAGGCTCTGCTTCTTAGAGCAGAAGTCATAAACGTCCGTATAAGAGACGTTATAGGCCTCGCCAAAGAAGCAGTTGTTGCTCTTGGTCTTCTTTTCACTGCTGATGATTTTCTGTGAGAGATTGTAGAGCTGCTCGTTGGTGTAGCCCATCAGACGGGCGTAGAGAATGTGATTGTCGTACCGCCGGCAGTTGAAGCCAACAAGTCTGAACTTCATCAGCCCCTCAATCTCCTGCGGCGTGGGGTTAATCATCCGAACCACGGTCTTGCTTCCGGCAAACTTCCAGTTCACCAGGAACAGGTTCGGGAAGACTTCCACGTCATAGAAGACAAGGTCAGCCTCGTCGTTATTGGCGGTGGGGGCATTGTCGGCAGACTTGAACGGCATCTTGTTCACGAGCTTGATGCAGTAGTCGGCCTGGTTGGTGCTGTTGGCCGCGAAGGCCAGGACGGCGTTGCGCATGTCGGTCACGTCATAAACCATGCCGCTCTCATACGCATCCGTCAAAATCTTGTGGATAAAGTCGATGCTGGGCTTAGTAGCCGGATGAATCTCCTTGTTGAGATTTCGTTTGATTTGCACCCTAAGCCCTTTCTCGCTCTGAACCACTTTGGTGTTTACCACGCTGCTTTCTCCTTTCAACGGTAACCCAGAGCTTATCGTAGCGATAGGCAGGTTATTGCATTTGGTCAATTTCCGGCGCAGCGAGCTTTTACCAGTAAAGACCTTTACCTCAATATGGTCATCATAGATACGGCTGAGTCTCGCTGGGTCGCCGGTGTAAATGTAGTGCAGATGGATGCCGCATCCGCTTTTGCTTACCTCCGCATAGGTCGGGGGCCACTTACTCGCTTCTGCCAGATTTCGCTCAAAGCACTTGTTGCCTTGGTCGTCCGGAATATCAAAGTCAATGACGATGTGATTCTCCGGAAGTTTGACATAATGGAGGCGGCCGGTGTCCAGTTGGGAGAGTTTTCGTGACACCTTTTCCCATTTCTGGGTTGGTGTCTCTTTCGAGGTGGCATACTGCGCAGGGCAGGAAGCGCACTCCCGGTCAAAGATGGATTCAGTTGCATCGAACTGAATGAGCTGAGGGGTTGGCTCTGACGTATCGCCGATGGTCTCCCCCTCAAAGCGCTCTGTCCGGAAACCACTGTAGTAGCTCCGAACACGAGAACCGTCATCATGGCTGAACCGTTCGCTGTAGTCACGGAAGTAGTTCTTCAGCTCCTCCTTAAAGGCTCTTTGACTGAGAGGATATGCGACCTTGGCCTCTTCGTTGTAGGTCTTATACATCTCCCAGGCCGCTTTGAGAGAAGTGCCGTCCTCCCGTTTGAACACCGGGTAGGAATCGACGATGTAGTTGTAGAAGTCATTGGAGGCCCCCAGCATGGCAATGGGAATATAGCTGTCGTAGTAGCCTGGGTCATCCAAATATACTTCCTGACAGTGGTGAGCGATGGCCCCAAGCTCGAACTCAATTTGCTTCATGATAGTCTTATACTCGTTCGGGTCCAGCTTATCGCCGGTTGGGGAGACATCAATCAGTCGTCGAATCAAGCCTGACTTGGCGTCCGTAATCCGCACAGGCTTATTGGTGCCCATGAAGAGGAACGCCTTGAACCTGTTCGCGTAGGTCGATTTGAACTTTTCGTTCACCGTCATCAGCTCATGCGAAACAAGGCTATTCAGGCGGGTGTTGTCTTCGATGCGAGAAAGGTCGCCATCGTGCTGGATCGCCACGAGCGGATTGCTCTTGAACGCCTCCAAAGCGAAAGCGTTGCTCGACGATCCGAGGGCTTTAGCGTCAAAGACAGAATAGTAGCCCTCAAAGAGCTGCTGGATGATGTTGAGTACCGTAGACTTACCGGTTCCCGCCGAGCCATAGAGCACCATGAACTTTTGGAGCCGTTTGGAGTCGCCGGATACAACGGAGCCGATGGCCCACTCGATTTTGTGACGCTCCACAGGAGAATATAAGGTGCTCATCAGCTTGTTGTAAGCCTTTAGCTCGCCGGCTTCCAACGGATAGCTCAGGACTTTGCTGGCGTAATCTTTTTTGCCGGTTTTGATGTTGGAAAATATCAGTTTCTCGTCAAGCATGTGAAACTGGTCCTTCATCTGCTTTTGGCAGTAGCGGTGCCAAGTGTCGATCATGCCGGTCTCGGCGTCCCACATGTGCATGACGCGGTAGTTTTCGTCGAAGCGCTTGCAGTTCTCTTCAGCGTACCGGTCCAGTTCACGGTCGATCAGGTCGACCGCATCCTGTTCATCAGTCGACCATAATCCCCGTTCCTCGATCCAGATTGCATAAAAGTCACCGCCTCGAATCATGAGGTCGCTGCTTTTCCTGATGATAAACTTGGGATAGATCTCGATGATACCACGCTTACCGCTGCGCGTCGAAATCACCAAGAAGTCTAACATTACTTACTCCTCTTCGCTGCGCTCCAGTTTCTTCACCCGGATGGAGAGCTGGTAGACCTGCTCCTCCAGTTTCCGGCGCTCGATCTCGGACAAAATGGCACAGCCGGCGGCAATCACGGCGATGGCCTTAAAGGCCCTGTTGCTCCGGCTCTGCTTGTTGAGCTTGGCCAGAAATGCCTTGGACGGCGTGACCGTCACAAGGACCTGATGGGTGATGTTTTTCATGCTAAACTCCCTCCCTAATGATTTCGTTCAGATAGCAGTTCATCTGATACCAGATTTCCGTGAACCGCATATCAAATCGGCTGTTGTTGATGGTGAAGAGACCGCCCTCACCGTTCCGCTGGTAGTTGTGGTCCAAGAAGCGTTCGAGGACTGCGTCCACATAGCTTCGGTTGAACCTCGCATCCGTCATGGATCCAAGCCCTAAACTGGTCAGCATACTCCAGAACCATTGTCCGGTCCGGTTGCCAACATCGGGGTCGTCCATCAGATGCTCCTCACAGCGAATCGCAAGGGCGGTCATCATTTCCAAAATGCTGCACGAGCGGTCGTCCAGAAAATCGGCGACCATTGCATCGCAGTAGCCGTACTCGCGACCGAACCGATACCTAAGCGCGATGCCGTCTTCGGCCCGGTTGCCGTCCATCGGAATCGTATACACAAATTCCGTATCGTACAGCCTGGCAAACAGCCTACGATAGGACTTATTAGAATATCGGTCATCGACCACGAGCCGGTACATCCAATCAAAGTATTGATCGATTAGTTCGTCTCTGGTCAAGGGTTAGGCCTCCTTATCAATGATTCGGAGGAAGGGTCTTCTGGAACTCGTCGAACGTACGAAGATCCTCCAGAATCTCGTAGTCACAACGCTTGGCGTCGCTGCGGACGTGGACGCAATCATCCTCGTACTCGCCGATGTGCTCCAGAGCGTCGCCGACGATTTCCTCCACGTTATCGACGACCTCGCCGCACTCATCCGCCAGAACACCGTCAGCGAAGTGCGTCAGGCTGACCTTGGTGTACTCCTCGATCTCCCCAAATTCATCGGGGGAGATGACATAGGGGCGCTCACCGGGTTCGGGCTTCGGATCAGCCTTGATGGTGCGGGAGTAATCGGTGTATCCGGCCTCCTGCACCCGCTGGGCATAGTCGACGATGCTGGGTTTCTCCGGAACTTTCCCGGCGGCCAGCTTCGTTGCCGGCGTCTCGACCGGCTGTTCCTGCCTCTGCTCACGCTGGGCGTAGGCCGCTTTCACAGAAGCGATCTCCTGTTCGGCGATGTGGGCATACTTCTCCTTGGCGCAGTACCACGCCGTACCGGCGCCGACAGCCAGCCCGACAAAGAACGCTGCGGGCGCAGCAAATTTACTCATCATAGGTATCCTCCTCGTCTTTGATGCTCATGACGGTGATGGCCAGACCACCGAAAAGCATAGCCGCACTCAGCAGCAGCCCACCGGTGATATGGCGCTTCCGTTTTGTGTCCAGGACGTAGTCCATCATGGAGACCAGGTTAGCAAAGCCCTCCATGTCTGTCACCTCCCGGACGACAGGACGGCCACGCCGCTGACGAGGCACAGGCCCGACATAGTCGCCAGGGTATAGGACAGCAGGGACCGCAGAAACTTTTTCATGATTACTCCTCCTTTTAATCATAGCTTGAAAAGTAATGGTGCTCGATTTGGAACATGGGGACGCCATAGTCGCTGTAGCGTTCAGTCCGGAAGAATATCACATCATAGTCCGTCCGATTCTCCAGTTCCTCACGAACGAGTTGGACAAGTTCGTCTTTGACCCAGCAACGGTCAATGCGGGGCGGCTGCATACCGCAGTATTGGTTCTTTTGGTACACAACGTCATAAATGTTGTCCGGGAAATGAGGGCTGTCGACTCGATTGAGAACCGTATCGATAACCAGCCGCTGGCCCTCCTCGCACTCTCCCTCGGCTTCTGCCATGGTGAGAAGAGCTATGAGCTCTATGTCCGCATCCGACACTACGCTTTCCGCCCCGATTGACACAGGGGTGGCCGTAACTTCGGGGACGCTGACAGAGATATACTTCGTCTTCAGAACCAGCGGTTCGACACTTGAGACAGGCGGTGTCTCCTGGGCTTCAATCGGGGTAAAGAACGCCCGAGAGAGTAATCAAAGAGAGCACCGTCATCAGAAAGAACAGCACGTATTTTTTCACGGCAATGACCTCACACCAGGGACTCATCCTGATGGTCAGCCAGCAGGGAGGTGATGTCGCCCACGACGTTGAAGTCCAGGATGAAAGAGCGCTCATAGCCGTTTACGAAGTCAACCGCGGCAGGCCGCCGAACCTCGAACATGCCGAAGTCGACAAAGTCATCGCCGATGGGATGCCGCGGGTCATAGATCCAGCCCACGGCGGAGCCGGCCTTGGTGCGCTTGAAGCCCAGCATGTCGTAGACCTCGTTGAGAAAGAGATGCCCCTGGGAGCGGAGCTTATCTGTAGCCTGCGCCTGGAGCGCCTTCAGGTAGTAGAGGTTCTGCTCGGCGTCTTTCCGCCAGTCGGGATGACTCTCGTCGAAGATCTTGGCGTAGGGGCTATACTTGGACGGGTCCCAGCCGGCCTCGGCGACATCGGCGGTCTTCTTGACCGTCTTCTCCTTGCCCTTGCCGTCCGTAACAGTCTCCTCGATTTCCTGGGCCTTGATGTTGTAGCGGAGCTCCTTCTCCACCTGCTCGCCGAAGCGCTCCAGAACCCGGCCACGGTAGTCCTTAAAGGACTTGTCCACAGCCGCATAGGCTGCCGCCAGGGCGACATTGCGCTTCTTCATGATGTTGTGGCTGGCCAGGATGCTGGTGATGGACGCCGCGCCCAGCAGGACAGAGGGGGCATACAACTTGGCGAACTTGACGCCGGTCTGAACGTAGGCAACGGTCAGATCCTTCTTGCAGTCCTGCTCGGAGTAGGTCTCCCCGGCGTTGGTCACGCCGTTCTCGTTCGCCTGGTGGATGGTGCTGATCGCATCGTTGGCCTCCTCGATGATCTTGCCGGCCTTGGTCGTGGCCTTGCAGGCCAGAACAGCGCTCGTGATGGCGCCGATGATGCCCAAGCCCACAAGGAGCTCGGGGCTCTTCCGCTGGAGCTGGAAGCCGACCTTATGGACGGTTCCGCTCACGGACTTCATGATTTCGTTCTTTTTCATGGTCAAATATCTCCTTTTTAGAATAGTTGGATTGGGCGGACGTTCAGTCCGCGAGTTCTCTCATGTACTCGGAATACTCGGCCTCGGTCGAGAACAGCATCCACTCGCCGTTGACCAGGCCTCTGTACCCAAACGAGGTAGGGTATCCGTACATAGTGCGCCTCCTTAACTGATTTGAACTGCTCTCGGAAGCTCTAAGATATACCCGTCACGGACACGGGCCACTTTAGCAGACCGAATATCAGTCCAGCCGTACTTGTCACTGGCGTAACCACGCGGCGGAGTGATGCCGGACAGATCATACAGATCAAGGACGCTTGCGAGCCCGTAGATATTGATAACAGACTCAAGCTGATCCAGGACTCGCTCGGCATCTCCACGGGTTTCAAAGACGATGTCGTCATAGTCGAAACCGCCAGGGGCTCTGGGACGTCCGTACTCACGGCGGTCATCCCGCTTGTCGTCGTAGTATCGGTTGTAGGAAACCTTAGAGCCGTTAGTCTTTCGGCCGCCGATACGCCCAGTCTCGCCAAAGAGCATGATGCTCACGACATCGGCAATGGCGTTCTTGATGCCGGGGACGACCACATCTCTCAAGATGTAGCTCTTGACACTGGTGACGTCTTCGGGAAGAAAGGCTCCGGCAAACTTTTGCGCCCCGCTCTTTTTGCGGGTTTTTGCCGTTCCAGTGACGACCTTACCCACCTTTTTCTCAGGGGGACTGGCCGCCTCTCGCCCACTATGGGAATTATCAGGATATTCGGGCATTGTCGTACCTCCAAACTTTTTGATAAAGGAAAAAGGGGAAGCACCCTGTTACAGGTACTCCCCCTTGGTGAACCCCGTGATTTACTCTTCGGGCTCCTCACCGGAATCCTTGTCCTGAGCCTCCTGGGGCGCAGTCGTCTCGGCCGGCATCGGCTTCGTGTTGGCCTGGGCCAGCTTCTTCGCGACGTACTTCTCCTCGGCGACCGCCCAGAGCTTCTTGGCCCCGCCGATAATGGCGTAGGCAATGAAGCCTCCGACGATCCCCATGAGCAGGGCGCCAGCGTTGGAGCTGTCCTCGACCTCTTCGATCTCGGTGCTGGTCTCGATTTCCTCGACCTCGTTCGCTCTCACGTTCTTGTCTTCCATAGTGAATTTCTCCTTTTCAAATGTATTTTTTCGGGATGGTTCTCCATAATAGGAGATGCAAAATCTGCGGGTCAGGACAGGCTCAGGATGTTATAGCCATACTGAGGTGCAACATTAAAGGCGAGCACAAGACAGGGCGTGCCGTTGGCAGCCAGATGCGTCCCGAACTGCACATCAATATAGCCCTTGTCAATGTTCCAGCCAAGGGCCTCGCCGAGTTTGATGTCGGGCAGACCAATGGCGTAATACAGGTCGTTCAAGGACACATACTGCTCGGAGAGCATGTCCCGGTTCAGGTCATTGATGGCTTTCCGAATCTTCTCGATGTCAGACTTGAAGTAACGCCCGGACAGCACATCATAGCAGAGGGTCTCCCCACTGCCGGTCATGACGATTTGCTTGTCGTCAACAGGGTTGCTGACCAGCTTGTCCTTAGCGACGGCGTCCCGGATGGCCTGCTCCTTTTTCTCACCGACAACCTCGACAGTCTTCTCCTGATACTCTTTCAGAGCAGTCTCCGAAAGGGTGTAGGCCGTAGCGAGGGCAGCGTGGCGCTTCAAGCTGACAGAATTTGCGCCGATAAGACAAGCCACCGACAAGGTTCCGGTCACCGCGGCGGGGATGTAGCACTTCCAGGTGGTCTTGATGACCTCAGCGGTGGTGAGGCGCTTGTTCTCCTGGATTTCCCGCTCGTCGATGAGCCGGAGCGCCTTGGGCGTTGCCCGAACGGCTGTGACAGTGGTGGCGATCATGCCGGCGATGCCGATGCCGGTCAGAAGCTGGGGGCTGTACTTTTTCAACGCCGCTTTGGCGACCCCCAAAGATTTTACGATTGCGCTTTTCTTCATGAAAATATGTTCTCCTCTCTGAATAGTTCGAGCCATTCCCATAAACACCTCTCGGCGATTGAGAATATCCGCTCCGCATTGGTGCCGTCCGAATCAGCGTGATAAGCCGTCATCTTAATGGCCAGTTCTTCCATCGTGTCTTCGGCTGGAGTCATGGGATGATCTAAAATTGCGTTGATAAGCTCCCCGGCAATCCACCTCGAAGTCGAGACCTCCACGAACCAGTGCTCCGGCCACCAAAAAGCATCCGGTTCCGGAGTTTCGATTAGGTATTCGGTGAGAGCCTGAATTACAATATCATTCATCGAACATTCCTCCAAAAGCGAAGAGCCCCTGTCAGGGCTCCTCAACTTCTTCCTCGCTTTCACGGGCGGCGAGCGCTTCATTGACTTTTTCCTCGATGATTGCTTCCTGCTCCTTGCTGTCAGCCCAGGTGGACAACAGTGTTCCAAGTCCGCCAAGGGCCAGGCCAACAAGGGACATCAGCTTAAACAAAGTTTTCTGCTCCATAAAGCGTAACCTCCTTTCCATAAAGGTGCTTGCTGTTTCTGCGGATGGGTTACAGATAGGGGTCGTATTCCTCTTCGGTCACCGGGGGAAAATCGACATCGATGATGTAGCACTCGATTTCCCCGTTCAGACCGTCGTCCACCATGGCTTTGCTGTGGTTGAAGTCGACCCAGTAGAGACCGTCCGAAACCATCCAGCCAATGGCATCGCCCTCTGGAATTTTCTCGATACCGAGGAAAGTGTAAAAGTCATTTAGGGTGATGAAGCCGCCTCCGAGGGCGAAGTTGCGGTTGAGATGGTATTCTGCTTGAAGCACCTTACTGATGGTCGACTGGAAATATCTCTTGGAAATGGGATCGTAGAAAAGCCGTTCCTCTTCGTTTGCATCCTCGAAATCGAGAGAGGAGCTTCCGACGAGTCCTGGTGCTGAGATGAAGTGGTCCTTGTCCACCTGCTCCACAGCCAGAGCCTCCATGACCTTCTTGTGTGCCTCTTCGCCGTATAGCTCTTTGAGCTTTCGTTTGTAGTCGTTGTACTGCCGGCTGACAAGGGCATAGGCGCTGGCAAGGGATGCCTGTTGCCTCCGGTTCAACGTGTTGGCCCCAAAGATGCAGATGACGGTGGCGGCACCGGTGGCCACGGCGGGAACGTAGCATTTCCAACACGACTTGACCACCTCCACTTTGGTCGCGGCGTACGGATCTCCGTCATGGTTCTTCCTGCTGTCAGCCCTCACCATCTCAAGGGCTTTGGGGGTTGCCTTGACGGCCAAGACCGCGGTTGCTACAACACCGACGGCTCCTATGCACGTCAAGATGGTCGGCGAAGCCTTTTTCAAAGTTCGTCCAACCGTTTGACTTAACTTGGGTTTCATTGCGCGTTCTCCTTTCATTTTTACATCATGCCATGAAGCAAGTCTAAAACGTTTGCGGCCGCTTTGTAGGCAGTTGTAAATATTTGACAGGCTCTTACGTTTGATTCTTTTTCGGAATATCGCGACATTTTTAACATGAAATTGTTGACAATCGCGCAATACTCTTTCACTATGCCACCATTATATGGGTATAGACCCATCGAAACGTATTCTTTTATTTCATTGAATGCCCATTTGTCAAGACTAAGTCTTTGAAACTCCTTTGACCGAGGTGACGGGAGCCAAATATCCATAACGAATGCGTCATCCAAGATCATATTAAAAGTCTCGATATCCATGGCTTCTCCTTTCTGTAAAAATTCAAGAGCCGTCGAATTGGCTCAAAAAGTTAGAGAAGCAGTATCGGACTCGAACCGATGACTTCCTCTGGCATGAGGCGCTCTACCACTGAGCTAACTGTCTCTCCATAATACGGTTTGCAAAATCTGCGAAAAGAGCAAAAGCCGCTGTTATGCGGCCTTGCCCTCAGAGACCAATGCTCTTCATTAGTTTGTTGAGTCCGTCCTTGGTGAGTTCCAAATCGATGTCCAAGTGAACGTGCGTCTTGTCATCCAGAACCGTCGTGCGAAACCCGTTGAGCTGAATATCCATATCACAGCCCAGCTTGTTACACACAGCTTTCTTGATGAACCTCGATGCAATTCCAGTCATGAATTTCGATTCAATTTTCATCTCGTCCATACTCCTTAAACCCCTTTCAATAGGTATTGGTATCCATAATAGGGGCTGCGGATTTGGCGCTAAATCTCACGTCTGTCAAACACCGTTTCCCAGCGCTCCTTTGGAAGTGGCTTCATCTTCAGCGCCCACATAATCTGCCTGATTGTAACAGTGGGCCAGAGCCCGTTCGTACAAGCTCCAGCCCGCCTATCAAAAAATTCCTTAAATCGAGGATGCAAATATAAGTCATCGGTCAGCCAGGCATCCACCTCTGTCCAAAATGTACTTTTCGTATCCGGGTCATATCGTTGCTGTATCACAGCCAAACCCTCTTCGCCAATCTGGAACAAGGTGCAACTGTCATACACCGGATGATTGCAAATATAACGTTTTCCGTACATCGACAGATAAATTTCTGGCTTTTCGTAGTGGTATCGCATGGCGGCCTCCAAACAAAAAAAGAGGAAAAGCCCCGGTTGGGACTCTTCCTCCGCGTTGATAATGCTTCAGTCGTCGAACATCTTGCAAGATGTTTTGCAGTAGGGATACGGGCCTCCGCACGCTCTGCATCCAGCGGGTGGCATGTCGTTCTTGAAGATCAGGCAGTCCTTACCTCTTTCGTCAAGTACGAGTTCCATTTCATCTCCATCCTCGTACTCATAGTCCATCTCATCAATTTCCCATCCGCAGGACGGGCAGGTGTAAATATCACATCCGCCTTCGGGATCTTCTTTGCGATCCATGACCGCTCCGCACTTATTGCAGATTGCGTATCCTTTGTTCAAGTAGTCCATCAATTCGCTACCTGCCGGTTTGATAACCCTATTTTCCTTTCTGCGCACTTTCATTACCTCCTGTTAATCTGGAAGCAACCGTATGTATTATACAGCACTTCCGGCATTAAGTCGAGAGATATAAAGAGCTCTTTGTCATCTCCTTTCCATAAAGTGCCCTGCAAAATCGACGAAAAAAGCGAAGAGACCGTGTTTTTCACACGACCTCAACGCTTGTGTAGCCTTAACTCTTCCGCGTAGGCTTAAAACGGTTGAACAGATTCTTGAATGTCTGGGACGTAAACGTTCCGGTTTCCTCAAACTTGAGGCCCCTCTTCATCCAGACGCCGTAGAACACCAGCGGCAACACCAGTTCCGCAGTCGCTACACCAATCTTCACGTACCGGTCGAGAACCTGGTCGTTGAGCTGATGCTGCTTGAACTGCTCTTCGTTGGCACGGGCAGCCTCATCGCCATCGGCCTGACGCTCTTTCAGAGTGAGCTCAGCGCGATGCTGCTTGCTGTCCATAGCCCGACGAAGACGCTTCTCGTCAGCATCGGTCTTGGCCTTGATCTCGTCGATACGGAGCTTGTGCAGGTCTGCGAGATGTTGGATTGCCTTTGACTTCTTTTCGTCTTCGGGCGAGAGGGAACCTACGTAAGCGATCTCCGCTTCGATTACCTCGTCCAGCAAACTCTTGATTTCTGCCATTTTGCATTTCTCCTTTCAGTTTTGAGTTGGCTCCATAATAGCCACTGCTATTCGTGCGGGAGGAAGTCTTCGACCCGAACTTTGAACACGACCTGCTTTTTACGCATGATGGTACGGACGTCCGTACCCAGCTCCAAAAACAGCAGCGGCTCACTGGTGGGGTCGGAGCGATCCACGCGAAGATTGCCCAAAGACCGCCGGCGGGACAGCACGATACCGAGGAGAACACCGATGACAATACCAATAGCGAGTTCCATAATCATACCTCCAAAATGATTTTCAGATTTTTCAACCCAGGGAATTTTTCAGATACCAATGTAGCATGTTTTCTGGTCACCTGCGTGCTGGAAAATATAAAAGGAAAGAGGCCCTGCTACAGGCCTCCGTCCATAATCTGTTTAATCCCTCGTCTTATCCAGCAGCCAGAAAAAGCGTCTGTACCGGTCGTAGTAGACATCCCGACAGCAGGGGATACCATGCTGCATTTTCAGGGTGTCGTAGGAAAGCCCCTCCGTTACGGCCCGCAAAATATAAGTGTAGATTTCAGGGTCGGCGCCGATGGCTGCCTGCTCTACCAACTTCATGCGGTCGCTGAAGAACAGTCTCGACTCCGCACACCTGGCAGTCGGGTCGCCGTGGATCTGACCGCTGCGAACAAAGATCGCCAGATCGGCCGGACGTTTGCTCAAACTGTCCAATGCCGCATGAGCCTGTTTCCAGATGGGGTATTGGAGACAGAAATGCTTGAGTTCGTAATACCGGTGGCGTTCGATCCAGTATTTGTTCTTGCCTGAGATTTCAGGGCGTATCGCAGTTCCCATTACCGTCTTTCTCCTTTCCACAAATATCCTGTCTCTTCGTAGAGTTTCTTGGGAGAGATGTAGAAGTTGATACGCCCCAACCTCGAATCCATCTCTTCAATGCTGGTCACCAGTTTTCCGCCGCGAGTGGCCTTGCCAATCGGAAGCCATCCAGACACAATTCCTGCCCGAACCCACGAGGCGTCTTTGCCGTACACACGGGCCGCAACAGCAACCGGAACTGAACCAGAGGGGAAGTTTTCTTCACTCATTGGCGCTTACCTCCTTTCGACGGCTATTCTAAGTTAGCAGCCACTTTTTGTTAAAAAGAACTCGGTCAAAAAGGAAAGAGCCCCTGTTTCAGGGCTCCGTCCTCATGAATCACATTTTGCTCAGGTAAACAATGCCTTCACGAAGCGACACCTTGATGGGGTGGCCGGATTGCTTCGCGGCGACGCCCAGGCACGACCGGCAGACCTTTGCAGACTTGTAGTCATGATCGCTAAAGTCGATTTTCACGACTTTGTCGTCACTCTTCACAAATTCCTCAATGAGATCTTGCAGGTGATGCCTGCCCCGCCGCTTAGGTACGGCCTCCACAGGTATAAGTTTCATGTTCTGTTTCTCCTTTCAAATATGGATTCCTCCATAAAAGGAGTTGCGGTTCCTGCGATTTCCAGTTTTCCATCGTTAGCTCACAGGGGTAGTCCTCGAACCCAAGCGTCTCACAGGTGATAAATCCCTCCAGAACGCCAAGGATAACCTCGGCCTCGTATTGCTTGTGCGGGAATACCAGTTCGGGCAGCTCCCTGTGAAAGGCACCGCACTCAGAGCATCGAAGCCGTCGTATCTTGACCCAGGAAGTAGTCCGGTTCTTCGTCCGTACAATTCGTGGCACCATTCCGTAATACTTCAAAGCCCCACCGCATTTAGGGCAAACAGACACATCTACGCTAACCATATCTTGGCCTCCGCTAATCTAAGTTAGGAGCGTGTCTAATCTAAATTAAAAATTTTGTGTAGGAATAGCTTGACAAACTCCTACACTATGATATATGATCATTACGGGCAGTGCAAGTCCCAAAAAGAAAAAGGAAGAGGTAAAATCGCCTTTCGTAGTCACCTTTCATAAAGTCCTTTCTAAAGTAAGTTTACCTCCTCCATAATACCGTTTGCAATTTCTGCGGAGGTGTCGATCATGCTCATCAAATGCCCCGAGTGCGAGCTGCAAGTCAGTGATAAGGCTCCAGCCTGTCCACACTGCGGTTACCCTATGAAGCCAACCGTCAAACGAAAGCCTCGTGCGAAAAACAACAAACGAAGACGCCTCCCCAACGGCTTCGGTCAGATCAGCGAAATAAAAAACCGTAACCTTCGTAATCCCTTTCGGGCGATGGTTACGGTCGGAAAGACCCAAGATGGAAAGCCTATTTGCAAACCCCTTAAGCCGGAGTCGTATTTTCCAACTTACAATGATGCGTATGCGGCCCTCGTAGAATATAACAAGAACCCATATGACCTGGAGCCGTCTATCACAGTGAAAGAGCTCTATGACAAATGGTCAGAGGAGTATTTTAAGACCTTGAAGGCAGAGGGCAGTGTTCGTGGCGTTGAATCGGCCTGGGCCTACTGCTCCGCAGTCTATGGTATGCGGGTTATGGATGTTCGTGCCCGTCATATAAAGGGCTGTATGGAAGAGGGGACGGCCACCGTCAGAGGCAAAGAGCAGCACCCCAGCGCCTCCATGAAGAACAAAATCAAATCCCTGTTTAACCTCATGCTCGACTATGCCCTTGAGTACGAACTGGTCGACCGGAACTATTCTCGCACATTCAACCTTACCGAAGAGACCATCAAAGAGATCCAGACCGTAAAGCAAGAGCACATCCCATTCAGCGAAGACGAGATGAGGCGACTCTGGGCCCATGTTGACGACAAACGGTTTGTAGATGTCATGCTGATCCAGTGCTACTCAGGCTGGCGTCCTCAGGAACTTGGTCTGCTGGAACTGGAGAACGTAGACCTCGAAAACTGGACGTTCCAAGGTGGTATGAAAACTGACGCCGGCATGGACCGGGTCGTCCCCATCCATTCAAAGATACGTCCCCTCGTTGAACGAAAATATAAAGAGGCCCTGTCTATCGGCAGCAAGTACCTCTTCAACTGTACGGATGGCCGGAGCGGTAAGCCCACGATGATGACGTACCAGCGATACCAAAAAGGTTTCGGCATGGTTCGGGACGAGCTGAAGCTAAATCCAGAGCACCGTCCGCACGATGGCAGAAAGCATTTTGTCACGGCTGCTAAAAAGGCCGGCGTTGACGAGTATGCCATCAAGTATATGGTCGGCCACAAGATTTCGGACATCACTGAAAAAGTTTACACCCAGCGAGAATTTGAGTGGCTGAAAACAGAAATCGAAAAAATAAAATAGCGTGTATGGCTTGCGCTGTTCCACAGCCAATGCTATAATTCTGCCGAGATGAACAGCTTAAAAAGCATCTTGAAATGGAAGGAGGTGGAATTGTGGCATCGAAGCAGTACATTCCGTACGACCGCTTTTACAAGCCAAAAGACAGAGTGAGAGTTGCCCGATTTTTGGTTTCACGCTCTCGCAATCCACAAGAAAGAGCGTATTCCATACTCGACTTTTTACAGTGGGCAAAAGTAATTCCACAGCAGCCGCTCGGTATTCGCAGTACCGGGCGGTTCGCTTTTCCTTCCGCTTCAAGACGCTTTTTAGGCGTCAGTCTCCCAAAGGTTCCCTTGGTCGTCAGGCACAAACCTGCGACTGCCCTCCGGGTTTATCGCATGAGCGACATCCGTAGTGTGTCGGCACTCGAATCCTCTTTTGTAGCAACCGGTTTTCGAGCACGTTTCGACATTGCCATCGCATAAATATAAGGTTTCTTGCATAGCAAATCCTCCGTTCGAGAATGTAGGAGTAGCTGTATAGGAATAATACAGGAACAATATATGAGTTATCTACATTTCAACACTTTTATCCACTTCTGTCTACTGCTCAAACTATTGAAATAACGGCGTTTAGAAGAGGGTGGCAGCTAAAGATGTTTCTATTGTGGAAACACTGACCGCATTATAAGCCCGGAGGACGGGGTTGTCAATGCAGAAAAAGGCTTCCCCCGAGGGGGAAGCCCCAGCGTATTTTACTTGAAGCGCACCGCTGTGCCGTAGGCGATCACCTCGGCGGCCCCCTGCATCACGGCGGAGGAGCCGTAGCGGATGTTGACCACAGCGTCGGCCCCCAGGCCCTCGGCCTCGTCCACCATGCGCTTGACGGCGATCTGACGGGCCTCGTTGAGCATCTCGGTATAGCCGGTGATCTCGCCGCCCACCAGGGTTTTCATCCCGGCCATGAAGTCCTTGCCGAAGTTCTTGGACTGCACGACCGTGCCCTTGGCCATGCCCAGCACCTCAAATTCCTTCCCAGGGATGTAGTCGATGTTTACCAGCAGCATAATATTTTCCTCCTTATAAAATAAATCAGTATTTTTTTGCTTCCTCCAGCTCGCCCTTCTCAATCTCCCGCACCCGCTGCCACAGAGCGGCGAAGGTGAAGGGAATGGTAATCAGATCGGCGATGGCCAGAAACAGCATCAGGCCGGCCAGCCATTCCGGCGGACCCATGGTCCGCAGATAGAGCAGCGCGCCCGCCGTCACCAGCTGGAACAGGGTGTTGAGGGCTACCGATCTCACCGCCGCGCGCTTCTCAGTATTTTTTGGCTTCGTCCTCTTCCCCTCCCCTGATTTCCTTCCACCGCTGGAACAGGGCCACAATGACCCCCGCGGCGATGGCCAGGTAGATAAACGCGGTGAATAGAATCACCCCGGTGGCGAAGGGCTCGGTCAGACCGCCGAAGTAGCCGGTCAGCATGGCTCCGGTGAGCAGGAACATGAACCCGGCCACCAAAACGGTGATGACCACCGCCCCGGCAAAGCCCTTCCCGTTAGTAGTTCTTCGCATCGTTCAGCTCTCCTTTCCGCAGCTCCTCCCGCCGCTGGAGCAAGGTCCAGAAAAAGGCCAGCCCCAAGGGCAGGAGCAGCAGCCCGCCGGTGAGGATAATGGCAATCACTCCTATGCCCAGTTCCCTTCCGCTAATAGTTTTTCGCATCGTCTTCCTCTCCTTTCTGAATTTCCTTGATCCTTTGGAACAGGGCCAGCAGCACCCCCAGGATGACCACCCCGGGGATGGCCACCAGCACCGCCACCAGCGCCAGGGGCGGTGCGTCGGCCAGGTCCACGGTGAAGCCCCACACCATCAGCGCGATGATGGCGGTCATCAGGACGGTGGTGAGCAGCGCCATCACAATGGCGCCCGCATACCGGGCCGGCTTCAAGTCGTTCTTCTGCTTGTCCTGGAAGGTGGCGCCCGCCTGCTCCAGCCGGTCCATCTCCTCCAGCAGCCCGGCGGCGTCCAGGGCGTTCAGCCGCTCCTCCCGGTCCTTCAAGGACTGGCAGAGCTGGATGGACTGCTCCAGACTTTTCCGCTCCCGCTCCAGAGTGACCAGGTGGCGGCGCATGCCGTCGGCCACCGTGCCGCCCGCCTGCATCCTTCTGATTTCCTCCAGAGGCACGCCCAGCTTGCGCATGAGCTTGATCTGCCGCAAGGCGGCCACCTCCGCCTCGCCGTAGTCCCGGTAGCCGTTCTCGCTGTTGCGCCGGGGGGACAGCAGCCCCTGTTCCTCATAGAAGCGGATGTTCTTTTTGGTGATGCCCACCTGGGCCTCCACCTCGTTGATTTTCATGGGCCCTCCCCCCTTCTGAGGCTACCTTACACCTTCCACAAGGGGGAAGGTCAAGAGGTTTTTAAATTTTTTTCAGGTTCCATCCCCTGTAAGGTCGGTCCGCGCGAAATTTCCGTGACCGTCAGCCGCTCCCCCTCCACCCGGAATTTCACCTCCAGCCCGGCGAAGGACATGCCGTACGTCCGGTCCGGGTCGTCCTGATACCGGGGCCGCGGGTCCTGGGCCAGCACGGCCAGCAGGCCGGCCCGCTTGTCCTCCGGGACGGCCTCCAGCAGCTCCCGGGAGCAGTTCACCTCCAGGCCGCCCCCGGGGGCGGAGGCAAAGCCTCCCACGGCGCCGGGCCTGCAGTCGGCGTAGGGCAGATAGGGCTTGATGTCGTAGATGGGGGTGCCGTCCATCAGGTCGGCCCCGGCCACGACGAGGACAGGCCCCAGCTCCCTGTCCTGCCTGACCTCAATCAGCCGCACGCAGCTCAGGCCGATGGGGTTGGGTCGAAAGGGAGACCGGGTGGCGAACCCCCCCAGCCGCTTGTTCCCGCCCAGCCGCGGGGGCCGGACGGTGGGGGAACTCCCAGATGAGCCACAGGTGGGAGAAGCCCTCGATCCCCCGCAGGGCGCTGGCGTCCCGGTATCCGGGGGCAAAGACCACCCGGGCGGCGAGCTCCTCCACCAGGCCGCTCTGCCGGGGAATGCCGAATTTTGTAGCAAAGTCGCTTCTGATGTGGGCGATGGGGGTCATCTCCATAAAAAATCCCTCCCGTACCTTTATTATAAGGCACAGGAGGTCGTTTGTCCAATCAGCGGACGATAATATTTTCCGAAATCTCGCACAGGGCCTGGGCGGCCTCCATGTCGAACCGGCCGCTGCGGGCCAGGTCGGACAGGGAGATCACCCCCACCAGCCTGCCGCCCTCCACCACGGGCAGGCGGCGTACCTGGTGCCGGGCCATAAGCCGGGTGGCCTCCCGGCAGTCGTCCCCCGGGGCGACAGTGGCGCAGGAGCGGGTCATGATGTCCCGCACCGGGGTCTGGGCCGGGTCCTCCTCGGCGGCGATGCACCGCAGCACGATGTCCCGGTCGGTGACCATTCCCCGCAGCCGGCGGTCCGCTCCGCACACGGGCAGCGCCCCCACGTTGTGCCGGCTGATGAGCCGGGCGGCCAGCGCCGCCGAGGAGGTCGGCTCCACCGTCACCGCGCTGGGATTCATCAAATCCTTTACCTGCACAAAAAACCACCCTTTCGGTAAAAATTGGCTTATGGCCAGTTTGCCCGAAAGGGCGGTCTTTCATACTATTATCCGATTATTTTTTATCCTTCCCACACAGAAGGTATGTGCAGACCGCGATAACGGACGCAGTATATAAAATCGCGCCGATCTGCATCCGGTCAACATCGTATCCGGGCAATATCACATGGTCGGAAATATAAATCGTGGTCAACACCCCTAACGCCAGGACCGCCGCGAAGATCAAACAGCATATCACGATTTTTCGAATCAAACTATGCTTCTTGAAAAATATCATGTTATTTCCCCCTATGGAGTATAGCTGACCTCAAGTTGTGCAGTATAATCTTCCTTTTTTGCAAAAACGTTAGGCGTAATAGAAGCAACCGCATCCTTCACAGAAATAGATAAAGAAGGATCAAATGATATGCCCACTGTTGTATGAGTATATGTTCCTGTTACGTTAAAATTTAGCCTTTGGTCAGGAAATTTAATATGTCCGTCATATGTAAAGTGAGCATGGAACTCTGTGTATGCTTCCTCATATACACCCCTTTCGGTAAAAATTGGCTTACAGCCAGTTTAACCGAAAGGGCGGGGCTTTATACGGTCTGATTCCACTGCGTTCCGTTACAGATTTTTCTCGTCAAAATTCGGGCGGTAAAGGAGAACGATTGCAAGCTGGGCCTCAAAAGCAGCTGTGGACAGCCAGAAAAGGGCAGGCTTTTCCAAATAAATGATGCTGAATATCAACAGGAGCAAATCGACCCCCAAAGCAATGATCTTAACGCTTTTATTCCGGCTGTCAATGATATGACCTACTGTTTTGAGCTGTTTCATAAACATTTGTGTTTGGAAAAGAGCTAAAACGCAAAAAACAGACATCTGCGCTAAGCTGTACTTATAAAAGAGGGAGAGTAAAACGATTCCGGCATCCAAAATCAAAACCACAGCCTGTACAGATTTTCTGTCCGCCGCTCCCGCCCAAATCCCAGTTAGTTTTTCAAACATTCAAGCACACTCTCCATTTTTCTGATATGGCGCATTATCTGAGCGTAACCGCAATCTCCCGGCGAATCTTTTTTCCGCCGCCATTAAATACTACCAGCATGATCATTTCTCTCCGCTCTACAGTGGACCGGCCTGTTGCCAAATGCCTTTTATAATGAGTCCTAAACTTTTTTGACACAGTATAAAGTCCGGTATCTCCGTAATCAAGATTGCATTCCTGAATAAGATCGTGTACGAAATCAGTAACTACACCGCTGCCAAACACATATTTATCCGCTGCCGTGGAAAATATTCCGAAGAATAAATCCTCCATGCCACGAATGTTTTTGGATTCCTCTGCTGTTACTCTATATGTGCCGACATACTTCCAATCTTCATCTTCTACGGTATAGTATTCAAATCTGTCACCTGCATAAGGTTCAATTTCGCTGGCTGACGCAGGAAAGAAAAGTGTTGTCAACATAGCCATAGCCATAACGGCGCTGAGCAAATGCTTCATTGTTTTTTTCATTTTTATTCTTCTTTATTATACAATAGTTTTTTGTTTAAATCAATCATTTTTCATTTTGCTAATAGTTGATCCCGCCGGCGACAGTAATTTCATAGGATTCATTATTGCGGATTACAATCGTATACTGGCCTCGCTGGCTTACCTCAATTGATTTGTTGATATGCCCACTTGTGGAATTTAAGGAATAGAATTTCCCGTCAGGGGCAACCACACCAAAATCAACGCTGGCAGAAGTTGGTACATAATCACAATCGAAAGACACCTTATTACCCTTGTTCAGATTGATGCTCTGCCCCACGTATATAAAATCATTTTTGCCAATCCGATGATTCAAAGAACCAAAAGCAAACGGAACAACAGCATTATCCTCTATTGCACCAGCAGGAGCGGCAGCACAACCGAGCAGCGCACAGACCAACAACATAGCACAAAAACGCTTGAACCGCATAAGCACATACCTCCTTTCCATGTAATTGAATACTTTAAGAAGATACATCGACAAAAGAAACTTCTTCTCCCATCCCTATATCTATCACCTCACCTTCCAAATCATCCATACTCACAGAAACACTCCGTTGCCTGATAAAGAGCAGTCCCCCGACTATGAGACCGGCGGCCAGAAGCAGCGCAATCAGCAAAGCGCGTTTTTTCCTCCGGCCGCGCTTTGATTCTGTTCCCTCTGCCACAGCCTCTTCCTGGGGCGTCCAGTCCTCCCCGGTATCCATGGATTTTGGACGGCTGGACGGTGTCCAATCCTCTTTGACCCACTCATCCAGCGGCACGCCGTACAGGACGCTCAGGCGCATCAGATTTTCCGTGGTAGGGACAGACGTGCCCGCCTCCCAGCGGGAAATTGTCTGCCGGGACACCTCCAGCTTCTCCGCCAGATCAATCTGTGGGACACCATTCTCTTTTCTGAGGCAGCGGAGTTTTTCCTGCAATTCCATCATAATCCCTCCTGTTTGTGGATCAACCACATCTGGTTTACACTGCAAAAATCTGATGTAACATCCATGTTACACCATATGTATCACTGCAATTATACAATCCAGGCAATATCTGTCAACCATGCCCCAGCGTACCTCCACAGGAAAAGCCCCCGCAAAAGGCAGTGCCTTCCGCGGGGGCTTTTCCAATTTGCTTTGGGGCGGGACGGGAAAATCAAATCATCAGCGAGCACACCAGCTCGGTATATTCCGCCGGGTCCTCCAGGGGCAGGTCGGCCAGCAGCAGCGCCTGGGCGTAGAGCAGCTTGGAATATTTCGCCACCAGCTTCTTGTCCCCGGCGTCCACCGCCTTTTTCAGGGCGGCGAAGGGGGCGGAGTCTGGGTTGAGCTCCAGCACCCGGTCGGCCTTCATGGGCTGACCGCCCTCCACCTTGCGCATATACCGCTCCATCTCGATGGAGACCGGCCCGTCGGCGGACAGGCAGCAGGCGCCGGATTTCAGAATGGCGGAAGCCCGCACCTCCTTGACCTGGTCGCTCAGAGCCTCCTTGACAGCCTCCAGCACCGGCTTGCCGGCCTCGGCCTTCTCCTCGGCCGCCTTCTTCTCCTCCTCGGACTGGGGCAGGGCGTCCTCCTCGGTGACAGACTTGAACTGCTTGCCGTCCATCTCCCGCAGGCCCTTCATGACGAAGTCGTCCACGTCCTCGGTGCAGTAGAGAATTTCATAGCCCTTGTCCAGGATGCGCTCCACCTGGGGCAGCTTGGCGATCTTCTCCACGCTCTCGCCGCAGGCGTAGTAGTAGAAGGGCTGGCCCTCAGGCATCCGGTCCTTGTAGGCGGCCAGGGTGGTGTTCCTGCCCTCCTTGGAGGACCAGAACAGCAGCAGGTCCTGAAGCATATCCTTGTGCTGGCCGTAGTCGGCCACCACGCCGTACTTGAGCTGGGCGCCGAAGGCGGACCAGAACTTCTCGTACTTCTCAAAGTCCTCCTTCTGCATCTTCAGCAGCTCGTTCTTGATCTTCTTCTCCAGGGCGGCGGCGATGGTCTTGAGCTGCCGGGTGTGCTGGAGGACCTCACGGCTGATGTTCAAAGAGAAGTCTGCGGAGTCCACCACGCCCTTGACAAAGCGGAAGTGGTCGGGGAGCAGGTCGGCGCACTTGTCCATGATGAGCACCCCGGAGGAGTAGAGCTGCAGGCCCTTCTGGTACTCCCGGGTGTAGAAGTCGTAAGGGGTCTTTTCCGGGATATAGAGCATGGCCTTGTAGGTGACCGCCCCCTCGGCGCTGGTGTGGATGACGGTGAGGGGGTCCTGCCAGTCGCCGAATTTCTCCTTATAAAAGGCGTTGTACTCCTCGGGCTTCACCTTGGACCTGGGCCGCTGCCACAGGGGCACCATGGAGTTGAGGGTCTTCCACTCTTTGACGGTCTCCCACTCGGGCTTGTAGTCCTCGCCGGCGTCGGCGGGCTTCTCCTTCTGCCGGTAGTCCTCCACCTCCATGGTGATGGGGTAGCGGATGTAGTCGGAGTATTTTTTGATAAGCTCTTGTAATTTATAGGTATCTAAATACTGGTCGTAGTCCTCGCCCTCGGCGTTGGCCTTGATGTGCATGACCACATCGGTGCCGGGGGCCTCCTTCTCGCACTGGGTGACGGTATACCCGTCCGCCCCGTCGGACTGCCACATCCAGGCCTCGTCGCTGCCCCAGGCCCGGGAGATGACGGTCACGTGGTCAGCCACCATAAAAGCGGAGTAGAAGCCCACGCCGAACTGTCCGATAACGTCGATTTTATCCGCCGCCTTGTCGTCCTCACTGAGGCCGGCCTTGAACTGGCCCGAACCGCTGCGGGCGATGGTGCCCAGGTTGGCCTCCAGGTCCTCCTTGCTCATGCCCACCCCGTTGTCCGACACGGTGAGCAGCCGCCCCTCCTTGTCGGGCACAATAGTGATCTTCAGGTCCTTCCGCTTTACCGTCACGCTGTCGTCGGTGAGGGACTTGTAGGCCAGCTTGTCCTCCGCGTCGCTGGCGTTGGAGATCAGCTCCCGCAGGAAGATCTCCTTGTGTGTGTAAATTGAATTTACCATTAAGTCCAGCAGCCGTTTGGACTCCGCCTTGAATTGCTTCTTTGCCATACTCGTGATTCCTCCGTCTGTATATTCATTTTACTTTAAATAAAACTGGTTTAGCACTCCTGTTGATCGAGTGCTAAACCTATGATAGCGCACCTCCTTGAAAAATGCAAGAGGGTTCATAATTTATTTACATTTTTAAGGGGAAAATCCGCCGGAGGGACAGGAAAGGCCCGGAAGCACTCGCTTCCGGGCCCTGGACAGCTTGGAGATCAGAGCTTCATGATCCAGCCGTGGGGGTCGGCCACCCGGCCCCACTGGATGCCGGTGAGCTCGTCGTAGAGCTTCTGGGTGATGGCGCCGATCTGATTGCCGGAGACGGTGACCTTCTTGTCGCCCATGGCCAGCTCGCCAATGGGGGAGACCACGGCGGCGGTGCCGGTGCCCCAGGCCTCCTCCAGGGTGCCGTTCTCGGCGGCGGCGAAGAGCTCGCCGGCGGAGATGCGGCGCT
>OFHN01000789.1_pt1 | contig 26363 bp, 22 predicted proteins | sample 1521321 | NCBI WGS metagenome assembly OFHN01 (sample SAMEA3504130, study PRJEB24116) | mouse gut metagenome | biome: mouse gut; feature: mouse-associated habitat; material: faeces | place: Denmark | collected 2011
CATTTTGTATATCTCCTTATGTTCGCTGCCAGAGCAGCATATTGTTTTCAAACAGACCGTTCACCCTGCCGGTGCCTTTCAGCCACGCCAGATAGGAGCGGACTGTGCTGCCCACCAGGACATATTGCTCAAAGTTCATTGTCAGCCCGTAGTAGGTAAACAGCCGTTGCAGGATGGCCTCAAAGCAAAGCGGTTCCTTGCAGATGCCGATGATCTTGTCCCCGATTTCCAGTACCTTGTCGATGTTGTACTGTGCGAGGTTAGCTATATTTTCGGACGCAGCGGCGTGGGCCGGGACGAACATATTCGCTTGCAGGGATTTCACCATTTCCAGCGTGTTCAGATAGGCGGCAACATCATAGATAAAGCCGATTTGATACTTGTCCAGTGTTTCCCGGCTGGACAGGCAATCCGCCAGATAGACCACATCGTCAAGCGTCCGAAAGCCCACCATATCAAAAAAGTGTCCCGGCAGAGGGATGATCTCAAAGCCCTCCGGCAGACATTCCTTTGTCAATTCCTGGGCGTCGCTCTCCTGGGCCATGAGGAATTTGTGCCGTAGTTCCTTACACGGATAGCCGCCGTATAAAAAGGACGGCTCCAGGACAGGGTGGCGGGTAAAAGCGCAGTCAATCCCCGGAGCGTATATTTTGCACCCAGTCTGACCCTGCAAATACTTGTTGCCGCCGATGTGGTCGGCATTGGAATGGGTGTTATAGATCGCGGTGAGCCGCCAGCCGTTGGCGTCCAGAATCTGCCGGATTTTACGTCCCGCGTCCTTATCGTTGCCGCTGTCGATCAGGCACACGTCCTGCTCATTCAGCTTCACCAGCCCAATCTTGGCTGGGCTTTGGATGTAATAGCTCCGTTCTGTAACCTGGATCAATTCATACATGATGATAACCCTCCCTTAGTTACCTGGATAGAAGATGGTGTTATAGACCGCACACTCGCTCCCGGACAAGTTCTGATAGGCGTGGGGCATATCGGCCCGGAAACGGACGACCTGCTTCTCACGAACATCCACCGTTTTGTCCCCCAGGACAAGCCGCAGCGTCCCGCGCAAAACAAAGATGTGTTCCTCTACGCCGTCATTATGCTTGTCCGAGGAATGGCGGCAGTCCGGGTCAAACTCAATGTAGAAGGTTTCCACGCTCCGTACCGGGTCATAGGTGAATAGAGGATAAGCCCGCATTTTCCCGCCGTCCCCTAAAATCACGTTGGCCTGATCTGGGCTGACGATGGCGTATTTGGACTGCGGCCCTTCCAGGAAGAAGGACAACGGTGTTTTCAGCCCCGTGGCAATTTTCCAGAGCGTAGTCACCGTGGGAATAGACTGTCCGCGCTCAATCTGGCCCAGCATAGGCTTGCTCACGCCCGTCAGTGCAGCAGTATCGTCCAAGGAAAGAGTACGAGCCATGCGGATACTTTTCAGCTTCTCGCCAATTTTCAAATTGATCTGCTCCATTTTATATCCACTCCGTATGTTTTTATAACTTGAAATTTTATTATAACATACAAAACAGAAAAATGGAAGATTCAATTAAAAGGCTCTTTTCGGGAATTGAATTAAGCCTGGGCCTATGCTATAATTTGAATAACAAATCAGGGGAGTTGCCTGCAAAGGCGGCTCCCTGTTTTTCCTTTTATGATATACTGTCAGGGACAGCCTGTGTTGTCCAGTTACGCTCTCGAACCGTCCATTCACGTCAATCGGCTTTACCTCAACGCCCATTTGAACGAAATACATAGAGGGATACCAACATGATAAGAATTGCAATTTGTGATGATGAAGCCAATACTCGCGCCTATCTCTCGTCATTGATTAGAGCGCAGTCCTGCCCCTGTGAGATTGTGGAGTACGCTTCTGCCAGTGACTGCCTTGCGGACACCCGGGAAATTGACCTTCTCTTTTTGGACATAGAGCTGGCTCCCTCTGGCGACCGCCTGGATGGTATGGCCCTGGCCCGGACGATCCGGGAACGGGCAACCGGGACGCAGCCGGTCATTATCTTCGTGACCGGCTATGAGCGGTATGTGTTCGATGCCTTTGATGTAGGGGCGTTCCAATATCTGCTGAAGCCAGTGGACGAGGAAAAGTTTGCCCAAGTTTTTACCCGTGCGGTTGCACAGATTGGAACTGCCAGGGAAAAGCCGGGGCCTGTGCTGACGCTCCAATCCGCCAACGCCAGCAAAACCGTACCGCTGGACAGTATCTACTATATCGAAAGCAGTAATCACAAGGTCGAGCTGCATTTGAAGGATGGCGTATTTGCCTGTTACGCAAAAATCGGGGATTTGGAAGTGGAACTGCAAGGCCAGTTTTTCCGCATCCACAAGGGGTATCTGGTCAATCTCTCCTATGTGGACGGGTACAGCAAATCGGAAGTAACACTGACAAACGGGGAAAGGCTCTTACTCTCAAAGTATAAGTACCAGGACTTTGTAAAGGCGTATCTCCGCTTCTTGAAAAGGGGAGCTGGCCTATGAGTGAAACAGGATTCCGCATTTTCAACAGTGCTTTTTCCGCTGGGGCAGAACTGACCTACGCCGTACTGCTCACCGCCTTTTTCAAGCCCTTTATGATCGCCCGGGGTCAGAAGCGGCGAAAGCTGCTCATTGTATTTTCCATCTACATCCTCTTTGAGATCGTCTGCAACCGGGCGGCACTCCCGCAAGGTTCCTTCGGGCTGATTTTGGCTGTGATGCTGCTGGCGGCATCAAAATGGATTGATCTGGAAAAATCCTTTGTATTCCTCTTGACGCTGCTCTATTTCAACGCCAGGATTTCCAGCGGCCTGATGGTGCAAAGCCTGTACTTTGTTGTGGAGCGGTCGCTGCCCTTCCAACTGGAACCGCCGGAGGCCGTCTTTCTCCGGGCCGCTTTCTTGGTAATGCTGTTCCTGGTGTCCCACGCCGCTCTGCTGGCGGTCATGCTCTATGCCCTCCAGCGTCAAATGCGGAAACAACGAATGACGCTCCATCGGCGGGAGCTGTGCTATCTCAGTTTGGTGCCAACGGCGGGGATTCTGTTCGGGCAAGTGATCTCCCGGCTGCTGATCGAGTTCGAGGACGGCGTTCTGCTCCAACTCTATGAACGTCACCCGGCGTTTCTGGCAGTGATCCCGGTGCTGGCTCTGCTGTTCTACGCCGGGGCCTATTTGACCATCGCCTTTCAGCAGGGAATGGCGGCGCTGCGGGAGGAACAGGCCACCTATTTTATGGAGCGGCAGCAGACACAGGCGATCCGGGCGCGTATCCATGAGGCGGAGCAATTCTACACCCGCATCCGCCGACTGAAACACGAAATGCGGGGCCATTTGACCAACATCAAGGTGCTGGCCGGTCAGGGCGAGTACGCCAGCCTGGAGGATTATATCGCCAAGCTGGACGAGAGCATGAGCGGTTTTGAGCTGACGCTCCAGACGGGAAACCCGGTCACGGATGTGATCGTCAACGATACACGGCGGCGGAGCCTTGAATTGGGCATCCGTTTCCAGGTGGATTTCCATTACCCGGAGCCGGGGGCCTATGATGCTTTCGACATGGGTATCATCCTGCAAAACCTTCTGCAAAACGCTCTGGAGGCTTGCAGGAAGGTCAGCGAGGGTGAGCGGTTTATCGTGCTGACTGGAAAGAGAAAAGGACGTTTCTTTCTGATCGAGGTCAAAAACTCTTTCGTGGGCGAGGTGATATTCGGGCAGGACGGCTTGCCTGTCACAACGAAAAAAGAGGATGCTCTCATGCACGGCATCGGCCTGTCCAATGTGCGCCGGGAGGCAGAGAAGTATATGGGCGAGTTAGAAGTCAAAATAAATCAGCGTGAGTTTTCCGTAACTGTTTTATTGCAGGAAAGGGGTAACTAAAATGGACTATGGTTTATCAAATATATTAGGGGCAAACGCTTTGACAAGCCTTTACCGTTTAGGGGGAGCGAGTGCAAAAAATAGCGGTATTAGCTTTATGGACTTGGCATCTGCAACGGTGGCGTCAAGTGCTGCGACAGCGCAAAACGTAACCGGGGTGAGCTTTAAGGAAATGTGTCAGGCAAGGTTTCCAGGAGCATACTATCATGTAATGGACGCATCAAATATTCCTCAATCTCTATGGGAAAGAAATGATTTCCCGTTTGAGAAGTTTTTTGCCGATGAGGTAGACGAATCTGTATTGAATTGGACACCTGCCGGGGCGGAACCGGCTATGGATAGTTCACAGGTACAGGCAAGATTTAACTCAATTCTCGGCCAGACCTCAATCGTTGTACCTCCTGAGTTAGAGGAAAAAATGAAGAATGATCCTTCCTTGGCAAATAAGGTTATGGCGAATATTGATTACCTTTTTGCGTGGAACGGCTATCCCTTGCCTGGGAGAGAAAACTCCGCGTTAATTGTTCTGGATGAAAACGGAGAAGTTGCCCGTTGGCGGCTGACGAGCGGCGGAGGTTTGACAGGGCCAACGGAGGAAGAACAGAGGCAGTTTGAGGCGGAGCAAAAGGCCAAGCAAAAGCGGCGTGAGGAAAACGCACGCTTGGCAGAGGAAAGTGCCTTAAAACGAAGATTACAAGAGCAAGAAGCCGCGGCCATAGCGTTGCAACACAAAATTGTTTCTATTTCCGGGCATAGAGAGCTTTCAGCACCGAGATTGGCTACGGTTCCAACGCAGGCTATTCTTGCAATCACCCAGGCCCAAGTCTGGAACAGTGGAGCAATTTTATAAAGTGGAAAAGGCGGTGAGAATTTTGAGCAATACTATTCAGCCGAGTTACGGGACAACTACATATAGCGCCCCTACAACGGCCCGTAAGACAAAGCAGACCGGGACACAGGGCAGCAGTTTCCTTGATCTGGCGGCGCGGGCCAGCAGAAACACAACGGATGTGCTGGAAATCAGCAGCAGGCCGGAAGTCACCAACAAAACTGACACATCAAGCGTGGATGCCTATAAAAAGCACCTGGAAAACAAATATGGACAGGTTACGGTTCAGAGCATTGGGAAAGACCAAGCCAGCCTTCAAAAAGCAGGCAGTCGTATGAATGGCAGCAGCGTTGTGATTGCACCCAACATTTTAGAAGATATGGCGAACGACCCGGAAAAGGCTGCCTATTACGAGAAAAAGATTGATGACTTTTTCAATGCTACGCCTAAGCTGAAAGCACAGTTTGCCGCCCAGGGCCTTAACTACGAGCCTTGTGGGGTAGTGATCCATGAGGATGGAAGTGTGACATATATTGGTGGCTGTGGCGATTCCCCGGAGCGTGTAGCCGAGGTAAACAGAATCAATGCGGAAAAGGCCAAGAAAAAGGCAGAACAGCAAAAGCAGTATCAGGAGCAGGCTGCGGCGGCGGCAGCACAGCGCAGAGCCATGTGGGAGCGCACCGCAGAAACGGCGGCGCTGGAAAAGACTTTTTCCAATATCGGTGATCTGCTGAAAACGCGGATGGTATCAGCCCCTACGATCACGCCGGAAGTTTCTTTACCAGCAGGAACAAATATGTTCTTCCTCAATATGTGACGTAAAGGAAAGGGCGATATAATGAGCAATATCATTCAGCCAAGTTTTGGGGCGCGGACGTATACTGCTCCCATAAAGTTCCGTGAAACAAAACAGGCCGGGACGCAGGGCAGCAGTTTCCTCGATCTGGCGGTGCGGGTCAGCGATGGGACATCAGCCCAGCAGAAAACGGCGTTATCCGAAGCGGAGGAAATGCAGCTCTTTAAGAAAGAATTTTATGAGGACTTGTCAAAAATAGTCTGCAATCCGACCGTAAGTAATGCGGCTGTCAATATATCGGATGCGGCATTTCAAGCTATGAAAGATAGTCCAGAATATAGGGCGCAGGTTCTTTCTCTGCTCCAAAGGGATTTAGGCGCTTCTTTTGCCCCAAGAAATTGTTCTATTCTGATTACTGTTGGGACAAACCTCGATCAATATAGAGCTGATTCGTGGCCTGTTGGAAACGATTCTGAATTTCATTCGCGCTCAAAAGACAGCTTTTGGGAGCAGCGCATGGAACGCCACAAAAAATATATGGAACTTGCCGAGGAAGCCGCAGCAAAGCGGCGGCTGATGATGAAGCTCCGCATGAACGGCGGTTCCGTCAGTGCCGCAGAGCTTTTGATGGGGCTGCTTTAAGGGAGGAAATGACATGAATAACACGATTCAGCCAACTTATGGGACGCAGGCGTATAGCACCCCCACAAAGGCTCGTGAAACGAGACAGACCGGAACACAGACCAACAGCTTTCTCAATATGGCGGCACAGGCCAGTCGAAATAGAATGGACACACTGACAACCGGCATGAGCGGCCTTATGGGTATGTCGGGCCTGCCTACAAGCCTGATGATGGATTTGTCGGTGCGGGCTACCGGGCAGGTTCAGACGGAAGGCGTAGAAGCAACGGAGGCTCCTTCTCTGGAAACGATGCTGAAAGCCAAATATCCCAACATCCATTACCACGTCTTTGATGCCAGCAGCGGCTATTGGAGAACGCGGAACGACTACCCCCATTACCTGTTGTATCAGGATGGGGACGAAGCAAAGGAAACGCTGGAGAACTGGCAGCCTACGGGGGCCAATCCCTTCTACGGTTCCATTGACGGCAAGTTTACCGCTCCCAAGGAGATTCACGCCCTAAGCAATGTCCCGCCTGGGAGCAAGGCCGTAGTCATTCATCCCAAGGTGCAGGAGCGCATGGAGCAAGACCCGGCCTACGCTCAGGAAATCTATGCAAAGATCGACACCTGGTTTGCTTTTGACGTGGCGCGGAACGAGGCCATTATGCCGGGATGCACAGCCGGTATGTCCCAGGCTGTTGCCATTGGTGAGGATGGGAATATCTGTAATGCCTGTTCCAGCAGTCCCGGCAGGATTACCTACTCCAAGAGCGGTTCTGATGACGAAGAAAGCTGGTGGGATTTGCGTATGGCCCGCCACGCCGAGTTTATGAAGCAGGCGGTGGAGAATCAAATCCAGCGGCAGATGCAAGCCTCCGATCTGCTCTCCGCCAGCGCAGCAAAATCTCAGCTTGCAAGCATGATGAGCGGCGGAAATCTGCAAGCGATCTTCGGTGACGAGATCGCCGGTGTTCCCACCGAAACCGTTCTGGCAATCACGCAGGCCCAGGTTTGGGGCGGCGCGGCAATTTTGTGATTATCCCTCTCAAAATAAAGCGGAAGGACAAGGTTTGGCCTTGTCCTTCCGCTCATATAAGCAAAGTTTTCTTACAAACCAAATGTCCATACCCGCCAACATGAACAGTGCTTATGTTGGCGCTCTGATATGTGATATTTACCACAAGCTGAGAAACAGAACCGAGGTTAAATCCCTGCTCAAAAATATATTGAGACTGCTGCTTATAGTGCTTGAAAAGATAGCAGGCTAAAGCGCAGCTTGATGTGCCGGTAGCGGATTCTTCATCAATCCCATATCGTGGGGCGAAGTTTCTGCATATCGCTGTTGTTCCAGCACTGTTTGTCAAAGCAAATGCGTGGATGCCAACAACATCTTGGTCATAGCACAAACTCGTCATCTTTGAAAAATTCGGATTCAGCTTTTCCAAATGATCTGTGGAATCCACCGGGAGCATAATATCCTTCAGACCTGTTGAAACAATCTGGATGGGCAAAACGGTGTCAATAAATCTGTCCTCCAAGCATCCGGCAAAAATATCCGGCTTTAGTGTTTCAAAATAGGTGGGGCGGTTTTGCTCCATCAAAATCATCCCAGCTTTTTGGATTTGGATATTGAGTGTTCCAGCTTTCGTTTCTATCGTGTAAGCATCTTTTCCTAACTTGCCCAATGTATTGAGAATGGAAAAGGCAGCTATGGTAGCGTGGCCGCACAAAGAGACTTCTTCTGTTGGGGTAAAGTACCTTATTTTGAAATCCGCAAGATTGGATTCCATCAAAAATGCAGTTTCAGAATACCCCAGGTCTTTTGCTATTGCCATCATTTTCGCAGGCGTTAAATCATGGCTGTCCAAAACCACGCCAGCTTTATTCCCACCCTTATTATCCTTGCAAAAGGCACTTATCACATAGACTTCAACCATACTGATTCTCCGCTTAAATAGTCATTTCTGAAAAGGTGTCAGCCATCTGCCCCACAAAGTTCCACTGGCGTTCCATATAGGACTTTAGCTATTGGGTGTCCCGCTGGTAATCTGTGTAGATCATGTCCAGCGTGTCAAAGCGATTCGCTATACCTCATTTTCTTATTCCAGGTTCTATTATATCACAATCTCTTAGCGGCTACAATGCAAAGAATATTCTCACAGTTCAGCTTAGATGAATTATAAAGTGAAGCAAAGGGAAAATTGCATCATTCCAAAGAACAAGTATGAACTATACAATGTGTTTGGGTGATGTAATATGGCAAACGTCAAAGATTGTCCCGGTTTTGAAACTTTTGGAGAGGATGTACGGGCAGGGCGGAAAGCTCAGGGAATGACGCGCAGGGCATTGGCAGAGGAAGTGGGTGTATCGACACGCTATCTTGCCAACATTGAATTGGGCCTGATAATTCCAAGTGTCCCGGTCATACTGCAACTGATACGGATTTGCCATTTGCCGGTGGAACGCTATTTCAATCCTAATCTTGTTCAGGAGAACAGCGAAGTGCGCCGGAGGGTACGCCATAAGATGCAGCTATGCCCGGAGAAATATCTTCCCATTGTAGAAGCCACTTTAGATGGGGCAATCAACATGAAAGAGTAGGGGCCGTTTGATTATAGGATCAGCGGCCTTTACTTGTATGTACCAGCCGCCGATTATGGCGGCTGGTTTTTTAATAGGCTGGTGTCCCTTATGTAAAGAAAGATGTTATGAAAAGAAGCAGAGCAAATTCCACAATAATCCAAGGAATTTGCTCTGCTTTTCTTTACATAAAAGATGACCTAACAACCTCCATGCTGTATGATTATGGTGGAGGTGACCGACATGGTTGATACAAAACATATGGATCTAAATGAGTTGTCCGCAGCAACCAGAGAGAATCTTAGATCTCTGGGTTATGGGGATCGGACGATCTACATGGTAAACAGCATCTGGAGAGATTTAGGCCAGTTCCTTGGAAATAGGAGCAAAGTGCCGTTCCTCCCCATATATGGGTTAGAATATCTGCATGATCGGATTGGATACCCAGAGTGCTTACAACGAGAACTCACACCAGATGAACGCGACTATATCAGAGCAGTTCGGATGCTGACATCATTTCAGGAATCGGGTGAAGTGCCGAAAGCCCTGAAACGAAACAGGAGTGAGTGGTATGAGCCAATCAGGGACATCCGAAATCAATACATCCAGCATTGTGAGGAAACATATAGAACTCGCGCAACACAGCGAAGTAGGATCGCAGCCGCAGATCGTTTTATGAGAATCGTGGTAGTAAACAAACATACCACATGGGAAAATATTTCGGCCAAAACCATTTCTGAATATGCAATGGGGCTGGCAGAATACGCAAAAGCAACTGTAGAGGTGCATTTAAGGGGACTGAGATTTTTCTTGCGTTTTCTCTATGAAAAAGGAATTGTTAAACAGGATCATACGGCCTCAGTTCCTAAAATGTGTTGCAGTACAGGAGAACGGATTCCCCATATGCTTTCAACAGAACAGGTAAATACGTTGTTAAAATCCATTGATCGTGGAAACCCCGTTGGGAAACGAAACTATGCGATTATTGTGATGGCTGCTTGTCTTGGAATGAGGGACAGCGACATTACCAATTTGAAATTTGAAAATTTCAACTGGGAAAGAAGCGAGATTTCATTCTTCCAAAAGAAAACCAACAGATTTTTGGCATTGCCGCTGCTTCCAGTGGTAGGAGAAGCCATTATAGACTATCTGAGAAATGGCCGACCACAGACTGACAGCAAATATGTTTTTGTAAAACATCGTCCGCCATTTCATCAGGTGGTATCATTTTATTCGGTTATGAGAACTGTGCTGGAGAACTCAGGTGTAAAACTGGTAGAGAATTTCCCGAGAGGACTTCACATTTTGCGCCACAGTTTGGCAAGTGAGTTGATCCGGCAAGGCGAATCGTACAATACGATATCCACAATTTTGGGCCATGCCAGCATTAGCTCTACAAACGCATATACTCACATTGATGTAGATGGGCTGTTTAAATGTGCGCTGGAATTAATGGAGGCAACAGGCCATGAATTCTGATTTGAATTTCAACAGCCAATTTGCGGGCTATTTTTACAGCTTCATCCTTGAAAAAAGAGGGCTTGGATGCAAATATAAGGCTGAAGCCGCTGCGTTGAGACTATTTGATAGATATGTGTGTGAGTCTGGATATGTAGGCACAGAAATATCTAAAGCATTATTTGAAAATTGGACAAACCGTAGGCCCTACGAAAGAGAAAAGACCTGCGAAAATCGCACCCACATCCTGGCCCAATTTTGTAAATATGTTATCCGTATAGGGGGACAGGCATATATTTCTCCTTCAGCGCAGAGGCTCCATCGGGATATTTCCTATCGGCCCTATATCTTTGCCAATGAAGAATTACGTCGTTTTCTTGAAAGTACAAAACGTATGCCAGGTAGCACTCAACGAAGAACCGTCTTTTACATGCTTTTCTCCATACTGATTTGCACAGGATTACGATTAGGTGAAGCCATACGGTTAAGATGGACAGATATTGATTGGGACAGTGCTCCGATGATGGTATCAATTATTGGAGCGAAATTTGATAAAGACCGCGTGATACCGTTAGCGGACAGCCTATCTCAACAGCTCAAAAGGTATAGGGAAGAAATGTCTTTGCTCTTTCCTGGCTGTGAATATCTTTTCCCCTCACGGCACAATGTACCCTACTCGCAGGACCAAGTATATAGCACTTTCCGCAGGATACTCTGGGATGCGGGCATATCTCATGGAGGACGTGGAAAGGGGCCAAGAATTCATGATTTCAGACATTCATTTGCCGTGAAATCGCTCCGCAAAATGGTTTATAGCCAAGAGGACATTATGGCTGTAGTTCCGTTGCTCAGCCAGTATCTTGGCCACAAGAATATCTATGCGACTCAAAGTTATCTGCAATTTACGGCGGATATGTTCCCGTATGTGACGGAAACAATGCAAAATACGTTAGGCAATGTCATTCCTGGAATGGAGGAATATGATGAAGAAACCCACTGACTTTACCAAGCTGATGACTTCTTATCTTGGCTCATATCTACCCTTGCAGCGAAATGTTTCCAAAAACACTATTTCTTCTTATTGTGACGCTTTCCGCTTATTGCTTATCTTTTTGAGAGATGAAAAGGCTATGAGTATTGAAAAAGTTCGGATACAGGATTTTTCTCCTGGATTGATTCGGGAATATCTCTCCTGGCTTGGTCATGACAGACACTGCGGTATATCTACCAGGAACCAAAGATTGGCTACGTTGCGGGCCTTTTTCAAGTATGTGGAAGTTGAAAGTCCACAGCATATGCTCCTTTGCCAGAAAATTATAAATATCCCATATACAAAGAAAGAGCAAGCATCTATATGTTATCTAACCGCTGAGGAAATGAGCAGTATTCTGAGGCAGCCTGACCAATCGTCCAGTGTTGGTAGACGAGATTTGTGCTTTTTGAGTCTGCTTTACGATACAGGAGCGAGAGTTTCAGAAATTCTATCGCTGAAAGCGAGAAACGTACATTTGAGTAATCCTACAAAAGTAATCCTTTATGGAAAGGGGCGGAAGTTGCGTGAAGTCCCGATATTGCCAAACACAGCGCTTCATCTGCAACAGTATGTGACAGAACATGGCCTTTCAGCGCCAGAAAAATTGGACAGAACATTTTTTGTAAACAGGCAGGGAAATCCTCTTACCCGTGCTGGAGCAACATATATATTGAACAAATATGTTCAAATGGCTGGCTTAGACACTCATATTTCGCCTCATGTATTACGGCACACAAAAGCGATGCATCTGTTGGAAGCTGGAATCAACATCTTCTACATAAAAGATTTCCTCGGCCATGAGGATATTTCCACAACAGAGGTCTACGCTAAAGCGAGTATTGAGACACAGCGCAATGCACTGGAAAAGCACTCGCTGGTCATGCCCCCAGCAACGCCTTCTTGGGTTACAAACACAGATACTTTAGAATGGCTAAAATCTTTAGGTAAGTGATTTTTATGCTGTATTGTGACCATAGTCGTCCATATGGCAGTTCCACCAATGTAAAATATATAATTTTTTCGTTTCTCGCTCATTGTTTCCGTTGAAATCACAGGCCTACCATACTATAATTTGTGTATAGTTATTTTACTGATCTCATAGTACAGAAAAGAGACTATTAAACAGAGAAAAGAAGGGCGCAAAATGAATTGTTTAAAGAAGATAAAAGATGGAGCAGACAATACCTCTAAAAGTGCGCAAGAAGCTCTGGGGAAATTCAAGGGCTGGTTTAAAAACAAATTCTGGCCCGACGTTAAAGAAAAAAGCAAGAAATATCAAGCGAAAAGTAATTTTGTTAACATTACGGTGCTTATAGTAAATGCAATCAGCTTGATGACTTTTTGCTCCATGGGACATACTTTAGCTATGTATGAAGGGAAAGAATTTATCTTTGGGTTGTCCTGTATCGCAATTGCCATATTAATTGTTGTTACCATATGGGAGCTTATCTGTGTGGTGGGAGTCGATGTTCTAGAAAAAGTTACAGCTAAACTGCTCCGGAAACTTCAAAAAGCAGCTGCGTTTTTATGTAGTTGCTTTTCAAACCCCAAAGCTCGTGCTGTTTCTATTATAATGTTGATAATGGTAGTGTGTATATATCATTATGGACATACATCTGATTGTTACACCAGTTTATCAGAGGTATATGGTATTCCAGTGGGAGTAGGCGATAAACTCTCTCTTCAAGAACAAAAGCAGAGTCCGGGATATTGGCGGGTTGATAGATACTGGTTTCGCCCGCATATTACGTTAACCTACGTGGATGCTTATCAACAGTCAGAGCTACTAAGACAATATTCCACCGTTTATTATATGCCACTTTTTCAGCCGGTGTCCCGCATCGAAATGGATTACACTCGCACAAAGGGTAAGGATAGGGATAAATACCGTTTTGATGGACTAATCTCCTATTCCACTGCTGAGGATAACGATTTTCGTGAGCCAACGCATATGTCCTATTATAGCAGTAGCGGGAAACTCCTTATCGAATTACGGGTTAATGAGCAGGATGCGCTGGAAATCGTATCCTATTCTTCAGAAGACTGTCCACAACTACTCAATTCAACGCTACTACGAGTGCCTGAAGGGGAGACTGTAAAGAATGGTATATTGTCGCAACAGGTCAAGGTTACCTATAATGCTGATGGATTACCTCGAACCCGAAGCCTGACGCCACACATTTACAACTTATACGGAATTAACGGGGAGCAATATACCTATGATCAGGATAAAAGACTGACGTCTTTATGTTATCTGGACATAAATGGTAAACCGGTCTGCAATAAGCTGGGAATTATGATGATTACATTTCAGTATGATGAAGATGGCCACCTGTTCCGAATTCGGTATTTTAGTGATGTAGATGGACAGGAGAAAACAGAAGGTTTTAATGGCGTTTTCTGTGAAGAGTTCCTATATGAAAATGAGTTGTTGTCTGCGCGCATACATCGGGATCGTAGTGAAAATTGGTGCTACGATAAAAACGGTGTATGTATTTACAGATATAAATATGATGCGGGTGCCTTAGTCCAAGAAAGCTTTTGGGATATAACCGGAGAAGCTTCGGTTCAAAACACGTCGACTCACAGCCCTTCCTTAAATTTTAAACGGATGGGGACCAGCAATCAGTATGAAATCTCCGTTTCGTTTGATTCAACTTTTGTTGGAGATTCCATCTCCGCAATAGAGCCATCTGCCAGGATTGAACCAATTATGGACAAGGAGCGGCATAGTGGCAACGAAACAGACACAAGTGAAAATAGGTACAATGTGCAGAACACATCTGCCATGGATGATTTGATCAGAAAATATACAACGATACAGTATACGGTCAAAAGAGGAAACGTTGTTGAAGCCAGATACTACGATGGTTGTCATACTCTTGTAAGTTGCGAAGAGGGCTATGCCAGCAAACGGTTTCAATATGACTCTCAAACGCAGTGTCTCATCAGCGAGTCATATTGGGATGCTGATGGCAATCCATATCTAATCGACGGCAGTTATGCGGAAATCAAATGGAGTTATGATTCTGGAGAGAGCAGCAGAATTAAATCCATTCAGTATTTGAACGTTGAGCAGGAGTTGACCGTCAACAAGAACCTTGGCTATGCCGAGATACGGTTTGACCGTAACCGTATGGGAAATAAGGAGATTGTACAGGAATCTTATTGGGGACCATCAAAAGAACCAGTTCTACTTCCTGATTTGGGCTACGCAATGGTAGAACGAATTTACAGCGACAACGGCTTTCTGATGAAGGAATCTTACCATAGTGAAACAGGCACAGTCGCTTGCCGGCGGGATTACCAAGTTGCAGAAATCCTGTATGACTATACGGATAGTGGAAATCTGCACCGAGAGTGGTATAAGGGGGCAAATGGAGAACCTGTTAATCGCTTTGATACAGGATATGCAGTGATGTACCGGGAATATGAGGGCGGCCAGTTGTCCCAAATCCGGTATGAAAGCTATCAGGATTCGATATTCCAATCGTCGCCTGATAAAACGACAGGAGCCTCCGCAATCAAATACGATTATACCAATGGGAAAATCGAATCGGAGCAGTATTTTGATGCTGATGGGCAGCCGGTTTTGCGAACCGATTTGGGTTGTGCAGAAAGACGGTTGAAGTATAACAACATGGGTCTATTGGACTCAATCACCTTTTGCGGCACAAAAGGTGAACCCATCCTTCACAAGGAGTATGGCTATGCCAGTGTTGGCTACAAATACAATACACTCGGTCAATGTACCGACGTGTTGTACTATGACACAGTCGGTAATCCTGTTATTAATACAAGGTACTATTGCGCAGGTATGCATTATGAGTATGACCCCCAGGGAAATAGGGATAAGATCTGGTATCTTGGAACAGACGGTAAGCCAATGATTCGGCAGGACTATGGTATTGCCAACATCACCCGGATATATGATGGCGCAGGCAACCTGTGTCGTCAGGAATATCGGGATACAGGGGGGAATCTTGCGATTCGCACAGATGTAGGCTATGCCTACTTTGTCGATAAATTCGAGAATGGAAACTGCATTGAAAACCGGTATTACGACACGAAGAACGAGTTGATTCCGCGCAGTAGCGGCGGATATGCCATTGCAATCCACACATATACCGATCAAGGACAAACAGCAAGCACCCGCTATTATGACATGTATGGAAAACTTACCATTCATTCGGAATATCTCTGTGCAGGCTTTGATTACAAGTATGATGAGCACGGGAACCGGTCGGACACCTGGTACATCGGCTTGGACAATCAGTATATGGTGCACGGTAAAAAGGGGTATGCCCACATTCACTCAGAGTATGATCCCTTTGGGAATGAAAAACTTATCTGCTATTTTGATGCCGATGAAAATCCCGCAATCTGGAAAGAAGGGGGATTCAGTAGCCGTGAGTATGAGTTTGAACACGGTGAATGGACGAAAGTTTCATACCGTGATACAGACGGAGAGCTCGTAGTACGGCATGATGAAGGCTATGCAGTTGTTGAGCGAGACTACGACGAGCGAGGGCAGTACATTGCCTCCCGTTACTACGATGAAGAACTTGAACGTATTATCAGCAACGAATACAACTGCTCCGGCTTTTCGTATGGATATGATGCCCAAGGAAACGAGACAGATACTTGGTACATCGGCACAGATGGAAGGCCAATGGTACGAAAGGATCGAGGGTATGCACACTACCATGAGGATTACGATGCCTATGGACGAACAAGTTCTGTTTCCTATTTTGATATGGAAGAAAAGCCGGCCATCTCAAAGCAAACCGGCTGTGCTACAGTGAAGTACCAATATGATGAGAAGGGACGATGCATTTTAAAAACCTATTACGGTCTGGATGGGACGCCCATCATCAGCACTACAGATTCCTGTTCAGGAATTGCATATAGCTATGATGAAAGAGGAAATCAAACCGATATAATTTATCTGGATATCGACGGAAATCCGATGACCCTAAAGGACACTGGCTATGCGCATATTCGTTATAGTTTTGACAGTGCCGGAAACAGAAAATCTATTTGTTATTTGGATGCAGATGAAAAGTTGGTAAATTGGACAACAGGTGGGTTTGCTCTATGTGAGTATAAAATTGAAAACGGGAGAAACATGGAGGCCCGGTATTACACACCTGACAGGAACCTCGTTCTGCGGCGCGATGAAGGCTACGCCATAGAAATGTGGGGCTACGATGATTTAGGGCGATGCAGTTCTCATGAATATTTTGATACAGCAGAAAAACCTGTTGTCAATACTAAGTACCATTGTATGGGCTTGGTATATCAGTATGATAAAGTTGGAAACAAGACAGATACCTGGTACATGGGGCTGAATGGCAAATTTATGATTCGTAGCGACAGGGGCTACTCCCATATCCAATCAGTGTATGACGAATTTGGAAATGAAAAGTTCATTGCCTACTTTGACAATGAAGAAAACCCAGCAGTTTGGAAAGAAGGTGGCTACAGCCGGAGCGAATATGAATTTCAGAATGGCGAATGGAAAAATGTTGTTTACTATAATACTGATGACGAATCTGTTCTGCGGTATGATCTGCACTATGCTAACATAGAACGAATCTTTGATCCGTTCGGACAGTTGCGCTTTATCCGCTATTACGATACGCAAGATCTCCCCATCATCCATGCTGAAGATCATTGTGCAGGTTTCGAATACCGCTATGATGAAAGAGGAAATCAAACCGATATCATATATCTTGGTTTGGATGACAACCCTATGATCCGAATCGATAAGGGTTATGCTCAAATACATTGGGAATATGACGAATTTGACCAATGCATTTCCTGCACCTATCTTGATGCTGACGGAAACTTGACCATTAGCAAAGAATACCACTGTGCCGGGCTCCAATATACCTATGATGACAGAGGAAATACCATTCTGACCAAATATCTTGGCTTGGACGGCAATGCTATGGCTCGAAGTGATTTCGGGTATGCTTATGTCAAGTCCGAATACGATGCGTTTGGACATCAGCTACAGATCGAATATCTGGATGCGGATGAAAATCCGGTTATGGGGAAAGACCTTGGATACGCATTAGTAAAGCATGAATACGATTCGTCAGGTAGAATTATCTCCAGTACCTATTACAATGCGAACAATGAACCAACCTATAACTGGGATTCTGATTGTGAAAGAATCGAGTACAAATATGACGCAGCGGGACATCTTACAGATACATGGTACTGTGAAGCAGACGGCAGCCCAATGGAAACACACTACAATGACTACATCCATTACCATGCAGAATATGACAAGTATGGAAAACTGACAGCCAAGCGCTATTTCGACGAAGACGGCAAACCCGCTGTCAGTTGGAAGGATGGGTACGCCTATGTGGAATATCTGTACGACAAAAATCACCGGTTAATTTCCGAAGCCTACTATGGTGTGAACAAGGAACGTGTCATCAGCAAAAGTGAAAGCTACGCGGAGATAAGATATGGGTACGATATAAAGGGGAACTGGACCGATACCTGGTACATCGGACTTGATGGACAAGCGTCCGTGTGCGGAGATCGGGATTATGCCCATTATCATGCGGAATACGATGATGCGGGAAATCGGACTGGGGTTTACTATTTCGACGAAAAGGAGAAACCAGTCATCAACAGCGAGATGGGGTGTGCTTCTATCAAGTATACATATGATGCTTTTGGCCGACTCAAAAAAGAACTTTATTGCGGCGTAGATGAAGAGCCTCTTATCAGCCAGGTATACCACTGTGCAGGAATGAAATACGAATATGATGAAGCAGGAAACCGGACTGACACATGGTATCTTGGGACAGATGAGGAATATATAATTCGGGAAGACCGGGGGTATGCCCACATCAGGTCCCATTATGATGATTTTGGGAGCGAAACCGGGTATACTTATTTTGACACAGAAGACGAATGCGTTGAATCAAAAATAAGTGGATATGCTTCCTACAACTATTCGTTCCAAGTTGGTAGGGAATCCAGGAAAATCTCGATTTATTTGGATGCAAACAAAAGTATCATACCACGGCGCGATACAGGGGTTTCGATTGAAGCATGGGACTACAACGAGTTGGGGCAGCTTGTAGCTATCCACTATTCGGATGCAGATGGGAAGCCTATTTTTAATAAGAACTTCCACTGTGCGGGCTTTATATACGCCTACGATGAGCGGGGGAACGAGACTGATATCTATCATTTGAGAACAGACAGTGAATATATGATCCGGAAAGAAGAAGGTTATGCCCACCGTCAGACGAAGTACGATGCTTTCGACAACCGAGAATTTGTCAAATACTTTGATGCAGACGGAAACCCCATGATATGGAAAGAAGGTGGTTATGCAGAAGTCCGTTACGAGTATGACCAGGCGGGACGGCTTGTTAAAGAAAGCTACTTAGATACATCTGGAGAGCCAATTAACAGCGTGGATGGGTATGCCTCTGTTGAGTATAAATACGATGAATTTGGTCGTATCGAGGAGGAGATCTGCTGCAAAGCAGATGGTACTGTATTGGATATGCACTGAAGTACAGTGAGCAGATTTGAACCAGGACTACGCTTTGAAACCGTTCAGATATTTTTCACAGTTGTGTAGTGAATACATAGAGACTTACTGGTAGAAGCCCATCATATAGATTCGGCATGACGTTCCTTCAGCACACTTTTTGTCCATGAGCTGGTGCACTGGTTCAATAGCGGGTGAATGTTGAAGAATTACGTCAACCATAATCATACAGTATGATAGCCAACAGGTCATCTTTTATGTAAAGAAAAGCAGGGCAAATTCCGCAACAATTCAAGGAATTTGCCCTGCTTCTTTTCATAACAGCTTTCTTTGCATAAGGGACATTATGTCCTTAAACGCATAATGTCCCGTACCCGTAAATCTCATAGTGTCCTATGGCATAGCGGTTCTCCCGGCAGCTATCGCCGGAATTGCCCTCCACGGTGTAGACAAGGCCGTTCTCCACCTTCTCCACGATGCCCACATGGTCGGCAAGGCCGTCCTGGGGGCCGGAACTTCCTTTATTGTCCCAATCAAAGTAGATGATGTCGCCGGGGCGGGGCTCGTAGCTGCTGTCCTGCCATAACCCCCGGTCTTTGAACCAATTAGAGCCGGTGATGCACCCCGCCGTTTTGGGGATCACGCCAGCGTCCAGATATTTCAATCCTAATCTGATTCAGGAGAACAGCGAGGTGCGCCGGAGGGTATGCCACAAGAGTCAATAATGGATATGTAAAACCTCCAATCACACAGGCCCAGGTTTGGGGCGGCGGGGCGATGTTGTAATTATCCCGCTCAAAAAAGTAAGCGGACAAGGCTCGGTTGGGCCTTGTCCGTTCACTCTATTTATAGACCATTCTGCGGTAGTCTCTCTTAGTAGTACCATCCTAATCTGCTTGATAATCTCCGGCGAACCCCACAGGATCGGCACAGGAAATTCGATGACGCCAAGATGCTCGTTGCCGCTCTGGTCGGTAACATCGGCCCCTACCACCTCTATCCGGCTTGTGTTTCGTTTTTGATTTGTTCCATTTCCGTCGCTACATATTCAGCGGTTATCTTTTGATATTCCCCATTAGCTTTTGGGAAAGATACTGACTTGAGCAACTTGGCAGAGTAAGTCTGTACAGGTTCATTTTCAAGGTCATTTGTGTATATTTCAACAACAGCATATCCAACAATGTTATCTCCCTCGTGAATTACGATATTGATATATGCCGTAGTTCCCATATACCGTTCAAAATCGCTCTCGCCTGTTCGCGATAGGTTAGTCCAATATACAGTAGAATCATTTCCAGTGTTGAACGACGAGCCTAAATATGTTATTTTGTTACCCTCCCAAAAAAGCAATGTCCCGCCATCAACTGATACTTCAAAACTTAAATCGTCGTATTCCGTAGCGGATAGTTTCAATGGAAGTCCCGGTCGGCTGCTCATAGCAAGGCTCCACTTATAATCTGTTGGCAACTCTATACCTTCCTGCATGGTTATTTCTTCATCTGATGAAGCGGCATACGCTGTGACTGTCAAAAAGCCCGGCGCAATAACCACATCGGGAGCAGAAGTCTTGAAAAGTACCCCAGCTACCAAAGCAACGCATAAACAAGCTGCGATGGCGCCGCGCTTAATCCATTTGGACGATAATCCTTTTGCTTTCTTTGTTGCTCTATAACGAATAGCTTCCTCAACATACTTGTCGTCGATTTCGCCCATTGCTTCTGAAAACTTTTTTGTGTTCATACGAATACCTCTCTTTCTGCTAAATAGTTTTTCATTTTCTGACGGATACGGGTCAGCCGGACGGAGATATTTTTCTCCGAAAGCCCTACAAACTCGGCTATATCCTTGCAACTATCGGAAAACCAATAGCGGCGCATGAAGATAACGCGGTTTTCAACGGTCAGCGTGTCCAGAAAACTTTCAATGATACGGGCTAACTCTCTGGCTTCAATCTCGGCTTCCACTGTGTTCGGGTCTGCTATACAGGCTTCGATTTCCTCCATAGCAATCGTGTAAGTGCTGCTGCGTTTGGCTGCTTCCTTTCTGTAATAGATTTTCAGTGAAATGTTCCGAACGATTTTACAGATATAGGTCAAAAGCGGGTTTGGCTTCGCTGGGGGGATTGCGTTCCACGCCCCTAAGTAAGCGTCATTGACGCACTCCTCCGCGTCCTGCCTGCTGTTTACAATGTTATACGATAACTTGTGGCAAACTTTACCGTATTTTATATCCAGCTCCCGTATGCCCTGTTCTGAACGCCCAAAAAACATTTCAATGATTTTTTCATCTTCTATCATCACACCGCCTCCTTTCCGGCTTCACCTATATACTACGGTTTCAGCGGCGAATACTACATCAAATCTCAAATTTTTCAAAATTATTATACCATACGTCACGTCGCATGAGATTGTTTGCGGTATTTTTCCGGGGCGTCATAAGTGTTGATGAAGAACACCAGATCGCCGGGGCGGGCGTTGGCGGGTGAGACCGGGGTGCAGAGGTTGCACAGGGCCTTGGCCCCCAGCCGCCCCACGTCCCAGCCGCTGTGATTGATGACCCAGGAGACGAAGCCGGAGCAGTCAAAGGACGTGGCCGGGGAGTTGCCGCCCCAAACGTAGGGATAGCGGATTTTTCGGCCCATGTTCCCTTGCCTCCTTTTCTCCAAGCATAAAAATTGAAGTGCGTCCAGCTCTTTCGAGCATTTGCACTTCAATAATAAATCAACACTTTATCCACTTTTGTTATTGAGCTATTGACTAGGGCTTGTTTGATAATTGGCGATATGCCCAACAGCAAGGGATTTTTTTGTCAGACAAGGCAAATCTTCGCAGGCATCCTGACGGATGGCAAGAAAATTTAACGCCGTATGGCAGAAAAGGGCCTGCTGTTTGGGCGTGTTGACAATTTTCAAACAAGCCCTAATATTTATCTGTAGATCACAAGCGTTTGTTTCGCAGACAGGGCATAAAAGCGCACGCAGGGAGGTTTTGAATCCCTGCGTGCGCTTTATTTACTTTCCCTGAGGAACCGAATCGCCTGCGCTTTACCCTACTCCGTCCGCAGCGCCACCACCGGGTCCTTCTTAGCCGCCACTCTGGAGGGGATCAATCCGGCGATGATGGTCAGCAGTGCGCTGATGGCCACCAGCACCACCGCGCCCTGGACAGGCAGCGCGGCCTTCAATCCCACAATGCCGGTGAAGTGGAGCAAAATGGCGTTAATGGGAATCAGCAGCAGCAGCGTCACGCCAATACCGATGAGGCCCGCGCCCAGACCCACGATCAGCGTCTCCGCGTTGAACACACGGCTCACGTCCCGCTTGCTGGCGCCCACGGCCCGGAGGATACCGATCTCCTTGGTCCGCTCCAGCACGGAGATATAGGTGATGATGCCGATCATGATGGAGCTCACCACCAGGGAGATGGATACAAAGGCAATGAGCAGGTAGCTGATGCCGCTGATGATGTCCGTCACAGAGCTCATCAGCAGGGCCACGTAGTCGGTGTAGTTGATCTCATCCTCGCTGTCGGCGCAGGCGGCGTTGTAGTCCGCGATCCTGTCCGCAATCTGGTCCTTCTCCGCGAAGGAGGCGGCGTAGATGTTGATGGCTGCGGGGCTCTCCAGGTCCACGTACCCCAGCAAGTCCATATTGTCCTCATAGGTGGAGCTGGACTTGGTAGGGGGCATATAGTTGTCGTAGAGGTAGACAAACTGCCAAGGTTCTAGGGGCTGGGCGTAAACGGACAGATAGCCGTCCCCCATGGCCGCCGACAGCATGGCCGACAGCTGCTCCTGGCTCATGGCCCCCAGCTGGGCCTGGACCGCCTGGGCGTACTGCTCCCGCACCTGCTGGCCGATGGCCTCCTCAATCCGGGCGAACAGGTCCTGGTCCTCCATCTCCGCGATGTAGCCGGCTACAGTGGCCTCGTCCACCCCCATCTCCCCGGCGTACTGGGCCACAATGGCCTGCTCAATGCTCTCCCGGGTCATGCCCTCCGTCTGCTGGGCAACCACACTGTCCACGTACTCCTCCGTGGGCTGGCTCATCACGTCCATGTAGGCGGCGGCCTTCTCCATGTCGGACAGGGTCTCCAGGTGGTCCTTGACGGCAAATTTCTTCTGCTCCTCCGTGGGCTCCGCATCGTCCTCCCGGGGGAAGGGCAGGCCGCTGATTACGTCCGTGCCCTCATCCGCCATCTGCTCCCGGACAATGTCCATGCCCTCCGTGGTCTCAATGGCGTAGGCGGTCAGTGCGCCGGTGTAGCCGATGGCCCCGGTGACCATGCCGGCGGTGGAGTCCTCGCTGGGCCGGGCCACGCCCACCACCTTCAGCCGGGCGCCTACGTCCTCGCTGTTGTAGAGGAGGTCCAGGCCTGTCTCCGTGGCGGACATGTCCACGTAGGTTCCGGCCTCGTACTGGTATTTCTCCGCCGGCAGCAGCAGCTTGAAGTCCATCCCGCACAGCTCCTCATAGCTCCAGCTGCGCTGCTGGGCCTCCAGGGTCTGGCCCTCCATGGCGCTGTTGAGGCTCTCCGTCATGTGGTCTGAGGACAGCAGGCCCAGGGCGTAGAGCATGAGGTCGGAGATCTCGTTGTTCCGGTCCACAAAGAGGATCACCTCGTCGTAGCGCTCCGGCCACTTGCCGTAGAGCAGATCGTACTGGCTTTTCACCTGCTCTCCCACGGCTGCTCCGTCATTGCCGGGCAGCAGCTCCTCCCACACGTCCATGCGCTCGTACATGGCCCCCATGTTGGCAAAGTAGGAGGAGTAGTCCCCGCCGTACATGGCGGTCATGGCCTGCTCAAGCATGGTCATCACGTCGCTCTTGACGATCTTCCCGTCCTCATCCCGGGTGTAGATGTCAAAGGCGAAGTCGTAACTGTACTGGATGGTGGCCAGATCGCTGATCCCGCCGCCCCCCTGATCCAGGTATTTCTTGAAGTCCCGGAGGTTGTTGGTCTGGACCTCCGCCTCCACCATGGAGTTGAGCATGTCGTACATGACTGTGGAGGAGTAGACCCGCTCCATGTCGTGGTCCTCCCCCTTCTCCCCCCGGTGGGCCCCCATGAGGGAGGTGAGGAGATCGGACATATCCGTGCTCTCCGCCTGGATGGTGATGGGGTAGCTGGAGAGGGTCTCCTCCTGGACCTGATCGATATAGCTGTTGATGCCGGCGGACAGGGACAGAATCAGGGCGATGCCGATGATGCCGATGGACCCGGCGAAGCTGGTGAGCAGGGTGCGCCCCTTCTTGGTCATCAGGTTGTTCAGGGACAGGGTGAAGGCGGTGGGGAAGCTCATGGAGGGCTTCTTCATCCCCACCTCCACCCGCCGGGGCTTCTCCTCCCGGCCGTCAAAGGGGGCGCTGTCGTCCACCACCTGGCCATCCAGCAGGCGGATGGTCCGGGTGGCGTACCGCTCCGCCAGCTCCGGGTTGTGGGTGACCATGATGACCAGCTTCTCCCGGGCGATCTCCGCCAGCAGGTCCATGACCTGGACGCTGGTCTCGCTGTCCAGTGCACCGGTGGGCTCGTCGGCCAGCAGGATGTCCGGGTCATTTACCAGGGCACGGGCAATGGCCACCCGCTGCATCTGGCCTCCGGAGAGCTGGTTGGGGCGCTTTTTGATCTGGTCCCCCAGACCCACCTTTTTCAGGGCTTCCTCCGCCCGGCGGCGGCGCTCCCCTTTGCCCACGCCGGAGAGGGTCAGGGCCAGCTCCACGTTGGCCAGCACGCTCTGGTGGGGAATCAGGTTGTAGCTCTGGAACACAAAGCCAATGGAATGGTTGCGGTAGGAGTCCCAGTCTTCGTCCCGGAACTCCCTGGTGGAGCGGCCGTTGATGATAAGGTCGCCGCTGGTGTACTGGTCCAGACCGCCCACGATGTTCAGCAGAGTAGTCTTGCCGCACCCGGAGTGACCCAGAATAGCCACGAACTCGTTCTCCCGGAAGCTGAGGGATACGCCGCGCAGGGCTGTGACGGTCTCTCCGCCGGTTTCATATACCTTGACGATGTTGTCTAATTTCAGCATAAAGATCTCCTGTTTTAATCGTTTTTGCCGCCGCGCGGCCAACTGCTCAGGACTCCGCGCCCCGGCGGATAATGGATGTTTTGAGAGCCAGCCGGCGACGGCTCTCCACAGCGGATAATTTTTTGCAGAAAACAGACATGAGAGCATGGCCTGTGATAGAAAACAGAAGATCCATCAGCGCCAGCCGTTCATCCTCCACCAGGTGTTCCAGCCCCTGCCAGTCCACACGGTCCATGACCTTCAGGATGATCTCCGGCAGGGAAAGGAGCTGTCCCGCGTCCATGCCCATGTTCTTTTGCAGGATGCTCATGAACAGCTCGAACTGCGCCCAGTTCTCCCGAATGTAAGCCAGCACCAGATCGTACAGTGCCAGCGGCAGTTCCAGTGGTCTTCTGCCGCACTGGTCCAGACTCTTCATGATGGCCGCCTCCAGCAGCGCGTCATAACGGCGCAGCACATAGCGGAACAGGTCCGTCTTATCTGCGAAGTACTGATAGAAGCTGCCCCTTGGAATCTCCGCCGCCTGGATGATCCGGTTGATGGACACCTCGCCGCAGCTCTTGCGGGCAAACTCCGTGATGGCCGCTTGCAGGAGCTTTTCCCGCTTGGGCGGGGGCAGATTGAAAAAGGTTGCTGTTGGCATGTCTCACCTCTATTCTCCAGCCTTTTCCAGCATCTCCCAGGCGAACCGCTCTGGAAAATTCTTTCCGGCCGTGAGCTGCCGTTTATCATACATGACAAGTTGTCACATGTCAATAGTCGGAGGAAGAAGTTTACAGCGCGTTCATATCTGCCGGCCTCCGGCAGACGGCACAGGGGGAAGGCCCATCCGGGGTCTCTGCCCAGCGTTCCATGTCCACCCATGCTTTCACAAACAACCGGTCGGTTTAGGAGAGGTGCGGCGGAGGAAGCGCGAATCTGTTTGACAGCCGGAACTGAACGGAAGAGAAGCTGGACCGAAGGGATGGCATCAAAAAGAGAGGTCCCGATTTCTCGGAACCTCTCTTGTCCATCAAGCCTCGTAAACAGAAACCTGCTTCCGATCCTTGCCCAGCCGCTCAAAGCGGACCACGCCGTTGGCTTTGGCAAACAGCGTATCGTCGCTGCCGCGGCCGACGTTCACGCCGGGGTGAATGTGTGTGCCGCGCTGGCGGACGAGGATGTTGCCAGCCAGAACGTGCTGGCCGTCGGCGCGCTTGGGTCCGAGGCGCTTGCTCTCGGAATCACGGCCGTTCTTGGTGGAACCGACGCCCTTTTTGTGGGCGAAGAACTGCAAACCAATGTTCATCATGTTCGTTATGCCATCCTTTCTGTAAGATGCGGGAGGATAGGGAACCTATCCGGCCTCCAGAACCTCTATATAACCGGGATACTCGCTGTGAAGCTCTGTGAGATAGACCATCATGCCTGTCAGAATGGCCTGACAGGTGCTCTCGGCGGTCTGCCCCAGAGAGCCGGGGATACGAAGGGAGATGTGAGCGGTCCTCTCGTTGACCTTCACCGACGCGCACAGACCCATCACATCATTGAGCACACACTCAATGAGACGCACCGTACTGGTGACGGCGGCGCAGACAATGTCTTCGCCCTCACGGGCATATCCGCTGTGGCCGGAT